>Ga0163147_10001567_pt1 | contig 34493 bp, 23 predicted proteins | sample OliLakLV19MP6G1_FD_148597 | JGI IMG/M metagenome (GOLD analysis project Ga0163147, IMG submission 148597) | Freshwater microbial mat bacterial communities from Lake Vanda, McMurdo Dry Valleys, Antarctica- Oligotrophic Lake LV.19.MP6.G1 | ecosystem: Environmental > Aquatic > Freshwater > Lake >...
AATTATCGGCGGAAGCAATTTTTGAAATTCCAGCAAAGCAATTGTAAATCAAGCAATTACTTTGGCAGGAGCAGCAGTAGCCGTAGCAGCAGCGTTCAAATTTTTCTTCACATAATTCACGATGCGGCGCACGGTTTTACGGCGGATGTCTTGCTCCAATTCGCGGTTGATTTGATTTAAAATATATTGGAATTTCAGCGTGATGCTGTCTTTCTTAATGTCGCCAATTTTGAGGGCGAAGCTGCCGGGCTGGATATGTTGGTGATAATCTTTGACCGTTTCTATCAAATCCGCTTCCAGTGCTTCTATATTTTTAATCGCTTTTAAATCCACTTCAAACTCAATATTGACGCGCTTGATTTGCTTGCGGGTGTAATTGATAATTTCACTATTAAAAAGCGTTGTATTTGGAATGTAAATAATATCATCGTCGTCATTTAGAAAAATAATTTTCGTCAGATTCAAATCAATAATCTTCCCTTTATTTGTACCAATTTTAATATAATCGCCAATAGAAATTTGTTTAGAAAAACTTATAATCATCCCGCTGATGATTTCAGAAATAAATTCTTTGGAAACAATGGCAATAGCGGCAGCTACAATACTCAATGAAGTAAATAACTCTTCCGGCTGAACCCCCAAAAATCCAAAAACCAGCACAATAATACCAAATGCAAATAGTAAATAAAATACATTTTGCAATCCAATAATTACATTGTCTTTCTGCCCTCGGGAAATGCCTTTGCTTTTGCGATACCACCACGAAAGTAAGACAACAGCAAGATTAGCAGCTAAGGCAAAGATGCCAAAACTCACCAGCAACTCCACTGGCTCTTGGTTAATACCCCAATTCTGCAGCCATCGATGATAGTACAGCCGTGCCACGAGTAGCCCCATGAGCGCCAACACCCGAGCAAATATGGAGAGGAATCGTTTCATAAGCGGTATCAGAAAATGGATAATCTTTATATTAAAAAGCGTAACCTTGTAAATTGTTTGACCACGCTCTTATTGATTTCAAGTGGTTTCCGACTTCTGATTTCCCACTTTCAACTTCCACTATTTCTCTACCAGCGAGTCACTCGCAGCTTCTACTTCTCTTTCACTTTGCCCGGCAAGTTTATTTTCCTGATAACTCGACCAAGAGAACAAAATACCTGCCGCCAGCGAACCCAAAATAACGACTAAAGAGATACTAGAAGAAATATGTATATCAAAGTAGGTAATCAGCATCTTCACGCCGACAAATGCCAGAATGAACACCAGACTATATTTCACGTACTTGAACATATCGAGTACCGCTGCCAGCACAAAATAGAGCGAACGCAAGCCCATGATCGCAAAAATATTAGAAGTAAAGACCAAAAACGGGTCGCGGGTGATAGCGAAAATAGCCGGAATACTATCTACTGCAAATAAAATATCAGTTGTCTCTACTACCATCAAAGCGATGAAAAGCGGCGTGACATAGGTGATATTATTCAATTTCACAAAAAAACGATTTTCGTGAAAATCAGGCGTGACGGGAAAAAACCGGCGCACCACTTTGATGACGGGATTATTTTCGGGATGTACTTCTTCGTCTTTTGAAAGCAACATTCGATAAGAGGTATACAATAAAAACGCACCGAAAACATAGATAATCCACTCAAAACGCTGAATCAATATAGTACCTACACCAATCATCAAACCGCGAAAAACCAACGCGCCCAAAATACCCCAAAACAACACGCGATGCTGATATTCCTTTGGAATTTTAAAATACCCAAAAATAACAGCTATCACAAAAATGTTATCCATACTGAGCGACTGCTCAATGAGATAGCCCGTGATGTATTGCAGCACTGCCTCTCTGCCGGTAAGTGCCTCAGGATTGGCGACCCAAGCTCGTTCGTACGCAAAATACACGATGATACTAAACAGAAATGCCAAACTTACCCACAAAATCGTCCAGCCCGCTGCTTCTTTCGTAGAAATCGAGTGGTTATTTTTATGAAAAACGCCCAAATCGAGCGCCAACAATCCAAATACAATGACTAAAAAAATAATCCAAAGTAGCATTCTGTATATTTAAAAAAGATAGTAGATAGTAGATGTTAGACTATAGACTTTAAAACAGCGTACCAATAATGTTGTAATTCTCTGGTTTTAATCTAAAGTCTATGGTCTAAAGTCTATAATCTAAAGTCTCCATGATTCAAAATTACCGCAAAAATAACAATCTGCGCTGTGTTTGCACCTTTTACAAATGGCTATCCTACGTAAAACAATAAAAAATGACTTTCCATCGAAAAAGGTTCACAAATTTCGTCTTTCTATTGTAAACGTTCGACTTCAAAAATAGCACTTTCGTCGGTAAAATTATTTTTGGCTGTAACCCTTGGCTTTTTCATCTCGTCTTTTGACCGAAATCACGTTAACAAAATTTTAATCATCCGACATGAAAAATTATCTCCTGACACTCCTGTGTTTTGCCTTTTTGTTGTTATGCAATGCCCTTATGGCACAGACCGCCGAGAAAGCCACCATCGTTGGTCAAGTAACGGACAAAGCCGGACAGCCGCTTGATTTTAGTAACGTTTTGCTGTTGAATCCAAAAGATTCCAGCCTTTTGAAAGGCACGATTAGCGATTCTACTGGCGCATATATTTTTGAAAAAGTGGAAAAAGGCTCGTACCTCGTTTCCGCTACAATGGTAGGTTATAATCCGATTTTTTATGGACCATTTGAAGTGGCAGCAGCGCAAGTGAAAATTCCTGTTTTGCAGTTAGAAGACGGCGTAGCTTTGAAAGAAGTGACCGTGACGGCTCAAAAACCACTCATCGAAATGCAAGACGATAAAATAGTGATGAATGTGGAAAATAGTGCCATCGCTGCCGGAAATACCGCGCTCGAAGTGCTGCAAAAAGCGCCGGGCGTGACATTCGACCAAAATAGTCGGGCATTGAGTTTGAAAGGGAAGCAAGGCGTACTCGTGATGATAGACGGCAAACAATCCTACCTCTCAACGGAGGAAGTGGTGCGGCTTTTGGAAAGTATGCCCGCTAATAATATTGAAAAAATCGAAATCATTCACAATCCTTCTGCCAAGTACGATGCGGCTGGCAATGCTGGTATCATTAACATTCGACTCAAAAAAGACAAGAATCTGGGTTTCAATGGTAATGTGTCGCTCGGTGCAGGTTATTGGGAAAATCCGACCGCAAACGGCAGTCTTCAACTCAATTATCGGCAGAAAAAGGTGAATTTGTTTGGCAATTACAGCTATAATTACCGCGAGCAATTCAATGACATGATGATTTATCGCAGCATTCCTTTTGAAGGCGCGCAGTCTATTTTTGACCAAGACAACCGACGGAAAATGCTATCAAGGTCGAATAATTTTAAAGCGGGCATAGATTTTTATCTCACCAAAAAGACGACCCTTGGTGCGTTGATGACGGGCGGCATTGGCTCTTGGAGAGAAAGAAGTACCATTTTTACACAGATAACCGGCGCGAACAATGAGCCGTTTTCACAAGTACGCGCCAACACGAATACGCTGGAAAAGTGGGACAACCGCACGTACAATGTCAACCTCCGCCACACTTTCAATGACAAAGGCGCAGAACTGACCTTCGATGCCGATTACTCTACTTTTGACAATCCGGCGAATCAAAATAGCAATAACTTTTTTTTCAATAACGAAAATACGGAAGTCGCTACGCCTAATTTGTTGCGCAGTAACTCTTTTTCCGGTGTGACGATTAAAGCGGCTAAAGTAGATTTGACGCAACCTCTGAAGGGTGGAATTAACTTGGAAGCAGGTCTGAAAACGAGCATCGTAGAAACGGACAACGCCGTAGAATGGCGACGCAATCGCGGCAACGATTTTGTGGTGGATTCTAACCTGACGAATCAGTTTTTGTACCAAGAAAATATTTACGCCGCTTATGTAAATGCAAACAAGCAATTTAAAGGTTTCAGCGTGCAAGCGGGTTTGCGTGCCGAGCAGACGGTTTCGGATGGGATGTCTGTCACGTTGGATAAGCAGGTGAAGCGCGATTATTTGAGCTTGTTTCCAAGTATTAGTGTGTCACACCAGATGGGCGAAAATCATGGATTTAGCTATTCGTACAGCCGCCGTGTGGACCGTCCATCGTATCAAGATTTGAATCCATTTACATTTTTCTTAGACCAGTACACGTTCGGCAGAGGCAATCCATTTTTGCGTCCGCAGTTTACCAATGCTTTTTCTATGAATTATAGTTTCAAACAATCCTTCGTGGTCACGGCAAGTTACAGCAAAACCGATGACGCGATGACCGACCTGCTCGAACAAAACGATCAAGACCGCACGACGTACCAAACGCGTGCCAATTTTGCACAATTTGACAACTGGAGTTTGAATGTATCCACGCCTGTCAAATTCACGGAATGGTGGACGGCTCGCGTGAACGCCTCCGGTTACATCAATCATTTTCAATCCAAGATTGCCAGCGGCGAGGTGGACAAGCAACAGTTGTCGTATAATGCTTATATGTCTCACAGTTTCACCTTATCCAAAAGCTTGAGAGCGGAGCTATCCGGTTGGTATAATTCGCCGAGTGTGTATGGCATTTTTGAGCCGGAGGCACAGTATGCAGTGGATGCTGGGTTATTTCAATCGTTGTGGAATGGCAAAGGCAATTTGAAATTGAATATGTCGGATATTTTCTTTACCAATAGCTTTCGCGTGAAAGTGCAACAAGACAATGTCAACGCCCGCATCGCCGGTAACTGGGAATCGCGCCGCGTGAATTTGAGTTTTACCTACAAATTTGGTAACGCTGAAATGAAGCCCGAACGCCAGCGCCGCACCGCTACGGAAGATGAGAAAAACAGGGTGAAGAATAACTAAAATAGTAGGCAGTAGGCAGAAAGCAGTTTGCCCTCCTTACATTTTTCACCACATAGGCATATAGAACACATGGCGCTATGTGCCTATGTGGTGAAAATACGCTGTAAGGGTACTTAAAACGGATACCCCAAACCCAAATTAAAATTGACATCCCGAATGCCCCATTTTCTAAAGCCGTACCAATAATCGCTGGCTTGCACCGTATCTCCTTGTGTGTCAAGTGGATAAGGGCTGCGCAATTTCACACCACCGTCCAGCCGAAATATGAAATAGGTCAAATCCAGCCGAATACCAAAGCCAGTACTCAGTGCGATTTGTTTGTAAAATGGGTCATTCACGGGATACTTTACTTCCGTATTCTCGAAGCGACGCGCTGTCAATCGAAACTGGGAACCCAACCGCGAGGTATCTTGCTGGATGCTCCAAATATTGCCACCATCCAAAAATATTGCACCGTTTAATCTGGAAAAAATGGGAAAACGATATTCGGCGTTAAATTCTAATTTCAAGTCCCCAGTTTGATAAAATAAAAGGCGATTGCGGCTTCGTTCGTTTCTACCCACCGTGAGCGAATCAATGTAGCCGCCGGGACCTAACTCTCGCACGACCCAGCCGCGTATACTGTTTGGACCGCCCACGTAAAACTGCTTGACATAAGGCACATCGGTGGTGTAGCCAAACGGTCGGGCAATGCCAAAATTAATTCTTGCTGCAAAGCTGTTTTTGGGTGTAAATGTTTTGTAAAGACGCAAGTCCGTTTCTACTTTTGCATATTGTGAAAAATCAATATTGCCTAATTGCAGGGTATCCGAATCAATAGCAAAAGCATTATAAATGGCATTACCTGCCCATACTTCGGTGCCGGATAATTCTACATTCAACCCAAAATAATTGGACACGCCCGCTCGATTCGGACGGCTGGTATGCGCAAAACTCAAATCTCGAAATAACAGACTCACAAATAATTGCTTGCCGAAACTTCGTTGCAAAAAAGGATTTAAACTTAAAATATTATCAAACGCAGGTTCATTCTGAGGGTTCAAATAGTCAATTCCGATGTGATTCACGATGTAACGCGTCGTAGCCGATTGTTGCAAATCATATCCAAAAGACGCATTCAATAAATCGTAACTATAAAAACCGAGCAATAGCAGGTAATTATAACTCGCTGAAATTCGCGTGGTAGCGGTTTCCGACAAAGATTGATAAAAAGCATCCGTTACTAATCCCGTTTTTTTGCCGATGCGCGCACCGTTCAAACCGCGCCACAACTTAAAATAATCAATAAATCGAGGCAGATACAAATCGGCTTGCGCCCGAAAATCTATCGTATTCCAAAAAGCGACCGTATCAAACAAGCGTGGATTCACCTCTACACCCGCAGAAAGATTGGCAACCAACAACTCGGCTCCTTTGAAAAGATTGCGATTGCGCACCGTCGGTCGCCCGGTAAGCCCAATGAGATTGCCGGTGCCGGAAGCCGTGCTGCGATTGGTATAGTTGACTTCAAAATCTACCCCAATTTCTATTTTTGGATTGCGTGGCAGTTCAATGCTGAAATTCAAATCATTTTCGTTGACGCTGTCTGCTTTCTCCTGAATGCGAACATATTTGTACACGCCCAGCGCCGTGAGTTGCCGCACGGTTTTATCATAATTTTCCTGACTATATAAATCCCCTTTTTTCAAATAAATAGCATCTATGAGGACTTGTGGCTTGACCAAAAACGTATCCGCTGTTATTTTGAATATGAAATCTTCCACGATTGAATCTTGCAATTCTCCTTCGTCCTGTGTCGGGTCATATTGTGGGTAAACCGTAATGTTCCCAACACGATAAACTTGATGACTGCTGTCTGCTGGCGGCGTGAGTACCTCAAAGTAGACATTTGCTTGATTGGATTTCAACGTCGTATCTACTTCGAGCGGCGCGACATAATTTGGATAAAAATAGGCATAGCCGTTGTTGCGCAAGTAGCGTGTGATGCGCTCGCGCTCTTGTTCGTATAGCGTACGCGTGAGTGGCACGCCTCGTTTGAATCCGCTTTGTGCTTGCGTCGCTTGTAAAATACTGTCAATAGAAGGGTCGTCACTGCTCAAAAACACACTATCCACCGTATATTGGCGGCGCGGATAAGCCACGTAGGTGACGGACGCTTTTTTACCTCGAATGCGGTCATCCGGTACGACTCGGGCATTGTAATAACCATTATATTGCAAATAATATTCCATAGAGCGAGCCGTGCTATCCGCCAAAACGGAACTGTAAATAGTGGGTACTTCTGAAATAACGCGCCGTTGCCAGCGGTCAAATTTAGTGTTGTCGGAAGAATCCTGCGTGGCGTAATAAAACCACTCGCGGGGGAAAAGGAAGAGAAAATTGGTATTGGGTTTTTGTTGATAAAATCGGGTCAATTCGTAAGCGAGCGTAGATTTATTTTTGATAGGCGATTCAGTGATTAATTTGACGCTATTTTTTTTCAATAAAAATTCATCTTCTTTCAGATATTTGGAGGTATTACAGGCAGACAGGCTGAAGAGCAATACCCAGCCTATTATAAAATAATATTTGTGTAATAAATGCTGCATTTTTATAAATTAGCAATGTGGTACATTTCCAAATGCGCCACATTTATTAAACACCAAAAATGACGCTTTCCAAACAAACGCTGCAATATATGAAGTCCCTCCAGCTTGGGAAGTTCAGACAAAAATATAATAATTTTGTAGCCGAGGGGGATAAAATTGTGTTGGAAATCGTCGCGCAAAATGCGGATGCGATCGAAAAAATTTACGCCATTCCATCATGGATCGCTACTAATACTCGCTTACTTGCCCCGCTTGCCGCGAATGTACAAGAAATTTCACCGGAGGAGTTGAAAAAAATATCGGGTTTGACAACGCCCAATCAAGTCCTCGCCATTGTACAACAACCCGCACCAACACTCGACGCGCAGCTTATTCAATACGATCTTTCGCTCTATCTCGACGGCATTCAAGACCCAGGCAACATGGGTACCATTCTTCGCATCGCTGATTGGTTTGGTATCCGACACGTTTTTTGCGCCCCGAATTGCGTGGATATTTATAGTCCAAAAGTGGTACAGGCATCCATGGGCGCTTTTCTGCGCGTCCATTGTTTGGAATCTAATTTATCGGATTTGAAAAATCAATTCCCTGATTTACCCATTTTTGGAGCGGTATTGAATGGAGACAATATTTTTGAAGTGCCCCTTTCTAAACAAGGTATTTTAGTGATTGGCAATGAAAGTAAAGGAATTGCTACAGAAGTAGAAACGTTGCTCACGCATCGAATTGCGATACCGGCTTCAAAAAATGGAGGTGCCGAATCCTTAAATGCAGCCGTAGCGACGGGGATTATCGTAGCGGTTTTGCGGAATAGGTAATAACCAAACTTGTTTGGTTCGCCCAGTGTAAAGACCAAACAAGTTTGGTTAGTACTTAGTATCGCCACTCATCCAGATACTTCGTAAAAATACGCGCCGTATTCTGCGCATCGTCAATACCGCGATGGTGCGTACCGATGAATTCAAAACCCTCGGCAGTCAGCGCAGATTTCAAGCCTTTAGGTTCTTTCAAGCCTTTGATTTCTCGGTATTGATTTTTGAGATTGATAGAAGGATCTAACCAATCGTAGTCAAGTTTATGCAATTTACAATCGTCAATGAGCATTTTTTTATCAAACTCGCCCCAAGCGCACAGCAAGTAATCTTCATCATACACCTCTGCCCAATCCTGAAAATCTTCTACCACTGCCGGAAAACGGCGTGCCCGATCCACATCTTCCTGCCGAATGGTGGTCAACTCGGTACAAAAACCCGACAGACGCGGATTTATTTTTGGGCGCACAAAACTATTGAACGTGCCCTCCACTTCGCCGTAGCCGTTGAGCCGAACCGCCCCAATTTCGATAATTTCCTGAATCAGGGAAGGCGGTTTTCCCATCCAACAGGTCGCCTCCAAATCATATATAATGAAATTCATTTTTCTTAGATGCCAGATTAGGAGATGCCACCCCGACCACTGTCGGGGAGATTTTTAGATGCCGGACACGCTGAACATTCTCAACCTTATTCTTAACCTCAACCTTATTCTTAACCTCAACCTTATTCTTAACCCTCAAACTTATTCTTAACCTCAACCTTATTCTTAACCCTCAAACTTCAAAATCGTTTTTTCAATAATATCGCAACACTCGTGTAGTTGGTCTTCCGTCATCACCAGCGGCGGGGCGAAGCGAATGATATTGCCATGGGTAGGTTTTGCCAACAAACCATTTTCTGCCAATTTCAGACAGATATTCCAAGCCGTGTCGCCGTCCTCGCTGTCATTGATAAGCACTGCATTCAACAATCCTTTTCCGCGTACCTGCGTCACGAGTTCCGTTTTGTCTACCAAGTTTTGTTGCATCCGTCCCCGAAAAATATTGCCGAGATAGAACGCATTTTCCGACAGGTTTTCATCGCGTACCACTTCCATCGCCTCCATTGCTACGGCACAACCCAGCGGATTGCCGCCATACGTGGAACCATGCTCGCCGGGCTTGATATTCAACATCACTTCATCACTCGCCAGCACTGCCGACACCGGATACACGCCACCCGATAATGCTTTACCGAGAATTAAAATATCAGGTTTAAATCCATGATAATCACAGCACAAGAGCTTGCCCGTGCGCGCGATACCCGTCTGAATTTCATCAGCTATGAACAAAACATTATATTTTTTACAAAGTTGATACGCTTTTGGTAAATAATCGTCGGCTGGCACCACTACACCCGCCTCGCCCTGAATGGGTTCCACCATAAAACCTGCCACCGTCGGGTCTTGCAATGCCTCGTCCAACGCTGCCAAATCATTATATGGAATGACGAGATAACCCGGCATATAGGGACCAAAATCTTTGGTACTTTTCGGGTCGGTAGAAGAGGAAATCGCGCCCATCGTGCGTCCCCAGAAGTTATCCGTTACAAAAACGATCTTCGCCTGATTCGTTGGAATTCCTTTATTCAAATAGCCCCATTTGCGCGTGAGTTTGATCGCCGTTTCGCCGCCTTCCACGCCGGTATTCATAGGTAGCACGCGGTCATAGCCAAAATATTCGGTGAGATATTGCTCGTAGCGTCCCAGCACGTCATTGTAAAATGCCCGCGAGGTGAGCGTCAATTTTCCGGCTTGCTCTACCAGTGCTTGAATGATTCTTGGGTGGCAATGTCCTTGATTAACAGCCGAATACGCGGAGAGAAAATCATAATATCTCTTGCCTTCTACGTCCCACACGTGTACGCCGCGACCTTTGTTGAGCACCACTGGCAAGGGATGATAATTGTGTGCGCCGTAGCGGTCTTCTAATTGGATTAAATCGGGGGAAGTGAGTAGTGTTTCTTGTAGCATGGCAGCGTTTTTGTCTCCCGCAGGACTTGTTCCGCAAAACGGAATTTCGCAGATTTCGCAGATAAATATCTGTATATCAGCGCATACGCTAAAGGCGAACAAGTTTGCAGAAGGTTTATGAACGGTGAATAATGAACTCAATTCTATAAGAAATTCCAAAATAACAATCTTAAATCAGTTTTAGTACAAACAAAAGTTAAAAATTACTGGTATTTTCCGATTTCAAACGCTGGGCTTGGAAACCGCCCGTATTCTATACGCCAAAACATTTTGACGAATTATCAAATTATTTTATAATTTATTGGTTTCTTCGCCAAAAGGTTGTACGTTTGTACCGTATTTTTACGCTTCCAAACCTACATATTTACACAACACCAACGATCTTTCCGCCTGTATTTAGACAGAACCCTTTACCAATAAGACTTTAATAGATTACACAAACTTTTATATACAAAATTATATTAACTGATTTATTAATCGTAGCACACAAACTACTTTAAAAAGGCTTGCTTTATGAAAAGATTTGACTTCATCAATGTATTATTTGCAATATTCTTCATTTTTAGTGCTGCTCAACTTAGTGGTCAAGTTTGCACTGCTACAGTAAGCAATAACTGGGCTACGGCATTTCCTGGATATCCAGGCTCTTGTACAAGTTACGTCATACTAACTGGAGTTACAGTAACAATTCCAGACAATACAACTATTACAGTTTCGAATGGATTTATTACTATAAATAATGGTGGTACTTTAGATATAAACAATAATGCAATTCTTAATTTAACAAATACTCCTCTTACTATTAATACCGGCGGAGGTCTTACTCCTCAGAATAACTCCCAGATAACTAACGGAAGTATTACTTACAGTGGTATTGCAGATTTCGCAACTATCTTAGCCAGTTAATGGGCTACAAGCGAATGGCGCTCTCCCTATTGAACTCCTTTCCTTCATTGGCAAGCGCGTAGGCAACACCGTTCAGCTACAATGGAAAACGGCTACCGAGACCAATAATGCCCTGATGGAAGTAGAGCGCAGCCGCGATGGCATCCAATTTGAAAAAATCGGCGCGGAAAAGGCGCGTGGCGATGGGAATTCGCTGGAGCTACAAACGTATAATTTCATAGATGCCGAGCCGTTACCGGGTGCTAATTATTATCGCCTTCGGCAGGTAGATAAAGATAATAAAGACGAATATCATAAAATCATTACGGTCTTATTTACGGATGCGAAGAGCGATGACATCAAGGTATTTCCCACCATCGTTCGGGAGGAATTGAATATCGCTTTGAGTAAAGAAACGGAAACAGACGGGCAACTTTACATTCATAATGCGGCGGGTCAATTGGTGTGGCGTGGCACGTTTGAGCGCGGTATGCAGCAGCGCACCTTGCCACTTCAGGAATTGCCACAAGGACAATATTTCATCACGTTGCAGACCAGCAGAGTGTTACAAACCGCTCGTTTTGTAAAGATGTAATTTTAAGACGTGATAGTTTTTTTTAAGACGTGACAGGTTTTCGAAACCTGTCACGTCTATTTTTTTGCTGTTTTTATCTTTTTTTATAAAATATTTTGAAGTCTTGCGACTTTTTTGTAATTTTATTGTTTAGTAGATAAATATCGGAACACCTACTTACGTATTACACAGTCCACCAACTTCAATCACACATTAGCGTAGTTTAATTTCCCTCTGTACCCTTTGCAGCCTGTATCATTACTTTTATTGAAAAATACGCAGAAGCTATCTTCTGCTTTGTTTGTCAAAGGCTTATAAATTTAATAATTAAACATACTATGAAAAAACTATTACGTTACACCGCATTTTGCGGGTGTATGCTCGTGCAATTGGCGTTGGTGGCACAGAGTTACACGTTTACTGGCACAGGAAATTGGAATACTTCCGCTCGATGGGCTTGCATAGGTGTGGGCTGTACTGCAAATAATATACCTCCTCAACCCATAGTGAACGGTAGTAGTGTTACCATCAGCGGTACTTGTACCCTAAATGTCTCTCGAACGATTAGTAGTGGTGCTTCACTTACCGTAAGTCCGATGGCAAGTTTAATTGTAAATGCAGGTAGGACCTTGAGAAATAATGGAACAGTTACAAATGGAGGAACTATTACTAATAGTGGCACCATCGTACAAAATGCAACCTTTATCAACAATCAAACGCTAACCAATAATGGTGCTTTGAACCTTATGGTGGGACCTTATCAAATAGTAGTGGAGCTACACTAACAAATACTACTACGATAACATTTAATAATGGAAACATTTCTAATGTTGGAACCCTCACGAATCAACCGGGTGCCACCGTTCAAGTGAATGGTAATGGTGCTATGGTGGGTGCTGGCAATTTTTATAACAATGGTATTTTATCTTTAGCGAATAGCACAATCAAAACTTTTACGATTGGCGGAAATTATTATTCTACAAATACCTCCGTTCTTAATCTAGATATCAGAGCAGGTGGCAGCGACGCGTTAGCTATTTCAGGAACGATTGTTTTAGATGGAACGCTAAATTTAACTATCAACAATGCTAGCACGGTTACGGATATGGATAGGTTTGACCTTATTATCGGCAGTCCGATAGCCGGCTCTTTTTCTACTACTAATTTACCTGGCAATCTCAGTGATTGGGATATTACTTTTGATGCAAATGGATATCTTGTCTTAGAGTATAATGGCGCACCACTTCCCATCGAACTCCTCTCCTTTACCGGCAACCAACAAAACAATGCCATCCAACTAAAATGGGAAACCGCTACCGAGACCAACAACGCTTACATGGCAGTAGAAGCCAGCAAAGACGGCGTCCATTTTGTAGAAATTGGGCAGCGTAAAGGGGCGGGTACCAGTTTGGAGCGACATACTTATAGTTTTACAGACATCAATCCTTTTACTGGTATTAATTATTATCGGCTTCGGCAGGTAGACTCGGATGGAAAACCGACCTATCATAACATTATAGCGGTGAAATATGAGGGAAAGTCTAAGCAAGGATTTAATATTGTACCTACACTGGTCAACACTGATTTTACATTGTTGAGTGAAAGCCCAATGCCCGCAGGTAGTACCGTACAAATAGTGGATACAAAAGGAAGTGTGATACAGCAACTCCTGATAGATGCAGAAACAAATCAGAAAATAATAAACGTGGCTGCCTTGCCGAATGGCATTTATTTTGCAACCGTAAAAACAGGTAATGCCATACAAACTTTGCGTTTTGTAAGATTTTAAGTCTATGAATAATATCATTAGCAGCTCGTACGGCAAGTTACGGGCTGTTTTTTATTTTTATAAAACTTTACATTATTTTAAGGCTCAATTATGATTTCAAGTTGCTTTTTAGGATTGGGCTAAAGCCCAGAAGTGGTATACTATTTTATCCCCGCGCTTTAGCGCGGGGCAACTAATTGTCAACGTTTTACCAGTTGTCCCGCCATTTATGGCGGGGTTAAAAGCAAAATCCTACTCGGCTTTAGCCAAATTTTTACACAGCAACTTGAAACAAGAATAAAGCCTATTTTAATATGGAACAATCCACATTCTTCTAATATATGGTAATTTTGTAATGTCACACATCAAACTCTTCCACGCAAACAAAACCTGTCTTAAGCTAGATTGCGCCGCTCGTGTGAATCCTTTCAAGTCTATCCGACGGCAATAAATCAAGTTTTTACAATTATGCTAAATGAGCCGTCAAAAGTGGAAAGCCAACTAATAATAAGTGATATAATGGGTAGAATATTACGACAAGAGAAGATGCCGGTGAATGTGCAATAGCAAAATATAAATATAAGATTTTTACCGCAAGGGCATTATTTTGTAACGATTCGATCTGCCCGAAACCTTGAAACGCTACGATTTATAAAGGGAAGATAGGAAGATGGCGCGATGCGGGACAAGTAGTAAGATGGGAGGATAGATGCTTAAATCCTATCTTCCTATCCTCCTACTCCCTCTTTCTTCAGCTTGCTGCTAAACATTTTTTTAATTTTCTGCACTTTCGGTGTAATAACAAACGTGCAATACGGATTGCGGTCTCCAACACTATTGTAATAATCCTGATGGTAATCTTCCGCCACATAAAACGCCTCAAATGGCACTATTTCCGTTACGATTGGTTTGTTCCACACCTGAGTTGCCGTCTCTTTTTTCGATTGCTCCGCAATGCGCTTTTGCTCGTCACCATGATAAAAAATAGCAGAGCGATATTGCGGTCCTACATCATTCCCTTGGCGATTGGGCGTAGTCGGGTCATGCGCCGACCAAAATAATTCCAAGATTTCTGTGTAAGAAATGACATTTGGGTTGAAAGTGACTTGTATGACTTCTACATGATTGGTACTGCCAGAAGACACTTTTTTGTAATCCGCTGTTTCTTTCGTACCGCCGGAGTAACCTGATTCTACTTTTAAAACGCCTTCTATATTTTGATAAACCGCTTCTACACACCAAAAGCAACCGCCGCCAAGCGTGGCAAGTTCTGTGGAATTCGTGTTTGTAAGATTATTATTATTTGTATCCATGATTGATATATATTTTTTATAAAGACGCGATAGATTTTCGAAAACCTGTCAAGTTTTTCTTTATGAAACAGTCAAATTCACTCAGAGTTGGTTAGAAATAAGTTAAATATGCGAATATCGGGTTAACCCCGAAGGGGTGATATATTTATAGACAATTGACAATTAACGGGTTTTGAACCCCGACGGGGTGACACATTATACGTAAATAGTGTCACCCCGCTGGGGTTCAAAAAAATTTTGTCGGTTTTTTTATAAATATGCCACCCCGTTGGGGTTAATTCCATTCATTTGAAGGAGTTTTTAACCATTTTTAACCCGATATTCGCATTAAATATTTAAAATATCAGACTAACAAACTTTGCCGAACTGTTGGCTGTTCTTTCTGGCTTATGAGCGACAAGAATAGGGACAAGGCGCGGCGCTTCGCGTCGTCCAGCCGATAGCTGATGTATTTGGTGTAATATTCCTGCAGGTTAAATCCTTTTTGAGACACTGGTAATAAATAAATCAACTCAGGAATAGCTGCCAAACCAACTTGCAAAGCCAAATTAAATTCCGTCACAAAATCTTCATCCAGCGGACGATTACTTACCCATGCCGCAAATACGAAAGGCAGTCCGGTATGCACCATCCAAGCTTCGCCCAAATCATACACATAAGGAAATTGTTCCTCCAACCCAACTGTGCGATCGCCAATAACTAACCCCCCGGTCGTGCCACCAATGGCTGATTCATAACCGGGTTGCGCTGCCAATAATTGTGGCTTTAATTGCCAATGTTCTTTCAATAAAAACTTGGTTAACTCTACCGACGTGCGCGATTGATAATCCAGATAAACAGCAGTCCAGTCTTCTATCGGGCGGTCGCCATACAGACACACCGTTTTCACCGCTCCTACCGTTCCGATACAATAATCCGAAATAATATGTGGCGTCGCTAATTCAGGAATAATTGCCACTGGCACCAATCCTAAATCCGCCCGTCCGTCCTTCAATTTTTGCGCACACACCGAAGGCATATCTAATTGCAATTCAATCTTTTCAGCAATTTTACTTTTAAAAATACCGTACAACAAAGGTTTGGTATTCAAATAACTGACTGCTGTTACTTTATATTTACTATTTTCCATTTTCTACTTACCATTAAATATTAAAATTATAATTCAATATTCATGAGGGGCTCTAAATGTTTTGTATCGTTTTCTAAATCAAATTCAAAAGCAAATCCATCAAAATGTACTTTCCAAAGCCCCGTATTGTAATGAAAATACTGATTCATTTCATGTAAAGGCAATCCATGCAGCAGACATATCATAGCACTCATCGCCCGCCCGTGTGAACAGACGAGTAACAATTTTTCCGGTCGTTGTTTCAAATGTTCGATGAATCGGCTGATTCGCGTCCCTAATTCCACTGCACTTTCTCCACCAGAAATTCGCGCCTCCAATTCCCCACGTCCCCAGGCATCCCTCATTTCCTGATATTCCGTGCGGCGTTCCGGCGTACCTTCTTTCCCCTCGTGCTCGCCCCAGTTCATTTCATTGAGGTCTGCAAACTGCTCCCACGGCAAACCCTTTCCCAAAAAAGGCTGCACGGTTTGATGTGTTCGTTGCAATTTGGAAGTCAAAACAATTTCAAAAGGTATTTCTTTATATCTATCGTAGAATGCCTGTGCTTGCTGCCGTCCCAGTTCATTCAAGGGCGCGTCTACACCGCCGCCTTGCACGATGCCTTTGCGATTAAAATCGGTTTCGCCGTGGCGCACTATGTAAATGATTTTCTTCATATTTTTTTATACAAACCTATAAGGTTTCAAAAACCTTATAGGTTTCGGGCTAATGATACATCAATTCACCACCGGCAATTCTAAATACCCGCGAAACTGTTTATCTTCTTCAAATTCTACATTTGTAAAATCTTTCACCACATTATATAGCGTATCCCGCTCAATGGGCTGGCGACCTACTCGGCGAATCAAATTCACCAATTCCTGCGTACTGAGTGCCGGATGTTGCTCTTCAGAACCCGCCATGGAGTAAATTTTAGTAGAATCATCAATCGTACCGTCCACGTCATCCACGCCAAACGACAGCGAGAGTTGCGCAATATTCCGACTTATCATGGGCCAGTATGCTTTCACATGGTCAAAATTATCCAAGTAAATACGACTTATGGCATAGTTTTTCAAATCTTCAATAACGGAGGTTTCTGTTAAGTAAGACATTTCATTGTCTTGATTCCGAAATTTCAAGGGGATAAAAGTTTGAAAACCGCCCGTTTTATCCTGCAATTGGCGCAACTGCTCCATGTGGTCAATGCGATGTTCATAGCGTTCAATGTGCCCATACAGCATTGTCGCGTTGGAGCGCATACCCAGCTCGTGCCAAATCTCGTGTATGCGCAACCATTGCTCGCCCGTACATTTATCCGCTGCAATTTGCTCCCGAATTTCCGGGTGAAAAATTTCCGCTCCACCACCGGGCAAAGAATCTACGCCCGATTCTTTAATGAGACGCATCCCTTCTTCATAACTCACTTTCGCTTTTTTAAAAATGTAATGATATTCGACGGGCGTAAGGGCTTTTATATGTAACTCTGGGCGATATTCTTTTATTTTTCTAAATAACTCCGTATAAAATTGTAAATCATACTGCGGTAGTACACCTCCAACAATATGAACTTCTGTAACCGGCTGCCCATCATATTTTTTTATAATATCCAACATATCTTCCATCGTGTACTCCCAGCCATCCGAGCGTTGCTTGATGAGGCGAGAGTAAGAACAGAATTTGCAAGTGTAAATACAAACATTCGTGGGTTCGATATGAAAATTTCGGTTGAAATAGGTATGATGCCCGTGCCGCTTTTCCCGGATGAAATTTGCCAAAGCACCGAGGTAGCCGAGTTCTCCTTGTTCAAATAGCAAAACGCCTTCTGCTGGTGTAATGCGCTGATTGTCAAATACTTTCTGAGCAATGGCACGCAGTTCGTAGCTAAGATTATTATCGTTTAACAGAATTTCGATGGTTCGTGTGGCTTGCATTTTAAGTTGATTTTAAGATGTTTTAAGACGTGACGGGTTTTCAAAAACCCGTCACGTCTTAAAACATCTTGATAACAAACTTTCAATCTTTTCAGTTTTAATTGAAAGAACTATTTCTCCGATTTTGCAAAAATAAGTTGGTAGTCGCATTAAAAGGCTGTAAATTTTCACTTTAAAAAAACAAAACGAAATTTATGAGCCCTCGAAACATTGCCACACGCGGCGTACGCGGCATCTTGATTGCAGTCGTAATTAATGTTATATTATTTTACATCTTTTCCGCCACTGGCGTTTTCCCAAAAGGCTTCATTGCAGAACAAGCGAATGGTCCCATTACGGTCCTGCCGGTCATCATTGCCACCATTATACCTTTAGCAATTGCAACCTTATTATATGCACTTTTAGCGCGCTTTACCAAGCGTCCGAATCGCATTTTTTGGATTATTGCAATTGCGTTTCTATTATTTTCGCTGTATTCACCTTTCTCTATTCCAAATGTACAGATGTCTATGGCAATTGGGTTGAATGTGATGCACATCGTAGCGGGGTTGAGTATTGCGTGGTCATTGACAACACCAGAAAAAGCGGTAGTACAACCGAGTTAATGGAATTATTTACAGCCGATGCTTTCCATATTAATTCCTATTTATAATTTTGACGCAAGGCAATTGGTGCATGATCTGCATCAACAATTAATAGAAGCGAATATTTTCTTTGAAATACTCTGTTTTGATGATGGATCTGAAGAAAAATTTGATGCTCTAAATAAAACAATTATAACCGAGTCTCGAATCACACTTCACAAATTACCAAAAAATCTGGGTCGCGCCCGCATTCGCAATACTTTGGCGAAAGCTGCTGAATATCCTTATTTACTATTCATGGATTGTGATTTAAAAGTAGTTTCGCCTAATTATATAATAAATTACGTTCGCCATTTACAATCAGACCTTTTATTATGCGGCGGTATCAGCTATGCCCCTAACCCACCCGACTCATCGGCTCAATATTTTCGGTGGTATTATGGAGGTCAAAGAGAACAAATTACAGCAGCCGTCCGACAAAAAAATCCATATCACGCTTTTTTACCGAGTAACTTCTTGATTCCCAAAGCTATTTTTGAGCAAATCCAATTCGACGAGCGCCTTACACAGTACGGACACGAAGACACTCTCTTTGGATTGGAATTGGAAAAGCAACAAATTAAAATTTTACATCTTGATAATCCTCTGAAACACATTGGATTAGAATCAATAAATGTATTTTTGCAAAAGACTCAACAAGCGATTCAAAATCTGGCTTTTTTAGCCAAAGAAAATCCACAAGTAAATACGCGACTTTTAAAAACCTATCGAAAATTACAAAAATTGCGATTGACCGGAGCAGTACATTTTATTTTAAAACAATTAAATCCATTTATATTACAAAACTTAAAGTCAAAAAAGCCGAATTTAAAATTATTTGATTTGTATAAACTGCAACTATTAATTGAGTCATTTAGCTAATCCGTTAATTTTTTGTAAATATTCAATAAAGTTTCTTCTTCTTTTTCCCAAATAAACACGCCTTTAGTTTTTAGGCAGTTCTTTCGCAATTTTTGAAAACAAACTTCATCTTGTAATAATTTTTGAATTGCATTTGTAATGGTAGAAACTTCTAAATCTTCTATCAATTCAAAAACATCATATTGCTCCTTTATTTTTTGATACTCTGGGAAATTCATTTGAATAGAAGGAATGCCAGCCTGAATGTAATCAAATGCTTTGTTGGCTAAAGAATAATAATAACTTAACCCACGATTTTCCAATAAATTCAAACCAATTTTTGCCTGTAAAGTCACTTCTCGCAATGCCTCTGGTTGTAAATAACCGAGAAACTTTACTTTATGTTGTAATTCTAAATCATTTACCAATTGTCTTAATATCATTGATAAATCGCCCTCGCCTGCCAGCCAAAGTTCCGCATTTTCAATAGGTTGCATCGCTCGAATCAGTTGTTCTAAACCGCGTCCTTCATTGAGTGCGCCTTGATATAATATTATATTTTTTTCTGGTTTTGAAATCTCCACCTGCCAAAAAGGTACATTCCGAATCACGCCAAACGGTTTTTTATATCGTTTTTCAAAAAGCTCCGCCAGCCCCTCCCCTACCGTATACGCAGCGTCCACGCGCGGGATTGTAAAATTTGCTACCCATTCCCAAACGTGTTTTATTGCAGGACGCCGCACGACTTCTGGCGTTTCTGTAAAATATTCATGGGCATCATATATACATTTTTTTGACTTTAAACGGCTGACTATTAATCCCGGTAAAATCGTATCTAAGTCTACGGCGCAGATTACGTCAAACTTTATAAACAATAAATAAAATAAGAGTCGAATATTATATTCTACATAAAATAACTTTCCTTTATCAAACCAGCATTTCAATCGCTTCTGCTCAAATGGACGTTGGGTTAAATTTTTTGAGTTAAATCGCTCTCTTCCAATTAGTTGCACTTTATAACCTGCTTGCGCCAGACTGGTACAAATACGAATCATACGTTGGTCATACGTAAGGTCGTTGGTAACGGTGCAAAGGATTTTTACCATATAATAAAAAGTGTTTATTGAAAGCAAAAATAGCAGAAAGTATCCAACAATATTTATTTCAATTTTCTTGGGCTGGCGAAACTTTATTTTACCAAAAACGGTTTTGATAGAATCATTCCTTATGCTATGTTTCAAATACGCTCCTTTTTTTTGCTTTCTGCGAAAAATGGATAATAAATGGTATTTTTTTTGTAATTAAAAACAGACTATATGAGCAAGACCATTCAAAACACGCTGAATCGTACGCGATTAGGAACGCCACAGTCGTTCAAAAATTTGACGGTATTTCCATTATTGGATGCAATAGTGGAAGGTGTCGAGTATCTGTCATTGAAAGAAGCATTTGAAAAGCAATGGGTGGAAATAGACGAAGTGAGTGAAGGCGGCTCGGTGCCCAATTTGAAAGTAATTAACAAGGCTTCAGTGCCGATTTTGCTGGTGGATGGAGAGGAATTGAAAGGTGCTAAACAGAATCGAATCGTGAATACCTCGCTTTTAATTGCTGCTAACTCGGAGGCGATAGTGCCGGTGAGCTGCACGGAGGCGGGGCGCTGGCAGTACACGTCGCGGAGTTTTGAAGATTCGGGACATATCATGAGTGCTAAGGCGCGTTACAAAAAAAGTATGCGCGTGAGTGCTAACTTGATACACGCGGAAAGTTATAATGCAGAACAAGGTAAAGTTTGGGAAGATGTAGAAACATTACATCGGGAAAGCCGAACACATTCTAATACTAGTGCGATGCGAGATGTGTACGAACAAAAAGAAGAGGAGTTATCTAATTATTTAAATGCCTTTTCCATTCAGCCGAATCAAAAGGGAATGATGTTGTTTTTGAATGGACATTTATTTGCTGTTGACTATGTGTCGAGTGCGAATGCGTATCGTTATTTGCATGAAAAATGGATTAAAAGCCACGCGATTGAAGCGTTAAATCAGTCTACGGAAACCTCACAAATGATAGATATGGAATTGGAAGCCACTCGTTTTTTGAATGAATTTTCGGAGGCGGAGCCTACCTCTACGCACAAGCCCGTGGGATTGGGTGTGGATTTGCGATTCGACCAGACGTACTGGGGCGGCGCGTTGTTGCATTATGAGGACACGCCTGTGCATTTGAGCGTTTTTAATAAAGCGAAAGTAGAAGAAACGCCGTATAATAATCCGTTACAAGCGGAGGAAGTGGGGTGAAGTAAGCAGGCAGTCTCCAGTGGACAGTAGGCAGTACTCAAAACATTAACCGTAATTTTTATTACAAAACCTATAAGGTTTAACAAGCCTTATAGGTTTTTATTTACATTAAATCTAAAGTAATGTATTGCACTCTTTTAAAACTTGCTTTGCAAATAGTTATACCAAAGTAAAGTTAGAATGACGCATTTTAGCATTCTAAGTCCCTGTCCAGCAAGTGATTAGCGACTGCCAACTGCGTACTACTGACTGCATCCTGGTATCATTTCCATTTTAATTTTCCACTTTCTTGTGTCAAAAACCCTTCATCCATTAAATAATTTAATACTTGTAAAGCTTTGTCTTGCAGATTGGAAGGAAATTTTTTAACGATTGTTTCCGGTAATAATCCATCGGCAGCAGTCCATTCTTGAATTTTGGATTTCATTACATCAAAGTCTGCATTGGTTAATTCCGCTTTTTTTCGAGCCAGACAAACGTCACACACGCCGCAATCTTGGTCGTTCTGTTCGCCAAAATAATTCAACAATTGTCGGCTCCGGCACACCTGATTTTCAGCGTAGGCGATGGCTTTTTGAATGCGGTCCCAGTGGCGCGTTTTGCGAAAGCGATATAGGTCATAATCAATCGTGAGGGCGGCGGCTTCTACGCGCTCTTCGAGGAAAGTAAGTTGTGGTTTATCCGTTTTTGGCAGGTACTCAATAATATTATCTTTGTGTAATAACTCTAAAGCTCTTATTAAATCTCCAGTGTCAACTTTCAGAATACCAGCTATTTGTGCTTCTCGGATATTTATAAAGTTGCCAAAAGCACCTTGATAACTACGCAAAATCGTTTTCAAAACAGGGTCAAGTTTTGGGTGACGCAATTGATAATCGTATAACTCTTCTTTTGTCACTTTTACTTGCAAACTGGAGGGTGTAAAAACGGCTTCATTCAACGTCAACCAGCCCGCCTGTTCCAATGCTTTGAGCGCATTGAGGGTTTTAATCGGCTCTAATTGAAAATTTTTAGTAAATGAAATAATATCAAAATCATAACTTATACCTTTACCAGCTCCATTTGCCAATTGGTAATAACTGCCCAGCGCCTGATACACGCGCCGAATCTCGTCCAACTCTGGAAAGGCGAGTTCATAATTTTTTTCTAAACTTAATTTATCATTCTGATTGTATAATAAAACAGCGTACGCTTTTTTCCCATCTCGCCCGACCCGTCCCGCTTCTTGAAAATAGGCTTCCAGACTGTCTGGCAACTCCATGTGAACTACCATCCGCACATCCGGTTTATCAATTCCCATTCCGAATGCATTGGTACTCACCATAATACGCGTTTTATTTGCAATCCATGCGTCTTGTTTATCCGAGCGTTCATCGGGTTGTAGGCCGGCGTGATAAAAGTCGGCGGAGATCCCTTTTTGCAATAAAAATTGAGCGATTTCTTTTGTTTTTCGGCGATTGCGTACGTACACAACACCCGAACCTTTCACCTTTTGTAAAATATCAAGTAATTTATCAAATTTTCCTTCTTCATTTAGTACCACATAAGAAAGGTTACTACGCGAAAAGCTTTTTTGAAAAACATTTTTGGATTTAAATTGTAATCTGTCTTGAATGTCATTGACCACTTCGCGTGTAGCGGTCGCAGTGAGCGCAAGCACGGGAATATTTGGAAGCAATTCCCGAATCTCGGCAATTTCCAGATAAGGCGGACGAAAATCGTAGCCCCATTGAGAGATGCAATGCGCTTCGTCCACAGCGAGCAAATTCACTTTCATCTGGCGGAGCCGCTCTTGCGCAAGGTCGGTGATTAAACGTTCCGGCGACAGATATAATAATTTATTGGTACCATACACACAATTATCAAAAATGCGGTCAATTTCTTTCGAATGCATCCCAGAATAAATCGCTGCTGCTGGAATGTCGCGCTTTCGCAAATTGAAAACTTGGTCTTTCATCAACGCAATGAGCGGCGAAATGACGATGCAAATCCCCTCCTGACACAGCGCAGGCACTTGAAAACAGATAGACTTGCCGCCACCTGTGGGCAGGAGTGCCAGCGTATCTTTACCGTCCAAAACAGATTGAATAATCTCCAATTGTAATGGACGAAATACATCGAATCCCCAATATTTTTTTAAAATTTGTGGTGGCTTGGTAATCAAATTTGCAATATTTTAGGCAAATTTAATGCTTTTTTGGGAATGTAGTGGCTTGTACCGGCGAGCTTTAGTCGCCGAAAAAATAAGGTGGCGACTAAAGCTCGCCGGTACAAAAAGAAACGGCGCTTGGGGCGCCGTTTGGTAATGAACTCAAATCGTTTATAATAACTTCGAACTGATGAAATTCTTATCTTAGAAAGAAATAGTTATGTTTGCTGGCTTCAAATTTACAATTTCGGCGAGCGGCAAGAAGCCCAAATTTGTATGATTTGCCAGCACTACAAGAGCAACCCAATTAATCAAATTCTTCATTATCAATTAGTTAAACAAAGCTAAACTACAATGCCTAAGCAAAAAACGGATGATTTAATTCAACTGATTAAGTCGCTGACCCGTGCCGAGAAACGACATTTCAGACTATTCGCAGGACGCAATCAAGCGTCGGATGACCTTTTATTTTTGCAATTATTCGATTTTTTAGACCGGCACAAGGAGTACGACGAGGAGATGATTTTGAGAAAACTCACGGGTATTAAAAAAAGTCAACTTTCTAATTTGAAGGCGCATTTGTACAAACAATTGCTCATCAGTTTGCGGTTGTTGAACAAAACACACGTAGAAGAAATTCAGATTCGGGAGATGATGGATTATGCTAAAGTACTGTATGACAAAGGTTTATACCGCCCAAGCCTCGATATGCTCGACAAAGGAAAAGCAAGAGCAATAAAAGGAAAATACCATGCGCTGGCGTTGGAAGTCATTGAATTTGAGAAACATATTGAATCGCAATACATCACGAGAAGTATTGAAAATCGAGCGGATGAGCTGACGGTGGAAGCGGTGCGCATCAACAAAATAATGACAGAGACGAACCGGCTCTCTAATCTGGCGTTGCAAATGTACGGGCTATACCTGCGTGTGGGCTACGTGCGCAACGAGAAAGATTTGTTTTACATCCGAGAGTTTTTTCGCAGCAAACTGCCGCCAGTGGATTATCAACAACTCGATTTTTTTGGAAAAATTCACTTCTGTCAAGCCTACATTTGGTATTATCACATGACGCATGATTTTCCGATGAGCTATCGCTACGCCCGCAAATGGGTAGATTTATTCAATGAAGAACCGGAATTAAAACTCTTAAATGTACCGCTGTATCTCAAGGGTTTGCATCATTTGATGAATACGGATTTCAATCTTTTGTACTATGAACAATACGAGAAAACGTTGAATGAATTACTTAATTTCTCAAATGAGTACGATATTACTGAAAATAAAAATATTGAAGGGCTTTATTATTTATTTAAATACGACCATTTAATTAAAAAACATTTTTTAGAAGGTACGTTTAGTGAGGGGATTAAAATGGTACCCGACCTGATGCGCTTGATAGACGAGGATGAATACAACTGGGACGACCATCGGATTATGCTTTTTTACTATAGAATTGCGTGTCTGTATTTTGGTAATGGTGATAATGCCAATGCAATTGAGTATTTAAATATGATAATCAATCAAAAAAATCCAGATTATCGAGGCGACATTCAGGCATTTTCTAGAATTTTAAATTTAATCGCGCATTTTGAACTTGGCAACGCACAATTGGTTGAATATCAAGTGAAATCCGTGTATCGCTTTTTGTCCAAAATGGAGGAATTACAAGCGGTTCATCAAGAAATTTTCCGGTTTATCCGTCGTACGCCGCACATGCGCGCCTCGGAGATTCGGGAAGAATTTATCATATTAAAAGAAAAGTTATTGAAATTACAAAATCAACCGTACGAGCGGCGCGCGTTTTTATATCTGGATATCATTTCGTGGTTGGAAAGTAAAATTGAAAATCGCCCGTTGCAGGATATTATAAGAGCTAAGTTTTTGGCGCGGCAGCAAGGGAAGGCGTAATAACCAAACTTGTTTGGTTTGGTTTGTATAATCTATTCAACCGTCTATCGTCCTATTCCCGCCATACGTCGAGAAGGACGAAATAAAATTTGTAGTAACCAAACAAGTTTGGTTATTACAAACGTTTTAAACCAACCTTAACCCTTCAAACCAAGTCGTATTATTAGTTTTACACGGTCACCCATTCCAATGCTACAATCTACCTTATGAAATACGTATTACTTTTTTTTATTCTACTTTCTTCTTATAATGCAATGCTTGCACAAGTCTCTGGTAAAATTACAGGTGAAAAAGGCGAGCCGCTTCCCTTCGCAACCGTCTATGTAAAAGGCACATCCAATGGCTCTACCGGCAATGCGGACGGCAATTATAAACTCGACGTAAAGCCGGGCGACTACGAATTGGTTTTCCAATATGTGGGCTATCGGCAGCGCACCGAGCGTGTAAAAGTGGGGAGTGAATCTGTGAAATTGGACGTACGCCTGCAGGAGCAAATCGTGGAACTCGGCGAAGTCGTCATTAAAGCCGATGCGGAAGACCCTGCCTACGCCATCATTCGCAAAGCGATTGAAAAACGAAAATACTACCGCGACCAAGTCCAGGAGTACGCTGCTGACGTGTATATCAAAGGCAATATCAAGTTTTTGGATGCGCCGGAAAAGTTTTTGGGGCGGGACTTGGGCAATCTTGGCGGCACATTGGATTCCAATCGGCAAGGGATTATTTATTTATCAGAATCACAATCAAAATTATATTTTAAACAGCCCGACCAGTACCGCGAAGAAATGATTTCCTCTAAAGTGAGCGGGAATGACAATGGATTTGGCTTCAACAGCGCGTCCGACATGGATTTTAATTTATATGAAAATACGTCGGATTTTAGTCGGCAGATTGTTTCGCCTATCGCTGCGAATGCGCTGAGTTATTATAAATATAAAATGTTGGGTTCTTTTTATAATGAAGATGGAAATTTGATTAATAAAATTGAGGTCATTCCGCGTAGAAATGAAGACCCCGTGTATCGCGGCATTATTTACATCGCAGAAAATCTATGGAATATACAAAGCGCAGATTTATTGTTATTGCAAGGTTCTATTAACCAGCCGGGACTTGATTCGTTATATATTCGACAAGTGTATGTGCCTGTGCAACAACCTGATGTGTGGCGTATATTTTCGCAAAACATTTCGTTTCGGGCAGGTTTGTTTGGTTTTAAACTTGGCGGCGCATTTACAGGCATTTATAGTAATTATAACCTGACACCAGCATTGAAGCCGAATTTTTTTGGCAATGAAGTATTTAAAGTGTACGAAGGTGCGAATGAAAAACAACCGGAATTTTGGGACAGCATCCGCCCGATTCCATTGACGGTGGAAGAATCCGTTGATTATGTAAAAAAGGATAGTTTGCAAGAAATCCGCAAATCAAAACCGTATTTGGATTCGATTGATAGAAAAAATAATCAATTCAAAATAGTAGATATTTTATTTGGCTACAGTTATGATAATTCTTACGAACGTAAATCATTAAATATTAATTCTCCGGCTACTACCATTCAATTCAACCCGGTGCAAGGTTGGAATGCAGATATAAATGCCACGTATCGGCGTGAATTGGACGAAGACAATATCCGTTGGTGGTCGGCGCGTGGTTCGGCGGGTTACGGTTTTTCCGACAAGCGGGTACGCGCTACGCTTGGATTCAACTATCGGTATAGCCAATTGCACCAAGCCAGTTTTAATATTTCCGGCGGTATTGATGCCGTGCAATTCAATCCCAGTCGCCCGATTAGCAAGACACAAAACTCCATAAATTCGCTGCTGGCGAAGGATAATTTGATGAAAATATATGATAAAGCTTTTGGTAGAATTGCATTTCAAAGAGAATTAGTAAATGGAATATTTTTGACGACCAGTGTAGAATACGCCCAGCGCTCACCGTTGACCAATAAAACGGATTTTAGTTGGAATAAAGACGAAGAAGAAAGCTATCAATCTAACAATCCGCTCGACCCTGCGAATGATGCCCCTGCATTCTCCCAAAGCGAAGCGCTCACGTTTGCCGCCGGTTTGCGCCTGCGTTACAAGCAAAAATACACGACTTATCCGAATCGAAAATTCATAGACGGCTCTGCCCTACCCGACCTCTGGCTTCAGTATCGAAAAGGTATCAATGCTGTTGGAAGTGATGTCAATTATGATTTGCTCTCGGCGCGTATCACGGAAGATTACATTTCGCTGGGTGTGATTGGTAATTTTAGTTTCACAATTGAAGGTGGTACTTTTCTGAATAATAAAGCATTACAATTTATGGATTTTCGTCATTTTAATGGAAATCAAACATTTGTGGGCAATCCTGCCAGATATTACAATTCTTTTTTCCTCTTACCATATTACAAATACAGCGCTTCGAGTGATTATGTAGAAGCACATTTTGAACACAACTTTGACGGTTGGATTTTGGGTAAAATTCCTTTGCTCCGAAAATTAGGTTGGAAAGAATTGGTCAAAGCTGCATTTCTGTACACGCCGGAGCAAAAAGAGTATTTAGAATTGGGCTTTGGCTTTGATAATATTGGGTTTGGCGTGTTCCGCTTGTTTCGCCTGGATGTTGTCTGGTCACGCAATCAGGAAGGGAAATGGGTAGGCGGAATGGTGATCGGGATTAAATCGCCGATAGAGGAAGATTGAAAAAGGGTGATGGGGTGATGGGTTTATAAGGTGACCAAGCGCCCAAGTGAATTAGAGATTAAATGACCGAAGGCAAGGGAAAACTTTGCGTCTTTGCGTCTTTGCGTGAAAAATACCACATGAGAAGGGAAAACGCTGTGAGCGAAAAATATCCTAATATCTCAACTTTCAAAAAAACATCCATTTATTTTACAATATGTTTGACTTTATGCGAATGATGTTATAAATTTGCAGCATACAATCGCACACGAATCACATCCATCCAACTTAAGAGGCATTTAAGTTCATATTTTCGACATTAACAAGTGCGGCACATTTTAGAAATGCGCCACACTGTATTGCAGCAGCTTTCTACATACCAAAATCTACCGTTTTAATCCTGTCTTTTTCTCCCCCTACGGAGGCACGGATTGCTATATTTTTCAAGGTTGTTTCAAGTTTTGAAAACAAAAATTGCCCTGTGCTTTAGCGCAGGGTTGTAGGATGTATCTACTTCTCGGCTTTAGCCAAATCACGTATTAGGCTAAAGCCAAATTTTGTACTGTACGCTAACCCCGCGCTAAAGCGAGGGGCAATTGCATCGTCCAAATTTATGTCTAACAAACTTCTTACATCCATGAGCAGTCTGGCATCTGGCATCCAACAATCTGGCATCTCAAAAATTAAAAAATATGAAAAAGCAAGTATGCTGCCTTTTTACAACCTTTGTATTATTACTAATTTTCAATCTTCCAAAAGCCGCCGCAGCCGATGATTTTTCGGGCTGTTGCAAGCCGCCGATAGATATTATTTATTGGTGCAATGACTTACCGTATGACTTCAATCCACGCAATTTGTATCAGTTACAAGCACTCTTTGGCAAACCACAGAACAAGTGTTACCCCAACGCATGGCAAGAATTGACGCCGACTTTGGACCTGAGCAGTTGTGAAACGGGTACGATTATTCGGCGTTTTAAAGTGCCTGCACATTATGGCGGCTACGAATATTGTGACCAACGAATCGTGATTAAAGGCTCGCACAATTATGACATCCGCTTTCCGGCAGATATTGTGTTGAATTATTGTGGTGCAAAACCGCCGGTAGAAAAACTCTGGACCAATGAAAGTTCCTGCGATTTGTTAGCAATCAATGTAGAAGATTATAATTTTTTAGCGTCTCCGGGCGGTGGTTGCAGCAAAATTTTCCGTACGTATAAAGTCATCAATTGGTGCGAATATGATGGCATTTCTGACCCAGTCGTGATTGATCGGGGAGAAGATTGTGATGGTTTGCCTGGCGATGAACCCGTGTGGGTATTGCGTCGCTCGGATGGTTATGCCTTTATTGACCGCGATAATGAGCCGTGGAATGACAATCCACGAGCGTACGAACGGGTGACTTGCTCGCCCAAAAATCCAAAAGGCTACTGGCGCAAAGTCCGTTCCACCGGTTACTGGCAATACACACAACATATTAAAATTAGCGATAACGTGCCACCTGTCATTGACTTATTGCGTCCCGCTCCCATTTGCAGTTATAATACGGTTTGCACTGCCAGCATTGACATTCCATTTACGGTGAGCGATATTTGTACGCCTAATGATATTCGTATTAAAGTTTTTATAGATGGAAAGCAAACTGCCGCTTACACTAAAGGTGGAAATTATGCTGCCAATGGCACTTATAAAGTAGGCGACCACTTTTTAGAAATTCATGCGACGGATGGTTGTGGCAATACGACCGTACAAAAAACAACTTTCACCATTGTAGACTGCAAAGCACCAGCACCTATTTGTATCAACGGCATCAGCATCTCCCTCATGCCCACGCCGCCCAATACCGATGCGGATGGAGACGGCGATACGGATAAAGCAGCGATGACCATCTGGGCGAGCGATCTCCTAACTACCAGCCAAATCACGGACTGCTCCGATGTAGGTGGCATTTCGATTGGTCGTTTAGGCGAAATTCCTTCTTTTGACAAAACGAGCCTTACGCTTACTTGCGGCGATTTAGGAAAAATCTTTGTGCGTATCTACGTGTGGGACAAGGCTTACAACCCTTATTCGATACAACCAGACGGTACAAGAGGCGGTCGAAATTACAGCTTTTGTCAAACATATATTGTAATAAGAGCCAATAATAATATCTGTGTTCCACCACCTCCGCCGGCTCCTATCGTCGGTTCTATCGTGGGCAGTGTGCAGACGGCAGACGAATATGGCTTGGAAGCCGTGCAAATAGCGTTGACGGGCAAGGATAGTGCGATGCAACTCACCAAGACAGCAGGCAACTACGTATTTGACAGTTTAGGCTTAGGCAAAAGTTATATCCTCACGCCTTCTTTAAGTGGAAATTATTTGGAAGGATTGGACGTATCAGATTTAGTTATAATAGAAGATCATCTCACTGGCACGAAACCGATTTACTCGCCATATAAATTAATTGCGGCGGATGTCAATCGTTCAGGTGATATTACCACTGCCGATGTGATTGAATTAAGACAGTTGATAATGGGCGTTTCAGACCGACTGCCCAATAGTGCCAGTTGGCGATTTGTAGACGCTACTTTCCTATTTCCAAATCCGATTAACCCTTGGAAAACGCCTTTTCCAGAGTCCGTTAGTGTAGATACGGTGCAAGTGAAAAATGATACTGTCAACTTTATTGCCATTAAAATTGGCGATATGGACGGTAGCCTTCAGACGGCACGATTGGCAATTGGCACTCGCAACGCCCACACAACCAACCTTTTAGTAGAAAGTCAATCCGTCACGGCAGGTACTACTTTGCGCGTTCCAATTCAATTAGAAAATACAGAGGCGCAGGCGGCTCAGTTTGCATTATATTTTAATTCTAATATGCTGGAAATGATTGGAATAGATTATGAAATAGCGCAAGCCGAACATTTTAACTTGCACAATGCCAAGACCGGAGACATCCGTATGGTTTGGGAAGCAACTGCCGATAGCTACTCCACCGCAGCCAATTCGTTGTGTACCTTCCAGTTTCGGGCATTGCAAGAGGCTCGTTTATCGGATGTACTCCGGCTTAATGAGCGCGTTTTACCAGCACAAGTACACGAGCAAAACGGAACGATTGCTAATCTCAAGTTAGCATTTATTGCACCTAAAACGCCGTTATTTGCTTTATTTCAAAATGTACCGAATCCATTCCGCGACGAGACGGTTATCGGTTTTCAATTGCCCGAAGCAACGCAAGCAACACTGAAAATTCATGATTTAACAGGAAAACTACTTTTGCAACAAACGTCCTATTTCGATAAAGGAATACAGCAAGTGCGCATTCCAAGCACGGCATTGCCCGCACAAGGTGTTTTGCTTTATATGCTGGAAACGCCACAGCACCAAGCCACTGGAAAGATGATTATTTTGCCTCGATAATATTGACTCAGGTGTGGCGCATTTCAAAAATGTGCCACATCTCTTTAAATCTCTTTTTATTATTTTGATATTAAATTTCCACGCAATTATTAAAAATTTGCAATTCCTTTTTATCTTTGCAATATTCTTACCCAAGCGAATTTCACCGCTACTTTCAAAATTACAACAAATTGACTTGCCCGCTATGTCGGTAGCTCCTGCTACTCGATAAAGATTTATCATTCACTCCTAACAAATCTTAATCTTCTATGAAAACAAGATACCGCTTGCAGTGGCAGGTAAATAGCTCGCTTTTTATTTTGCTCTTTTTTGTAAATATTACATCCGCTTGGGCACAATTGCGCTTCAGCGAACTCTCTGGCGACTCCGGCAATAATGACGGCACCAATGACGGCATCGTAGAACTCACCAATTCCGGTGCTGCCGATTTTGATGCGAGTTGCTACGTCATTTCCAATGGCGAATGGGTCGTGGTGCTGCCGCCAAATACGATTTTAGCTTCCGGCGAAGTATTTTTAATCGCTTGTAGCGAAGGCATTGGTACAGGTTCTAACCCAAATCCAATTATCGGCTCCGGTTTGACGTGCGCCACTTGCGATTTTCCTAATTTGCCCATTGATTTTGATGTATGTAATCCAGCAAATGCCGCTTATGTAGACTGGGCAGCGACGGGCTTCACCATTGATAATCAAAGCGATACAGACGGCGACCAACTCGTGCTTTTTGAACCGGATGGCACTATTTTACAGGCTGTGAAATGGGGTGGCGGTGCCACTGGTTTGAACGACAATACGACTTTACAAATTAGTGCTTACTCGATCGGCACGGCTGGTTCGAATGGCAATGGCTCTTCTTCCGCACAATTTCCATTCGCACTCACGAGCGGCACTTGCGCCACGGCGGTGACATATACGATGCCAATTATAACCGACATGATATATGAAGATTTAACAAGTGTGTCGAATGCTGGAGGCAAGGTTGTTAATAATTCCGTGTTACAAGGTTGCAACAGTAGTTTTATTTTTAATGGTACAAATTGGTCAAAAACCGACCATCCGAATCCCGGTTTGATCAATAATGTGCCTTTTGAAAATTTTACAGCACCAGCTAATCTTGTCCAATGTTTGAATAATCTTTCGGATATCAATCTTACTTTAGATATTTTAAATCATCAGGCAGTAGAAGAAAGCGTCACGACTCTGGGTGGTCAGATAGGTTCTTTGGTAAGTATCAATGGCGGCGCGGCAAATGCTTGGACAGTGAGTTTGAATATACCTGCTAACGGAACGACTCGTTTAGAATATACTCTCAACACCGCAGCTTTGACGGCACTCGGCGCAGGCACACACACTATCACCCTCGTCTGGAAAGACCGTACCCGCTCTGCCATTGCTTCCACCTCGCAAGGCAGCAATTCGCTCAATGCTGTTCTAAATAACTCGACACCCAGTGATTGTTATACGGTTCGTAAAGTGACGATTACGCTGCTCGAAGCCTTGACCGGTGCTTCTTTCACTTGTGCCAATGGCTTGATAAAAATTACGGCTACCCCCGCCAATGCAGGTGGACTGACTTATAATTTGATAAACGCAGTGGATGTAATTTTAAATCAGGCGAATACGACTGGTATTTTTTCCGTTTCTGCTGGCACGGCGGGGGATTATTCGGTGCAGGTAGCACAGTCTTTAGGCTGTGTGACGACGATTAGCGCTACCGGAACCATCTGCGTAGCCGCGCCTGCTTGTCCAAATCCCAACGGCGAAACTATCAACAGTGGAAATATTCCAATTAATATTTGTCCGAATGACAATTTCACCCTTGCCGTAGATGGCACGACGAGTACGAATTTACCAGACGGCGGTACGATTGATTGGTATTATAGCTCAACTTCCACTTTTAATCCTTACAACAGTGAAGGTTCTTTATTAGGGCAGTCTGATATCACGGTAAGTGGAGCCAGCACTCCTGCCAAAACTTGCGGCGGCGCAAACGCACTTGCTGCGGGCGATATTGCCATTATTGATGTACAAACCTCTGGTGACGACCGTTTTTCTTTTGTTCCCTTGGTGCCGCTCGCTGCCGGTACGGTCATTACTTTTACAGATAATGGCTGGCTATCCGCCGGTGGATTCAGGTCTGGAGAAGGAACCATCACTTTTACAGTGGGCGCCAGCGACCTTCCGGCTGGAACGATTGTAACGGTTATCAATCCAAGTCTTGCTGGAGTGACTGTTACAACTGGAACCGTTGTGAGAAGTGGCAGTTTTTCTTTAGCCACTGCGGGCGATCAACTCATCGCTTATTGTCCGGGAACACCGATTGTGCCTTTAGCAGCCGTGCACACCCGAAGAAGTGTATTTGAAAGTAATGCCACGAATGCAAGTACCTCTGCATTACCAACTGGACTAACGATTGGTCAATCGGCAGTGGCAATTGGTGGAGTTAGTGCTACGATTGTAAATGGAATTTTTAATTGTACAGGTGGAAGTATAAGTGGAACATCATCTTTTATTGCCGCAAGTGTTTATAACGCTGCAAATTGGATAACTTCCGCCTCTTTGCAAACACTTCCGAGTTGTACCTATTCAGTCTCTGGCGGCATCGTCACAAGCGTTACTTCTTTGATAACTTCCCTTGCTGACTGCGGTCAAACCATTTACATAAAAGGTATTGTAAATCCTTTACCAAGCGGCTGTGATGA
>Ga0163147_10001570_pt1 | contig 34473 bp, 40 predicted proteins | sample OliLakLV19MP6G1_FD_148597 | JGI IMG/M metagenome (GOLD analysis project Ga0163147, IMG submission 148597) | Freshwater microbial mat bacterial communities from Lake Vanda, McMurdo Dry Valleys, Antarctica- Oligotrophic Lake LV.19.MP6.G1 | ecosystem: Environmental > Aquatic > Freshwater > Lake >...
GCCGTTCGCCGCGCCTGCCGGTATCGCGCCTCAGCCTTGGGCGCAACCGCCCGGCTGGCCTCCGGTTGCGCCGACCTAAGCTACTGACAACCGCGACGGCTTCCAACCGGAGGCCGTCGCTTCTTAAAAATCGCTTGGCTTCTGCGCAGGCGCGTGGTATAGTGTTTAGAGGCGCGGCACTGTGTCGCGCCGTAACCAAGGAATGAATAATGTCGATAGCCGAAAAGATTCGCAAAATTATTGCGAAAGCAGACAGTACGGCGCACCCGGAAGAGGCTTCGGTCTTTATGGAAAAAGCGCTGAGGATGATGGAAGAGCACGGGCTGTCACTCCTGGAACTTGGGCGGCTGGATAGCGATAATCCGGTCGGCGTGGATATGTATTTCTACGAATCCACAAAAACGACCGAGTGGCGCCAAACGCTGGCAGGGCAACTCGCAAAGTATTTCGGGTGCCGATTGATTGTTCGTCGAAACAAGGATATGTTCGGCAAGATCGAAAGCATCTATCATTCGCTTGCCGGGCGCGAATCGGCCCGCGTAACTTATCAGCTCATGTGGCCGTATGTTTTGCGGCAGGTTATGAAGCAAGCTGCCGAGGCCAATCGTAACGGCGAATATAAGCACCCGCCGCAGGCTTACAAAGCGGTTGCTGATGCACTTACCATTCGACTGATACGGTTAAACAGGGACAAGGCAGAAACGGCCCCGCCGCAGAACGGAGTTAACGCACTTGTTCCGGTTGATCTGATTCAATTTGCGATAGACGAGGCGTTTGCGGCTACCGGTGGGACGACGAGAACCGCTGGTAAGAAGCTCCGTCACGATGACAACGCGATGCAGCGCGCTGCATCGATCAGCCTGCATCGCCAAGCTTCGGCAGGCCCGGCTGTGCGAAGAATCGATTCACGATAATGCTAGTAACAGCGACGGTAATTTCCGACGCTTCGTTCTATGAAGAAGGCCGTCCCCCAAAGCAAAAAACCTTTGGGGGATGGGCGGCTTATGTTCGGATCGACGGTAATCCAAAGCCCGTAAAGGGTTATGGTTCAATTCATAGTCCGACAGAAAAACTCACAAGCACAACTTGTGAGATGTTTGCTGCTATAAATGGAATATGGCTTGCCAAGCAGAACGGCGCGTCCCAGGTTCTAGTCAGGTCTGACTGCATGGCGGTTATCGGCGCTATAACAGGCGGAAATCTAACTAATCGAATGCGCCATATTTGGGTTAGGTCACTTGCTCACGCAAAGTGTCTTGACGTAGCCTTACGTGCTCATCATGTTCGTGGACATACCGAGGCTGTTGACGCGGCTTCGTGGGTTAACGACTGGTGCGACCGTCACGCCAGAAAAGGTATGTTTAGCTCAAGAAAGGGAATCAAGTGTCTAGAACTGCTGTAGAAAATATAAGACTGGCGGTTGAAAAAGCTTCGCAAGAAGTTTTAAGCGCGCGGGATGCTGATAAGAAGCGCGGGCATCTTGGTGCGAGCCAAATTGGCCACCGTTGCCCGCGTCAGTCGTGGTACGCGTTCCGTTGGTTCTATCAAGGCCAGCACACCGGGCGGCTGCTCCGATTGTTTAATCGCGGGCACGAAGAAGAAGCGCGGCTGTTGCGATGGCTCCGGGCGGCAGGTTACGAAGTCCGTGACCATAGCCAAAGGCTTACATATAGTCCCACACAGGCCGACGCTGGAATAGATTATGTCTATCAGTGTAGAGATTGGGATGACAGTTATGATCTTCATTACGAAGATGTTAGCGCCGATGCTCGTCATATTGCTCTCGCTAAAGAACAGGGCGTCGGTCCGAAACAGTGGGGGTTTGTTGACGAACAAACGTCGTTCTTTAGCGGCGAGTGCGACGGTCTGATTCGTGGCCCAAACCTGCTCGAAGGTTGGGGCACAGTTGAGTTTAAGACGATGAACGATAAGTCGTTCAAGGACATTGTAAACAAAGGTGTTATGTCGTCAAAACCTGTTTACTGGATTCAGTCGCAGATATACATGCGAAAGCTGAAAGTAAACTGGTGTCTTTTTGTTTCGACAAACAAGAATGACGATGATATTTACTACGAAATACTGCATCTTAAACCAGAAGTCGCGGATCAGTATATAGATTTAGCGCGCAGTATCATTCGCGCCCAAAGTGCCCCGGCTCGGATTACGGAAGACCCGTCGTGGTTTGAATGTAAGTTTTGCGACTTTCGGGAAATCTGTCACTACGGCGAAGCACCAAAGAAGAACTGTCGGACCTGCCAATACTCGGTGGCCACCGATCTAGGGGCGCTTCACTGTAATCTACATCACGGCGACGTTCCGTTTGACTTCCAACAGGTAGGCTGCGAACAATGGCTCCCGCACTAAATCCGCGCGACTATCAAGTAGCCGGAGCGGAAGCGCTCTGGCAAGTTGTTCATGAACATCCCGATAAAAACCCGCTCATTGTGATGGCAACCGGACTCGGTAAAAGCTTGAGCATCGGTATGTTTGTATACCAGATGCTCAGCGTTTATCCGCACGTTCGAATTATGTCTGTAACCCACGTTAAAGAACTCGTGGAGGGCAACTATCGGGCGTTGTTAAATCTGTGGCCAAGCGCACCGGCAGGCGTCTATAGCGCCGGGCTAGGTCATCGCGAAACTCGCGCTCAAGTAACCTACGCTGGGATAGGATCGGTGGTCAAGCGCGCCGCTTCTTTCGGGCACATCGACTTTCTAGTTATCGACGAAGCGCACCGAATTAGTGACAACGATAGTGCACAGTATTCAAAGTTTATTGTTGATCTGAAAAGAAAAAATCCTAACTTGATTGTGATAGGCTTTACCGCTACGGCCTTTCGTATGAGTTCAGGATTTCTTACTGACGGTGAACTTTTCGATGTTGAATGCTTTAACATTGGGCACGGCGAATCTTTTGTGTGGGCTATTGAAAACGGATACCTTATGCGGCTTGTTCCAAAGCATCCGGGTTTTCAGTTAGACGATAGTAACATTGGAATCGGCCTTTCGTATGAGTTCAGGATTTCTTACTGACGGTGAACTTTTTGATGTTGAATGCTTTAACATTGGGCACGGCGAATCTTTTGTGTGGGCTATTGAAAACGGATACCTTATGCGGCTTGTTCCAAAGCATCCGGGTTTTCAGTTAGACGATAGTAACATTGGAATTATGGCTGGCGACTTTGATAATAAAGCTGCATCGCAGGCTATGAAGGATCAAGATATTCTCGAGCGCGCAGTTGATACAACGATTGCTTTTGCTAACGAGCAAAATAGGCAGTCTATTCTTGCCTTCTGCCAGTCAATCGAGGATGCTGAACTTGTGGCAGATATGTTTCGTTACAAGGGCTATCCGTTTGAAGCAGTCCATAGTAAGCGAAAAGATCGTGACGAAGTTCTTAAGGATTTTAAGTCTGGTAAGTTACGCGGCGTTAGCAATCAAAACGTTTTAACAACAGGCTTCGATAATCCTAAAATTGATCTGATAACCATGCTCCGGTTAACGCGGTCGCCCGGCCTTTGGGTTCAAATGCTAGGCAGGGGCACCCGTCCGGTATTCGCGCCGGGATATGACATATCAACGCTCGACGGAAGAAAGCAGGCTATCCTCGCAGGTCCAAAGCAAAGCTGTTTGGTTCTAGATTTTGTCGGTAACACCGAGCGGCTTGGTCCTATAAACTATCCTAATCTTCCGCGTAGGCGTGGAGGCGGAACGGGCCAACTTCCTGTCCGCATGTGCCCAATATGCAACACTTACTTACACATTTCTATCAAAACTTGCACTGAATGCGGGTATGAGTTTCCGCCCCCCGAGCGGTTAAAGCCGCAAGCATCTGAATCAGAACTTGTGTCTAGTCAAGTCCTTGATCTTTCGATACAGCCGCCCGCAAAAGAGTTTGGCGTGTTCGCTGTTCATCGAATGATATGCAGCCGCAACGCTGGCAAGGGCGGAAAACTTGACACTATGCGCGTTGATTACTTCAGCGGCGTCAGACGGTTCAGCACTTGGGTCTGCTTTGAACACCTTAAGGATTCTTTTCCGCAGCGGCGGGCTGCTACTTGGTGGAAGTCACACCGGGGGCCGATGCCCGTTCCGATTCAGATTGATGACGCTGTTGATAAAGCGGCTAATTTAGAGAAACCTAAGTTTGTTCGGGTATGGCTTAATACAAAGTATCCTGAAATTGACGGATACGATTTTGCCGGGACGCGGTTTGAGCTGCCGCCTGAGCTAGGCGGACCTCCGTTGCAGGAGCCGGAGCCTGATCCAAACGAACCAAAGGCTAGTGATTATGTATCTTACACTGGAGGTTACTACGATGATGATATTCCTTTTTAGGAGAGACACATGATCGACTTTAATAAACTTCACCAACGGATCAGTGCGCTTTTGGAAGAGGCACGGTTCGACCATAGTTGCCTTAACTGTGAATATTTTAATGAGCCAACGGAGTTGTGCGAAGCGCATGGCAATGTCCGGCCACCGGCAAGGGTTCTGGTTGGCGGTTGTGCGACCCATTGCCCAAAGGTGCCTTTTTGACTAGGTGTCATTTTTCGCTTGCTATCCCTTGCGCGGCCTGATAAGATACTTTATCGGTAACACCACCGAAACCAGGAGCCAGCTATGGCCAGACAGAAAGTAAAACAAATGGACAACGAAACCATCGAACTTGAAGTGCCCGTCGAAGTGCCCGTCGAAACGCCCGTCGAAGCGCCCGTCCTTACTTCTACCGAGCAGGCTATCGCTATTCTTCGTGAAAAAGCCGCTGCCGCTGCCGCCGATCTTCAAGTGAAGCAGGCTGCTGCCGCTGCTGCCGCTGCCGCTGCCACTGAGCGCGCGGCGGTTGCTACGCAAGAACGCGAATCTCGCAAGCAGCTTGCCGAATCTAACAAAGTTTTGAAAGCTGCTGAAGGCGAAGCAAAGAAGAACGCACGTGAAGCTGCCAAGGCCGTGACCGAGCTTGGCAAGCAAGCCAAGGCAGATGAGCGCGCGGCGGCAAAGGCCCTGCGGGAAGCTGAAAAGGCGTCGAAAGACGCCAATAAAGTTCAGCGCGCCGACCGGATCAAGCAGAACGGCGTTACAATGCCGGTGGCCACGAGCATCTGCGGGCAAGCGTGGGCGATCTTTAACGCCGTTTCGAGCGCGCTGCAAGCTCCGGCGCCGTTCAGTGCTTGCACCGAACTGGCTATCTCGGCGGGGATCAATCCGGCAACGCTGAAGACTCAGTATGCACTGTGGCGCAAGTTCTACGGCGTCCGCAATGTTGCTGTTGCTTCCGGCTCGATCCCCACCGCTTAATCACGCGCTCGGCTCCTCCCGAGTAAAGTAGCGTGATGAGGCCCACGGCGAATCTTCCCTCGTCGTGGGCTTTTCTTTAACAACTAGGGCATAAAAATGTTGAACACACAGCCTATCGCGAAAGTTGTTGCGAGTGACGGGAGACAGCTTGTCGTCCATTCTATCTTCCATACAATCCAAGGCGAAGGACCGTTCTGTGGCAGACCCGCCGTTTTCGTGCGCCTGTCAGATTGCAACCTGACTTGTCCGCTCTGTGATACTGATTACACCTCTGTTCGCATGACAATGACTCCGGTTGAAATCTATAAGGTCGTATCCCGCTTTCCTATACAGGACGGTGGCCTAGTCGTTTTGACCGGCGGCGAACCTTTCCGGCAACCTGTTGGTATGCTTTTGCGGGCGTTGACATCGGAGGGCTATGCCGTCCAGATCGAGACGAACGGGACGCTGCCTCCGCAAGACTTTATCTATGAGCGCGAGCTTATGGGCGAGCCTATGCCGGGATGCGCTTACATAGTGTGCAGCCCGAAGACAGGGAAGATTAATCCTGAAATCTTGATTCAAGCTTGTGCTCTCAAGTATGTTGCCTGCGCAGATGACATCGAGGAAGATGATGGCTTGCCCCGGACGGCGCTAGGGCATAGCGCCAATCCCAGACTTGCGCGGCCTCCGTTGTTTTGGCGGCGTCCGATATACCTTCAGCCTGCCGATGAGCAGGACGAGGTTAAGAACCGCGCTAATCGTCTCGCGGTAGTCAAATCCTGTATGCAGTTTGGCTACACGATTCAGATTCAAACCCACAAACTCCTAGAACTTGAATAACGAGGACAACTGATGGCTACGAGAAATAACGACGCTTGTCTTGTCGTGCTATCCGGAGGGCAAGACTCAACAACGTGCCTATTCTGGGCACAACAGCGATATAATGAAGTCCATGCGATCACGTTCGACTACGGGCAGCGTCATGCGATTGAGATTGACGCTGCGTTCATTGTTGGTCTGATGGCAGGAGTTGAATCGCATAAGCTGGTAAAACTTGGTAAGATTTTAGAGGGCACGAGCCCGCTTGTTAGCGATGCGCCGCTTGAGCAATACGCGGATCATCAGTCCCTTCCAGGCGGTCTTGAAAAGACTTTCGTTCCGATGCGTAATCAGTTGTTTCTTACTGTAGCTGCGAATCACGCCTACTGTCTTGGAATATCAAATCTGGTGACAGGCGTTTGTCAAGAAGATAGCGGCGGTTATCCAGATTGTCGGCGGGATTTTATTGATTCACTGGAAAAAACCAGTCGCATGGGAACTTTTACTGGCGAAGATGACACACTTCCCCACCTTTACATTATCACGCCGCTGATGTATCTGACAAAAGCGCAAAGCGTTGACATGGCTTTTAAGAATCCAAGATGCTGGAAAGCTTTAGCTTTTACACATACTAGCTATGACGGAAAGTATCCCCCAACTGGTCACGATCATGCGACGCTTTTGAGAGCTAAAGGTTTTCAAGAAGCCGGGCGACCCGACCCTCTGATACTTCGCGCTTATCGAGAAGGATTAATGAATCTTCCAGAAACTTCTAACTACGCGGGGTGCATCTTTTGACTTATATTTCTAGTAAAACATTCGGTCATGATCTCGGACTATCGTGCTGTTTTCGGCAATGGCGCGCCGATAGTCATTGCCGAATGCTGCACGGCTATGCGATGGCTATCCACCTTGAGTTCGAAGCTAGCACCCTAGACGATAAAAATTGGGTGGTTGACTTTGGTTCGATGAAAGACTTAAAGAGTATGTTTGAACAGCTTTTCGATCATACACTGATCGTTGCGGAAGATGATCCAGACCTCGATACCTTTGTTGATCTTAACGACAAGAACATTGCAAACGTTGTGTTTGTTGAAAATACAGGGTGTGAAGCATTTGCGAAGTTAATCTTTGACATCACAGACGGTTGGCTTGAGCAAGAAGCTTATACGCCGCGTGTTCGTATGAGAAGCGTAACCGTAAGTGAGCACGGCGCTAATAGCGCAACCTACGCTGGAGGCAGGTAATGGACACTTATCGCAGAAGAGACCTCGTTAGAGAGTTGCTATTTACTTTGGAAATACAGTCGCATAATATTGGTCTACGTGAAGGCTTGAAAGATACGCCGTCGCGGGTTGATAAAGCTTGGGAGTTTTGGACTTCCGGCTATCGTGAAAGCGCGGCAGAGATTCTCAAAGTGTTTGAAGATGGAGGAGAAAACTATGACCAAATGGTTATCGTCAAAGATATGCCAGTTTACTCGCACTGTGAGCACCATCTTGCTTCGATATTTGGCACCGCAACGGTGGCCTATATCCCCGACGGAAGAATTGTGGGTCTTTCCAAGCTTTCACGGCTGGTCAACTGTCATGCTCGTAGACTCCAGGTCCAAGAAAGACTCACCAACGACATCGCAGAAGACCTCTGGACCCACCTAAAGCCCCTCGGTGTCGGCGTGATGCTGAAGTGCCGCCATATGTGTATGGAATCGCGCGGTATTCAGCAACAGGGGCACCATACCATCACCAACGCGCTGCGCGGCGTCATGCGTTCGGACCGGGACGCCCGCGCCGAGTTTATGGCGGTCGCAAATAGCTAACGCCCGCTGACAGGCGCGGGCAGGCAGGGGGCTATCCTGCCCGCGCCTGCCCCTGACATCGGGCAAACGGCAAGGCCGATAGGCGGGGCAAACAGGGGCGCGCTGTGACACTCAAGATTTATATGGCGACAACCTTTTGGTTCGGCCTCGGTAAAGGCCAGCGTGAGTACGGTAAACTCACGGACCCTTATCTAATACAGATTGCCGACTCCGTTCCTAACCGTCTTGAGTCTTACCATTATCTTCTTAAGGCTAGAACGCTGCCAGAGCTAAAAGCATCGGGTGAAAAAGTGTTTGTTGACTCCGGGGCGTTTTCCGCTTGGACCTTAGGCGCGGTTATTGATCTTGATGAATACTGCACATTTTTGAAAGATAATGTCGATATAGTCCGCTGCGAAGATGGGATATACTTGGCCTCCGTTTTGGACGGCATCGGCGATCCGCTTCTAACTTGGCAGAACCAGATGGCTATGGAAGCGCGTGGCGTAAAGCCGTTACCGTGCTTTCACTTTGGAGAGGACGAGCGGTATCTTGAATGGTATATCCAGAACTATAAATACATTACAATCGGCGGCTGCGTAGGGCGCAGTTCACAAGACCTAACGGTTTGGCTCGATCGTATCTGGAGCCGTTATATGATGGATGCACAGGGTAAAGCTAAACTTAAAGTTCACGGCTTTGGTATTACATCAGTTCCGATTATGGAACGGTATCCTTGGTGGTCTGTTGACTCTACGTCTTGGATTCAAACTGCATCGTTTGGGGCTATTACAGTTCCTGGTATAGGTAGCTTGCACGTCTCGACAACTTCTCCTAACAAGCATGAAAAAGGAGCGCATCTTACTACCCTAACCGAAGAAGAGCAACAATTTATTAAAGCGCGGCTAGTTAAAGAAGGTTTTGATCCTAATTATATTGCTACAAACTATTTAGGTCGAGCGACATACAACCTGCGCGCTTATCAAGTAATCGAAAAAAACATTAACGATGCTAACGCCGCGCGACAAGATCATCGTCATATGAGACAGGAGTTGTTCTAATGGATATGCTTGCAACGATGCGATTTGTCCGTGGCGCAGTATCAACCAAAAGCCTTGTTCCGGAAATGAAACATTTTTGGATCAAGGATAACACAATCCGAGGCTACAACGGAGTTATCGCGCTACAAAGCCCTATTGATTTCGCTGTGCCGTGTATGCCGCTCGCCGTGCCGCTGGTGGCGGCTATATCAAAGTGCGAAGCAGTTATGTCGCTCGGGTTAACTGATTCTGGTAGGCTGCGCGTCCAGTCGGGGCCTTTCCGCAGCTTTATCGAATGCACTGATGTTCCAATGCCTGAGATTTATCCACAAGGTGAACTAGTCGAGCTAGACGGCCCGGCGCTTATGAAAGCTATTCAAGCGGTTGTGCCCTTTGTGGGATCGGACGCAAGCCGCCCTTGGGTTAACGGCGTTCTCTTGCGGAACAAAAGTGCCTTTGCTACAAACAATGTTTGCCTTGTTCAATACTGGATTGGGGTCGATCTTCCTTTATCGGCTAACATTCCAATGGAAGCTATACGAGAAATGATTCGTATTGGCGCACCGCCTACCCATGCGCAAGTTAGCGACCACTCAATTACATTTCACTACAGCGATCAGCGTTGGCTTCGGACGCAGCTTTATAGCATGGACTGGCCCGATCTGGAAGGTATTCTTAATCGCGAAGCTAGTTACAGGCCGATGCCGTCAACGCTTGTTGACGGATTAGACGCTATCAAAAGCTTCCTTGAAAAGGATACAAACGTTTACTTAAAAGGTGACACGATTTATACATCGGAGGCCGACGGTATTGGCGCAAGCTATCGAATCGAAGGTTTAGACGCTATTGGAATCTATAAGTTTGAAATGCTCTTGATGGTAGCGAGTGCTGCAAAGCAAATTGATTTTTCTACTTATCCAGCACCCTGTTGTTTTCTTAATGATACGATGCGCGGCTTAATCATTGGGCTTCGCCCATGAGCAGGCGTGCTGACGCATTCGGACTATTTTGGGAAGATTTACCTAAGCAAAAAGGTAAAGGAACTAGGACTGCTCGCGAGCGCGGTCCGCACCCTTCTATACCTGTAACAAATTGGCGGCCTCCGTCTGATTGGCCTAATCTCAGCGCGGCGAAGTTGATTGGCTTTGACGTTGAAACTTACGATCCTGAATTGACTACGGCGGGGCCGGGCTGGTCTCGGGATAGCGGGCACCTTATAGGATTTTCTTGTGCGGTCGAAGACGGCGCTAGTTGGTATTTTCCGATAGCGCACGAAACACAACCAGAACTTAATATGGACAAGGATAACGTTCTTAGTTTTATGAAGTATTGGCTTGAAAAGTCTATCCCAAAAGTAGGTGCGAACTTAATTTATGATACCGGCTGGTGCAAAGAGAACAATATTGAAGTTGGCGGTCGGCTTTATGATGTGCAGTTTGCCGAGGCGCTGCTAGATTCGGAGGCCCCCGATGTTAGTTTGGAGAGTCTATCCCAGAAATATCTTGGGATCGGTAAACAAACAAACATTCTGTATGACTGGCTGGCTTCCTGGCTAGGCGGCGCGGCTAATGACCGACAGCGAGCGAACTTATATCTATCGCCGCCGGCTTTGGCTGGTCCCTACGGTGAAGCCGATGCGGCGCTCCCGATCCATATTCTAAAAGCACAATGGCCGCTGATGGAAAAGCGCGGTATCTTAAACCTGTTTGACTTAGAATGTCGCTTGATACCTCTGCTCGTCAAGATGCGGTTTCGCGGTGCGCCCGTTGATCTGGATCAGGCACAACAAACGTATGACAGCCTCGGCGATGACCTAACGGCGGTTGAGAAACAATTAAAGGCTATAGCGGGGCAGCCTGTTAACGCTAACGCAGGTGAATCTATTGCCAGCGCGTTTAAGCGTAACGGAATAGAAATACCAACGATTGTTGATAGAAAAACAGGTAAGGAGCGCGTCAGCTTTTCTGTTGATACGCTGGAGGCTATTGAGCATCCAATCGCGGAAACTATCCTCGAGTATCGTCGGATCGCAAAAGTTCGCAACGTTTTTGTAAAAGCCTACATTCTTGACAAGAACGTAAACGGGCGCGTTCACTGCTCGTTCCACCCGCTCCGTGGATCAGGGTCAGGCGCAAGGTCGGGCCGCTTTTCTAGTTCAGATCCAAATCTTCAAAATATCCCGGTGCGAACAGAAATCGGTAAAAAAGTTCGTAGGATGTTTGGTAAGAAAGGTGTTCTCTGGATTAAGTTTGACTATAGCCAGATCGAATATCGGATGCTGGCTCATCACGCGGTCGGACCCGGTAGTGATGAGCTACGGTGGCGCTATAATAATGACCCCGATCTTGATTATCATATCTTCACGCAAGATTTGATTAGACTTAAGACTGGTATTGAACTAGAGCGCCGACCGGTTAAAAACATTAACTTTGGCCTGATCTATGGTATGGGAAAGAAAAAGCTTATTGCCGATCTAATCAAGTTTAGCGGCGGCGGCAGAGTTGATAAGAAAGCAGGGGAGCTTATGTATAGCAGCTATCACGAAGCTGTTCCGTTTGCTAAAGCTACGATGGATGCTGCCGCAAACGAAGTGCATCGGACAGGCTACGTTGAAACGATACTAGGCCGCAAATCTGATTTTAATGGTTGGACATCAAAGCAGTATGAAGCTGGTCGGTTGTCGCTTTCTTTTGAAGCCGCTTCGTCTAAGTGGGGTGCGTATAATATCGAGCGTAGTCATACGCACAAAGCACTGAATCGTAAGTTACAGGGCGGTGCCGCAGATGTTATGAAAAAGGCTATGGTAGAAGCATACGAAGCTGGCTTCTTTGCTGATGACGCTTGCGGTATACCCTGCTTAACTGTTCACGATGAACTTGATTTTGATTATGAAAATGGAGTTGATTTGTCTGCCCCATGCTGGACAGAGTTTAAGCATCTTATGGAAACGGCGATGCCAGGACTTTTAGTTCCGGTTCGGATCGACGGCAGCTTCGGGCTTAATTGGGGTTCAATAGATTAAGCCTTGACCGGCGCGCGCCGCTGTGCTAGGTTAACCTACGGGCAGCGCGAGGACAAAGAACGTGAATCAAACGAGGGCTTTGATGGGAGCGAAACTGATGACACTAATCTTTAACGGGCAAGCACTTTCGACTCTGCCACCAGCGCGGGCGCATCGCGCTTTGCTAGAGCTTGTTGCTTACATAAACGGAACAAAGTCATGACTAAACTTCATCCTGACTTTGCAGCATTTATCACTAACTACGCAAAGAAAAAAGAAGCTGAGCGTAAGGCAGCCGAGCTACCACCCGCTCTATTCTATGATCTTAGAAACGGAGGCAACCTACCTAAACGCGACTGGTCACTATGGATTCCATTATTGGCCACTTTGTTTTGGCTAGGCTTTATTATGTTCGTGGGAGTTATTAAATGGTTACTCTCTTGAAACCGATCATTATTCGTGGTATCGAGTATAAGTCACATAAGGCAGCGGCGCTTGCACTTAATATTTCGCGGAAAACTATTTCGCGGGCAGTTAAAAATAATAGACTGGATACAGTTGGTCTTGGAATATATGTAAGACCGCTAATTATTCGAGGTGTCCAGTATGCGTCACAAAGCGCGGCAGCTCGCGCTCTTAATGTTTCAAGAGAAGCTGTTGCGCACTCAGTTAAGCGGGGTAAGGTGGATACAATTGGTCTAGGTACTCTCTTCAAACCAATTATTATTTATGGTGTTCAGTATGTCTCATACAGTGCAGCGGCGCTTGCACTTAATGTTTCGACATCAGCTATTTCGCAGGCAGTTAAAAATAATAGACTGGATACAATCGGAGTTGGAATGGGTAAGAGCCCGATAGTGTGGGACGGTGTTCAATACAGAAGTATTACAGATGCCGCTCGTGCGCTTAAATTGCCGATTCACAAGTTTAGGATTCTTAGAGACAGCCTTGCCGAACAGAGAAGGAAACCAAATGAAACCGATGCTGGCTAGTGATTGGGATGAGAACAAGCAGTCTTACCCTGTCTTGGTTCAACCTAAGATCGACGGCGTTCGCGCGCTTAACCTGTCAGGGCGATTAACAGGCCGCAGCCTGAAAGAGTTCAACAATGTCTACATCACCGAAAAGTTTAGCATACCGGAGTATTTTGGCTTTGACGGTGAGATGGCGGCGGAGAAAGAAACGCACCCGGACCTTTGCCGCTTGACCACAAGCGCGCTAGGGACCATCGCAGGAGCGCCCCGCGTGATGTGGCATGTCTTTGACCTTGTGACCCCGGCCACCGCTGGCCTGCCCTACGCGGCCCGCTGGCAAGCGATGGCCGCTAAGGTCGCGGGCTTGCCGCCCGATCTTGCCGCTTGTCTGCATGTCGTTCCACAATCCCGATGTGACAGTAAAGAGGCTGTTGAATATAACGACGATACCCTACTCGCGCTCGGCTATGAAGGGACTATTCTTCGCGCACCCGGCGGTGTTTACAAACATGGGAGAAGCACAGTCCGCGAAGGCGGTCTACTGCGAATCAAACGCTTTGCCGATTCGGAAGGCGTTATCGTCTCCATCCAAGAAGGTCAGACAAACAATAATGAGGCCAAGATCAACGAGCTTGGTCATACCGAACGCAGCAGTCACCAAGAAAATATGTCACCTAACGGCATGATCGGAACGCTATCCGTTAGGCTACTATCCGATATTATGTTCGGAGAAAAGACGCTGCACAAGGGCGAAGTCGTAACGATCAGCGCGGGAAAATTAACCGCACAGGAGCGCGAAGACTACTGGAACTATCCAAATACGATCTTGCAAAGGATCGTTAAGTTCCAATACTTCCCTAAAGGCGTAAAGGACAAACTCCGCTTCCCAACCTTTCAAAGTTTCCGCAGCGACGTGGATATGTAACCCGAGGAGAGGAACTAAGATGCCTTTTGACCAAAAGAATCCGCAAGACTTGTCAATCCTGTTGAGCACTCTGTCGGATTTGGAGTTAGTCCACAAATATCGCGGGACGATAAATCCTGTCTTACTTGAAATGAGCAACCGGCTTGTCAACAATTATTATGCGATGCAGGCCCTGCTGTACGAAGCAGAAAACAATGATGGCTTTCGACGGCGTATTAACGAACTTGAGAACAAGCTGGATAAAGAAACAATAGATCACGCCGCAACCAACAAAGAGTTAGAATCCTATAGGAGGGTTTACGGATGACTGAAGAAGAGGAAATTGTCCGCGCTTTGGCTGTCTTTTATGGTGGTTGGGTGCTATCCATCGTCAGCTTGTGCGTGGTTCTTGTAGTGGTTTTTTCTTTTATCCCTGCGGATTGTTCCAATGCGGAGTTAGTAAGCTGCCAGGAGAAAAACTAATGGGCAAGTCAAAACTAACAAAAGAGCAGCTTATAGCTGAGCTTGAGGTTGGGCTTTCAAGAATTGAGATTGCAAAGAAATACAATATAAGACCGCAGGGCATATATCTTAAATGCCGACTTCTAAACTTAAAAGTCCCAAATTGGAGGGCAACCGAAAAAGGACGGGAGTGGTGTAGGCAGGTAGGTTTAAAACATCTTTTAACTCCTGAAAGCAAAAACTTGTTTATGCAAAGAATGCACACTGTTAAAAGGACTGAAGCTTGTAAACAGGCAGTTAAAGCCTACTTTAAAAATCCAAAAAATAACCTAAAGCTGCGCTTAACACAGACAGAACTTAATGATTATACTTTGTTACAAAAGAAAGGTTATTCTTCTTCTGAGGCTTACGGAATAATTGGACGGTTTGATATAAAAGAAGAGTGGGATAAACGAAAAAAGGCCAGCCCAAAGGACTGGCCAGTTCAACTGCCTGACAGCGGAGGAAGGAGACCGTCAGGATTCGTTGGTGCTTACCGTACCGCCTGTCATCTGGACGCGGCGACCACTAGGCACAAATCCATAGCGCGCATCTGGCCACCGTGACCCGTCTTTGCGCAAGCGGCTCTTTGACAGTGGCGCGATACTCACCATGTTTCTCTGGTTGCCGCCAAGGACGTAGAAGTTGTCTTTGGACTCCCCGGCGTAGAAGCCAACGTGGCCCTTCCAGCTATCCGGCGACCCGCGCCAGAAAGACAGAATGCAACCGCGCTGCGGAGCGACGTGCTGCCCCCAAGATGCCCAATTCGCGGCCAGATACGGGTTACTGGGAACAATAAGATCAGAAATGGTATTACGAAGCGCGGTCTCCACATAATCCCCGCACCAAGCAATATCCGAGGGATCGCCAATTGTCCGCCTATCTGACCTGAGCCAAAGAGAAAGCTCGCGGTTGTCGCGAACCTCATGCTTTCCGATCATCTGCAAACCGAGGACATACCAAGGCGTTTCTTCCGAAGCTTTGGGCAGAGTATCGTCCAGCGGTCGGCTATCCCCGATTAGAAGCGCCCAAGTCAGCGGCCCAAGGTCCAGCGAACTGGATAAGCCGACCGATAGCTTAAAGTTGACCAGCGCATGATTAGTGTTTCGCCCGCGGAGGCCGTCAACGACGAGCGGTTTCCCGTTCGCGCCAAAGTAGCCGCGACTATTAAGAGCTTCTTGCACAGTCTCGATGTCATAGATCATTTGTCATCATTCCACAAAACAAGGTGACGGGTGCCATTAAGGCGTTCGATGTAAGCCCAGAGGCCCAGAACGGCGGTGATGATGGGACCGGCGACAGTGATGAACGCTTCCCCGTCGATACCGATGAAGCCAAGGATCATAGCAACGGCGCCTAGCAGCCCCGGAATGTCGGTGGCCGCCGATACGTTGATAGTCTGCTCCAGGCCGGTCAAGATGGCGGCGGCCGTCGCATAGAACGACCGCGCTTTGAAGATACTCATATCAAGCATTGTTTTGCTCCTGCATTGATTTCTAGTCGTAGCTTATATCAGGTTCCGATTATACCGTGAGCTAGAAGGGCATCTTTTAGTGCCTTAACTTGTTCTGCTAGTTGCACCAGAGTTACTGTGCTTGTTACAAAAGTTCCGCTTGACGCTGTTCCTGTCGCAGCGACATGACCTGTAACTCGTGGACCCAAAACTCTTACACCTGTTCCGGGTGCGCCTCCTTGTCTTATTTCAGTTGGAAACCGAACGTATCCCGGTCCCGCACCAAAAGTTAAAACGCTTGCCTCAATTAAAGCAGTTTCAGCTGCTGAATTGTTTCTGCCAATACCACTTGTCAGAGCAGTTCTGTCAATAAGTATTGTTGGAACAGTTGAACTAGGGCTGTTTTGTGTAAAAGCCGGACCATTCGCAACCACCGTTTGCACATAATCCTCACGAAGAACACGAATTACGCTATTGGAAGCACTGTCAACTATGAGAGAACCTTGTGCAGTCAGTGAATTTCGTGGAGGTGTAGTTTGCACGTCAGAGATAGGGGCACCGCCTGTAGTCGTAGCGAGGGTGCAGTTAACAGTTCCGTTTTGAGAAACAAGAATCTGTTTTCCGAATGCGTTTGAGTTACCAAAAATAGAGCCGTTTCTAATGTTGACATAACCGCTTCGATCAATTCTAACTCCAAGTCCGTTAACAGCATTAGAGGCTATCGCGCCATCAGCCGTAATTGTACCTCCGTCTTGCACCCAAAGATTATGACTCACATTTCCGTCAAAAGTAGAATTTTCAACGGCGGCGGAACCTCCGCCTATTATATAAACTCCCGCGCCTCCGTTGTTATTGCAGGTTATGCCCTGAGCAGATACACTAGCTTGCTGACGCAGCGATATTCCACCGCTACCATTATTACTGATTGTAGCCGTTAAAGCAGCATTCGCTAACTCTGCGTTTGCTCCGGACCCTGTAAGATTAACGCCGTAACCTCCGTTATTCGTAATTGTTGCGCCCAGAGCATTAAATCTTCCGCCTCCGGTTGCTGATAATCCGTCAAGACGATTATACATAATAAAACCGTCGCCGGGATAGAACAGACCAAACTGTTTGCATCTGCCTCCCCAATTAAAATTAGCGTAGCTAATACAACCTGCCGCGTATACACTTGATCCTGCATACTGAAGATTAACACCGCTATCCCCGCAGCAAGATACAGTAGATACTGATGAGGTAGAGTCATACGCATTAACCGTGCCTCCATAATTACAAGATATTCCAGATGCCATAAAGCCGTGAATAGAACAATTAAATAGATCGGTTTGTCCACCCGCGCCGGTTTTGATACTACCTCCAGTAGACAAACCGCGTTGCGCTATGGTCGATGTAGCGATAAAAAGAATATCACGAAATTGTCCAAAGTCATTACCGTTTAGTTCTATTCCATTCCCTGTCAAACACTCAATAACGGCGGAATAACGTCCGCGAAGCATTGCTCCAATTGAAGCCCTATTTGCCAGATGAAGAATATTCGTAGTTGGGTCACTGTTGTTGTTGTTAGGATCAGTATTCCAAAGAGGTGTTGCTGTTGCGGTAAAATTGGCGATAGCCAGAGAAGCCCGAGAAGTCTCTGCTCTCCAAATAACGTTTTGGAGACTTCTTTGCAAACTAATATTACCGATTATTGTTCCAGTTTGTGTAACTGTCAATGGCTCTTCAATTGAAAACTTATAAGCAAAATTAAGAACTTGCTCTGGTGTTGAGAAGCGTTTACCTATAGGACCAACTGTTATATCAAAAGTTCCGTAACTCAATCCCCAGTGAGCAGCCGTGTAGATGCCAGATGGTTCAAAACCCGGCAAGTCAGAAATTATGTCAGAGCTAGCAACTCTAACATACTGAAGTCCACCAAAAACATATACTTTCTTTTCCCTAAGAATAATTAATCCGTTAGAAAGCGCTGTAACTGCCGCGGCTCTTGTTGCGTAGTAGTTATTTTCTGTAATACAGTTTTGTAGCGATTCTAGAGAACTAGCATCTTCACAAAGAGCAAGAGCTAACGCATCAAGAGTTAGTCGTCGATTATTTCCCGAACCATCACACGTTATGAAAGAACCGTTAGGAAGAGCAGCAAACACGTCACCCGTTAACGCGGGCATAGAGCAAAGATGGGTTTGAACCTGCCGCCAAAGAGTTGAAGGGCCGGTTTCAGTAACATAACCAATGAAAGCGGCGCTAAGATTGCAAAGAGAATCGCAATTCCAGTTTCCGTTAGGGTTCATTGTCGCGGCGAGGCACAGCATCTCGGATTGAAATCCGTTAATCTGTGCCGCTGTAATTCTCGCCGTGCAGTCATCAGGCAGATACAGAATATCGCAGGATGATGTAAAGAGTGCCGGGGGGCAGTAGTCGTTAGAGACTCCGGCGGGCGCAAGACAAACGCCGCCGGAGTCTCGGACGGTCAAAGCACCTTGCGCAAGGGTCGGGATAATTCCAGGCATCTTTATTTCTCCTTAAAGAGACGGACGAAGGAACCAGCCGGGTTGTCCAGGAAGCAAACCACCGGCAGCAGAGAAGGTATTAGCGATAATCCCCGCACGAGGATTTGGATCACCGACTTGATTCCCAACAAAGAAAATCTCTAGGGTTATGGCACCCGCTGGCAGGAGCAGAACTGTGTCAATAATCTGAACGAGGTTGATTGCATTAAAAGTTGCAATTCCGCTCAACTGCCCGCCGCCGCTTCGCGCATACACCCAAGGCCCCGCGCCAATGCGATAGCGAGTAAAGAGTCGGGTATTCGTCGCGTAAGCAGCGTTAGCGGTGGCTTCCGTTTCAAGAAAGAAACGGCTGGTCAGATTGTAACTACGAGAACAATCGTTTACAAAAGACATCCGAGTAAGCCGCGAATTGAGAATTCGTGCTTCGTCTAGAACGCCCGTTCCGAGATTGTCGTCTGCCAGAAGGTTAGCGAGGTTGTAATAATTTAGCGGCGTAGGAAAGTTGGTTGGAAGAGCATAGCCTTGCGTGTCAGGAGGAAGGTGGGATGCAACATCTCTGAAAGAACTTTGTGCGCTTGGCGCAGCAGCAGCGGAATAACTGGCAATTCGATTGCATATTCCGTCGTTGATAAGAACGAGTTGTGTGATTGTTCCGCAAGTTTGGCCAGCATCGGGAACTGGTCCGGTGATGCACTCCAGAAAAAACTCATTAAACAATCTTCTTAGTTGCACCCTGACATTGTTGACGCGGGCGATGCTCGTGCAAAGGCCGACCGTGTTAAGGCCAAGGATAGCTTCAAGGTTTTCTAGAAGTGGTTCAGCTTCAAAAGTTACAGTCAGACAGCCCTCTAGCGCATTTTCAATATTATTAGTCATAGCCTGACATAGATTATCAAGACGAGTGCAGTCATACGCTACTCCGCCGCAGTTTACCGCATTGAGAATTTCTGACATAACCGCATTCGCCGCAGCCGGATCGAAGCGCGGCTGACAGCGCGTGGTGCTGTGGAATAATTCTGAAGGGCAGTTGACCGTAGGAACATTGACGCTGTTTAGCGCCTCGTTGGCAGGGACACCGCTATTTGGATATACGCCGGACATGGGAGCTCCTATGTGTCAGGGTGTTACGATGCCAGCGCATCGAAAGATTATATTGGGGCACTTCTTGTTGAGAATAGAACGAACAATGCACTCTGCTGCAATAACAGCGGGAAAGAGCATTACGTCAATTTCTGGGCCGCATGTATATCGTTGTACGGCGGCCACCGTTCGGGTCGTCTTGCCACATTGTTCATTCGGGGACGGACACGCGGCAAGTGTCATTCCTACATTGCAGATTTCTAGTGTCGTTTCTTCGCAATAACACGGAGGCCCTTCATCTTCTTCTTCACAGTTACCATCGAGGTAGTTCTGCACGTAATCGGGATAGGGCGTTAGCGGACGGACCACAGCGCCGAGGGGCGCAATGATCCAATTCAGACCGTCGAGGTTTTTTATGACGCCCCTACTCGCTCTTGTTAGCGCCTGCAAGATGTTATACTTCAGAGCGCACTCAAAATCCAAGGGGAAGTTTTGTTCGCAGTAGGCGGGGCCACAACCATCCTCAAATACGTAGGGCGAGAGCTCGCTAATAAATGGAGAGCGGCAATGCTGACGATAGCAATCCTCCCATCCCATACGGTCGAGCCAGTCGTCCAGAGTCGTGACAGCCGTAGCAGGATTTACTTCTCGGATAGACGGCCACAGAATATTAGAAATCATATCGTGAAGAACGCGAGCGCCGTAAACCGCGTAGGAAACCATCGACGGGCAATCCTCCACTGCTATACAGACAGGGATTGCGCAAGGGTCGTAATCCCCGCCTTCCTGAAGTCGAGCAGTTGCCTCTATTTTTTGTCTATCCCACATAGGCCCTGTCGGCAAGATGTCGATAAAAGAGCAGGCCGTCGAACAAAAAGGGACACAGAGCGGATCGGGGCAACACTCATCGCTTGAAAGATTATGAGAAGGTCGGTTCCCATCTACACCAAGAAGGAGTGGTCCGGGGTAGAGAATTGCGTCGGTCGTCATACGCAAACTCCTTCGCCAGAGCCCGTTTGATTGATAAAGATATTCCTTATGCAGGGTAGGTAGTCGCAGGCAGGTTCTAGATCGCAGTTAGACGCGGTAATATTGGCTGCGTCGAGCGGATCAACCAATTCAAAACGAGAAGAGAAGTTTGTAGCAGCCCCAGCGATACCGGCAATTATCGTGTCGATTGACCGAGCACTAAGAACAATTGACGGGCTGATCGTTGAAAAGAACTCCCTAATCTGATTCTGGATAGACGTGCGCTGCGTGGTTGAAATACAGTCTACTATGTCGATATAAATATCGACCGAAAGCGGATTAACTACCACAAGTCTTCCACAAATGCCAATCTCAACTTGCCCTAGCCCGTAACCCTGCGGCGAACCAAAAAGCCATTCTTCAATCTCAGAGACAACTTCAGGAGGTGAAATTCCGCAAGGAAAGGAATTGTCAAACATGACATAGAATTCCATCCTCCCACCGCAATCTTTACAGCCGCAATCTTCACAGCCTCCAGGAACGTTGTCAACACACCGGCAGCAGCTCCCCGCTCTTTGCAGAGCGCGAGTCGCGCAAGGCCACTCAAGAATCTTGTCGATGATCCAAGCATTAGTTGCTCTTGGATTGTATTGCAGGCGGCGAAGATACCGCGCACGAAAAGCCTCGCATTCCTCGGCCGCTGCACCGTTGCAGAAAGAACCTCCGCAAACTTGGATAGTTGCGTTAACTCCCGGAACGATAGTGGTCATGGAGCCGGTGGCCCCCGGTTCATTTGCCGCTGTGCCTGCAACAAGGGCTCTAACACGGATGACAACCGTACCGCTAGGGCCTATTTCTAAGGGCTGCGTGATAACGCTTGCAGTAATGAAGTTTTGAAGCCCTATAGTAAACTCTAGTGGTGACGGTAGCAGAGTATTGGGGGTTCCAGTCAATTTGACATAACCTTGGGCGAAGATCGCCGGCCTCGGGTAAACACCGTTAGCCGCTGCCAGATTTTGCAGATTTTCGCAGCAAGCTTCTCTAGGGTCGCGCTCTTTCCAAGCTTGCTCTGCAATAGCATACATCTGCTCGGCAATTGCATAGTTTACGGAAGCTGCATACCATTCATTGCTTTCGGGTATGACATTTGCTCCACCGAGGACTGTGCTCGAAAATAAATTAAGGTATCTGTTGAATAATGCTTGCGGTTCTGGGCGTTCAAGTTTGCAGGCCATAGCTAGTTCCACACCCATCCATTGATTATACGCGCAGCATTTATTCCAACATTGACACTCTCGTTTCCACGACCAAAAATTTCAACGTTGAGCTGCATTCTGCCGTTGCCTAGATACCTCGATGTGACTTCTACCTTTAATGCGACACCACGAGCAATTAACCTCTGGAGAGTAGATTGTGCCATCGCGGCAATCATGTTGACGCCATCGTTAATTCTACCTGTTGCCGGAACGCTGCGCATTAGCGTTCCAACGGTGGCCGGTCCGGTCTCGATGTAGCTTTCCGACCAATGTCCTCCTTGGCTTCCCGGACGATAGCCGCACTCCGAATCGTTTAGTTTCCCATCGGTCATTAGCATATTTATCACAAGACCGCGAAGCCAATCTGCTGTGCTGATCGTTTTTCCATCTGGCGAGTTAATAAAAGACAGTCCGGGGGAACCGCAATCGGCTCCGCAGATTTCGTTAGAACCGCAAGCATCCGGCTGTGTTGCCCAGAACAGCTTCCTGCGGGTTGCGACTGGAACAGAGCAAATAGCCATTAGCTAGGGCCTCCTGTATTGCTACCGCCCACGTTAACGCCGCCGTGGGTATGGGTGCTGCCCACGTTAACGCCATTATGCCGAAGCGTCCCGCTGGTTATTTCAACAGATGGAGCGGTGATTGTCAAGGCTCCTCCCGCCGTGATACTGGCTGATCCGCCAACGGCCACCGTGGCGTTGCCCGCGACCGTAATAGAGATATTACCGCCGACCGTAATTTCTCCGTCTGTTGCAATGTTAATGGTGCCTCCCCCGGCGAGGTTGATCGTGGCATCATCGCCGACGAGATCAAGCCTGATCGACCTGTTCGGACCAAAGACGTAGTTTCCGTCAGTGAGCAATGTTTCGTCTGCATTAAACTCAATTCTCCTTGCGGGGTCTGTCGGATGCTGAACGCCCCCCTGTCCCTCGCCCCACTGGTGCTGAAGCCCGCGCGGAATCGTTGCAATCACAACCTTGTCGTTAACATCAGAACCCAAAGACAGCATAACCATTTCGGCATCGCTGTTAGCGGGGAGATTAAAGCCGTAACCGAGATTAAGAAGCGGCACTTCTTCATCAAGGGTACCAGTTCCGCGAACAGCCATACTTGCGCCAGCGCCGGGAATATAAACCAGCGAGCCCCAAACACCGCGCTCTACATAATCTTGTATGTCTCGCGTTCTAGAGGCATATGGAATGAAACTTGTCACTGTGGACCTCTCGTAGACGACAATGTGGGAGGTGGCGGATTAGTCGAAGGCACTCCAGACAGGATTGACTCTCGATCAAAAAGATCAGGCTGAACACCTGCCTTGTATTGCTCCAGGTCGGATATGTAGCCTGGGCGAGTGTCGGGATATGCGTTTCGCCATTCACCGGGAGGCTCTAAAAGCGCCTGACTATCAGTGTTATCATTAATGCCTGACAAGAATTCGCCACTCGCTTCGCTTTGATACCTAGACGGCGGCGGAGATAACGTCAGTTTAGTTTCAAGTGTTCTATCGGCGTTTACGATATACTCCAGATCGGTAATTTCAAAACTGCCGCTAACGCCTGCCGGGGGAATAGAGACATTGTGTATCGTTCCCAGATCCCAGGGTTCACCTGTTGATTGTTGGACGTGGAATACAGTTAGTTCGATCTTACGGCTTGCAGCGTTGCGACGATTAGCCTCGTACTGAATTCGCTTATTAAGCAGTTCTGTTGTCGCGTCACCGTAGAGTTGAACAACAGTTCGGCTAACGGTTGTTGTATCTGGTATAGTTGAGGCAGCAATCGTTCTAATTACAGCTGCATCACCCCAAACTTCTTTGGCAATCTTTTGCCCCTTAACTACAACCAAAGCACGCTCTAAATCTTCTGCCAGCTCTGTGCTAAAGGATAGAATGTTCTTGCCTAACACAATATCTTCGCCCGTAACGGTTCTGGGACCGTCGGTAACAAGAAGTTTTCCCTCTCGCGTTTCATACATATAAAGCGATGTTGCTTCAGCAACCCGATAAAGCTCCTGGGAGATTATACCGCCGTCTCTAAACCGCACTTTATCCAATTGGTCAGTAGAAGCTTCCCAGTCTATTTCAATTTCCCAAGGCGTAACAAGCGTGTCAAAAACAGAACGCGTTGTAGGGCGCAGCATCGTTCCGGTCGGATGCCCGTGACTGCTATCGACCAGATACTTCGTCTTGCCGCGACAAGTCAAACGCACCGTATACTCATTTGGACCGATAGACAGATTTGATGAACCTTCTGAATCGCCAGTTGTTCCAGGTTCGCCCGACTGCGCGGCAGTATCGCGCCGCCGATCAACGATTCCGGTAAAGGCTAACTTACCCCCGACATAGACGAGGATTTCACGACCTTTAGACGCATCTTTCAGAAAGGGAGCCTCGGGCAACCACCCCATAAAAATAGAGACGGTAAGCTCGCCGGTCATATTGGCTTTAGACCGCTTAAGCTTCATTTCAGTATATCCGACCAGCTCTTTGCGGTCGATAAAGATTCTAACCACCATTAGCGAACCGCCACAACTCGGGGACCGACGCGCCCCGATACGCTAACCGTATTCAAGGCTTCGATTTCACGATGCCGTTTAGAGTCCCCGTAAATCGAATATGCGGCGGCAAGCGGATGGACTGATCCCGAAAAGTTAAATTCTGTAAATCCGGGAGCGTTGTATGCCTTATTATACAAGGAAGAGGTAACTTCGGTCTTGAATTGGGAAAGTGCGATAAATAGCTTGTTCGCGCATATACGACTGGCATAGGCCATTTCTCCAAGTAAGATCGTTTCTACTGCATCAATCTGCTCAAAAATCTCGGCTGAACGTAGGGATGGTGTTTGAAAAGCGGCCTGTGCCATATAGGCCGCAGCGATCGTTCTAACATTTGAATAAATAGCGTCTTCTGCATCGGATGCCGGAGAAGCGAAAGTTGATTGAAGTGCCGCCCCATTTGCCAGCCTCCGGAAAGCAGCGAACTGGCTGGCCTCCGTTAGGTTGCTGGCCAGAAGCTGCATACCAATCGCGAGTGCGCGGTCTACAACTTCAACATCGGAGGCCAGCGCCTCGTCAATCGTGACGGTTTCTAGGTCATAAACATAACGATTGCGGGCTTGCCCTGGAACAGTAGCCAGAAGATATTCGTTCATAATACTGTTAACTTGACCTTGCGCCGCCGATATAACCGCTTGTTTTCTAAAGGGTTGGATGGCGCTTGGGGCAAAACGTGAATTAAAGTTTTCCCGGCTTGCCCCGATTACAGGACCAATAACAAGCCCGAGAAGTTGCCCGAGAAACGAAAAGCCGTTAGGCCATTCGTTTGCTTCGACAAATTGCATATCGAGGTAGGTGACGCCGCCTTCTTCTTCCATCTTGTCTGAAACGACAAGTCTTGTGCAGGCAGCATTAATTACGCCTCGCGTAGGATGAATAAGAATTCCCGGACCAGGTAGTTCACAAACGGCAATTATGGCGGCAGCTTCAAGATTGTGGTTATTACTGGCCAACCTACCTTTAAGATTATATTTTCTTATACGACGACCAAGATCGGCGTAGCCAGTCTGTTCCCCGAAAGGGAATTCGCCTTCAGCGCCACGCCTTCCATGCTCAGAATCTGCTTCCAGCGCATAAAAAGGAACGAACTTGAAGCTGGCGGGAAGATAAGGTTCATTGTAACAAGCCTCGGCCATAGTCTTGTCCTATTCTAGAAAGGTCCGTTGCCGCCGAGATTGACGGCGGGTTCGAGAGCGGCGGGAGCGCGAGCGGTAATCGTCACGCCGCCCATAGCAGCGGCAGCGGCGGCACCGGCAATCGCGCCGAACTGCGCGGCAGACGAAAGCATCCCCTGCCCGGCGATAGGCCCAAACTGCGCAGCCGCGTTCTCAATCGTAGGCCCAACCTGCATAAGCTCAAACGCCGATTGATTGAACGTATCTGACAACAAACGAACGGCTTCTCCCGATCCAAGGTATCCAGGAATATCATTTGCTCCTGGGGGCGTCGTTCCAAAAGCAAAAGCACCGCCACCGATACCACTCTGTCGGAAAGCAGTAAGCATTAGCTCCGCGGATGCAACGTTTCCTGAAGTTGGAATCGGGGGTACAGGAGGTTGATAACCTGTCAGTATTTTAAAAATAGACGGAAGTAGTGAAGTGCTTTCGTCGCCGACCGACTGAATACGTTCTATTTGAGCGGCCAAAGATCCCAACAGAACACCAGACGGAAGAGTAGTTGTCATTTCTTCCATAAGTCGGCGATAGTTGGCGTAACCATCAACTCGGCGATTATTTACAAAAGTTTCGGCTTGAGTTCTTCCGTTTATAAAATCTATTCTAGCGGCTCTTCTATCATCAAATATATCACGGGTTGCTTGACGAATGTTAAAAGCTATCTGATCGGTAAGACTTTGTTGAGAACTTGGTCTAGGTCTTTCACTATTACCAAGAGCAGTAGGAGTAACGATGGCGGTAAGAAGAGTTCCAACACCGCTTAAAATAGGCAGGGCTTTTAGAAGCCATGTTCCAATACCAGAAGCCGGAGCAGCAGAAGCCGCAACAGCAGCAGTGGTAGCAGCGGTAGCAGCAGCGGCAGAAGCAGCAGCAGTAGGAACAAAACTTGCAAGCCATGCCGCGACTGAACCGCTTCCAATCATTTTTGCAACTGTAGACAAAGCTACGAAAGCCCCAACAGCGGCTGCCCCTGTTGTAACAACTCCCGTTGCAAGACTTCGATCATTTGTAATGGCGGCTGCCAAAGCCTGCCCGTCAGCCCCTCGCTCTTCAGGAGTTGTAGTCGCGGCATAACCGAGAGCCGTTAGAATAGCTGTCCACCCGGCAAGCCCGGCAAACACCCTGCCAATACCGGCGCGACCTGCTCCGGCCACTACAGCTCCGGGGCCTCTCCCTGTACGACCACCCAGAGCTATCGTGTTAGCGTTCGTCGCACGCGTATTTACACTCAGTGCAGCAACTAGGGGGCCTGTTCCAGCGGCAGTAGCAGCGCCGCCAGCAACTCTCCCAAGAACCGAGGCTCCTGTTGCAAAGCCAAGAAGTCGCAAACCAAAAAGAGCCGCTTTTACTGTCCAAAAGCCGAGGACTAGACCCGCAACAGCCGCCGATACTTTCTGCGTTGTCTCAGAAAGTTTAGCAAACTCACCAGAAAGCGACTTTGCTGGACCATAAAAACTTTCCATCCAGTTGGCCAGTCGATCAACAGGACCGGCCAACCTTGAAAATAGCGGCACGAGAGTATCGACTGCTATAGTGCTGAAAGATGCAAAAAGATTTCGCAGCGATTGACCGAGATCACGCTCAGATCCTTGAACAGCGTTAATCACGCCAGCCTGAGCAGTTTGCCATGCCGAAAAATAGCGTTCTTCCGCTGAAGCTATTTCTTGGGCGACCTGCCGCATTTCACGCGTAACAAAGCCCATTTCTTGAAGGGCTATCCGAACAGCGATATTATCAGTAGGATCAACGCCTTGCGCACGAAGTAGCGGACGGATAACCGCCTGAACCCAAGCTTGTTGATTAGCAAGCAGCAGTTCTTCTTGGACGGGTCTACCGTTTGGCCCGATGATACCAGAGCGGGTTAGCATATTTGTTTGGGCTTCAGAAACTCCAGCATCTTGAGTTAGAACTGTAAGCATCCGATTTGTATTATCGCCAACACGACGCCCACCTTCGTCAAGCGCGAGCATAAAGTTAAAGATACCCTGCTCATCAAGTGTCAAAGACGTGCCGCTAACGCGCAAAGCAGCCAGAAACGACTCGGGGCTAAATGTAGCTCCGGTTGCTCCGATACCGGCAACATAACCCCGCATAAGGGCTTCTGCCCGAGCAGGATCTTGGCTAATTTGTGCAAACTCAAGAACTTTAGCAAGAATACTAGCGGCACTTTCGGCGCGATCAGGCGAAATAGTGTAAAGCCTTTCTTCTGCTCGAACAGCCGCTAGTGCAATTTGGTTAAAGTTTGATCCTGCCGCAGGAATAGATAAGGCTATATTGGAAATTAGTTGCCTAATATCATTAATTGACAAACCTTCAACTAACGGCAAGAAAGACTCTGCTAAAGCATTAACGATAGGGACGTTTACAGGGGCTAGCGTCAAGTTTTGCGTAGTAGTAATCGCTTGGGATTGGAACGCAGCTTGTGCCCCAGAGATAACTACATTGCTCGCTTGCATATATAGTTGTCCGACAACGATATAGGAAAGCATCCGGCCAAGACTGAAAGGGTCGAGAATAGGACCGGCCATTACGCCGCCCGAAAACCCCGTACCAAAGTCACGCCGATTGTTCCCAGTTCTACCACCGCCCCAGCCGGGGCCTCCTGCTCCGCGCCCACCGCCGCTGGGGCCACCGCCCCAGCCGGGGCCTATCGGAGGCATACGCCGGCTCAAGCCGCGAAGAAGCCGATCAAGTTGTTGAACTTTTGCGATAGTCTGATTAATATTGCGAAGATTAAGAGTGATATTAATGTTGCGAAGACCCGCACCGTCTCTTGCGGTGCGAAAAAGCGCCGCAAGAGACCTATTGACAGTGTTGATCTGCCGCGTTGACTGGTCGGTTACTCTAAGGATGGCCTGCTCGACATACGTAACCATGTCTTATTTCATCCTTTTACGATTTTGTTTTGATCCGGAACCGCTCTTGACCTTATTGGTCGCTGTGACTTTTTTCAGCAAACGATGAAATGCCGATAGTTTCACAGCTAAGACTTTAAGGGACAAGTTCCTAACATCTTGGATAGGCGATGAGTAGTAGAAGTGTTCAGCGACCGTATCCGCGACGTTAGTAGCGGCTTTCAAAAAGCCGGTGCGACTTTTTGAACGATCCCAACACCGTCGAGGTTTGTGATCTTGTCGATTGCCCAACCGGGCAGGCGCATAAGCGATGGAGCGTCCAAAGGCTTTGCCACGCTACGAAGGAGTTCAAGTGATCTCATTATCTCATTTTCACAAGCAAGGACATCTTCAATCTCACCGTAAGTCGCAGCCAGAAACTCTAGATCTCTGATAACGATAGTGGTGCCTTTAGAGTCTTTCATCTCAAGCGCAGTACCAAGCCTGTAGACAATAGGAGTGCTAACCCCGTCACCTTCAAGAACTATACTGCCCTCGTCACCCTGTTCTGTATCGAGGTTGTCGAGGATCAACCTAGCGGTGGCCGCCGGGAGGGCCGAGAGGTTCACGTCGTCGGGTATTACCCGCTCGCCCGCGACCTTGAAGTGGACCTGCTTGCGAATACGTTCGCGCTGCAAAACCTGAAGCGGCTTTTTGCTGCCGATCATTTTTGAACTCATCGCCGCAAGCTCAACAAAAAAGAGCGGATATATTTCGATTTGATCCACAATCTTATCGCCAAACTTCACTGTATCAGTGAACTCGATCTTTTTAGCCATAGCCTATTTCTCCTGCGGTTGCCCCTGCGTGGAGTAACACCGCCGCTCGGCCCGCAGGATAGCCGAGCGGCGATTAGTCCTCTGTCAGAGGCCAGTCAGACAGAGGCGTTCTTAAGCGGCCAGATTAACCGATACGGTAGGAAGAAGCTCGTCGATTTCTTTGAACGAAGCAGTAATCGTGACCTCGTGGCCATCAGAACTATCTTCGCCGGTAGACGTGCCCGACAGGCCGGTGATAACCATGCCGTTGAAGTGCTCGATAGTCATGTCCATCGAACCGCAGCCTTGATACAGCGCCAGCGGAATCCCAAGATTCCGAATGACCATAACGCTGATTTGATTATTGCCGCGAGTTCGTCGAACATAGCCGCCCGGGAGGGCTTCGTTTGCAAACTCGCATAGGCGATAGTTTGGTTGCTCAGCTCCTGCCAATTCGTGAGAAAAAGGGCCGTAAACCGCGTTGGAATCGCAGTCGGTAAATCGGATCAAGATATTCCTGACGCCGATTTGATTGTCGCAGTCAGCCATGACAATTCTCCTTTAGATGGCTGTTGAAGAAATACCGGCCCGCGCTATGCAGGCCGGAGGCTAAGCCTTAGCAGTTGTTAAGGAGCTTGGGACGGGCATTGACAACGATCTGCTTGATCCGAACCGGAGGACGATAGATCAAATTCATGTAGACTTTTCCGGGAACGCCTTGACAACGAGGCGCAATTTGGAAATCATCCACAAAGGTAAGGTCGGCGTTCAAATCATCGAACTCCGAGAATATCAGACCGACTTGCGACCGCGCCCACGCTCGCATCGTGCCGAGCATCATGCGACGATTGACACCTTTGGCTCCTTCACGAATGTTTGTTCCATCTGTGTAGTAACCAAGGCCATTGAATTGCTGGAGTTGTTCAGCAATCGCCGTTGCCGTTGCCGTAGCCAGACGACGCGCGCTCACATCTTGGAACGTCAGATTTTCACGACCTTCCGCATCGAAGCGATTATTCGTAATGTCGTTGGTAATCATCGGCGAAGTAAGACGCCCTTGGCCACCAGCTACTGGAACGGTAATGACAAAGCCGCTGTCGCGGAGTTGGTTCTGCTCATCAAACGTCAAGCAAGCCGCGCAAGATTCCGGCTGCGACAAACAATCAAGGACACCAAAATTCGGGCCTTGGATGCTAATCTCCGGGTTGTCTTGCGTAGTGCAGCAGCTTTTCGAAGAGTAGGCGGCAACTTTGAGATACGGAATCACCGGATCGCCGATGCAATGAGCCAGACGTGAAATCGTCGCAGAGTTCGTGTCAGTGGCGAGGATTTGACCAAGAGTTCCGCTGTTGTAAGTGTAACCGTGCCCAAAGCATTGCGGCTTATCGCAAGACCACGCTTCTTCAAGATAGGAGATAGCCGCATTTTGAACAACTGTATCTTGAGTCAAAACGGCTAAGCAGCAGACGCAACAATCACCAAAGACTGTTGAATAGTCAGAGGCCAGCATTGCTCCCGAACCAACGATAGTTTGCGCGACTGTGGCTGTAACGCCTTCGGGCGTGTAGTTATTGCGACCGTGCCAATTGTATTCAACCACAAGACGGTTGCCGACAACGCCGGTGTTACGAGCCGTCAGCGTCACAACACCGAGCGCATTCGTTGCTATGAAGGGGAAAGTCGGAGAAATCGCAAGCACAATGGCAGCAGCAATCTGAGTCGCAGTATTACCGGCATCGACGGGAACACTGATATTATAGCGGCCTTCACCCATGTAAAGATCAACCCGCCCGTCAGAAGTAGCGGGTCCGATCACTGTCAGAGTATAGACTGCGGCAACTCCGACGAGTGGATCGGGGCGAGGCAAAGCAAAGATTTCAACAGAATCATTGCCGCAACAGTCAATTGCTACTTTCAACGATTCCGACAAGACCGAGCCAACCCCGAACATAAGGTCAATATCGCGCGTCGAAGTTACCTTAACGAGCGTATTAACAATCGCGCTGCCGGTCGCGAGGAATTGACCTTCCAAAACCAATCGGCAGTTTGCGCCCAAGACATTGAGACTTGGATCAAAACAGAGACGAATAAAACCGTCGCGGAGAGCATCAAGTGCCATTGTGTTATTCCTTCTTAGCTGAAGCAGGCGCGAACGGCGCAGGCGGTTGCGGTTCTTGGATTAAGTCTTCGTGGTGATTGAGAAGCCGCATGATATACGGCGTTGCTTCAACCGTGATAAAGCGATCAGACGGGATCATTTCGCCGCGAGGAGAGACTCTCGCGACCCTATCAGGAGCCGCTTTTACCTTAATTTTTTGTGACATAGTTAGTCTCCGATTAGCAGGGTTTCTTAGGTTCTTCCTCGGGACAGTCGCAACACTCGGGGTCTGGTTTACCGAACGCTAAGGTTGACCACACTGTGAACTTGTAAGGTTTTTCATCACTGTCCAACTCGCTTGGACACCATTCTTCGTTAACGATCAAACGGAAAGCGATATAAACTGCAAACTCATCGCTTTCAACGTCCATCGTTTGATAGGTCAGAGCGCCGTTTCTTGGAGTTCGCCACCTGACGAGATTAGAAAGTAGCCGATCTCTAACCCCTTCATAATCGTAAAAAGCAAAGAAAGGCGTGTCGGAACCATCTTCGCGTTTATACTTTAACGGTTCAAAGATAAACTGCAACACGATCTGAGACGCCAGTGTGATACGTTGGCCACCGTGTCGGCCCTGCGTTCCCTGTTCGGTTAGCAGCGCAACAACGGCGACCGGAAGCGTTGGGACGTTAGTTTGCTTGTCGAATGGATCGACTTCGCTGACAGCAAAGGCGCGGCCACCAAGATCGGGAAACCATTCTGCAATCGCCGAAGCGAGGGCAATCAGGACGGGCTGTTTTAACGTTGCCATTTAACCCACCTTCCTAGTTGCCCTGAACGTAACCTGCCCTCAACAAGGGCGTTCTGGGACATTTTACGACGAGCCATGTGCCGGGTGCCCGTCCGAAGCCAACGCGAGTAAGGCATGTTAGTTCCAATTTGGGCTTCGTTAATCGTGCTATGCGCCCGCATTGATGCAATCAAGCGGCCTGTTTCAACAGCCGGATACTCACCGGGTGCCGATGCTTGGTGATACCGCCCGCTTCTACGGTATATTCTTCCCGAGTGTCCGCCACGCATACCTGCCTTAAAAACGCGCTCTGAATTTACGGCGACCCGCGCTAACCAGCGAGTAACCACCCGCAGGTCTTTTCTTGCAAAGAAAGTTCTCCAAGGCCTAAAGATTAACCGGATCACAATCGAACTCCAGAAGGTAAACCAATCGCCGGACCGTTACTTGGCGCAATAATATCGTCACCGCGCTCAACAAGTCGGCAATCAAATATCAAATACTCAAAAGTTTTATCCTCGGTCTGAGTTACTTTAAGTATCTTAAACCAACGCGCAGAACTTTTAATACGAGCTTCATAAATCCAAGCCATAATGCTTACATTTAGGTCGGACTGATACCGAATTTTTATACGGTGCGTCAAGGTTGACCGCGCTTCGTTCATTGCCGCACCGTTAGGGCTAAACGCGGACGACCGAACAGGCACAATTTCAGCCCAAAAGTTTGCCGCTTCTTTACGAGCCAGCCTAAACTCGCTTGGCGACACGACGACATCTTCCTGTCGGCAAAGTGTAATCCGGTGCCTTAACGAAGCAAGCCGCTGTTTATATTCATATAGCATGGTCCACCGCGCTTCGCCAAATGTCGATTGCACCGGAGGCCAGCGCGGGATTAGCGGCCTCTGTGATGCTAACGCCTCGGTTGTTCGGCGACCCCGAAGGGGTTACTGCGATAACAACATCACCCAGATTTTCGATTACGTGAGTAATATACTTCAGCGCGCCAAGAGCAATAGCCGCTGGAATATCATTTTCGCAAGAAAATCCAGCCGTATACTGGAGCATAGGCTGGCTTGGTTGCTTGCAAGGATTGCAGCATCCTGCCCCGAAATCGCCGGGATGATTAGTCAGGCGTACCGTTCTAGAGCCTACGGCCACCGGGACTTGCTCGATTCCGCGCGACGTATCGCCGTAAAGGTAAACAAAGGGTTGAGCAAACGAATACTTTGTTGTGTGCTCAAAGTAGTAGTTGGCGCTATTCCAAAAGCTGCCGGGGTAGGTTACAAGTTCTTGCATTACGCGCTGTCCGGTAAAAAACATTCCCGTATACTTTTCAGCGGCCTGTATCGCAGCGCGGCGATACAGTTGAAGTTGAGCATCCGATACCGAAATTATATCGTCGGTTTTTGTATGCTCACGGATAAGTTCTATAGACAAGATTTGCTCTAGATCAAAGGAAACTCCAGTCATTTCCCGTAGCTTATCCACCGGGAGAGAGGCAATTTCTTTTAGCATCGTTATACCCCTCCAGCTAAGTTTAGAAGCAGGACTTACACCGAATGTCATAGCATGACAGATGGAAAAACTGATTCCGATCACAGTCGTTCGCCGGTTGCTTGATCGTAAGCCGGTACTCATCGCAGGCGCGACAAGAAAGAGGCATTGTGATAGCAAAGCGAACGGTTTGGAAGTGCTGATCGGTATAGACCTTGGTGAGGTCGATGAATGGAACAAGTGAGGTATACTCGCGCGGAGGCAAACCGAGAGTCAGACCGACGCTCCAAACGACCGACCGGACAATCGAGCGCCCCTGTGCATCAGTTACTTTAACCCACGTAACATCCCATCCTTGGAACCCGTTGTTCGGGGTATAAAGAATATTGGGGCTTGTATTTCCGCCGGGCTGAGTTACCTGACCTTGGTATGGACCTGAAAGAGGCAGAATTTCATACGTAAATGAATTAAGAGCAGGTGTTAAATTGGTACCTACACTAGTGTTTACAGCAATGTTTAAGGGAGTATTAGGCGCTTGATAATTAGTGTTTTGCGGGGGCGCAAAGCCGTCAATCGGCCCGGTCGGGCAGTTTTCTTCATTCAGCTGAATATTAAACTGAAACGTTGGAACGATGCCCGGAAATCCAATAGGGACAGACCACGGAGCATAGTTTATCGTCATGAGGTTTGTTTCACCCGGACGAAGGCTAAGCGCAACACAGCAACAAGTTCCGCAGAAGTTTCCATTAGCTCCGGAGATACCGTCCCGAGCGTCGGCAGTAAAGTAAAACATGATCGGTGGCCTCCGGTTGAGGGCGGACCGACTCTACAAAGAGTCGGTCCGAAGTTATCTTACGGGGTGCAAACGAAGCACGGCGCGCTGACACGGACGACAGCGGGGTTCACCGGGCAAGCCGGTTGACAGGTCAGACGAGACATCGAGGTTATCCTTTCTTTTCAGGAGCGTCGTTGCCGAGCGGCGCGGACGATGACGGCGAGTCATTAGGTTTTCCCGTAAGCCACGGCGCGGCGGCAGTCGGCGAAGGATCAGGGGCGGGCTTGGCAGGGGCAGAAGGCGCGGGCTTGACAGGCGCGGGCTTGTCAGGGGCAGGCGCAGGCTTGACCGGGGCAGGCG
>Ga0163147_10001572_pt1 | contig 34415 bp, 34 predicted proteins | sample OliLakLV19MP6G1_FD_148597 | JGI IMG/M metagenome (GOLD analysis project Ga0163147, IMG submission 148597) | Freshwater microbial mat bacterial communities from Lake Vanda, McMurdo Dry Valleys, Antarctica- Oligotrophic Lake LV.19.MP6.G1 | ecosystem: Environmental > Aquatic > Freshwater > Lake >...
CGGCGCTGTGAACTGAGCGTTGCAGTTGACCCGAACCATCGACCAGTCGGTATAGCCCCCTTCCGCTTCTCCGTCGATCCACAGGCCCCGCGTGCGTCGGAGAATGCCCTCACATCGAACATGCTCCACATGGATCTCTCCACCGTTGGAGTTGCCCTTCTTGATCCGCAAGATGCAGCCCGCGTCCGTGGTCGCTACGCCGTGCATCCACACGAAGGCCGCTTGGTCACACTGAAGAACCACCCCACTCTCAGAGCCCCCGAGTCCGATTGCCTGGAGCCGGTGTACCAGGGACTGGTTGTGGCCGAGCCGGATCATGCCACCAATCGGCTCGCCGGATACTGAGTCGACACGCCCACAACCGAAGCCGTTGATGTTGATGTACTCGCTATCACTATCGAGGAGGGGCGCTGTAGTGTACTGCCCCATGTAGATGCCGAAGTTCTCCACCCATGTGAAGTGGAGGTTCTCGAACCGCAGGCGGAAGGTGCCCGCTCCCGAGGTGCTCTTCGTTCCGAACACGCCGGGGACGCGGTCGCTTGTGGATTGGCCCGCGACCGAGAAGCCGCTGTAGGTGCAGTCGCTGTTGTCTTCGAGGCGGAACACGCTCGCCGATGGGAAGCCAGCAGCGCAGACGATATGAGTGCTGTTGACGTAGGGGTTGTGCCCAACGCTGGTGGACTCACGCCGACCCGCTCCGATGAACCCACTCGACATCCGCCGCGTGACAAGGATCTGGGATTCGAGGTTGATGACCTGACCCGCTCGACCGCCCACGTGGGTGTACCTCTGCCGCGATGCCCCACCGCCGAGAGCAATATCGTTGGCGACGGCAGTGAAGGCAGCCTGAAAGCGATCCTGGTCCGACGAACCCGCCACCTGATCGGTGAATAGGAGCTTGTGGTACTGGGGCTTCTGAGGGTATGATTGTGTGATTAGCAGGTCTGCCAATGCGATCTCCTCGAGTGAGGGTCATGCAGCCAATCATGCCCATCAGACACACGGTCAACGGGGCGCGATCTTAGGCCGCCGTCGAGATCGCGGGGTCCTGGTTGGTGATGACGAGCTGGATGTCGGTGCCGGAGTCCTCGTCGCGGAACGCCTCGAACGTCCCCGACAGGTTGAGCGGGCCGCGCCCGGACACCTGGGGGGTGTTGATCCGCAGCTTCATCGCCGGGATCGTGAAGTGCCACGAGTTGACGCCGCGCGTCAGCACCAGCTCCATGCTGACCGTGGTGTTGTCCTTGGTCCGCTCATAGAGCTCGTAGGTGTCGTAGGTGAACATGACCTCGATATCGCCGTTGATCGACCGCTCATCCTCGGGGATGTCGGCCCGCAGTCCGGTGCCGTCGAGCACGAACTCCTCGGCCGACATGGCGTTGCTGCCGCGGATCGTCACGGAGCGGACGGTGGCCACCGCCACGCGCGAGCCATCGCCCTCGGGGTCGAGGTAGATGACGGCCTGGAAGGAGTTGAAGGGCTCGTTGTTGGTCGGGTAGGTCGGCGCGGCGTCCATCGAAACGGTGACCAGCGCCTCCTCGCGGAACAGGAGGCCGGCCCGGGCGGTGACGATGCCCTCGTTGGGGACGCCGATCTCCCACTCGTTCACGCGCCCGCCCAGGTACCGCAGGATGCGGGAGTTGCCGCTGGGGAAGGCAAAGTACTTCTCGACCGTCAGGCCCTCGTCCAGGTCCGGGGAGCCCTCCATCGAGTGCACGTAGGGGCCCGAGCCGCTGGTGCTGACGCCGGCGGAGTTGGTCAGGGCGTGCTTGAAGATCAGCGCCCACGGCCCGTTGGGCTGCAGCTCGCCGATGACGTCGCCGCCCGGGCGGTGGTTGCCCGTCTGGGGGGCCGAGCGCATACGGTCGTCGCGGAGCAGGGTCGACTCGATGTTCGTGGGCGGATCGGCCAGCGTTTCGCTGCCGAAGTCCCACCCGAGCGCCTCCTGCTCGACCGACGGATCGCCCTCCTCGCTCAGGGTGCCCCAGCACGGCTCCTCCTGGACGATGATTCGGGCGCGAGATCCAGTTGCACGATCGGGCCGGCAAGTCATGGGGGTGCCTCCAGGTCGGCATCTCGCGCCGCCACCTGTTTAGACGCACCTCGGCCCAGTCAATATGCCGAAATCTCGCACAGCACCGTCGCCACCACCAGCGCCATGGGGTAATCGGCGTCAGCGGCCCACGCCAGGGAGTACTTCGCGTCGTCCACCAGGCCGTTCGGGCAATCGTCCGTGGCGAGCAGGTGGTTGTCGAAGAAGACGTGGTGGAAGTCGTAGAGGAGGCGGTGCATCTTGGCCGCCAGGGGGTTATCGTCGACGACGCCCCCGATGACCACCTGCTGCCGGTCTGCGGTGACCTCCTGCTGGGTCAGCCGCACGAGCATCTGAACCTGGTACTGGGCGCGCCGGTCGTTCCTCCCCACGATGCGGTCGGCGCCATCGTTGACGACGGGCAGGAGGGTGATGATCCGCTCCCACCCCTCTTTGGCGGCGTCCTGGGCGAAGCGCAACGGACGGTCGTAGAGGCGGACGATGTTGGGCGTCGCCCCCCAGAGCGTCACCGCCCCGCCATTGCCGCCGGTGCCGCTCACCACGAGGCCGGAGGCGATCCGGGCGATGTTGGCCTGCTGGGCGCGGAGGACCTGGTAAATCGGCTCTTCAAGGGCTGGCATGGCGACCTCACGGTGAAATGCTCAAGGGCCCGAAGATCCGCTCGATCTCGCCGGCGAACTGGGCGAGCGCGGTGTTGGACACGCGGCGGAGGTGCTCGCGGGTTTCGGCGACCATACGGTAGGGCTTGTGCCCAGGGTGGTTGACGCGGCGGGCGAGCACGAAGGCCTCGTCCGAGGAGTCGATGTCGAGGGTGTCCGAGACGCGGCCGGGGCGAGAACTCGAGCGGTTGATCTCGCTGGCCAGATCGCTGCTCCGCCCGCCGAACCGGCTCCGCCCGCCGTCCTGGTGCCACTTCATCATCGCGTAGCCGTGCTTGGGGATCCTGTGGGGTCGGGCTCCGAACTCCAGGGAGGCCAGCGCGATGCCGCCGCCGGTGTCGAGGGCCTGGTTGCGGATCACGGCCTGGTAGTGGTTGTCGAGCGTGATCTTCTCGATCACCTCCCACTGGTCGCGGAACGGCTGGTACCCGCGGCGCGACCCGGGCAGGCGGCCCTGGGAGCGATTCACCGGCGTCACGCGCTTGATGTACCCGAGCCCCTCGTTGGCGAGCTTGCGGCCAATCAACGTCGAGGAGGCGGTGCCGATCGCGCGCTCGAGTCGCACCAGGGCGAGCAAGAGCCGCTTCGCGTTGATGACCCGGACGATGACCGGCATAGCCCGCTCCTTACGGCCACCCCATCCACCCCTCACGCGTCTCAATGACGGTCTGGCCTGGCAGCATCACTCCACCTCGGCCTGGATGGCGTTGAGCCCCTCGGTCCACTCGTTGTCCAGATCGCGCATGCGGCGCATGAGCACCATGATGCTGTCGCCGGCGAGCCGGTCCCCGTCCACCGCGATCGCCGCGCCCTGCTTGTCGATGAACCACTTGAGGTTCTTCATCTTCAGGTACGCGAGCACCAGCTCGAAGCGGTCCTCCGGGATCGACTCCAGGTCGCGGTCCACCACCTCGTAGCGGACGATGATCTGCTCGCCGTCCCGGATCGGGAACAGGAAGCGGACCTTCTCGCCACGCAGCTCAAAGGTGTCCTCGCGCTGCACCGCGCCGAGCTGCTGGCGGTTGAGGAAGTCCAGGGAGGCCGACATCTGCTGTCCGGAGGGGAGAGTGCCGAACGGGACCATCCCGCTCATGTACGCGTTGACGGGGATGCCGGCGACCTCGCGGGGCCCGCCCGTCGTGCCGTGGTCGCGCCGGATCCTGGTGATCTCGCGGCACCCGGTCGGCATCGCGTAGTCGGTGGTGCCATCAACGGTCGTGATCGTGGTCTCGAGCGAGGTGGTGCGGCCGCGCTTGGCGTTGATGGCTTGGGCGGCATCGGCCGCCCAGCGGGCGATGGTGGGCTCGTGGGGCTGGTTGTCGTCTTGGTTGCGCGGGATCTCGACGCCGTCCGGGCTGTGGATCTTGAGCGCGTCGATCAGCTCGTTGAGGTCGAGTGCCATGCCTGATTAGACGCCCGCGCTGTTGCGGTGGACGGTGAACGAGGCAATCCGAGACCAGAAGTCGGTCGCGGGGCTGGTGATCCGGCCCTGGATGAGCGGTCGATCGCTACTCGTCGTCCGCCCCATCCTCGACGTCGCTTTCAGTGGGCAGGTCGGCATCCGTCGCCTTCTCAGCCGGCGCGGCCCGCGCCGGCTCCATCGCCAGCGGCAGCGCCCGGTCCCCCGCGAGTATCGACTCCGCCGCGGACACGATCGCCTGGAGTGCCACCGCCCAGTCCGGCTGCTTCTGCATGCACGCGAACGCACCCTTGCACGCCTTGGCCTGCTCGAAGCAGGCCGGGCAGCTGATGATCTCGTTCAGGCTCACCGCACGCACCTGGCCGCTGGCGTAGAGCGGGTGGAAGGTGATGCGCTGGGCGGGGCGGGTGGGACCCATGATGCAGAGGGTGGGGCAGGCCGCCGCGTGCGCCAGCCACAGGGGCCCGGAGTCCATCGTCACCGCCAGGTCGACGTGGCGGAGCAGCTCAACCGTGTGCAGCGCGTCACGCCCCGGCATGGCGTGGACGCCCGGGCCGGCGTACTCCCGGGCGAGCTTCTCGTCCGACTCGATCAGCACGATGTCGCCCATGGGCTTGAGGAGCCGGATCAGGGACGCCACCTGGGGCTTGGGCAGGGACTTCATCGGCCCGGATCCTCGGAGCTGGACCGCGATCAGCTTCCGATTCGCCGGCCGGGGCGCTCCGGACATGGGCCGCTGCAGGTTCCGGAAGTGCAGGAAGCTCGCCACGAACTTCACCGCCTCCGGGGGAACCTTGAGGGCCCAGTCCTCCGGCAGGATCTCGATCGCACGCGACGTCATCGCGGCCATGAACAGCTCCACGCGGGACAGCTCGGACCCCCGGTGGTCCGCCTCGGCCACCTGGTCCATGTTCACCAGGCCGACCCGCGCGGCGTTGGCCTCGTGATCCGGCTTGGCCGGGGAGTCGACACCGTACCAGCAGTCGTCATGGGCGAACAGGGAGTGCCACTGGTGCGAGCACCGGAGCACCGGCAGCAGCGACGGCACGAGCCGGCGGAAGGCCGACACGACCGCCCGGAGCATGATGATGTCCCCCAGGGCGCCCCAGCGCCGGAGCACGATCACGCCCCCGTTCGGGAAGCTGTCCTCCACCGTGCGGCCGGCCTCGTCGGCCAGCACGAAGGAGTCGGACTTCAGGAGCCCCTCCGCCATCGACGCCGGCACCGACGTCGGCTTGCCCACCCTGAAGGTGTAGGCCCGCCGCTCGTACCGCTTCTGCACTGAGGCCCGCTGGCCCACGTAGGCGAGGTTTACTCGATTCATCGGATCATCTCCAGGCCCATGGCATCGGCGTACAGCTCGACGCGGTGCTTGTTGCTCTCCAGGCCGCCGCGGTGGTCGCGCTCCAGGGCGTGGTTCAGGTCCAGATGCGCGTCCGCCCCCCAGTCCATCTTGCCCGAGATGTAGGGGGCGAACTCGACGCCGGGGTGCCTGGCTCCCAGAGCCGAGACAAACCGCCGTTGCACGAGGATCTTGGTGCTCTCGAGCCCGAGCAGGCGGGACAGCGCCCGGCAGACCGGCACGAGCATAACGATGTCTCCCAGCGCGTGCGTGCGAACGAAGCACAGCCGCTTGGGGTTGTGCTCCTCTGCCCAGTCCATGAGCGTCCGGTAGAGCTTGACGTTGGAGAGCCCGGAGACGCTGGACGGCTGGACCAGGGTCAGCCACCGCGGCCACAGGTGCAACGCCGTGCTCCGGAGGATGGTGCGAGGGGTGGTGGAGGTTGTCCAGGCGAGCATCCCGACAGAATAGCAAGGGGCGGGGGTTATGAGCCCCCGCCCCTTGCCGCCTCAGTCAGGACGATCTATCAGGAGCCGGCGCCCAGCCGCAGGATGCGGAACTGCTGGGGACGCACGCCCTTGAAGGCGAACGCGAGGGCCCGGGACTTCTTGGTGAGCAGCGTGTCGGGGTCCTGGAACGCGGCGGTGAGGACCGACGCCAGGCCGAACGGCGAGAAGATCGCGCCCGCGTAAAACGGGTTCATGTTGTCGACGTGGCCGAAGAGCGCCAGGTTGGGGTCGATCTGCGGGTCGTGCAGATACAGGACGCCGTCGATCGACGTCCCCATCTGCAGGATGTTGCCGCTCATCCGGCGCTGGTCGAACATCTGATCGCTGACCTTCAGGCCGAAGGCCATCGGGGTCTTGGCGATCTGCTTGGCCACGTTCGTGCCGACCACCGCCCAGTTGGGCTGGCGGAAGATGTCGTGGGCCATCTCGACCTGGATCGCGGTGATCGCGACCTCGAGCAGACGGCGGTCGTAGGCGGCCTGCTCGCTTGGCGCGTAGGTGGAGTAGCTGCCGCCGTCGTCCGGGTCCCAGTAGACGTCGCCGCGGGTGTTGGTGCCAGCGAAGGTCACGAGGCGATCGACCACCGTGCGGTCAACCTCCCACGCCAGCTCATCGGCGGTAATCATGTCGCCGATGGTCAGGATGTCCATGGAGTGCTGCGAACGCAGCGCCACGTCGACCTGGTGCGAGAACTGGTGCATCAGGGCGCGCCACTCGACCTCGACCAGATCCTTGGTCAGCTCCATGCCCACGGCGCGGATCTGGTCGCCCTCGTTCTCCCACAGGGAGTACTCGGGGTCGTGGGTGTCCAGGTCAGCCAGGCTGCGGCCGATGCCGGTGCCGGTCGGGCCATTGTCCTTGGCCAGGCAGCGCATGTAGAAGACGTAGCCGGAGGGCTGCGTGAAGGGCTGCAGCGACGTCAGCCGCGACGCGATGAGGCGCGGGTACACCTCAAGGGAGACGTGGATCATCTGGGTGATGAAGTCCGTCACCTGGGCCTGCAGCGTGGACGACGCCAGCGGGGCCTCGGCGGCGAACGCCAGACCGGCCGCGGCGGCCATGGGGTTCGAGCGCTGGACCACGGCGTTGGCGACGTACGACGCCTGCTCGTAGGCGGCGATCGCGGATCGGAGCATCGCGTGGCCGCGGTACCGCTCCGGGCTCGCGGCGGCGAACCGGCCCTCCATCGCCTTGTCGAACTCGGGGAAGTGGTCCTTGATGATCGGACCGAGGGCTCGCCGTGCATCGCAGAGCTTCCCGCGACCCGTCAGCGGCACCGGAACGGCAAAGGGATTGATCATTGGGACCTCGTGTGTCTTGCCCGTCGCCCGGTCGGGCCGGCTGGGTGCGGTTCAGGGAAGAGCCCTGCGGTGTGCGGCACCGCAAAGCTCCGGGGGTGTCGGGTGCCGTCTTTAGACGGCGAAGCTGTGGCCGCGGAGCGCCATCGCTCCGAGGGCATTTTCGGTGCCGACCTGGTACCCGCCGCCGCCGCTGCCCGCGGCCGGGTTCTGCGGGTTGGCGTCGAGCAGGCCGTTGAGCAGGTTCTCCGTGGTCATGTGGGGGTTGCCGCCCCCGCCGCCGCCCGCCGGCAACCGCCGCGGGCGACGCCCGCCGGCAACCCCAAGCCCGCCGCCTCCAGGTCCGCCAGCTCGGTCCGAGCGGCCTCGAGCGCCTTGTTGGTGTCCTCGATGCCCAGGCGGGCGACCCGCTTGAGGATGAGGTTCTTGGCCGGGCTGCCCTGGTACTGGGTCGCGACCGCCTCGAGCGCGGTCCGCACGCGGCCGATCTTGAGGCCGGTCTCGACCTGGTCGCCCAGAGTCTTCTTCTCGGCCTCCAGCGTGGCGACGCGGGTGGTGAGGGCCTTCACCTCGCCCTCGGCCGTGGCGATCTTGGCCGCGGCATGGGCGTCGGTGATCTGCTCATTGACGATGCCCAGCGTCTTCTGCGCGGTCTTGAGGCCGCTCAGCGCCTCGGTGGCGATCTTGAGATTGGTTTGGGTCGCGGCCAGCGCCTCCTGGACCGTCTTCAGCTCCGCGGCATGCTTGGTGGCGGCTGCCTCGTTCGCGGCCTTCACCTTCGCGTCGGCGTCGCCCAGCGCCAGAGCGCGCCCTTCGGCGATCATGAGGTCGTACAGGGCCGGGTGGGCTGCCTTGAGTTCGGCGGGAGTCTTCATTTCGTCCGCTCCTGGAGTTGCTTGCTCCGTCACTGTCGCGCCGTCCGCACCGGCGAATCCGGGCTCACTGACGATGTCGTACGTGATTAGACGCATCGCCTCAGCAACGTCGACAAAAGTGTTGTCAGGGATCTTGTACTCGAGCCGCTCTTGCTGCGTGGGATCACGCCAGCGCACGGCAGCGCGATGGCTGATTCCTGGGTTGCCTTCCACGGCGAGAATCGCCATGATCTTGCGGCCTTTTTCGTTGTCCATGACGTCGACGGTCACACGCGCGAGCGTCTCGCCGACCATCTCCACCGAGTCAACCTTGATCGCGGCATCGTCGAGCGTGACGAGCAGCGCGTTGTGGTCCCACGGCGCGGGATGGTCGAGGCCGCCGAAGACCTGGTTCTTCTCGCAGCGCCCGTTGAGCCCCGCGATGGCCATGGCCACAACGGCCTGCGGGTAGATGCGGCGATTGACGTTCAGGACGTCGGCCGTCTCGAACTCGTAGATGAGTCGGCCGAGCCGACCCTTCGTGCCCTTGTCGCCCATCTTCTCCAGCGCGACAAACTTCGCGCGCACGTCGAAGTGCTCCGACGCGGTTACTTCGGTGCCGCGCGGCGTGGGCTTGGTCGGGGTTGTCACGCGCTTGAGAAGGCCTGGCATATCTGAGTAGACGCACGGGCGCATGAAGAAGGCCCCTTTCGGGGCCTTGCTGAGCGGCCGTCGTCGTGTCCCGCCCTCTCCGCCGGGGACCGCCGCGCTCCCGCGGTGCCAAATGGTAGATTTCGTTCAGGCCAGTCCGTCTTTGGCCCGCACCGCTTCGATCACCACCGCCTCTTGGGGCTCCACGTGGGAACTCAGGAAGCCCTTGAGCTTCTCCCACGCCTCGGGCGCCACGGACGTCACCGACGGGTCCTTGGCCGCCAGCTTGAAGTCCGCGATGCCGGCGGCGACGCTGCGCAGGGTCTGCGAGTGCAGCTCGCCCTCCGCGGCCTTGGTCTCCGCCTTGCGCCCCTTGAACTCGCGGTACAGGTACGCCCCCACGAGCAGCGCGCCCGCGCCGGCGACGATGAACAGCATGATCCCGGGGAACAGGGCCGCGGCCACCAGCGACGCGCTGAGCAGGGCGATGGTCATGGTCGCCCGCATCGGGATCGCCACCGGGAACGTCGGCGGGCGGACCATCGTCGAGAGCCCCGCCACCAGAAGGCCCGCGAGCCCGAGCCACAGGAGCGGGTTTCCCCACAGGTTCACCGAGCGGGCAGACACCGACGAGCTGGTGTCGGACCCGCGGGCATCGCGCCCGCCGCCCAGCGAGGCCGTGGGCGCTGTCGCGTCGTGGTCCTGCACGATCTGGTCGCCGGATGCACGCAGCGCGGCGCCGGTGCCCGTCGCCTCCTCGTCGATCGTGATCGAGCCACCATCGCGGATCTGCTCGAGGGTGATCGACGACCCCGGCGGCAACTGGAGCAGGCTTGTGATCTGCTCCTGCTGTGCCGGGGTCAGGGAGGGTTGGGGCTGGGCGAGTCCGATGCTGGAGGCGAGGAGGAAGAAGACGGTGGCGCTGCGCATGGGAGTGCTCCTTGAATCCTGAGCCGGTACGAGTACGTCTCCGGCTGTGCCGGCGCTGCCGGAAGTGCTGGGGCGGTCGTGGCCGTGATCCTCGTGATGTCGAGGGGACGAACCTCGGTCGTCGTCGAGCGCACTCTCGACTCCGAAGGATCCACTACGGTTTTGGACGCTCCCGAGCAGCCCGCGAGGGCCGCGAACACGACCGCGAGCAGCATCAGAGTCTTCATTGTTCAGTCTCCGTAATGGTGGTGGTCGTACCTGTGGTCGTACCTCCTGTTCTCGGGAAGGTACCTGAACTGGCGGTACGGGTTGTCGTTATACCCAGACGGCTGGCCATCCGCACGCCTGGTCTTGTCGGTCGCGCATCCGGCGAGGAGCGCGGCGCACACCACGAACAACAGGAACCCGCGCCCACGCGCCATCGACTTGGCCATTGCTATCTCCTGAACACCAGGGCACGACCCTGGGGGCCCGTGCGGTACATCCGCTTCGGGTCATCGTCCAAGATGATAACACCGTCCGGCCCAGTTGCAGTCACCAATCCGCTGTCCCCGCGGTCATTTACAACCACGCCCACCGCTACGCCCAGCAGCGTGGTGTCGATAACCTCGACCAGATGCAACCCCATGGTCTCGGCCGCGCGGACCTGGGCGAGGATCTCGCCTTGGGTGGGCGTGAGCCGGACCCGCTGCCCGAGCCCACGTGCCAGGGCCTCGATCTCCCGCCAGACATCGGCTGGGTCGCCGAAGCCCGCCCCCAGCGCCGCGCGGCGCAGGCTCCACGCATAAATCTCGGCGAGCTGCTGGTAGGACTGGGCTTGGGCCTGGTTCACAGGCGAGGCTGGATCCACGTCGAACGCCCCCAGCGCGAAGACCTCGACGCCGATCAGGTTCCGCGGCGTAGCCGTGACGCGCCCCCTCGCCACCAGGTAGCACTTGCAGTTCGCCAAACACGAACTCGTGCCATCTCGGGGCACGGCCGGCAGCTCGTTCCCGCCAGCGCCGGGCATGGTGTACGGGCTGCCCCGGGCAAACTCGATGCAGGTGGAGCAGCTCTCGGCGACAGTCCGCACCCACTCGATCTGAGACCCGGTCGGGAGCATCGACACCATGCCGCGCCAGAGCGCGTCGTCCACCATGCCGGCGTACAGGGCGGCCCGGCCAGCGCCCTGGGCCTCGCCGATCCACCCGCCGAGGTAGTCCATGTGCTTCTTGACCAGGGCCGCCTGGGTGGCCCTCTGGGACGCCGTGAGCGCCCACTGGCTGTTACGGGGGACGCCGGCGATGATGAAGCCCTGCTGCATCGCGGCCGTGATCGCCGCGCTGAAGGTGCTCCGGGCAGTCTCGAGCGCCAGCCGGGCGCTGAACTTGCCCGTCGCGACGCCCTTCACCAGGTTCTCGACGGCGGAGGAGACCGCGAACTTGGTGCGGTCCATCAGCGTGGCGCCCCGCCGCTTCTCGAGCGCGGTGGGCATCTCCCGCTCGATGGCGTCGATGCGGGCCCGGTCTTCGGCCGTCTGCGTCAGAGGAGTCACCTGCCCACCTCGAACATGCCGGACCGGAGCATGTCCAGGGTCTCCAGCGAGCTGGACAGGGCGAGCTGGATCTCCGGCGACTTCTGCCCGAGCAGGGCCAAGATGTTCTCCCGGACCAGCGGCCCGATCTCGCTGTGGAGCTGGGCGAGCACCGACTCGACAGCGCGCCGGCCGACACCCTTGGGCTTCTCGCCGCCCTCGATCTGCATGTCGTCGAACAGGTCGGCGAGTTCGCCCTCGTCGAGCCCTTCCAGCTCGTCGCTCATGTTCAGGAACGTCGAGAGGACCCACCGCGGGTGCTTCTCCAGCTTCATGCCAGCCTGGCGGAGGGTGAGGATGACACCGGCCTGGAGCGCCCGGATCTGGGCCTGCAGGAGGTCGTCGCGGGCCCCGATCTGGGGCGAGATGATCTCCACCGGGTACTTCAGCGGGTCGTACCCGCCGGCCAGCATGTCCACCCAGACCATGTGCTGATAGCCGGCCGCGCCGTACATCTGGATGTGCCGCGCGGTGCGGGCGAAGTTGATGTCGATCTGGGACAGGTTGCTCCGGCCGCCCTGGCTCCGCTCGTGGCCCAGGTACTCCGGGGGCACGCCCAGCGCGCCGAAGTAGACGCGGAACAGCAGCTCCACGTCCTGCACGCGGGCGAGGTTGGTGTCGCCGTCGATCGTGTCGAGGTCGTAAGCGAGCCCCTCGCCGGAGGCGATGAAGAAGTCCTCGTCCGGGGTGGGCGGCTTCTTGTACGAGTCCTGGGCGGATCCGATGCCGGTGGTGGAGCGCGTGACCGACTGCTTCCACATCGCCAGCCGCTTCATGATCTGCTTGGGGTCGCCCTTGAGGTCCGAGACGTCCACCTTCCAGCGGTAGCGCATCGCCGCGCGGGTGAGGCGGGCCAGCACCATCGAGTCGAGCACGCCGTGGACCTTGAGCCCGATCGCCCCGAATGGCTTGAGGATGCTGCGGCCGTACAGGAGCGTCTCGGTGGCCGAGACACCGCCGTTGGACCACAGGGCGAAGTGGGGCATCCGCCAGATCGGGAAGGTCTTGGCCTTGGCGTCGAGCTGGAGGCGGACGCCGTTGCTGGGCGGGCTCGTCTGGGTGATCTGCTGGGCCCAGTACGCCTCGGGGGTCCAGCGGCCGGTGGAGTCGAAGTTGCGGAAGATCGTCGCCGGCGGGATGGGGCGGAGGTGCGCCACGCCCAGCCGATTGTCCGCCATCATGGCCAGCACGTTCTCCGGCATGAAGGACCCGTACTTGCACATCGCCCGCACCGTCTGGAACGACGACTCACGGATGATGGTCTCGAGCCGGCGGAACCTGGCCTTCAGTTCCTCGGGGTACTCGTCGGGCGGGTTGACCATCCGCACGGCGTAGGTCCGCGTCCCGCCGCCCGAGAGGTCGCCCGTGACGGCCATGGTGGCGAAGGCGTCCAGTGCCCGCGGCACGTCGGAGATGTTGGTCTCCAGGAAGTCGTAGTACTGCATCTCGCGCACCCGGTCCATCGGGACCTGCACGGTGTTGAACCATGGGGTGAGCTTGGGGTCGCCCGCCGTGGACACGCCGCCGGCTGGGCCGCCCACCAGCGGCGACGGCTCGGGCGTCGAGTACCGCCCGGAGAGCAGATCGCCCAGGCTTCCGACCGCGGACTTCGTGATGGAGACGATTCGGCTCATTTCATCCTCGCAGGATCATCATGCCAGCGTCGTCGCGTCGGGGGTCGATGAGCTTGGGGGCGCTCTCGGTGTACACGTTCATCATCGGGCGGATCTCGGAGTAGTCGAGCACGGTGTCGAATCCGAGCACGAGGCCGGCCAGCATGTCGTAGACGGCCGCGTGGAGCTGGTGGTCTGGGATGCCCTCCCAGGTGAAACGCTCGTTGCCCTGGTCGTTGATGACCAGCTTCCGCACCGGCCGGCTCATCTCATCAAAGAGCCGTCCGTCCACCGCCACCGTCCAATCCTCGAACCACTCGATCTGGTTGGTCAGGTGCCACTCGTAGATCGTGTCGATCGCCACTGTCCGGTGCACTGTGATTAGACGCGGCGGGTCCAGGCGGCCGTCGCCTGCCTCGGAGACGACGACCATCTTGTGCTGGTCGTTCGTGGCGTATTTGCACCGGACGATCGGGATCTTCAGCTCGGCCATGGCGGCTTCCTGCACGCTCATGGCGAACTTCGCCTCGGGCTGGTGGTCGATCACCCCACCCACGACCCGGAATCGCTTGAGAACCTGGATCACCTCGTCCACCCCACCCGCGAGCCGGCCGGCGTGGACCTTGATCTGCTTCCCGTCGTCCCATCGGCTGATCTGGTAGTCGAGCCACGGGCGGTTGACGTCGATCCCGATGGTGGTCGGCTGCTCGGATGAGGAGACCATGCGCCGGCCCTTGGCGGTGCACCGCTCGAACATCTTGCGGTTGATGCGCAGCGTGCCGCCGGAGAATGGCCGCCCCAGGTCCATGTTGTTGAACTGCTGGAGCTTGGACGGGTTCCCCAGGCTCTTGCTGAAGGTGTCGATCAGGGTGTCCATCGTCGGCCCGATGCGGGTTGACAGGGCCTCCGTCCAGTACGACCGGATCTTGCGGCCGGGGCGCTGGGGGATCCAGAGGCCGGGGGCAAAGCGGTTCATCGGCCGCCCGCACTTCGGGTAGCGGCAGCATGGCCGGATGTCCCGCGGGGAGCCGGGCGACCAGTCCTTGTCGCGGACGTCGAAGGTCATAATGCGGCCCGAGTCGTCGATCCTGGTAATCACGACGTTGTCGTACCAGTCGATGATCTGCCGCTCGCCGCAGTGCTCGCAGTCGTGGAAGTAGCGGTGCTGGTCGCCGGCGAGGAACTCCGCGTGGATGTTGTCGTTGCCCGGGGCGCCGGCGTTCAGCTCGGAGCCCTCGACGGTGGGGGTTGAAATCTCGTCGCTGAGCTTGTAGTCCGACGCGTTCATGCGCTTCGGGTACATGGGCAGGTTCGTGCGATTGCAGAAGTCCCGCTCGTCGATGTGCATGCAGTCCGCGGTGAACGACGTCAGCTCGTCCTCGGAGTTGGCCGTGACGATGTAGAGCTTCCCGTGCGGCCCGAACCGCTTGAAGGACGTCGCGTCCGTCGCGTCGGCGATCTCCTGAAGCTCCTGGTAGTAGGGGGTGTTCTTGATCGTGGGGTTGAGCTTGCCGTTCACCAGCTCGATCACCTTGGCGTGCTTGGGCATGACCCAGCCCACCGCCAGCCCCAGCGAGCACTGGGCGAGGGTCTTCACGATCTCGTAGGTGGTCTTGCCGCGCTGGGCGGGGGCGATGATCCGCATGTCGGGGGAGGGATCGGCGTAAATCTGCTCCCACTGGGGGTCCAGCACGATCGGCTGGCCCTTGTCGGTGATGTGGACATTCAGGGCCAGGTGCATCGTCCGGCGTGCCACCTGCGCGGCCATGGCCCTACGCACGAGCACGTCGCGGCGGATGGGAGTCTGCACCTTCCGCCCGTCAGGCCTGGTGACGAGGATGGTCACGATCTCGTTGGGTTGGCGATCCGGTTTGGGCTTGGGACCGACCACGTCACGGATCCTCCGTCTCGTCTTCGTCAGCGCCTTCATCATCGGCTGGCGGGGGATCTTCGGGGGAGTCGGCAGGATCGTCCTGAAAAACCTCTGGTCCGGGTGCTGATTCATCGACCACCTCGCCGCCGACCATTTGGGCCAGGGACTCGTTGCTGAGCTGATTGGTCGTCTGGGCCGAGGCCTCGATCCCGCCGGCTCCGTTGACCAGGACGTTCATGTGGCCGACGTTCATCCGCCCGTCGCGCGGGCGGGCGCCGGTGATGTGGGCGATCTCCCTGGCCGCCTTCATCGCGATCGCGAGGGCGTTCGGGTCCAGGGCGTTTGGCTTGATCTTGGTGTGCTGGCCGTTGATCTGGACCATCTTGCCATCGGAGTCGTTCTTGAGGCGGACGGGCTTGGTCGTGACCTCGACCTGGTCCTTGACGGCGTGGGTCATGGCGAGGCCGTGGATGTCCTCGAGCCGGCGGAGGTACAGGGCGCGGCTGGCCTGGACGTCCTCGAAGATGCCGCGGCACAGGAAGTCCTCGGTCTTGGCGACCCACCGCTCGGCCGCCTGCTTGGTCGTCCCCCACTCCTGGGCGACCAGCGCCACCACGGCGACGCGGTTCTTCTCTCGCGCGATCCAGATCGAGATGGTGTTGAGGCGGTCGATGAGCAGAGCTTCGGAGGGCGTCAACGCACCCGCCGGCTCCGGCTCGTCTTCCATCAGCTTCTCGATCCATGATGACATCGGCGGCAGCATATCACCATGACACGCACGACGTCACTCCTCCCAAAGTCCCTTCCATTGCCCGAGTCCGCCCCACTGCTCCGCCATCGCCTCCGCCCACCCCTCATACGTCCGGCCCTCGTGCCGATCAACCCGACCGGATTCTCGAGCGCGAGTCGCGGCACCCGAAGGTCAAGGATCCGCCGCACGAACGCCAGCGCCTCCTCGGTCTTGGCCGCCCGCCCCGGCACCCAGCGAGCTGGCAGAGACAGCTTACACATGACAAAAGGAGCACGGCATGTTGTCGTCGTCATCGTCGGAGTCGTCCAGAACATCGACAAGGGCTTTGCTCTTCGCGCCGACCGCTGAGATCGTCAGGCGCGTCTTGGCTTTGATCTCCTCCACTCGCGCTGGCTGTTCAAGTTCCCCGAGGGATTCCCGTTCGCTCCAGGTGTATCTCTGGCCTGTTTCGGGATTGATCTTCTCGTACTTCTTGGACTCCTCGAACAATGCGGGGTGCTGCTCCTTGAGTCCGACCCATTCGTGATTGCGCTGGTAGAAGCAGAAGTAGCACCCAGACCTAGTCCGCCAGGAGTAGTAGCTCGGGAAGCCGATCCCGCTTTCGTCCAGAATGCGGTGGATGTCGGCGAGCGCGAGACCATCCTCAATGAACGGATAGACAGGCTGGATGTTGGGCTTGCTCGGGCGATATCCGACGCGGTTCTCGTCGGCACGGATGCCGATGTACATCTTCACGGGGTCATCACCGATGTACTTCTCGAAGGGCTTGATCTTCAAGACCTTTGTGCACCAGCGCCTACTCGATGACGGGAGCATGCCACCATAGATCTGGAGCCAGTGGTCGAATCCGCGATCGGACTTCAACCGCACGATCGGTTTGCCGAGAAACGCCTCGATCTTCTCAAGGTACTCATAGGTCTCTGGGAGTTCCTTGTCAGTGTCGGAGAACACGTACTCTGCTGACGGCACTCGCTCCCTCAGGTAGATGGCGAGTGCGGTGCTGTCTTTGCCGCCGGAAAGCGAAACGATGTGACGGAGTGGCTTCATCGAACACCTCCGGTAGCGGCGGTTACGCCGGCCTCTGAACCGATGACCTGATCTACGAGCTGCGCCAACGCTGCAAGGACAATGCCGTGAGAGTATCCGTTCTTCAAGGCGATGAGATGGGAGTGTAGGGCATTCGCCAACTCGAACACATCCGCAGATTGGGAATTGGAAACGTGGAGCACGACCTCGTGATCCTTCAAGGCCGACCCCGCGACCGCCAAGCGGAACGTCATGCTGCCGGGGCCGCTGTCGGGTGCTGAGGCGTGCTCGCGTGCAACAACCTCCAGGGATCGAAGGCGTCGAACGCGCTGAGCCAACGCCACCTCAAAGCGAGCACGATCTTCGTCTCGCCACGCGGGCGGAGGCTTGGACACCAACAAGGCTGCAAGCGACTCGACCCATTGCCGATCATCAGTGGTGGTTTCCAGTATCCGCACTACGAAACTTCGCATTTCGGGGTCTACCGCGACCGATTCGATCGCACGAGCACGCGACACCATCGAGGTCCGCAGCTCCGGCAAAGCCGAAGGTGCTGCGAACGCTTCCGATAGAGCGCCCTGAACAGATGACAGCAGACCGTCATAGGCCCGCTGTAACTCACCGAGCGATTGCTGGAGAACAGTCAAGTACCGAGCAACGTCAGAGCCGTGGCAGAGATCGTTTGAGTCAAATGGCGTAATACCGCATGCCTGTGGCAGTTCTGCAAACAGAAGTTGGTCTGGCTCCGTCGCGGTCGAAAGTACGGCACGGATCGCGGTCGCCTCTGGTGAAAGAGACCGGGTCGTCTGGCTGTACTGGTCCAGCTTGCGGTAGAAACGGAGCATCGGCTTCACTACGTCAAGCACTTGGTCCCGTCCGACGCGGCCCGATTCTCCAGGCGTACCGAGCATGGATGCGATCTGTTGAAACACCGCCGCGCGAACACCAGACACCCGCCATCGGCGAATGGCAAAGCACTCCGGCGTCTTCATCAATCGCTCGAAGGACTCAATCGACAGCTGGGGAAGGAATGCGCCGTCCTCATAGAGCGCGATCTCCGACTCGCAGGCCTGAAGCACCGCGCACAGAATGACAGGGAGCACGCCATTGCGGAGGCCATAGGGAGGCGACCTCAACGCGTCAAAGAAGGCCGCGACGGACTTTCTTTCGGTCTCCGCGGTGCTGAAGAACTCGTGAATCCCTCGGAGCAACGCGCCGCCATTGTTCTTTGCACGACGCGGATCGGCGACAAATCGGCACGCGCCTGAAACGGTCGTGTGTAGCCCCAGCTCACGCAACACAGAGAGATACACGCTCCGCTCTGGGGGGTTGCCCTCAATGCCGAGCTCGATCGCGTCCGGGCGAGCGATCATCGCCTCTATGAGATTCCGACGTGCAGCGGCTGCGGACGAAGACAGCACCATGCGATTGATGATCTCATTCCGGATGATCGGAGCTGCCGCAAACACCGAGTCACAGACACCGGACAGTTGCTCGTTCAACTCCTTGGAATCGCGCACCTGGACCGACTTCCCACCGATAAACCACCGCGTTATGCCGTCCCGAGCGTTGCCGAACAACGTCACAGATGCCTCACTCGCCAGCCGCCGACGCACTTCCGATTCCCGAGCATCCAACTCTCGACGTGCTGTCGAATCTCCCGCAAGCTCGGGCGTTCCCTTTCGTACCACCTCGATGGCGGCGAGCTCCCGAGCCAATGTTGCGAGCTCTCGCGAGTTAGCGGGAACCGCGAGGACAACCGCGGGGGAGCGAGCCGCTTCGGCGTCGGACGTCAGGGGACTTGTGTGGCTCGTGTCATCCCCGAGCAGTACCAGTATTCGCCCATCGCCTCGTGAGACTCGGGTCACCGCTGACACCACTTGTTGTGGATTCACGTAGTCGATTGCGAACACCCGCAAGGTCCCCGTCTCAAACGAGTGCCGCCTAGCGATCACCGGACGCGGCTTGAAGAACCGTGTCAGCGCCTCGGCGACATCAAGTGAGGGGGGCAGCGAGGCGCGTGCAGCGCTCAGCTTGGACTCAATGTCCACGTCGCTGCCCTCCCACAGCGCGAGCGTGTCATTGAACTTCCGGAGAACGACGACAGACCGTGCTCGCAAATCCGCGATGGCAGCCGCGGCAGCCTTCGCGTCGAGCGCTGGCATGACCGCAAGCTCCACGTTCACCGTGGTCGCTGCCAAGTCGTGCCATCTGCCAATGATGCTCAGCATCGCGATCGTGCGGAATACTGTGACAATCTCGGGTCCACCGTCCACCAGCCGACGATCGAGGTCGATCGCCTCTGCCCACCGCTTTCCATCGCGATTGCTCAACAGGTTGTCGCCCAGCGTTGAGGTCATGTACTCAAATAGGTTGGCCAGCGTGTACATTCCTGAGGGGCTGGCGGTACGGCGAGCGGCGAAGTCGCGAAGTCCGAACGGTTCGCTCGATTGAACGAAGGCAAATGCAGAGCGTTCATTCTGACCATATCGCTTGAACACTGAGCCCAGCACTACAGCGGTCACGGGGTGCAGTGGCCAACACCTCCCGAGAATCTCGATCGCTTCAGTCTTGCCAAGTCCTCGCGGGATCGCGCCGCCTTTCTGCGTCGCACCGATCGTGCGATTCCAAATGGGCTCATCGAGCCCTGTTGGACCGTCGCTCTCGACACAACGAGCCAGTAGTCGCAGCATCTGGTCGGCAGGTTCATCAAATAGGATGTCTTCGTACCGGCCGCGGATCTTCTCCCACTCTTGGCGATCACGAGCGGGTAGTCCCTGCGCGTAGGCGGAGAAGTCTTGGTGAAGAACGCCCAACAAGAGCATCGGCGAGGATGTGCGGCATGCGGCCTCGGCGAGTTCCTGTAGGGCATAGACATCGGAGCGGTCGGGGTTCTTGGCTGCGAACTCGAGCAACTTGCCAAGTTCGTCGATCACCACGAGCGTGCCTGCCACACCTTCCTCGTGGGCCAGAACGCACTCGTGCAGCTTCAGAAGTCCCTCGACCGGGCTGCCGAACTTGCCTGGGCCGTCATCTGACATCCACTGCGACCGAAGCCTGCGAGCGGCAGCGGACCTACAGGAGTCCAAGGCCGTGATTGATGCGTGTCTGACGGCGTCACGAATGGACTCAGAAGCGCCGCTGACTAGTACGGGCAGCAAGGTTCCTCGACTGGTCACGATTCGCTTCAAGCGGTCGTGCAGCGCCGCGTCTGAGGCTCTCAGCGACGAACCCATCGCTGCGTACAACGGGTGCCGATTTCCTGCCAAGAGTGCGGCAGCGAACAAAACGAATGCCGACTTGCCTGTGCCATAGGGGCCAGTGATCGTCCACGCGCGACCTAGCCCTGGGTCGTTGAATCCGCTGACGACTCTGTCGAGGGCTCGACATGCACAGGGAGACGCGATGTAGTCAATTGTGATTTGTTGCCGAACGCTGTCGGCTGCGACGTTCGTCGAACGTCGGAATGCGTGGCGAGGCTCAGCGAGCGGAGCGTCCGGGCATGGAGCGTCCGGGCATGGAGCGTCCGGGCATGGAGCGTCCGGGCATGGAGCGTCATGGAGCGGCATGGCGAGGTCTCCGCGTGAAGTGTTTCTTTAGGAGCGACAGGGGAGCTGGGACTGAATCAGCGAGACGCACTTGGCGAAGCCCTGCGGTCATGCCGAATCGGATTGCACCCGATGTCAGCGCTTCGACATCTTCCAAAAGGTCTGTGAGTGCGTCCTCGGAAAGATGAAATACCTGGCCAGGACTACCGGGGCCGTAGGCAACCTGTTCAAATGACAGTGTCCTCCCCCCGATACCAACCCGACCGCAGTATTCGGCCAAGCAGGAAGCGAAGACCACAGGTGGCAGAGTGCGGCGCGGTCCTCTTGGGAATGAAAACGCACCCGCCTCGCCGACGCGATGGACGAGGTCCAACTCGGCCAGGGGACAATCGAGCACATCCTCGCCTTGGATCTTCTTGTCTGCGCTGCTGCCAACGTAGCATCGAATGCAGCAGTCCACGTCGCGTTCGAGGGTCTTCTCGGCCACCGCCTCGCTCGAGAATCGAACCTCGTATTGCCGCAGGTCTCGGATGACGGACCGCGTGGTGAACTCGGAGGATCGAATCTCATTGAACAAGACGTACCAGGTCGTGGGCCCGGCTGCACGAGACGAAAGACCCCAGTGAATCAGCCACAACGTGGCAGGATCTTCGACGTAGGGGTCGGCCCCGTCTTCGCCGAACAGAAAGTCGCCAAGCGGCGTGGGAGCCAACGAGGGCTTTCGAGTCCGCGCGGCCGATCGCGCTGTTCCGATCATCTGCGCTTCGGTGCACCAGAAGCGGATCGAACGCACCATGTTCTTGCCGACGCCAAGTGAGACCATCGCTTCGGGATCGCTGAAGCCCATGGGCTTCGACTTGCAAAAACGCACGCCTTTGGCGAGCCAACTGAATCTCAGCGGAAAGCTCTCGTGACCCGAGAAGCGGATTCGGGCTTGGATGACATCAAGATTGTGCACAGTCGTCACCCTCCAGCGAGTCGAGGTACGCCTGGCAGATCATGGACAGCGCCTCGCCATCCTCGCAATCGACTGTCTGGTGCGCCGCGTCCATCCGCCGCATCTGCTCGCGGAGCGCCCGGCGGATGATCTCCACCTGCCCGGGCCCGCAGTACACCATCAGCGGCGTCCGCATCGTGATCGCCCGCGCCCGCGTCGTGGCGTCCTGGACGTCGCCCCGGTCCAGCTCGGCGATGATCCGCCTGATCTGGTCCTCCGTCTCCGGCAGGATCTTGGCCAGCTCCGCGGGGTCCGGCGACGCCGCGTGCAGGATCCGCAGCAGCTCGGCGTCCTTTTTCTTGTCGTGCTCGCCCCGGAGCGGGTTCAGGGTCTTGAGCAGCAGCACCGCCCTGGTGTCCGGCACGCCCTTCCAGACCCGGACCTCGATCTCCGACGCCCCCCGGTCGATCTCCCGGCGCCACCGATGCTCCCCGTCGAGGCACTGGAGCTTGCCCGCGGCATGCTCGGCCTTGAAGTCCTCGCTCATCTCGAGTGACCGGACGATGCAGGGCGCGAACTCCCAGGTGCCGATCGAGGCATCCAGCTTCGCCCTCTGCTCATCGGACATCATGTTGGCGTTCAACGGGTGCGGCACCACCGTGTCGATGGGCACCCAGATGCTCGTCGGCTTGCGCTTGCTCACGCGGCGTTCTCGCGGTGCTCAATGGCCAGGCTCTTGTCGTGCAGGGACCAGCGGTAGGCGTTCAGCAGCAGCGTGCAAAAGACCAGTACCCCCAGCACCGTGCCCAGGATCGCAACCAGCTCGCATGTGGCAACCTCGAATCCCCAGCACACGCTGGCGACCAAGGTCGCCGCCGCGACGAGCACGGTCAGCGTCGCCATCATGCTCTCGGTCCGCCGGACTTCACTGCTCTTGCGACGGAGACTCAGCACCCGTCGCGCAACTGCCTGGTCCATTCCGCTTCCTCTCCACCGGGACGCCCATGATCGTCTGCGGCATGTCACCTGTGACCTGGGCGATTCTCCCCTTGACGAACGCGCCGCCCTCGGGCGTCATTCGCCAGACCCGGTTCCGGCCCGGGTCCACGATACTCTCTATGAAGCCGGCACGCTCAATGCGGCCCAGAGCCTCCCGCGTCTTTCCAAGGGCCACGCCGCGGCCCGTCTGGGCCCGGTATCGCTCCCGGGCCAGCTCAGCCGTTGTCCATTCCAAACCAATCGCGATCGTCATCGCGGTATCCAGCTCGTTCATCCTGCTTCCCCTGCGCGGCCTTCCATGGAGTAGACGCCAGAGTGCGTCCCCCGACTTCCATCGTACTGGCCCGGACCACGAGCCTGTTGCCCCACTTCCGCAGGGCGCCCGTCACCTTCACCTCCGAGCCGGCGGCAATGCTGCGTCGGACGTCGTTGGCCATCTCGCCCCACGCCTCGACCTCGACTCCAATCGGCTCGACCGTCTCCCTGCCGAGATTGTCGCGGGCCGGGCGCTCGAGCACGACGATCCCAATGGCCCTGGGGATGCGGGACTGGCCCACATTCTCGAGCTGGAACTCCGCCCGGGCCACGCCGTTGATCGTCACTTCGTTCTGGTACATGGAAAGCGACCGAGCGCACGGGAGCGCACCCGGCCGCTAAAGGAGGGTCTTGTCAGTCGCGGAGGGCGACCTGGTATCCCTCGAAGCGGAGCTTGGCCCCGCTGACGGTGGCTTTGTACTCGGGGCGGCCGGCCACGATCAGCCACGACCCGCCCGGGATGCCGCTCCCGGTTGCGCCGAGCACGTCGCGGAGGGAGTTCATCGCCGTCCGGAGCCGCTCACGCCGCATGATCTCAAGCTCCTGGCACTGGATCACCAGCCGCAGCGGATCGCCGGGGCGCTTGGGCATGTCGAGGGCGACCGTGCACTCAACCGTGACCACCGCCTGACGGTCGATCACGTCCTCGTCGAGGATGGGCACGGCGATCCGCAGCGTCCTGGGGATCTCCTTGAGGGACTCCCCTTGACCAGCCACGGTGAACATCACGCCGTAGGACGCCTCGCCGTCGATCTCCTTGATCTCGGTGTCGTGCTTGACGTTCTCGACGTACTTGATCGAGCCGAGCGCCTGCAGGAACTCCGGCGTCCGAACGGTGTGCTGGAGAGGCACCATCATGGCGCGCAGGTCGTGGTGCGAAATGGCCTTTCCCAGGATCTCATTCCACCCCTTGAAGTCGCTGCTGTAGCGGAACTGGCACTTGCCGATCTCGCGCTGGCCGCGAGTGATCGGCTCGTTGATGATGGCGTGCACGCCGTTCTCGTCGTAGAAGATCACCGAGCCCTGCGGGGTGCCGTACCTGGTCATGTACAGCGCCAGAGACATGGTGTCCCCAAAGGTGTGCTCGCGGCCATCCGCGATACTCAGGTGCTCGTCCACGGGCGGGAGCACGTGGGCGAACTCGATCTTCACCTTGCCGTCGTTGTCCCGGACCGCGTCCAGGAGCCACGATCGGCCATTCTGGGCCGCGCCCTCGATCAGGGAACCCACCACGTTGTCGATCGGATGCGGATGCGGCCTCTGCGGATTTTCCATCGGTTTCCTCGGTTCTCGGTTCCCGCTCGTTGCTGGCACTCCCGCGGAGTGGTTCAGGCGGTCTTGGGCGGCTTGGCCTTGGGCGGGTATTCGACCTTCTCCATCGTGCCGGAGGCCGGATCGGCAACCCCGACGATCTCGCCCAGGTCGGTGAACAGGTCGATCTGCTGGACGGCGCGGACGGCGCGGCCCTGGAGGTTCTTGTCCGTCGCGTCGATCAGGATGCGCCCGCCTGCAAACGTCACCAGCACCTTGCGCTTCGTGGCCGGGAATCCCTTGGCGATCTTCTGGACGATCGTGCCGTGGCCGTCGTACTCGGGGTCGTATCCGATCTCGAGCTTGATCGTCACCGTCGCCTTGCCGCGCTTGTCGTTGGTCCGCTCGCTGTAGGTGTGGAGCTGCTCGGCACACTCCCCAATCACCTCATCCAGCTCCGCCAGCAGCTTCCCGCTGTTGATCTCGGCGTACGAGGCAACCATCATCAGGTTGGGGGCGATCAGGTGGGCTTCGCCGTTTGCGTGAAGACGGACTCGCGGCTGGTTTGCTGCCATGGGGTCTCCTTGAAGGGCTCAGGATACGGTGACGGTCTATCGGTGTCAAGTGACCAACACATGACCATCAGCTCAGCGTCCACAGGAACGCGCAGGACCCGGCCTTGGCCGTCGCCGAGACGCCGGCGGCCTCGTACTTGGCCCTGGCCGTGAGCGTCCCACCCGAGGCGCCTGTGACAAGCGATCCCTCGCAGACGTACCGCGTGGGGGTGGTTCCGCCGCTCCCGGTGTTGGCGGTGTCGACGTCATAGGCCCCCGCCGCTTTGAACCACATGGCGTTGACCGCGCTGGGGTAGAGCTGCGAATAGGCGATCAGGACCTCGCCCGAGGGCCCGTTCACCGCCAGGTCGATGCCAGTGCCGACCGCGTCGGCGGTGGCCACCATCTCGAAGCGGAACCTGTAGTGCTTGTTGGCGACGACCTCAAAGGAGAGGCTCGGCAGGTCCGCGTAGGACGTCGTGAGGGCCTGGTCGCCGATCATCACCGCGGTGTCTTCGGTGTTGCCGGCGGCCTCTGCCAGCGCGTCCGCCAAATCGACCGCCACTGCGTCGGAGCCCACGCGCCCAACGACCTGGCCATCGGCCAGCTCGACCTCAACGGCCGAAGCCTCCGCGACCAGGCCGCGCAGCCGCACCTGAACTATGGGGCGTGACTTGTAGCGGGGCATGTGCGATTAGACGCCTCAGCCACCGCCGCCATCGACCGGGCTGTTGGGGTGTTGCGGGATCGGCGGGCGCATCTGCATGGATCCTGGAACGGTCGCGCCCTCGATCGCCCCCCGTCCGAGGGACATCAAGAACGACTCGCCCCGGGCCCGCACCCAGTCCGCTTCCTCGTCCTTCCGCTGGCCGTTCATAATCTCCCGCAGCCGGCGGTGGAACCCCACGAGTTCGTCGCGGACCAGCCGCACCGTCTCGTCTTGCGCTCCGGCGAGCATGGTGGGGAGCATCTGGATCTTCTTCAGCACCCCATCCGCGGCCATGAGGCACTCGCGGGCCTCGACGCTGCGCGGGGCGTGTTTCGTGGGGAGGGCGGGGGGCGCGGCAGGTTCTTCGAGCATGAGGGCATGGTAACATCCCCCCCTCATGGCCGTCTACTACGCACCACCCATGCCGGACGGAAAGATCTGGGTGGTCGCGGACGATCTGGAAGAACTGCTCACCCTCGCCATACGCCTGGCCATTCTTCGGCACAACGTCCTCCGGGACGCTCCCCCGCGGTTTGCCTTGACCCCTGGCTTTGCGACACGCACCGCGCTGTCCATGCACATTCCCACGCTCTCCGTGCAGGACTACAACCTGCTCGGCAATCGCTGGTTCTCCATGATGAAGGGTTACAGGCGGCCCACGTCTTGGATCCGGCTCCGCGTCGGTGACGACAACCCACCACGGGGCTAGGAGATGCCGTCCGTGAGGAGGCGGATCGCGGCCCCCACGCGCCGCGTGCGGCTGCGAAGCCTGTCGAGCCTTGAGCCGCCCTGTGCCGGCTCGGTCCACTCCATCACCACCTCGGGGTCGTTGTTTGGGCTGGTCGCAGACGTCTCCGCCTCCGCCGCCGGAGGCTCCTGCATGCCGGGGTAGTTCCAACCGAACGGAATGGAGTTGATAATCAGCATCAGCTGTCGCCTCCACTGATGATGGGCGGGACGATGCTGAACACCTTGGAGCCCGGGAGGTTGGACCGACCAACCAGCACGATGCCGATGTATTCGCCGACCGCCCACCCGTCAACCGTGTCGTCGAGGAGCTCCTGGAGGATCGCGGCGACGTTGATCTCGAAGTACCCGCCGCCGGATGCGATGGCGTCCTGCGCGACCTGGAGGGTGGCGGTGGTACGGGCGAGCTGGAGGGGGTTGCGGGTCGTGTTGTTGAAGGTGGCGACATTGTCCTCGTTGATGCCGTAGACGTCGAAGTTGCCGTCGTCGGAGGACGTGTTGAGGGGATCGACGCGGAGGGCGGCGACGTCGATGGTGGAGCCAGCAGGGACAGCGGTGGTGATCTCGAAGCGGACGGCGCAGGCGTGGCTGCCCGCGGTGGAGGTGTTGCCCGTGGCGCGGAGGGTGCCGCCGGTGGTGGCGTTGGCGCCGGCGGCGGTGTCGTCGCCGCGACACTCGGCCCAGTTGGTTGTGACCCCAGACGGGACGACTACGGTTTGGCTGCCCACAGAGCCTCCTCCACCTGAAATCTCCGTGGCCGCGGAGCCGGGATCGAATGACGATGCGTACGGGGCTAGGAGATGCCGTCCGTGAGGAGGCGGATCGCGGCCCCCACCACGCGCCGCATGCGGCTGCGAAGCCTGTCGAGCCTTGAGCCGCCCTGTGCCGGCTCGGTCCACTCTATCACCACCTCGGGGTCGTTGTTTGGGCTGGTCGGCAGGCCGATGCTGAACACCTTGGAGCCCGGGAGGTTGGACCGACCAACCAGCACGATGCCGATGTATTCGCCGACCGCCCACCCGTCAACCGTGTCGTCGAGGAGCTCCTGGAGGATCGCGGCGACGTTGATCTCGAAGTACCCGCCGCCGGATGCGATGGCGTCCTGCGCGACCTGGAGGGTGGCGGTGGTACGGGCGAGCTGGAGGGGGTTGCGGGTCGTGTTGTTGAAGGTGGCGACATTGTCCTCGTTGATGCCGTAGACGTCGAAGTTGCCGTCGTCGGAGGACGTGTTGAGGGGATCGACGCGGAGGGCGGCGACGTCGATGGTGGAGCCAGCAGGGACAGCGGTGGTGATCTCGAAGCGGACGGCGCAGGCGTGGCTGCCCGCGGTGGAGGTGTTGCCCGTGGCGCGGAGGGTGCCGCCGGTGGTGGCGTTGGCGCCGGCGGCGGTGTCGTCGCCGCGACACTCGGCCCAGTTGGTTGTGACCCCAGACGGGACGACTACGGTTTGGCTGCCCACAGAGCCTCCTCCACCAGAGCCTCCTCCACCTGAAATCTCTGTGGCCGCGGAGCCGGGATCGAATGACGATGCGTACGGCCACGCGGCGACGTACGACGGGTCGCCGGGCGTGGCGTTGGTGAAGTTCAGGCGGGCGGCGGTGTCGTCGGAGGTGAGGCCCACCGCGCCGCGGTTCCAGTCGGTGTCGGCGGGGTCGTGCAGGATCCCGCGAGCATCCTCCGCGAAGAACGCGGCCACGTTGGGCAGGGTGTCGAGCCCGGCGGCGGTCCAGCCGGCGCCTTCGTCAATGTCGGAGCCCTCGATCGCCAGCACCTCGAAGCCGATGGCCGCGGCGGTCGCGTTCACGGCGGTTGCATCGGCGAGGCTCACGTTGGCGTCACGCTGGGCGACGGCCTTGGCGATCGAGCAGTACGCCCACGCGGCGGTCTCGTCAAAGAGCGTGACCGCGGTGGTGTTGCGCACCAGGGGGATGGCGGTGACGGTGGCAAGGGCCTCCTCGTAGACCTGCACGCACCCCGAGAGGTGGATGCCCACGAAGTAGAGATCGGTGAGGCTGGCGGTGTCGAGGACGGCGATGTCGGCCGAGCCGTCGGGGACGATGAACAGGCAGTTGACCATCGAGTAGCGGTAGATGAACCCCGCGCGACCCGCGATCTGGGTGGTGGACTTGATGATGCAGTGGGAAAAGCAAACGTGGTGGCCCTGGCGCGAAAAGGCGTTGAAGTTGGCCGTCTCGACGTAGCAGCCGTGGAAGGTGCACGCCCACTCAGCGGGGCCGCGGTTGGCCGAGCCCGTGGGTGGGTGGGATGCCCCCACCGTGTTGCCCAGGAAGGAGCAGCGGTTCATGAAGCAGAACGACCAGCCGCGGCGGATGGCCGAGTGGTCGGTGCCGTTGGCGTCAAAGGCGCAGAAGTTGAAGGTGGCGCACTGGGCCCAGAGGCGGGTGGTGGTGATGTTGTTGAATCGGAAGCCGCCCTCCCCCGTCTCCTGGTCGGAGGTCGTGAGCGACACGCCCCAGGCACAGAACATGCCGGTTGGCTTGGCGTCGTCCGAGGAGCCGAGGTAGGAGCCGTAGCGGCTGAAGTTGGTGAGGGTGCAGCCTTGCAGGAGGACGCAGCAGAGGTTGTTGCCCTCGATCATGGACTGGACGGCGGTGCCGGTGCAGTCGATGAGGGAGAGGCGGTTGATGCTGCTGGGCGAGTGCAGGAAGTTGGTCTGCTCGTTGATGAGGCCGGAGCCGGAGTTGCCAACGACCGTGATGCCGACGAAGACGAGATCGGTGGCCGAGCCGAACTGCCAGGCGTTCGCCGAGGCGTTCATCGAGATAATGGGCTTGGCCGCCCCATCGGCGGAGCGGCGGACGATGACGTTGGTGAGGTTCTGGAAGTTGGGGCCGGTCGCCGTCATGTTGAGGGTGGTGTCGTCGGCCAGCACGAACTCCCACCCACGCTTGCCGTTCAGGGCCGTGTGCGCGGGGGCCAGCGTCGCCCACGCCGCGCCGGCGGAGACGCCGGAGTTGGCGTCGTTGCCGGTGGACGGGTTGAGATAGCGCAGCGTCCGGGTCGAGGCCGTGGCCGTGAACGTGACGATGTTCGACTGGCACCGCTTCCACGTCGTGCCATCCCGCACGAACATCTCGGCCCGGACGGTGTAGGTGCCGGCCACTGTGGGGCGGATCGCCCAGTACCAGCCGCGGCCGGCGGTGGCCTCGGAGAGGGTGGCGCCGCCCGGGTCGCCCGGGATGGGGTTCGCGTAGGTCCTGGGGGTGTAGCCGCCGGGGTAGGACGTCAGCGCGTACCGGATCAGGACGTGCTCGGGGTCGCGGGTGCCGATGATCGAGTGCCGGGCGTGGACGCCGATCTGGTGGCCGACCTCGACCGAGAGCGGGCTGGTGCGCGTGAGGCGGCACGCGATCGTGCCCTCCCAGTACACGGCCTGGTCCATGAACCCGTTGCGGAGGACGTCTTGGGAGCCGGTCGGGTTTGTCGCCTGGAAGCGGTGGCCCCACGTCGAGGCCAGCACGTTCGCCAGCGTGGGGGTTGTGCCCAGCAGCGCGTTGCGACCGCCGTAGAGCAGGACGTTAGCGGCGGCATCCGAGCCCTTGCCGACAGTGCGCCCGCCGCCAGCGCCGTCGGAGCCGATCGGCGAGCCGGCGAGCATGAAGCGGAAGGCCGCCTCGGTCAGCCCGTTGTTCGAGGTGAAGGAATAGCAGTGGACCTGGGCCAGCAGGCCCACGGGGGCGGCCTCGGGAGGCATGTCGTAGACCGGATTGGTCACCAGGTGGCCCTGCGACTCCTCACCAGGCTCGAGAGTGGCGGTGCCCCACGTGGCCGCGGTGCCCGTCACCGCCTCCTGGATGAGGGACGTGGAGGGGTTGGTGATCGCCACATCTCCGATGGAGGCATCGGAGGTGCCGGACGTGAACATGGCGAGGGAGAGGTTTGGCATTACGGCTGCACGACCTCGACGATTGCGACGGTGGCGCCGCCGGAGCCTCGCCCGATGATGTGGCCGATCCGCCCGGTTTGCCCGGCCCCGATGAGAAGCGTGGACTCGCCCGCGTCCAGCAGCGCCCACTCGCCGGCCGGGTCTTCGGGATCCTCGAGCCGGTACTCGAGCCCGTTGGTCTCCTCGGCCTTGCATGTGATCTGAATCGCCCGGACGGCGCGGCCATCGCTGCCGCCCAGGTCGTCGGAGCGGAACAGATTGGTTTCTGGGCTTGCGTTGACAGACACGCTGGAGCGTCGGGCCATTGGTGGGTTCTCCACACCATTAGACGCCCCGACCACCCGTTGAACACATCCTGGCAGATGGGGCAGATCATGTGAGCGCGACCGGCATCACCACGCAGCGCTGTGGGCCGGAGACGAACAGGCCCGGCTTGTTGGGCGCCTTCAGGTGGAACTCCACTGTTTCGCCGTCGACGACCCTGAGCACGTCGCGGAGGAAGGCCGGATTGAAGCCGATCTCGAGGTCCGACGTCAGGCCCTTGGCCGACTCGATGCCGCATCCGACCTCAGCCTCGCCCTGTTCCGGGGCGCGGCTCGTGATCTCCACGCGGTCGCTCCCCTTCTTGAAGGCGAATCGCACGCCGCGGGACTCCTCGTTCGTGAGCAGCGCCGCCTTCTGAATCGCCGCGTTGAACTTGGCGACGTTGAAGGTGATGATGATGTCGTTCTCCTTGGGGAGGACGTCGCGGTAGGGAGGGAACGCGCCCTCAATCAGCGAGGTCGTGAGCACCGCCCGCGGCGCGTTCACGTCGCCGATCGCCATGGCCATCTGGGTGCCGTCATAGCCGTCAGAGGAGATGTGGACCATCTCATCCGGCTGGTCGAGCAGCTTGATGAGCGTGCTCAGCGCCTTGGTCGGGACGAGCACATTGAACTTGCCGGCGAAGTGCGAGCCGTCGCGCGTGTAGATCGCGAGCCGGCGCCCGTCCGTCGCCACCGCCTCCAGGGTCTTGCCCTCGCGGAGCAGCAGCACCCCATTGATCGCGTAGCGGGTGTGCTCCTTGGCCGTCGCGTAGATGGTCGACCGCACCGCCTTCATAATCAGGTCCGCCGGCACCGAGAACTTCGCCTCGCCAGGCGTCTCGATGGGCGGGAAGTCCGCGGGCGGGTACCCATAGACCTTGAAGTGGGCGTCGGTGCCGCGCACGTGCAGGAACGCGCCCTCGGCCTCCATGGTGAAGGTGGGGTCGGTCTGGGCGGAGACGATCTGGGAGAGCTTCGCCGCCGGGATGAGGGCTCGCCCCGGGGTCTCGACCTCGACCCTCGCGAAGTCCAGGCGAAGGCTGATCTCACCATCCATGCCCTCGAGCCTCACCGAGGAGACGCCATTGGCCTTCGTCGCGATGATGTGGACGCAGGTGAGCTGGGGGCGTGGCGAGCGGCCAGCCACCGCAAGCGCCGCGAGACCAAGGGCGCTCTGGAAACCTTCGCGATCACAGGTGAACTTCATTGTCTGGTTCTTTCTTCGGGTGCCAATGCCCACACTGAGGACACGCGACCACAGCGGCCTCGCCAACCGCACTTCTCACACCGAACGGCTTGTTTTGGACGCCATCGCCTGCCGCGCGCCATGCTCACTCCGGAATCGGGTCGCCGTCAAGCTCCACGCGTCGTGCCTCATCTTCGCCATCGTCAGCCGCCTTGAGCGTCCACGAGCAGACGACGCCGGCCTGGGCCTTGAGGAACGTGATTCGATCGTCCAGGCTCGTGCGCTTTTGCAACATCGACGCGAGCACCGTCATGGCCACGCTGCTGACGCCGCTGAAAACGAGTCTTTCGCTCTTGGTCTCGATCTCCACCGTGAAGGTGCCGTCGCCCGCGGCCGCCGCACGCTCATGCGCAGTGATCTGGAACATCTCGGCCACGTTCTCCGGCACAAAGCTCCGGTGCGACTCCAGTGTGGCCTTGAGCTTGCCCATGACCACGAAGGTGCAGCACTGGCGGATCCACTCCGAGAGCGTGAGGCCGGAGGCCTTCGCCGCCGCGTCCCAAGCGTCCTTCTCCTCATGGGTAATGCGGAAGTCGATGGTGGCCTTCATGGAGCCTGGGCGGCCCCGGAACAGCGACACGAAATCTCGTGCGACCTGCTCCTCGCTCCTGTCCTTCTTCCTGGCCACCTTACGTCCCTGCTTCTTGCTCATGGAGGCTCCCAGAATACCACTTGTCCCGACAACTGTCAAGACATCTGTACCGACAACTTCTCACCCGGTCTCTGCGACGTCACAAGCCACGAGAGACAGGAGCGCATACGCCGCCTGTAGGACGACAACTCCGTTGCCGGTGAGTCCAAATCGGTCCAACCGATTGGCCAGCCCTGGAGCCAATCCACGAAGTCCGCGTTCAAGAGCCGGAGCGAGGTGGGGGCAGTCGCGGAGGATCCCGCGCCAGGCGTCGGCGTTGGCTGGTCCGGGGGGGAAGACGAATCGGCTGCACTCCAGTCCTGCTCTTGGGCCTGCCCCGACAGACTCGGGCGCTGCTTGGTCGGGTTTGCAACCGCGTGGGTGGTGCGGGAAGCGCACCGCGTTGGTGTCGGCCAATCCCTCGACGCCTCCCGGCCGTCCGCCCGCGCCGCCTTGCTCCCGCCCATCAACTCCGGCCCGCCGGTCGTGTTGTTGCGGGGGGTTGGCCAGTACTCCGTAGATGAAGACTCTCGGGCGAAGGTGCGGCGCGCCGACTTCCGCCGCCGTAAACAGTCCCGCTCGAGTTCGGTAGCCCATTGATCGAAGCTCACCGAGAACAAAATCGAGCCCCCGGCGGACATGCCCTCGGACGTTCTCGAGGAACACGACGCCGGGCTGCGTGACGCCAACGACCCGAGCGACGTGGGGCCATAGGTGGCGACGATCGCTGCTTCCAAGGCCTTTGCCGGCGTAGCTGAAGGGCTGGCAGGGGTAGCCAGCCGTGAGGAAGTCCACGCCCACGAAGGGGGCTGGGTCGAAGGTTCGCAGATCAGTCCACACAGGCGCCGGAGCCAGGCTTTGTTCTCGTATGCGAGTCGCCAGGAGCGCAGCGACATACGCCTCGATCTCCACATGAGCGACCGTGCGAATCGCCGGTAGAAGAAGATGGAGGGCTTCGGAGAGGCCGAGGCCAGATCCAGAGCACAGGGCGAGTTCTGAAAAGGATCTATCCACACAAACGCTCTCCCTGCTCACGACACTGCCGCGGGCACGTGCGACACCGGGTGCTGCTTGAACGCCCACGCCGCGTCGGACAGCCGGCCCTGCTTGCTTGGCTTGAGGCCCGAGTCCTGCTTGATGAACACCGGCACGCCCTCCGCCTTGCACTGGGCGACGATCGACTCCTGCCACGCGGGCTCGCAGTCGCGCTGGCCACCACCAGACTCGCCGCCGGTGATGACCCAGTGGACCTTGGGCCCAGATCCGACGATCGCACCGCCGTCGATGGTGTCGAGCGCCTCGAAGGTTCCGCTCAAGACGTTCGTCCACTCCGATCGCCCCGTCTTGATGCGGCGCAGGTTGACGGGGCCAATCATCGGCTCGCACGAGAGGAATCGCCGGCCTGGCACCTTGAGCAGGTCCGGGATGCTCGCGTCGGCCGTCTCCTGGTCGCACGGGCTCGTGCCCGTCATCACGTTGGTGGGCCAGCGCGTGAGCCACGCCGGCGGCACCATCGTCGTCACGTTCTGCGGGCGCTTGGTGAGCAGGAGCCACTCCAGCCACGGCGTCTCCTCGATGAGCTGGAACACCCGCGCCCGGAGCAGGGGCACCGTCCAGAACCGACCCTTGTGGTGCTTCATCTCCACCGGCTTGTTCTGCTGGTCCACCACGCGCCCGTCGAACTCCTCGAACAGGTCGCACATGCTGGACACGCGGCGGACGACGCCGGCCGCCTCCGCCTCCTTGTTCCACTTGGTGAACTCCGGGGCCGGCGGAGAGAGCGGCACGGGCGATCTTCGCGTGTTGCTCATGTTTTTACCCTGGGACGGCGCGGCATCTTCGTCTCCAACCACTTCTGGAACAGCACTTCAATCACTTCGCTGGCGGCGCGGGCCGAGACCTGGTACTGGATCCACTCCTGCACGAACGCTCGCCACTCTACCGTGGCCCGGAGCGGCGCGAGGTCCCGGTACGCCTGGACCAGGGTCGTGTGCCCCGTTCGCGCCGAGACCGCCGCGATCTCCGTCCACGAGAATCGGTTGTTGGCATACCCGCAGTCATAGAGCAGGCTCCAGACCACCCACCGCTCGAACACGCCGCGCGGGCCGCCGCGGTACCGCGCGAGGAAGTCGCTGTGGTTGGCGCGGATGAACTGGATTGCGAGGGATATGGCCTGGTGGGCGTGCCTGGTGGCAAGCGTCGGGTGGCTGGGCTCGTCCGCGGCCGGCGCGACCTCGATCGCCACCGTCACCGCGACCTTGGATCCGCCCTGGTCGTAGAGCGGGATGCCGGCCGCAACCGCCAGCATCGCCTCGGCCACTGCCCCTCGGGAGCGGCGCCAGTTATCCAGCAGCACGACGCGGTCGGAGATGAGCACCGCCTCGGCGTCGCGAGCCAGCATTGCACGGAGCGTCTCTGGCCCGGGCTCCGGGTCCGTCTCGCAGAACCCGTGCGCGCGGTCTATGTCCGCCGGGCTCAGGACCGTGAAGCCCTGGGCGACCAGCGCATCACGCGCGGCGTCGAACGCCGGGAAGTTGTATCGCGGGATCCCCCGCATGGGGCCGGAGATGTAGACGGTGGTCATTCTGCCTGCTCCGCCCGAGTTGGATCAGGGTTTGGCGATCTTGACGACGACGCGGGAGATGAGCGTGTTGAGGGAGGCGGCGAGGGTGGCGCGGGTGGCTGGGGTGAGCCAGCGGGTGGCGAGATAGAGG
>Ga0163147_10001575_pt1 | contig 34391 bp, 25 predicted proteins | sample OliLakLV19MP6G1_FD_148597 | JGI IMG/M metagenome (GOLD analysis project Ga0163147, IMG submission 148597) | Freshwater microbial mat bacterial communities from Lake Vanda, McMurdo Dry Valleys, Antarctica- Oligotrophic Lake LV.19.MP6.G1 | ecosystem: Environmental > Aquatic > Freshwater > Lake >...
TGGCTTCCTTCGCCAGTGGTTCTGGTCCGACCGGCGCGCGGCCGGCGAATTTCGGCGGAATCTCGATCATCGCCTTGTTGATCAGCACCGCCACCGGATTCAGGTCCGAGGCATGGCTTTCCAGCCCCAACCGCTGCGCCTCCAGCGGAATCGCGCCGCCGCCGGCGAACGGGTCGTGGAACGCCGGCAGCTTGTCCGGGTTGAACATCTCCGCCGCCTGCGGGTGGCGCTTGTTCATCTCGCAGGTCTCGCGCCAGCTCTTGCGAATCTCTTCGCGCGCCGCTTCCAGCACTTTTTCGTTGTTGGTGTTCTCCCACTTCACCAGCTCGCGAATGATCTTGAACAAACGCTCGCGCTCAAGCGCCGCGTCCTTCTTGTTCACCCCGCGGGTAAAACCCTGCCCAGTCTCGTAGCCCGGGTCATTGACCATCTGCGCAAACAGCACCGCCCGCGCCGCCGCCAACGGCCGCCGCGCCCACCACAGATGCAGCGTGCTCGGATGCCCATGCCGAATAGACTTCTCGCGCGCTGATGCGACGTTGATGTCGTCCAGTGGCAGAGCGACTTCGATGAGCTTTTTGGGTGAGCGGATGGGGGTCATCGAGCTTTCTTGGTTGCCAGTTCCCGCAAGTAGCGGATCAAGATCGGCATCAGCGTGGTGGGGTTGTCGGTGCCGGTATCGGCTGCGGCCCGGTTCGCGCGATCCGCGTTGCTCAGTGCCGCATCGAGGCGGACTTGAGTGATCGCGAACAACCCGTGCCTGCCTTTCGCGTAGGTTGCAAGCTCGGGTATCGCTTTCAAGCGCGGTTCGACGTCCGCATACCTGGCCATGGGTGCCGTGGTGTTGTCGTAGTGCAACAGAATCCAGAACTCGAAGCAGGGAATCGAGGTGATCGTCTCGAATCGGGCTTCGCCAATCTTGCGCTTGCCGATTCGGCGATTCAGGGTCGAGTCGCGCACGCGTGCGAGCGCTTGTTGGAACGTCGTGTGACCATCGCGATCAATGACACAAAACACGGCGTTGTAGTCAGGATCTTTCTCAAATAGCTCGATTGCCTGGTCAACGACAGACATTGGCGCAGATCCCCCGTCGCCTGTGATCTCAACGTTGGCGGCGCTGAGGCGATAGTGGGCCACCACTTCGCGCAGGTAGTTTGGTTCGGTCTTGGAGCCTTCGCAGACGATGAGCACGCGATCGTACGGTTCGCGCTTTGGGCCTCGGCGTCGTAGCTGACTCTGGTTCCTTGGCCTGTGCACGACTTAGGCCTTCAGCTCGCCAAAGAAAGGCAGCGCGCCGTAGCGTCCCTGCAAGTAGCCCTTTTCCAAATTCTCGCCCTTGCGGGGGCTGAAGTCGGTCAGCGGGTAGAGATGGCTGACAAGCTCGGCGTCCTTTTCCATGAACCAGATCTGGTCACGACGAAATATGTCGGTGTCCAGCAGCGAGGTGTCGTGAGTAGAGAAGATGAGCTGCGCGCCTTTCGGGTTGGTCTTGGGGTGGTTGATCAAGCGAACCAAGTGGCGCAGCAGCTCTGGGTGCAGACTGGTGTCCAGTTCGTCGATGACCAGAATGTACCCGTTGGCTAGAACATCGATCCACGGCCCCGCCAATGCGAAAATCTTGTTGGTGCCGCCGGACTCCTGGTCCAGTGGCAAGGTCAACGTCCGGCCATTGCTGGCGCGATGGGTGAGACTGACTTCCGCCAGCTCGCTGTCCTTCATCTGCTCGGTGAAATAGGCGCGCAAGGGCTCGGGCAAGGACTTGTCGAAGGACGTCGAGTCGAACTTGCGCCGATCCACCCGCATGTCACTGATCCCTAGGTCGGCAGCGGAAAGGAACTCCAAAACTCGCTTTTTCCAGTGCGCGTCCTTGTCGCATTGATTGGTCGTGAACTCGTTATCCACGCGCGCAAATGGGCCTATGTTTCGCAGCGTGACGGCGAACCAGTCATAGATGGGTTTGAGCTGCTCGGCATTGAGCTGCACGGCAGTAGACAGGTAGAGGGCGTTAGCGCGAGTCGCTTCCTGCCAAACCTTCTTTTGACCACGCAAATGCGAGCCAAACTCCCAGCTCGATGCGCGGGTTTCTGGATGGACCTCACGCTTGAACCACATCTGCTGACGCCCCTCGGGGAACGCGTACAGCCACTCGCTGACCACCTCTTCAGCGTTTACGGCCATGCCGTACTGATAGCGCACGCTTTCCTGAACGAAAATGAGCTCAAACTCGCTGGGTGCAGCTATGCCCTCGGCATCAACGACGGCAAACGGCTGGTGCGGGATCGGTTCGCCGGGTTGGCCACGACGGGCCGAATTCCGAACCAGATCACCAACGAAAAGTAGCGCGACGAGCAGATTGCTTTTGCCGGAGGCGTTGGCACCGTAGATCACGAGCGAGCGCAACAGATCGGGGGTGTTCGGCGCACCAGCCGCCATGACATGGCTTTCGCGGTGCTCCTTGCTGGCGCTAGCGACCAGACTGAGCGATTGCCGTTCGTGGATGGAGCGGTAGTTGCTGACGCTAAATTCGACTAACACTTGGGCATCTCCGCCAATTTAGACGACGAAATTACATGATCTTTGCGTAATTGCCCATCTAAATCCACTCCAGCGCCCATCAGGGCGGGTCGAAGGCCGTGATTAACCGTGCCCGATGCAAAAGCTCCTCAAGCTCCAGGTTCTTGCTCACCTCCGCCCAGTCAGGTGCCTGTGTGACCGGGCCCTGCAGGTAGTAAGGGCCCTCAGCGGAGTCGTCCTCATTCACCAGCACGATAGCCAGCCAGTACTGCGTAGGCTTGTTGAGCGCGGCGATGATCTCGTTCTTGGTCAGTGTGATCGTCGTCGCGCCCTTGACTCGGCCTTTGACTTCGATGAGTCGGTCATCGGGAAGCACATCGGAACGAACAGGCTGGCGCGAGGTGATGTCGTAGCCGCACTTCAACGCTGAATCGTCGCGCGGCTCGTTGCCCATGGCGCGCTCTGCGACCATGACCGCCTGCATAGCGATACGTTCGATGCGCGATCGCGCCGCTGCGTCTGCAGTAAATAAAGAAGGCGTCGCTTCTTTCTTGTCTTCCGCAAACCAACCCGCGGGCACGACTAAGGCACCACCAACAATGCGTGGCGTCATAGAGGCGATGTGGCTTTGCGCCTCAAGAGATTTTTCGCGAGCGGCAAGTCTTGCCGTAAGTTCCTCGACGCGACGTCGCAGCATCTCCGGCTGCATTCGTGGCTGTCGACCAGCGCGAACTTCTTCCTGCAGCGTGATAACGCGATGGGAGAGATGGTTGATCTCTTTTGTTAGCCGCTCGTGCACCGCGTTGCGAACCTTGTTGATATGTTTGAGACGGCGCTCGCGCACTTCGTTCAGATGCTGAGGGACCAATGAGCCGCTCGTCCAGTCGAGTGCTCGCCGTTCCAATCCGGCACTGAGCCACGGTTCCATCAATAGTGGCTCTACTCGCTGTGCTTCAGCGTCTGTTGCTGGGCGGAGATCCAAGTGAGGCGCCCAGCCAGCGAACCCTGTGATGCCGTCGGGCGTGACGCGAAGAAACTGCAGCTGACGAGAGATGACACGTTCGGAATCGGCGCCTCCCTCTCGAATAGCATGGTCAACGATTAACAAGAGGTGTGGTTCGGTGCCGGGGTCTGATGGATCGACTAGCACGCAGCCTTGCTTGAGGGCAGGCTCATAGGCTTCCAACGTGAGGTCGATCACTGAACCCATCAACGGGTGTGCTGGGTGGATCAGGTCTGCCAGCGCTCGGCCCGCCACGCGCATCTCGGATTTCTGAAAGCAAATCCTCTCGTAGCTGCGCAGCACAGGTTGTCGCGTCGCTCCGATTTGTCGGTCGCGTTCGCGAAGAACAGCCGGAACATGAGGAAGCTCATAGCGACCCGATTCGCGGGCGCGCGCCTCGCCACCCAGCAGTTCGAAGGCCTTGAGGAAGAACGCGCGAATGAAATGTGGCTGTAGCTTACGAGCTTCCGCGCGATCCATTTCCTCCTTGATGGCGTGCAGCGTATCGAGCCCCATATGGTCTTCGACGAGCGCATTTCGGCGAAAGATATCCCTCAGATGGTTGGCGCTAAGGCTGTTGTCGATGACTTCGAAGAGTTGCTGCCGCACATCCTCTCGCTCGCCGTAGCGGATCGCCTGCATCAGCAAATCTTTGAGCGAGGTATTCGAGAGGGCCTCCCCAAGCACGTCAAAGACGCGACCGCCGAGTGCCCTGCGTTCTATCTCGATCTTCTCGAACAGCCGTTGGAACACCGCGCCTTCGCGTGTTTCTGAGGCGACCAAGTTCCAAAGGTGACAGACCTCGCGTTGGCCGATGCGGTGTATACGGCCGAAGCGCTGCTCCAAGCGGTTGGGGTTCCAGGGTAGGTCGTAGTTGACCATCAAGTGCGCGTTCTGAAGATTGACGCCTTCACCCGCCGCATCCGTGGCCACTAGAACCAGTACGTCTTTGTTTTGGCGGAACTCCTCTTGGATGCGCCGTCGCTCGTCACGATGAGTGCCGCCATGAATCTGCACGATTGCGTCTGGGCGCCCAAGCAGTCCGGCAATTTTGTCGCGAAGATAGCTCAGCGTGTCGCGGTGCTCGGTAAAGATAATGAGCTTGCGCTGATGCCCATTGGCATCGCGCATCAGAGGCTGGTCTTGGAGTATTTGCGACAGCTCCCGCCACTTTTGATCCTCGCCGCTTTCGTGCAAGCGTTTGGCTTCAGCCTCCAGCGCGCGGAGGCTCACGAGTTCGGCTTCCATTTCGACAACCGTCGTTGCAGCCGTCGACTGCTCGACCATCTGGTCCGCAACAGTTTCGAAGTCTTCGGCCGTCAGTGAGTCTTCGGCTTCGTCGATGTTGTCGGGGATGTCGATAGCGACGAGCCGGTAGACAGGCGACATCTGCGCAATTCGGTTGCCGCGTTCAGCAAGCTTGGCTTCTTCAAGCTTTTCTTCTCGTCGCTTACGCCGGCGGTGCAAAGACTGGTAGATCGCAGCCGGGCTTGAAGCAAGTCGTCGCTGAAGCTGTGTGAGGGCAAAACCCACGGTATTTTTCGTTTTTCCATCGAGCTTCTCAGCGCGATTCATCTCAGTGCGCACGTACTCGGTGACGTTCGCATAGAGATTGGCTTCGGCATCAGACAGCTGGAAGTTGGCGGTGTAGGCGCGGCGCTCCGGAAAAAGTCGCGTGCCGTCGAACTTCAGCAACTCCTCTTTGACCAAGCGACGCATCAGGTCGGAAACGTCTACGCGAGTCGCGCCATCGCGGAATTTTCCGTAGAAGCGGTCGCCGTCAAGCAAGGAAAGAAAGAGCTGGAAGTCCTCTTCCTTGCCGTTATGCGGCGTGGCCGTCATCAACAGAAAGTGGCGACAAATCGAACCTAGTAATTCTCCGAGTAAAAATCGCTGGGTCTTCTTAACTTCGTTGCCTGTGAAGGTGGCCGACAGCTTGTGTGCCTCGTCGACGATGATCAGATCCCAGTGAGTTGATCTGAGCTTCTCTTGGAGATCTTCACTTCGCGAGAGCTGGTCAAGACGCGCAATAAGCTGGTCGTTCTGGGCAAACGCATTGCCCGTCGAAGACAGCTCTTGATGTTCCCGACCGAAGATCGTGAACTCGAGTCCAAACTTGTCACGCAGTTCGTCCTGCCATTGACCGCTTAATGATCCGGGCGCGACGACCAGAATGCGCTGCGCATCCGACCGCATGATCAGTTCGCGGATGAGCAGGCCAGCCATGATTGTTTTGCCTGCGCCGGGATCATCGGCCAGCACGTACCGCAAAGGCTGCCGCGGCAACATGGACTCGTAGACCGCTGAAATCTGATGCGGTAGTGGCTCAACGTCCGACGTATGGACCGCCATCATCGGGTCGAATAGATGAGCAAACCTTATGCGTAGCGCTTCTGCTCCAAGTTGGAAAGCTTCCCCGCTGGCGAGGAACGACCACGGGCGAGTGAGCGTAGCTTCAGAGATTCGGGCTTCGTCATCACGCAAGATCATCCGCTCACCGATCGCTCCGCCTTGGGATCGGTAAATGAGCGTGATTGCGTCCGCCCCCGAAGGTTCGCTGGCCATCACCTCGACTGGACCGCCTAACTCGACGCCGAGAAGCCTCTGCCCCTTCTGGATTGCTTCAAGCTTCAAATCTTGACCCCCTCAGATCTCATCTCGGCATTCTAGGTTGTCCGGCCAACGAGACGCGCCGCCAGCCGCCGTTCGGCGCGCTCACCGCTAGCGCGACACCCTCAGCGGCGACGCAAGCTCGCGCGCATCCTGTTGAACGCATAGGGTCCTGGGGCACAAGGACGTTACTCGATTTGCTGGTGGCTTTCGGATCCGTGGGCATGAGCGCGGGCACGGAGTGGGCACGAGAGGTATGAATAAAAATTGGCGCGCCCGGAGGGATTCGAACCCCCGACCAATGGCTTCGGAAGCCACTACTCTATCCAGCTGAGCTACGGGCGCGTTTTGTAAGGACTTTCTTTTCTGGGCGGGCCGAATCTGAGTAACGGCCGCGAGCCTTGCGTTGCAGTTTATCAGCACGCTCCCAGTTCAATGCGTACTGGCTTCGGAAGCCGCTACTCTATCCAGCTGAGCTACGGGCGCGTCTTGTACGGACTTTTTGCGCACCGGCCGGGGCTTTGTTCAGCAAGCGCTGGCTGGCGGCCGCGAAGTGTAGCAGAGCAGCGGCCGGGGATCCGCCACTCGTCCCATCATCTCCATGGGTGAATTGGCGACGGTGGCCGATTGCAGGATCGAGACCTTGCACTGCCAGCAGGTTTCCCTGCTTGGGTCGCGGACAGTGTGTCCTCGAAGGCCTGACGAAAGCAGCTGTGCGCCTCATTTCCTGAGGAGTGCTTGCGCTCGAAACTCGCGCTGTTCGGCGATAGCCTTGCGGCGCAGACCCAAGCCTAGGTCTGTCAACCTACCCTGGTCAGCTCGCTGCCGGCAACCACAGGCTCACCGTCAAGCCACCGCCTTCGCGATTGGCCAGGGCAATGCGGCCGTCGTGGGCTTCGGCGATTTCGCGCGCCAGCGCCAGGCCGAGGCCGGTGCCGCTGCGTTTGGTGGAATAGAACGGCAACAAGGCGCTGGCCATGACGGTTTCGCTCATGCCGCTGCCACGGTCATGCACATCGACTCGCCAAAACTTGCCGATGCGGGCGACATCGACGCGCACGTCCGCACTGGGCGAGCCGGCTTCGATGGCGTTTTTCACCAGGTTAACCAGGGTTTGCCCGATCTGCGCGGAATCGATATCGGCCGTGGCTTGCTCAGGTACCGACCACAAAAAAGGCGACTGCCCCGCGAGTGTCTGCAGAAATCCCGCCCAATCGGTGCGTTGCTTGTTGGGGTGCGGCAGTTTGGCGACCGCCGCGTAGCCACGCACGAAGGTATCGAGGTGACGGGCGCGCTCTTCGATGGTGGCGAATACGCGCTCGAGTGCCTGAGGCTGCCCGCGCGCCACCAGTTCGCGACCGGAATGTGCCAACGATGAAATCGGTGCCAGCGAATTATTGAGCTCGTGGCTGATGACCCGAATCACCTTTTTCCACACCGCCACCTCCTGGCGACTCAGTTCGCGGGTGATGCGTCGGTACAGGTGCAGCTGGTGCGCGCGACCATTCAGTGAAAACCCGCGCTTTGAGAAGTGAAATGCCTCATCCTCGCCGTCGATCGGCACCGAAAAAATGCAGTCGCCGCCGTTTTGCGCCGCTTCCTGCATCGCGGCAGGCGTGCTGCCCAATAGCTCGGCAAACGCATGGCCCTCGAGCTTGCCACGTACACCAAACAACTTTCGCGCCGCCAGATTGGCGTACACCACATGACCGCTTTGGCCTTCCAGCACGAGCGCGGTCGGCGTGTTCTGCACCACGGTATCGAGCAGCAACTCGCGCTGAAACAGCTGCTGACGCTCTTCACGCAGAACGTTGCCGAGTGCGTTGAAGGCGGAGATCAGCTCGCCCAATTCGTCGTCGCGATCCCGCCGTATAGAGGTGGCAAAGTCACCTTCGCGAAAACGATCCACCGCCCCGCTGATGGCGCGCACCAGCAGGCCGAAACGCCAGACGGTGCGCGAGCCCAGCCAGGCCGCCAATGGCAGGGCGACAAGGGCGGCGATGATCCAGGCCAGGCGCAGATCCTGCAACCACGCCACCAGCAAGACCGCAAGCGTCGCGCCCAGCAATGCGGCAAGCATCAACAGCGCAGTCAACTTGCCTTGCAGTGAGGTCAGGCGCATAGAAATGAGTTCCATCGGGGCGCGTCTTCTTGAAAATTCGCTCTTGAGAGAGCGCCGGAAGGCGCGATGCTTCTGGCGAATTGACCAAGAGCATCGCGCCATCCGGCGCTCCCACAAACAAGGCGGGGATCGAGATCAACTCGACTGAGGCGGATACGCATTCGCGCTGCTCTCGTTAAGACCCACTCTCGTTAAGACCCACTCTCGCCAAGACCCACTCTCGCTAACTCCCGCTCTGCTCAGCCAGCCCCAGCTTCTCCATCCGCCGATACAGCGCCTGCCGCGACAAACCCAACTCGGCGGCGGCGTGGCTGACGATGCCTTTGTGTTGCGCCAGCAGTCTGCTCAATGTGGCGCGATCCAGCTCGGGTTCGTGGTTGCGTGGAGCGGTTGGCTTTGTGACCACCGGCAAGCCAAGATCAGCCGCTTCGATGACGCCATTACGACCCAACAGGATTGCGCGCTCGATGGCGTTCTTCAACTCGCGCACATTGCCGGGCCACGCGTGGGCGAGCAAAGCCGAGCGTGCTTCAGGCTGCAAAGTCGCACGCCCAGCGATGAAGTGTTCGGCCAAGGGCAGCACGTCATCGCTGCGCTCGCTCAAGGCCGGCACCGCGAGCTCGATCACATGCAAGCGGTAGTACAAATCCTCGCGGAATGTGCCGGCGCGAATCATAGCTGGCAGATCGGCATTGCTGGCGCTAATCACTCGCACTTTGACGACCCGTGTTCTGGTTGAGCCCAGACGCTCAAACTGGCCGGATTCCAGCACTCGCAGCAATTTCATTTGCCCGCTCAAGGGCAGATTGCCAATCTCATCCAAAAACAGGGTGCCGCCATCGGCGGCCTCAAAGCGACCGTCACGAGCGCGCTGCGCGCCGGTGTAGGCGCCGGCTTCGGCACCAAACAATTCCGCCTCGATCAACTCGGCCGGCAGGGCACCGCAGTTCACCGCCACGAATGGTCCGCGCTTGACCGCCGAATTGGCTTGAATGATTTCGGCGATCACGCCTTTTCCTGATCCGTTCGGGCCGCTGATCAGCACTGGCACGTCGGCGCGCGCGATCTGGCAGGCGGTGCTCAGCAGTCGCTCCATGCTGTCTGCTGCAAACACCAGGCCGCGCAGATCGAAACGCTCTTCCAATCGATCTCGATGTTGCTGGCGCTCGCGCTTGAGTTGTCGGGTCTCGCGCCGCGCTTGCCCCAGCGCAAGCAGGTTTTTCACCGTAGTGACCAGCTTGCGGTCATCCCATGGCTTGCCCAAATAATCGGCGGCACCGGCCTTGACCAACTCCACCGCCGCAGCGAGGTCGGTCCACGCCGTCAACAACACCACTGGCATATCCGGGTGGCGCTGCCGAATGGCTGCAAACAGCGCCTTGCCTTCGTCGCCAGATGTCGTGTCGGCGCTGAAATTCATGTCCTGAATCACCAGCCCGACAGCCTCGGCGGCAAGGTCTGATTGAGCCAGTGCCAGGAGGCCGGCATCCGGTGAATGGGCGCAGCTCACATTGAAGCCATGCAAGCCCAGCAGTACTTCAAGCGCGGTGCAAACGGCCGAGTTGTCATCAATGATGAGAATGCGCGACATACGGCCCTGAAGTTGCTGAAGGTGAAAGTCGTTCGGACTCTGCTTGACTCTCTCCCCGATGTTCGGGGAGGGGTTAGGGAATACGTCTTCGCTGGCGTCCACGCGGCGGGTTGCTGTGCCCCCGCTGCATGGACGCCAGTGGTTGCGCTTTATACCGTGCGCGTGGCGATTGCAGGCGACACCTTTGAAGCGCGCCGAGCCGGACCGAAGGCCGCGATCTGGCCCAATAGCAAGACGATCAGCGCTCCCACCGGCACCCAGTACCAAGCCAATCGTGACAACCCGAACTGGTTCATCAGCAGCGCATTCAGCAAATAAGCCAAGGCCGATCCGCTAATCGCACCGATGCAGCCGATGATCAGGTTCTCGGTCATGAAGTAGCCAAGGATGTTGGGCCTGGTTGCGCCCAAGGCACGGCGGGTGCCGATCTGCTTGATTCGTTGGCTGACCCAGAAACTCACCAGGCCGACGATGCCAAGTCCAGTCACCAGCAGCAGGGCGGCGACCACAATGCCGAGCAGAATCGATACCGCACCATCGTTGCGATAAAAATTGTCGCGAATGTCGCTGAAGCTTTTCAGGCTGCGAATGATGCGGCCGCTGTTGCTGGCGATCAGCATGGCCTCGACTTCGCGCATCAGGCGGTCGCGCTGACCCGGCTCGGCGCGTATCAGGTAGGCGCTCGAATCAGAATTGAGCATGCGGTAGGGAACCAGGGTGACCCGTTCTTCGATGTCAGCCCAACCGCGCCACGGCGAGCGCAGACGCTCGACGATGCCGATGACTTGCGCCAAGGGATGCTTTTCTGGATCGCCCACCGAAATCTGCCGACCGACGATTTCGTTCATCGATTCGACCGTTGGAAACAAGGCCCGCGCCAAGCCTTCGGTGATGATGATTTGCGTCGGGACGTTCTCCGATTCGGGCAGATAGTCGCTGATTTCATCGGCAGTGAAATTGCGCCCAGCGATCAGGTTCACGCCGTAGGTATCGATAGCTTGCTCGTCGGCGAAATACATCGCCGTGGTGGCGGTAACAAAGGGTTCGGATTCGCGATTCTCCACCCCGCTGGCCCAACCGTTACCTGCCAGCGGCAAAGCGTTGGTGGCGAATGCAGCTTTCACCCCCGGCGTCTCGCGAATGCGCCGAAGGTCATCGCGCAACACTGAGCCAGCATCGAAATCGGCGACAAATCCGCTGCTCGAAAGGGTGAACAGATTGGCCTCGTCCACGCCAGAAACCTCGTTCATCAGGACAAGGCGCTGCTGGATGATGTAGAGCGCGTTGACCACCACGGCCAGCGTTAACGCCATTTGTAAGCCAATCAGGATCAAGCCGACTTTGTTGCGCAACAAGGCCGAAAAAATGGGGCGGATGTGCATGGTCAATTCCTGGATTCAGTCACGTTAATTCGACTTCAACTGCGCGGCGGGGGCGATCTGACAGGCCCGCCAAGTGGGGAACAGCCCGGCCAACACACTGGCGGTCATCGAGAGCAGCACCGCGATGCCGATCAGTTGTGGATCTAGACTGGCGGCCATGGGCGAGTCCGGTAGCAGGGCGCGCACACCCGCCAAACCCAGCCAAGCGACACCCAGTCCCAGCACCCCGCCGGCCACGCCAATCGCAGCGGCCTCGAACAGAAACTGGGCAAACACTTGACCGCGGCTGGCACCAAGCGCGCGACGCACACCGATTTCACCGGCTCGACCAAGAAACTTGGCCAGCATCAAGCCCACGCTGTTGAGCAGACAAACCAGCAGGAACGCCGATGCAATACCCAGAGAAATCGGCACATCATCGCCGACCACCTTGCGCAACTGCAGCCACTCCAGGACCGGCGTCACCCGATTACCCAGCGCTCGCGGAAACCGGCCCAGCGCCTTCTGCTCGGTGACATAGGCGTTAAGAAAATCGAGATAGCGCTCGCGTTCGGCCGCGCTATCGAGCTGCACCCAGAACTGCGTCCACACGCATTCGGAAGTGAGAAACGTATCGAACGAGGGATCGTCGGCCGCCTTGAAACAGTTGGTGTTACCGTTGGGTCTCAGACGCAGATCGTCGTTGATGGTCAGCGGCAGGTAGAAGCCCTCAGGGTCCTCGAACCCGCCGGTGGTCAGATCGTAGTACTTGGGTGCGGGATGCCAGCTATCGAGCACGCCAATCACACGATAGTTGGATTCGCCCAAACGAATGCTGCGGCCGACACTGTTCTCCCCAGCGAACACTTTTTCGTTGACAGCTTTGGACAGCACCACGACTCGCTCGCGGGCTTCGTCGGCACCGCGATCCCAGCCGCTGCCAAACAGGAATGGCGGCTCAAACATCGGGAAAAAATCGGCATAGGTCATGCGCCCGGTTTCGTTGAACGGCTTGATCGCAGCATTCTCTGGCTGTACCGCCAGCGCTATCTGAAACATCATGGTTTGCAGCGGCGCTTGCCGCGCCTGCATCAGGGCGCGTGCATCGCGCCACGTCAGTTGGTCTGGCGGCACGCTTTCTCCGCTAGCGCTATCGCCCCAACCACCGTCGGCTTCCCAGTTATCCAGCCGCACGATGTGCAACTGCTCGCTCTTCCACGGAATAGGGTCAGCGGACATCAGATGAAACACGCTGTACAGCGTCATGAAGGCACCGATACCCAAGGCAATCGCGGTCACCATCAGCGCGGTCAGCACCGGATTGCGGCGCAAGCTGCGCGCGCCTAGCCAAGCGTAGTAGCGAATCATGGCTGTTCTCACTTAGGCGATGGCGACGGAGCGCGTGGCGGGCGCGGGCTTTATTGCCGCACTTGGCTCACTGCCAAGGTCCACCAACTGACCATCGATGATGTGGACGTTGCGCTGCGCGCGCGCCGCCAGTTCGGGATCGTGGGTGACCATAATGACGGTGGTGCCTTGGGCGTTGATTTCCTCCAGCAACTCAAGCACGGCGCGCGCCATCATCGAATCCAGATTGCCGGTGGGCTCATCCGCCAGCAGCAGCTTGGGCTCACCCGCGAGTGCGCGGGCAATGGCGACGCGCTGCTGTTGGCCGCCGGAGAGTTCACTCGGGTAGTGCTTCATCCGCGAGCTCAAGCCCACCCGTGCCAAGGACTGCTCGATGCGCCGCCGCCGCTCCGCACTCGCCAAGCCGCGATAGCGCAACGGCACGTCGACGTTGTCGAACAGATTCAAATCGGGAATCAGATTGAAGTTCTGAAAGATGAAGCCAATCTTGGCGTTACGCAGCTTGGAACGCTCGCGATCATTGAGGCCACGCACCTCGACGCCGTCGATCTGATAGCTGCCTTCGCTGTGCTCTTCGAGCAGGCCCGCGATATTGAGAAAGGTGGTCTTGCCAGAACCCGAAGGCCCGGTCACAGCGACGAATTCACCCGCGTTCACGTGCAGTGAAAAGTCCCTCAAGGCATGCGTCTCAATGAGCTGAGTACGGTAGATTTTCGACAGATTTTGCATGTGCAACATGAGCGGAGTCCTTGGCGTTCTTTGGTGGCTATAACAACGTAATAGGTGATGCGAATCGTGCTATTCGGAAATCTGCACCCGCGGCGCGCCGCGGAACTCGTCGATGCTGGAGATCACCACCCGATCACCTTCGCTGAGACCAGCCAGCACTTCGACCGCCGCGACACTGACCGCACCCACTTCGATGGTGCGCTTGACGGCTATGCCGTCTTCCACCACGTAAGCGATGCGACCGCCGCCGGTATCCACAAACGGCCCGCGCGCAAGCAGCAGCACGTCGGCCTTTTCCTCAATAACGATGCGCACGTCAACGCGTTGGTTTTGGCGCACGGTGGTGGGTTGCACTTCTGCAAAGCGGACCCGGCCGGAGACCTGGTTGGCGGTGATTTCGGGCGCGATCGAGGCAAGCACGCCGGCGTGTTTGTCATTGCCAATTCGAATCTCGGCGAGCATCCCGAGGCCAAGATCGTCGGCCATGGTTTCAGGAATCTGCACGTCGATCTGCAGTTGGGCCAGATCGACGACGGTCATCAAGATCTGGTTCACGGCCACGGCAGTGCGATCAGCCACGGCAATACTGCCGACCAGACCATTCACCGGTGCGCGCACTTCCAGGCCCGCCACCAGTCGACTCACCTCAGCGGAACGCAGGTTCTGCTGTTCCAAGGCCAGCTCACGCGTGGTCTGCTCGAAGGCCAGGCTCTCGCGCTCAAGCTCGGTGTCGCCTTTGGTGTGCTGCAAAGCCAGCTCGGCTTTTTTCAGATCGTCTTTGGCACGCTGATAGTCGACTTCGCTGATCGCGCGAATGACCCATGATTTTTCGGCGCGATCCATCTCCCGCCGAGCCGCAGCAAACGCGACCTGCGCCTCATCGAACAAGCGCCGGCTGCCCAAGGCTTGCTTGCGGCTATCGATACGACTGCGGCGGACCTCGATTTCCAGCGTTTGCAGCAGCGAATTGGACTGCTGCAACAGGCTTTGCATCTCGGGGCTGTCGATCACCGCCAGCAGCTCACCCTGCTTGACGGTTGCTCCGGCGGTTACCTTGAGCGAAAGCGTGCCTGCGGCGGATGCGTACAACGAAGGACTCACCGCCGCCACCACCCGTCCCGGCACCTGCACATCACGTATCAGCAAGCCGCGATGCACGGTATCAAAGCGCAGGCGCTCGGCCGAGATGGACGTTTCCGCGCTGAGCATGCGCGACAGCGAGGGCAGCGCCAGCACCAGCACGACCACGCCTAATGTGGCCGCCAGCAAGGCGCGAAGATGCGCTCGCCACCGTGGCGGTGCCTGCATGACGCGATCCTGGGCGGCGGTGTCGCGAATGCTCATGGTGGCGATCAGATGAGTGGTCTGCGTCCTTCATTGCACACGGCGTGCCAGACCGGTCAAATGGTGCAAGCCCTTGCTGATGCAGCACTTAACTCCTTGCCCGATGACAACGAACAAGCGTCCGCTCGCGTCCGCGACTGTCCGCCACCCCAACCAATGGCGGGTGAGCTGGTGGCCATTTATGCGGATAATCGCCCGCTTGTTGGCAGCTGATTGGGCGTCGAGCCCACTGAGTGCCCTTCTCCCGGAGGGAGAAGGGTATCCATTAGATTCTCAAGCTTGCCGCTCGCCACCTGTCGCCATCACCTTCCCCTTTTCGGAGCGCGTCAATGATCAAGCGGATTTTCAAATGGTTTGGACTGTTGCTGCTGTTGCTGCTGGTCACCGGCGGCGCCTTGGCGGCGCATACCTGGTACTTCAAGCCACTCAGCGTCAACTGGTTCTACAGCCGCGTGTTTCTGCAGTTCGCGCTGGACAACCCGGAAATGCTGACCCAGATGCGACTGCTTGAGCCCATCGGCATCAAAGGGCACAACGCCAAATTGGCCGACGATTCGCTCGCCTCTGAAGATGCACAAATGGCCAAGTTGGAGCGTGACTACGCCACCTTCAAAAGCTACGACCGCGAATCCATGGCGGGTCAGGATCTGATTTCCTACGACATCTTCGACAGCTTTCTCGGCGACCAGGTCACCGAAGGCAAGCGCTTTCGGTATCACAACTTCCCAGTCAACCAGATGTTCGGCGTACAAAGCGGCCTGCCCAACTTCATGGCGGACTCGCACTTCGTTGAAAGCGAGCGTGATGCGCGCGACTACATCGCCCGCATCGGCCAGTTCGAGCGCAAATTTGATCAGGTGATCGAGGGCTTGCAGAAGCGCGAGTCGCTGGGAATCCTGCCGCCGCGCTTTACCGTCGAGAAAGTGCTTAAGCAGATGCGCGGCTTTATTGACGTACCCGCAGCCGAGCATCTGCTGTACACCAGCTTTGCCGAGAAGTTGAACAAGATTCCCGCCGATGATCTCAGCGAGGAGACCCGCAGCGCGCTGCAAGCCGAGCTTGCGCAGGCCATCGATGCTTCGGTGTATCCGGCCTATCGCAAATTGATCGGATATCACGAAGCGCTTTTGCCCAAGGCCACCAGCAACGACGGCGCGTGGCGCTTGCCCGATGGCGATGCTTACTACGCGTGGCGGGTGCGCAACCAGACCACGACCGATATGACGCCCGATCAGATCCATCAGATTGGCCTTGCCGAAGTCGCGCGCATCAGCGCTGAGATGGATGCGATCTTGCAAGGCGAAGGCCTAGTCGAAGGCAGCGTCGGCGAGCGCGTGCAACGGATCAGCAAACGCGAAGACCAGTTGTTTGCCGACACCGACGAGGGTCGTGAGCAGATTCTGGCCGAGTATCAGCGCATCATCGACGAAGTCTCGGCAGGTCTTGGTGACTGGTTTGACAAGCAACCGGCGGCGAAAGTCGAAGTAAAGCGGGTACCGAAGTTCTCCGAGAAGACCGCACCCGGTGCCTACTATCAGGGCCCGTCGCTGGACGGCAAGCGGCCCGGCGCGTTCTTCGCCAACTTGCGCAGCGTCGAAGACCTGCCACGCTTTGGCATGCGCACCTTGGCGTATCACGAAGCGGTTCCGGGCCATCACTTTCAGATCGCGTTGGCGCAGGAGTTGAAAGGCCTGCCGATCTTCCGCCGCTTCCTGCCCTTCACCGTCTACGCCGAAGGCTGGGCGCTGTACTCCGAGCAGGTCGCTTGGGAAGCCGGCTTCCAAGCCAAGCCGCTGGACAACCTAGGACGCCTGCAAGCTGAGATGTTCCGCGCCGTGCGCCTGGTAGTCGACACCGGCATGCACGCCAAGCATTGGAGCCGCGAACAGTCGATCGACTACATGCGTGAGCACACCGGCATGGGCAAAGGCGAAGTAGTCGCCGAGATCGAGCGCTATCTGGTCAACCCGGGACAAGCGCTGGCTTACAAAGTCGGCATGCTGAAAATTCTGGAGCTGCGTGCCAAGGCTAAGTCCGAGTTGGGCGAGAAGTTCGACATCCGCCAGTTCCACAATGTGGTGCTGACTTCGGGCTCGGTGCCGATCTTTATTCTGGAGCGGCTGGTCGATCAGTGGATCGCCGAGCAGAAGGGCTAGGCAACAGTCCTTCTGAGCAAACCTGGGGCGTTGCGTAAAACATCGCAACGCCCCGTTCAGAGTTCGCAAACACGGGCTAGAATCAGCCGGTGATCGACCTTCGCACACTTTTGATTGATTGTCGTATTGCTTTGCGGGCGCTGCCCGGCAAGGCGGCACAATCGCTGCTCGCGCGGCTTGAAGTTGCGCTGACTGAAGTCAGCAAACAAGGCGTACAAGCGCCAGCAGTCGGCAGCCAAACCTCGCAGCAGGTGGCATTGGCGTGGCAAACGGTGGCGCGGACCTTGAAGCACTCGCACCTGGACATTTACGAAGAACTCAACGCGCGGGTGATGACATTGCTCGGCGAGCGGACCCTGTACGAGCCCACGGAAGAGCTGTTGGTTGTCACCAAGCAGCTGGATGAACTGACCCGCGAGCGGGAACGCATCAACCACCGCATGAGCCAAGCGAAAGAACGCCAACGCGCCGCGCAGATCCAACTGGCTGAGCTGCACACCGCCTTGGCCGCCGCCGTGCCGGAATGTGCAGAGCGTGATGTACAGGCGCAGGCTCTGGCTCGCTTGTCCATTTTGGTAGCCCAAGCCAGCACGCCAGCGGCGTCAGTCGAAGCCAAAGCTCGCACCGAGCGCGAAGGCCCCGCGCCCTCGCGCACCGTGCTCGGCCGCATTGCCGGCGGCGGCAGCTCATTCAGCAAGGAACAACGCGACTGGGTGATCGGCGAGACCCTGGGTCTGACGGGCTGGGAATACACCCCGCTCGAGTTGATCGAGAAAGGCGATCAGTGGCTGGCGGCTTTGTTGCTTGAGAAGGGTAATGTGGGGTAGCTGCCCATCAGCTTTGACAGCAGAGCGAGCGGCAATCCAGAAGAGCTTCGCTGCCGGCCCGTAGAGCCGAGTTTGTTCGGCTGCTCGCTTGCCAAGGTCAGCCAGATTCAGGTCAGTCAACTTCTGGTCAATCAGATTCAGGTCAATCAAATTCAGGTCAAGGTCGCTTTTCTGACCATTCAAGAACCCTTACCACCCATCCCCTCCTTCGCCTTCGACCCATCCCATGACCAACCTGCGCGGCAAGACCCTGTTCATCACTGGTGCCTCGCGAGGCATTGGCCTTGCCATTGCCAAGCGCGCCGCGCGGGATGGCGCCAATATCGTGGTCGCGGCAAAGTCGGGCGTGGCCAATCCAAAGCTGCCGGGCACCATTTATTCGGCTGCCGCTGAGATCGAAGCCGAAGGTGGAATCGCCCTGCCGCTGCAGGTCGATATCCGCGAAGAAGAACAAGTGCATGCCGCAGTGGCAGCGACGGTCGCGCGCTTTGGCGGCATCGACATCCTGATCAACAATGCCAGCGCAATCTGGCTGCGCGGCGCGCTGGATACGCCGATGAAACGCTTTGATCTGATGCAGCAGGTCAATTCACGCGGCAGTTTTCTATGTGCCCAAGCCTGCTTGCCGGAATTGCTGAAAGCGAGCAACCCGCACATTCTGACGCTGGCACCGCCGATCAATCTCGCACCCAAATGGTGGGGCCCGCACGTTGGCTACACGCTGGCAAAAATGGGCATGAGCTTTGTCACCCTGGGTCTTGCGGCCGAGTTTGGTCCGCGCGGGGTCGGAGTCAACGCCTTGTGGCCGCGCACGGTGATCTTGACTGACGCCCTCAAAATGATTCCCGGCGTCGATCCCAATGGCGCGCGCACGCCCGCCATCATGGCCGACGCCGCGCATGCGATTCTGACCACCCCAGCGGCGCAGATGACTGGCCAGTTTCTGGTCGATGAAGACCTGCTGCGCAGCCGCGGGATCAGCGACTTCGAGCAATATGCCGTCCAGCCTGGCCGCCCACTGCTGCCGGACTTTTTCCTCGACTGATCACCCACCCATCGACGATGAAATATCTCCATAGCATGGTCCGCGTGCGCGATCTGGATGCCTCGCTTGGGTTCTATCGAGACGCATTGGGATTGATCGAGACGCGGCGCAAGGATTATCCGACGGGCCGCTATAGCCTGGTGTTTTTAGCCGCGCCAGCCACCCCACATGCCGAGATCGAGTTGACCTTCAACTACGACGCGGAGGACTACGGCAGCGCGCGCAACTTTGGCCACCTGGCTTTTGCTGTGGACAACATCTACACCGCCTGCGAGCGCTTGCAGGCGCACGGCGTCACCATCAACCGTCCACCCCGCGACGGCCGCATGGCCTTCGTGCGCTCTCCGGATCTGGTGTCGATCGAGTTGTTGCAGGCGGGAGAAGCGTTGCCACCTTGCGAGCCTTGGGTGTCGATGGAAAATGTGGGGAGTTGGTGAGGGACGCGCCGAATTGCCTGTGGGAGCGGCGGAAGCCGCGATGCGGGCGCCTTGAGGCAACTCCTTTCGCGGCTTCCGCCGCTCCCACAAACGCGCGCAACTTTGGCCACCTGGCTTTTGCTGTGGACAACATCTACACCGCCTGCGAGCGCTGTTGCCTGTGGGAGCGGCGGAAGCCGCGATGCGGGCGCCTTGAGGCAACTCCTTTCGCGGCTTCCGCCGCTCCCACAAACACTGCACCTGCGTGTAGTCAACTCCGAAAACCGACTGAAACCTGCTCGGTCCGGCCAACGGGCCTGCAGGCCCGCTGGCGTTCGCCGGCTCGCAGCTTGCGCTGCTCGAAATCCCGGCTCGTCCGGCCAACGGGCCTGCAGGCCCGCTGGCGTTCGCCGGCTCGCAGCTTGCGCTGCTCGAAATCCCGGCTCACCCCCGTTCCAACAACTTGCGCAGATCGATAATCGCTGCGTTGGCGCGGGACACGTAGTTCGCCATCACCAACGAGTGATTGGCAAAGAAGCCGTAGGGGGAACCATTGAGGACGATGGGGCTGCCGAGAGGCTGCTGCGATTCTTCCAGTTCGCGGATGATCTGACGCAGCGATACCAAGGCATTCTTGTCGCGCAGCACGGGCTCGAAATCCTGCTCGGCGGCGCGCAGGAAATGCAACAAGGCCCAGGTGCTGCCACGGGCCTCATAGAATACGTCGTCGACTTGCAGCCACGGCGTCTTGATCGATTGTTGCGCCGCCGCCGGAGTGGATTGGCGGGCTTCCGCGTCGCCACCCAAGTCTGTATCCACACGCACTTGACCGACACTCGCAGACAACCGTTGCGACAGCGATCCGAGGCGTTTTTCTACCACCGCCAGCCAATCGCCCAAGTTGTCGGCGCGCGCATAAAACTGCGCGTTGTACTCGTCCTTGTCACTCAGCCGGGTCAGGTAGGCCTCAACGTGGCCAATGGCTTTGCGGTATTGATTCTCCGAGGCCGGCAACAACCAGCGATCCGACGGCGTCGAGAACAGCGGATCGGCTTCCAGCAGATCGATGTCCTCGGTACTTTGGGTTTGCGAACGACTGAACTCGTTGCGATAGGCCTTGGCCAGATCGCGCACTTGCAACAAGGCGCCAAACTCCCAGCTGGGCACGTTGTCCATCCACACGCCAGGCGGCATAAAGTCGTTCGACAGGTAGCCACCACGCTTGTCGAGCAAGGTTTCGGCCACGCGAATCAGGGTCTCGGTGGTGACCGTTCCAACCACCACCGGCTGGCCACGCGTGGTAGCGCGCGCCTGCGCATGCGCGCTGACGTCGAAATCGTTGGGCTCAAAATCCCACCACCACCAGAACGCCATCGCCAACAGCATGGCCATCGCCAGCAACACGGTGGTGATACGAATCAACAGGTAGCGACGGCGACGCTTGGGTTCAGCCGAGATGGCGTTCATGTGGCATGCAACCGGTAGGGACTGACGCACAGTCTAGCCGTCAGCATCAGCACACCCGCTATTGGCGATTACAAATGTGCACGCCCTTCGCTAGAACTCGTCGGTACCCAAACGCTCTTTCTCGAGATCGTCTGCACTGACGGCGACGAAATCAATGGCCTCTTTCAGTGCACTGGCGGTGGCATTGGCGGGAATTCGCGCAATTGACCACACCACACCGTCTTCAATGCCCCAGAAACCCAGTTTGGAACGGCTGCTCTGCTCGAGTAAGCGTCGCGCCAAAGGCAAGTCGAGGCCCTTGCCTGCGCCCTCGTCGGCCTTCAACCCGGCGGAGAACACATCGCGAAACTCGGTATTGCGATAGGTGTAGGTGCCGGTCTGCACAATCACTAGTTGGGTGCGGTCATTGTCGTCGGTAAAGCGCAGTACGACCTTGGCATCGCCCTTGGGATCGACCTCGAACTCGAGATTCTCCGCCTCTAACGCCTTCTTGATGCGTGGATCGATCGGCGTGGCGGCAGGGTCAGCTGCCTCAACTTCTGTTGCAGCTATCGCAGCCCCCGCCATTGCCACTGCAGAAAGCAGTGTCAACGAGGTCAGCAAACAAACGGAACGTAGGCGACTCATGGACTCTCTCCAGCGGGTAAGGCCGGACGCTGAAAGTAGCGCCGACGTCGGCATGCTAAACCGATTCGTTGGCCGCTGGAACGGCTAGTTTGACCGCATGCACGGGACTAGCCGGGCGCTGGCTGTACGACCCACAATCCGAGTTCTCAGCCTCCGTGCTGCCGTGGCCTCGCGGACGCTAGCCGGGTTGATAGACCTCATTGCCAGCCGCTCGAAACTCCGCCGCTTTCTCGGCCATGCCCTGCTCCAACGCGGCCTGCTCAGACACGCCTTGTTTCGCGGCGTAGTCGCGCACGTCCTGGGTGATCTTCATCGAACAGAAGTTTGGCCCGCACATCGAACAGAAATGGGCAGTCTTGTGCGCGTCTTTGGGCAAAGTCTCGTCGTGGAATTCCTTGGCCTTTTCCGGATCGAGACCCAGATTGAATTGATCCTGCCAGCGGAACTCGAAGCGCGCCTTCGACAACGCATTGTCGCGCGCTTGCGCAGCTGGATGGCCCTTGGCGAGGTCGGCCGCGTGCGCCGCGATCTTGTAAGTGATGATGCCGTCGCGCACGTCTTGCTTGTTGGGCAGCCCGAGGTGCTCCTTCGGCGTGACATAACACAGCATGGCGGTGCCGTACCAGCCAATCATCGCCGCGCCAATCGCACTGGTGATGTGGTCGTAGCCCGGCGCGATGTCGGTGGTCAGCGGTCCCAAGGTATAGAACGGCGCTTCACCACACTCGCGCAACTGCTTGTCCATGTTCTCTTTGATCAATTGCATCGGCACGTGGCCGGGGCCTTCGATCATGGTCTGGATGTCGTGCTTCCAGGCGATCTTGGTCAGCTCGCCGAGGGTTTCCAGCTCGGCAAACTGGGCGGCATCGTTGGCGTCGGCAATCGAGCCAGGGCGCAAGCCGTCGCCTAACGAGAAGGCGACGTCATAGGCCTTCATGATGTCGCAGATATCTTCAAAGTGGGTGTACAGAAAACTCTCTTTGTGGTGGGACAAACACCACTTGGCCATGATCGAGCCGCCGCGCGAAACGATGCCGGTGACGCGTCGTGCGGTAAGCGGAATGTAGGGCAGGCGCACGCCGGCGTGGATGGTGAAATAGTCCACACCTTGCTCAGCTTGTTCGATCAGGGTGTCACGGAAAATTTCCCAGGTGAGCTCTTCCGCGCGACCATCGACTTTCTCCAGTGCCTGATAAATCGGCACGGTTCCGATGGGTACCGGCGAGTTGCGCAGGATCCATTCGCGGGTCTCGTGAATGTGTTTGCCGGTGGACAGATCCATGACCGTATCGGCACCCCAGCGGATCGACCAGACCATTTTCTCGACTTCTTCGGCAATCGAGCTGGTCACTGCCGAGTTGCCAATATTCGCGTTGATCTTCACCAAGAAGTTGCGGCCGATGATCATCGGCTCGGATTCGGGATGATTGATGTTGTTGGGGATGATGGCGCGGCCGCGGGCCACCTCGTCGCGGACGAATTCCGGGGTAATTAAGCCCGGCAGACTGGCGCCAAAGTCCTCACCGACATGCCGGCGCAACAGATGCGCTTCGGTGATCTCCTGCATGCGCTGGTTTTCGCGGATGGCGATGTATTCCATTTCCGGCGTGATGATGCCGCGCTTCGCGTAATACATCTGCGAGACATTGGCGCCAGCCTTGGCTTTGAGCGGTGCACGATGACCGGGGAAGCGCACATGGGCCAAGCGCGGGTCGTTGGCGCGTTTGTTGCCAAACAGCGAACTCAAGCCAGGCAAGGTCTCGACATCGCCACGTTCCTTGATCCACGCGGCGCGCAGCGGCGGCAATCCCGCCGTCAGGTCAATTTGCGCGTCGGCGTCGGTGTAAACACCCGAGGTGTCATAGATGCTAAAGGGCGCATTCTTTTCAGCACCCAAGCTGGTCGGTGTATCCGCCAGCGCCACTTCGCGCATCGGCACCCGGATATCTGCGCGAGAACCACGGACGTAAACCTTGCGCGAGCCAGTGATAGGCCGCGTCACATCTTCGGACAGCGCGGACGTCAGACGAATCAGGTCGGAAGGTTGTGCATTCATGGAGAGACCTTTGCTGTGGACAATTGCGGCGAGAAGTTCGCGGCTCATTCTAAAGGGTGTGTCGCATTTGCCGCCGAGCATCTTTTCAGCACGCCGTTGGTGCGGCTTGTGTTAGAAACTGTTCAGCACGGCCAGCCCAGTCTGAGCCTGCGCGCGCGAATCAACCAAAGCGGGTCAACACAAGTGGAACGTGTGGCTTGCGCGGACCGCTCTTGGCGCCCCACTGCTGGTTTTTACCGCGATCCATTGAAGGAGAATCTTATGCAGTCTGTCTCATCGCATCCTCTCTCGTTGCTCGCTGCCGCACTGCTGTTCGCGGCGGCCAGCACCAGCGTATTGGCCGAAAACAGTTGCGCGCGCGTTAGCACCTTCGATGTGGCTTCGCGCAGCGACAACCTGTTCCAAGCGGTGTTGATCTCGGTCGATGGCGAATTGCCCGGCCCGACCAATGCGGACTCGTGGCGCATCAAGCCTGGCACGCATACGCTCGCGGTCGCCGAGGCCATCGATTCCAATCGCTTCTCAGCGATCAGCAATCGCGCTCGCGACGGCAGCCAAGGCAATCGTTACAAAGAACTTACCCTCGTCGCCGAAGCCGGCATGACCTATCGCCTAGCCGCGCGCTTTCATCCAGACAAAGATAACCAAGTTCGCAGCGGTGGTTACTGGGAGCCGGTGATTTGGGCGAGCTCGGCTGAGGCTTGCAGTTAGCGTCGATGTGACCGTGGAAGCGCGGGAAGGCGCAATGCGGGGCGTGGCGTCTCCGCCGTTAAATCATCGCGCATGCCGGCGCTTCCACATCGGCGTGCAGGCGTGCAATCAATGGCAGCGTCACGCCAACCCCGCGTACACAGTCTGCACGTCGTCATCCTCATCGATCGCTTGCAGGAAAGCTTCGACCTCTTCGCGCTCAGCGGCACCCAAGGTGACCAGGGTTTTCGGGCGATAGCCGAGGTAGGCCTTCTGCACTTCGTAGCCGAAGCCGGGCAGGCTTTTTTGCACGGCATCCAAGTCCGTGGGTGCGGTGAAAAACAGCACTCCGGTTTCTTCTATGCTGAAATCGTCGGCGCCGGATTCGATGGCGGCAAGTTCGGGATCGGCATCGGCGCTGCGCGCTTCAGCTTCGACCATGCCCAAGAAGTCAAAATCCCACGATACCGAGCCGGTGCTACCGAGTTGGCCTTTGCGAAACAGCACGCGAATATTGGACACCGTGCGATTCAAGTTGTCGGTCAAGCATTCAACGATGACAGGCACCCGATGGGGTGCAAATCCTTCGTAGGTGAGCTTTTCGTAGTCGGCGCCGCCCTCCAACAGGCCGGCTCCTTTCTTGATGGCACGCTCCAGCGTCTCGCGCGGCATCGACGCTTTGCGCGCTTGTTCAACGGCCAAGCGCAAGCGTGAATTCATGCTGGGATCGCTGCCGCCGCGCGCGGCGACAGTGATTTCACGCACCAGCTTGGTGAACACGAGGCCTCTGGCACTGGCTGAGGTTGCCTTGATCTTGGTCTTCCACTGAGCGCCCATGGGCAACGCCTATTGCTTGAATTAGCCGAGCATTCTAGCGGTAAGGCAGCGCGGCGCTAGTCACATTTGCTGGGCTGCATCGATGCCTTCGCGCCTCGTCGCAGCCGCATTGGGTCGAACAATCCGCTGCTCAACGCGGCGCGTAGGCGCGTAGAAACAGGTCGACGACTTTGTCGATGTGCGCCTCAGCTTGTTCGTCATCGGGTGCTTCACAGATGCCAATCAGCATGCGCATGTGGCAAAGCCCTTTGACCAGGCAGAAAAAATGCCCAGCGGCCTCACGCGCGTCATCGACCCTGAGCGACCCCGCCACATTGGCTTGTTTCAGCATTGCCTCGAATTCGCTGAGGATCCGCTGCGGGCCGGCTTCAAAGAACAACGCGGCCAGTTTGCTGTTGGCAGGCGCTTGCGCTGCCATCATCCGGTACATGGTCACCGTTTCGTCGTTGGTGACCAAGGCATGAAACGCGCGCGCGATGGTCAACAAGCGGTCGCGAATGGCCATGGTGCCGGCCGCCCATTGGAAGAATGCATGCGGCAGTTGCTCCTCGCAGCGCGCTTTCACTGCTTCCCGAAACAAGGTGTCCTTGTCACTGAAGTGGCTGTAGACCGTGAGCTTGGAAACGCCTGCCTCAGCGGCGATCGCGTCCATGCTGACGCCATCCAGCCCGTGCACGGGAAACATGCGCTTGGCCGCGTCGAGAATTGCCGCGCGCTTCTCCAGATCCTTGGGTCGCCCAGGACCGACCGTCCGCTTTTTGGTGCTCGCCGTGGAAGGGCTAGGACTCAACGGCAATACTCGCTGGCGATCTTAATCGTGAGGCTCGGCATTGGGAGGCTCGGCATTGGGAGGCTCGGCATTGGGAACTTCGGCATCGGCAAATTCAGCACCATGAAATAGTGGACTACTCAGTTCGATAATTTTACTATACCGGCCAGTTCAGATACTACCGCCAGTCAGGTTAGGACCTTGCATGACCCGTCACCGTGATGTTTCGTTGTCCGTGTTCGCCGCTTGGACGGCGCTGTTTGCGCTCCTCGTCCAGCTCACTGGTTGCGGAGGCACTGGCGATGCAGAGCCGCCCACGCGACCCGCGATGGTGGTGCAGCCGCGACCTACGGCGGCTGATTTCGTTGTCTTTCCGGGCGAGGTGCGCGCGCAATACGAACCCGCATTGGGCTTTCGCATCGCTGGCAAGATCACCCGCCGCTTGGTCGATGTTGGCGATCAAGTGAAAAAAGGCGACCTGCTAGCCGAACTGGATCCCGAAGACGTGCGCTTGCAGGTGCAGTCGGTGCAAGCGCAGCTCACCGCCGCGCAAGCCGACTTGGACCTTGCCCGCAACGAGCTGGATCGGCATCGCGCCCTGCTGCAGCGCAAGCTCATCAGCACATCGTTGTTTGAGACGCGCGAGACCCAGTTCCGCGCCGCCCAGGCGCGCGCGTCACAGATCAAGGCCCAGCTGGACGTGGCCCAGAATCAAGCGGGCTATGCGCAGTTGCGCGCCAGCGACAGCGGCGTGGTGGCGCAGCGGCTGGCGGAAACGGGGCAAGTGGTCGCGGCCGGGCAAACCGTGTTTGTGTTGGCGGCCGACGGTGATCGCGAGGTCGCTATCAATCTGCCCGAGCAGACCATTTCGCGGTTCAAGGTTGGCCAACAAGTCGCCGTCGGTTTGTGGTCGAAGCCTGATCAGCAGCTTGCCGGCAGTATCCGCGAGCTGGCACCCGCCGCCGATCCGCTGGCGCGCACCTATGCGGCCCGCATTGCGCTGACCGGCAGCGCCCAAGGCGTCGATCTGGGACAAAGTGCGCGAGTGTTTTTTGCCAGTGCCAGCGCCGCGGCGTTGTCGCTGCCTTTGCCGGCAGTGAGCGCTGATGGCGGTCGCAGCTTCGTGTGGGTGGTTGATCCGCGCAAGCTCACCGTCACTCGGCGGGAAGTGACGATTGGTGCCTTCGGCGATAACAGCGTGCCGGTATTGACCGGCCTGCAAGCCGATGAGTGGGTGGTTGCCGCAGGCAGCCACTTGCTGAGTGAAGGCCAAAGCGTGCGTCCGGTTGATCGCGAGAATCGCGTGGTCAACCTGTCTCCAGACAGTTAGGAGACTGCGCCGTGAGTGATCGCTTCAATCTTTCGTCGTGGGCATTGGGCAACCGTAGTCTGGTGCTCTATCTGATGGTATTGCTGAGCGTGTTGGGTGCGCTCGCCTACAGCAAACTTGGCCAGAGTGAGGACCCGCCATTCACCTTCAAGGTGATGGTGGTGCGCACCTTGTGGCCAGGTGCCACCGCTAACGAGGTGGCCAGTCAGGTCACCGAGAAGATAGAAAAGAAGCTGATGCAGACCGGCCAGTACGAGTTCATTCGCTCGTACTCGCGCGCCGGGGAATCACAGGTTCTGTACTTCGCCCCAGACCACATGACCTCTGATGAAGTGCCCGACCTTTGGTATCAGGTACGCAAGCGCGTGTCCGATATCCGTGGGCAGCTGCCACCAGGAGTGATGGGGCCGTTCTTCAACGACGAGTTTGGCGACACCTTCGGCAACATCTACGCGCTGACTGGCGAAGGCTTCGATTACGCCGTACTCAAGGACTACGCGGAGCGTGTGCAGCTAGTGCTGCAGCGCGCGCACGATGTCGCCAAAGTGGACCTGTTCGGCCTGCAAGATGAAAAGATTTTCATCGAGATCAGCAATACCAAAGTCGCGACCCTCGGTGTGTCCCTTGAAGCGGTCCAACGGGCGGTGGACGAGCAGAATGCGGTTATTGCCGCCGGATTCTTCGAGACTGACAGCGAGCGCGTGCAGGTGCGGGTGTCGGGACAATTCGACTCGGTGGAAGCGATCCGCGCGTTCCCTGTGCGCGTCGATGGCCGCAGCTTTACCTTGGCCGATGTCGCCGACGTGCACCGCGGGTTTTCTGACCCACCTGCTCCGCGCATGCGCTTCATGAGCGAGGACGCCATCGGCATCACCGTCTCGATGCGCAAAGGCGGCGACATCATTGGTCTTGGCAAGGCCTTGGAGGCCGAGTTCGCGCGCCTGCAACAATCGCTGCCGCAAGGCATGTCCCTGCATCGAGTCGCCGATCAACCCGCGGCGGTGCGCGACTCCGTCGGCGAGTTCGTACGCGTATTGGCCGAGGCGGTCGCCATCGTCTTGCTAGTGAGCTTTTTCTCGTTGGGATTCCGCACCGGACTGGTGGTCGCGTTATCGATCCCGCTGGTGCTGGCCATGACTTTTGCAATCATGCAGTTCTTCGGCATCGGCCTGCACAAGATCTCGCTGGGTGCGTTGGTGCTGGCCCTAGGCTTGCTGGTCGATGACGCCATCATCGCGGTCGAGATGATGGCGATCAAAATGGAACAGGGCTTCGACCGCGTGCGCGCGGCGGGCTTTGCGTGGCAGTCGACCGCGTTTCCGATGTTGACTGGGACCTTGGTGACGGCCGCCGGCTTCCTGCCGATTGCCACCGCCGCCTCCGGCACCGGCGAATACACGCGATCCATTTTTCAGGTGGTGACGATTGCCTTGATCGTGTCGTGGATCGCAGCGGTGGTGTTTGTGCCTTATCTCGGGGAAAAGCTGCTGCCGGAACCTGCCGCCCACGACGCGCACGGCGCAGCACCTGACCCCTATCAGACGCGCTTTTACAGACATTTCCGGCGCTGGGTGGAATGGTGCGTGGCGCAACGCAAGACGGTGATTATCGCCACCGTGGCACTGTTTGTTGCGTCCATCCTGTTGTTCCGCTTCGTTCCGCAACAGTTCTTTCCATCCTCCACACGGCTGGAGTTGATGATCGATCTGAAACTGGCAGAGGGCTCGAGTCTGCGCGCCACCGAGGTCGAAGCAAAGCGACTGGAGGCGATGCTTGCCGATTATCCGGGCATCACCAACTATGTCGCTTACGTCGGCACCGGATCGCCCCGTTTCTACCTGCCGTTGGACCAACAACTGCCGTCTGCCAACGTCGCCCAGTTTGTGGTGCTTACCGCCGATATCGAGGCACGCGAAGCCCTGCGCAGTTGGTTGATCGACATCTTGCGTGATGAGTTTGCCGGCATCACCGCGCGTGTCACTCGGCTGGAAAATGGTCCGCCCGTCGGCTATCCGATCCAGTTCCGGATATCAGGTGAGCACATCGATGAAGTCCGCCGAATTGCGTTTGAGGTGGCCGAGAAGGTGCGCGCCAACCCGGCAGTCAGCAACGTCAATCTCGACTGGCATGAACCAAGCAAAATCATCCGTGTGCGCATTGATCAGGAAAGAGCGCGCGCCATCGGCGTCACCTCAGCGCAAGTCGCGACCTTCATTCGCGGCTCCTTGTCCGGCTCATCAGTCAGTCAATTTCGTGAGAACAACGAACTGATCGAAATCCTGCTGCGCGGCCCCGACGATGAGCGCAGCCGGATGAGCCTGATTGGCAGTCTGTCGGTGCCGACCTCGAACGGGCGCAGTGTGCCGCTGGCGCAAATCGGCACCATCGAATACAACTTCGAGCCCGGAGTGATTTGGCACCGCAACCAACTGCCTACCATCACCGTGCGCGGCGACGTTTACGGCCGCGAACAACCCGCCACCGTGACCGCGCAGATCCTGCCAACGCTGGCCTCGATTCGAGAGGCATTGCCGTTTGGATATCTGCTTGAAACTGGCGGCAGTGTCGAAGATGCGGGCAAAGGCCAGCGCTCGGTCGCCGCCGGCGTTCCCCTGTTTATCGTCGTCGTGCTCAGCCTGCTGATGCTGCAGTTGCGCAGCTTCTCGCGCACTTTGCTGGTGTTTTTGACCGCGCCGCTAGGGCTGATCGGAGTCGTGCTTTTCCTGCTGTTGTTCCAGGTGCCATTTGGCTTCGTCGCGATGCTCGGCACCATCGCGCTGTCCGGAATGATCATGCGCAATTCGATCATTCTGGTGGATCAGATCGAGCAGGACATCAGCGCTGGCCAGCCGCCGGCGCAGGCCATCGTCGAGGCCACCGTGCGCCGCTTCCGACCCATCGTTTTGACCGCATTGGCGGCGATTCTGGCGATGATTCCGCTCTCGCGCAGCGTGTTTTTCGGGCCGATGGCGGTGGCGATCATGGGCGGCCTGTTGGTGGCCACCGCGCTGACCTTGCTGTTCTTGCCGGCGCTTTACGCGGCGTGGTTTCGCGTTCGCCCGGCGTCGGCGGTTGCCTGAATGCGCGATCCATTTACCCCGGGCTTTTCATGAATGCGCACACCCTCATGAAAAGGGCCGGGGTTAAACCAGTGGTCGCGCTGAACCGCGATCCAGCGCGATGACTTCCGGCACTGCGCGGCGGCGTCTCGGGTCGGCAGTCTGATGGCGTCCGGGCTAAACTTGCCGGCCTTGTTTTGTATCGGCCGACCCCGGCTCGGAGTTCCATATGCCGCTTGATTTCGCCACCGCCCGTCGCACCATGGTCGAGCAGCAGGTTCGGCCCTGGGACGTGCTGGATCCGCGTGTGCTGGCCACCATCGGTGGCCTGCATCGCGAGGACTTTGTCGGCACCCGCCATCGCAAACTGGCCTACGCAGACATCGAACTGCCGCTCGAACATGGCGAGAGCATGCTGAAGCCCATCATTGAAGGGCGCATTCTGCAGGCCTTGGACCTCGCTCCTGAGCACGATGTGCTTGAAGTCGGCACCGGTAGCGGCTACTTAACCGCCTGCCTCGCGCAGCTGACCCGCGCCGTCTTGAGCATCGATGTTCACAACGACTTCATCGAGCGCGCGCGCGTCCGCCTAGAGTCGATCAGCAGCACCTGCGTGCGCCTGCAAACAGCCGATGCGCTGAGCTTCGATCCCGGCCGCCAGTTTGACGCGGTGGCAATCACCGGCGCGGTGGCAACCGTGCCGACGCGCTTTCTCGACTGGGTGCGGCCGGGTGGGCGCATGTTCGTTATTCGTGGTGCCGCACCGGCGCAGGAGGCCGTGTTGCTGACGCGCCTGCAGAACGGTGCGGGTTGGTCAGAAGAGAGCCTGTTTGAAACCGATGTCGCTTACCTGCAGGGCGCGGCACCCATTCATCGATTTGTACTTTGAACTTCCATTCGCATCTTTCGCTAAGGACGTCATCATGATCTTCCACGCCCGCAGGCCGTTGGCCATTGCCGCGCTGTTGTTGTTCACCAGCGTCAACGTCAATGCCGCCGACTTGTTGCAAGCCTACCAACTGGCTCGGCAAAGCGATCCCCAGTTGGCGGCCGCTGAGTCCTCACGCTTGGCGCAAGGCGAGGGCATCGCCTTATCGCGGTCGGCCTTGTTACCGCAAATCAGTGCGGACCTCACATTGAATGATCGTCAAGGTGACAACAGCACGGTCGGCACCCGCCCCAATCCAGACGGCACAGTCAGCTTTGGCCGGAGTCTGGGCGAGAGTGATACCCGCAATCGTGGCTACAGCCTCAACCTCAACCAGTCGCTTTACAACCGCTCCAATTACACGCGCCTGCGCGCCAGCCGCGCCCGCGCCGCGCGTGCCGATGCCGACTACCAAGCCGCCAACAATGGGCTGATGTTGCGGGTGTCGGAAAACTACTTCCGCGTGTTGACCGCCATCGACTCGCTGGTGTTTGCGGGTGCGGAGCGGCGCGCGGTGAAGCGCCAATTGGATCAAGCCGAGCAGCGGTTTGAGGTGGGTCTAACCGCGATTACCGACGTGCATGAAGCCCGCGCCCGCTATGACAGCGCGCGTGCCAATGCCATCGCCGCCGCGAACGCACTCGATGACGCACGCGAGATCCTCGCCGAGATCACCGGCGAATATTTGCAAGGCTTCAAGGGATTGGACGACAGCTTCACTCCGAAATTGCCCGAGCCGGCCGTCGCCACCCAGTGGGTGGATTGGGCCTTGGCACAGAACCCGGGCCTGCTGTCGCGCGAGCAAGGCCTGCTCGCCGCTGGTCACGACATCGACACCGCCCGCGCCGCGCATCTACCGACCTTGAGCGCCAGCGTCGGCTTCAACGACAACGCGACCTGGGGCAGCAGCGGCTCTAACGGCGTCGTATTTCCGGCCGACAGCGCCAGCGATGGCAATACCATCGGTATCAGCTTGCGTGTGCCTTTGTTTGAGGGCTTCGCGACACAGGCGCAGGTTCGGCAATCGGTATATAACCGCGACGTGATCGGCGACCAGTACGAACAGGAGCGCCGCGCCGTCATCCGGCAAACACGCAACGCCTACCGCGCGTTAGAGGCTGGCATCAGTGAAATTGGTGCACGCCTGCAGGCCTTGGTATCGGCGCGCAGTGCGTTGGAGGCTACCGAAGCGGGCTTTGAGGTGGGCACCCGCACCATCGTCGATGTATTGCTCAGTCAGCAGCAGCTGTTCCAAGCGCAGCGCAACTACTCCGACTCCCGCCACACCTTCCTGGTCAATGGCCTGCGCCTGCGCCAAGCCGCCGGCACCATTGCCTTGAAAGATCTGCAAGAGGTCAATCGCTCGCTGGTTAGCGATGCTGAAGCGGCCCTCGTTGATACGCAGCAAGAGCCGCTGTAAGGGGAGTTTTTTGGTCGGCCCTGCGCGCCGCGCAGGCCGGCGGCTAGGGCGGAAAGTCGTCTGCCGGCAAGATCGCCTCAATCCGCTGCAACGAGCGCATGACCGCGCCGCGTGAGCCTGCCACCGCTTCCATGCCGGCGACGCCCATCGCTTGTCGGCGCTCAGTGGCGCTGAGCAGGCTTTGCAGGGCGGCGGCCAAGCCTTCTGAATCCATGACCCTAAGTGCGGCACCGCGATCCAACAGCAGGTCGGTCACTTCGCTGAAGTTGTGGGTATGCGGGCCGACCAACACCGGCACGCCAAGCGCGGCGGGCTCGAGTACGTTGTGGCCGCCAATAGGTTCCAGACTGCCGGCGACAAAGGCGACATCGGCGGCCGCAAGAAACGGCAGCAATTCACCCAGTGTATCGACCACAAAACACTGCACACGCGAATCTGGCAAGCCGTCTTCGGTGCGGGTGGCAGTCGCAAAACCATAGCTGCGACACAGCTGCGACATGGGTTTGAAGCGCTCGGGATGGCGTGGTGCCACCAGCAGCAGCGCATCGGGAAAACGCCCGAGCACGCGCGAGTGCGCCTCCAAAACCGCCAGTTCCTCGCCTTCGTGGGTACTTGCAGCTATCCACACCGGTCGCTGCGCGCCCCAGCCCTCGCGCCAACTGGCGGATTGCGCGGGCAAGCCTTCGGGTACGCGCATGTCGAACTTCAGATTGCCGACGATCTCCATCCGCTTGGGATCGGTGCCCAGCGCTAGGAAGCGCTCACCATCGATTTGTGATTGCGCGGCGACGAAGCGCGCGCAGCGGATCGCTTCACGGGCCAAAGAGCGCACCGGACCATAACCACGCAGTGACTTTTCCGACAGCCGTGCATTGGCGATCACGATGGGCAGGCCACGATCCCGGCACTCCAAGAACAGGTTGGGCCAGATTTCGGTTTCCATGATCACCGCCAAGGACGGTTGGATGCGATCCAGAAAGCGCCGAATCGCGGCTGGCAAGTCGTAGGGCAGGTAGACATGAAATACCGCGTCGCCCCACAACTGCCGGACCCGATCCGAGCCGGTGGGTGTCACCGTGGTGACCACGCAAGGGCGGTCGGCATAGCGCATGCGCAGGGCGTCGATGAGTGGCGCGGCGGCGTTGACCTCACCTACCGATACGGCATGCACCCACAGGCTGCCAGTGAAGTTCGGCCGCGGAAAGAACCCGAAGCGCTCGCGCCAGCGGCCATAATAACCACGCATCTTCAAGCCGCGCGTTGCCAACCGATACAGGATGACCGGCGTGACCAGGTACATGGTCAAGGTGTAAACGGCGCGCATGAAAGCGTGCTGGACGGTGGCGAACTGCATGCTCAGCGCTGATCCGCGAATGTAATACGCCCAGCCGGAACCGGTGCGGCCAGCGCTGTCATGGTGAGGGATTGCGCAGCAAACGCGCCAATGGTGGCGGGGCGGCCGCATTGACCGGCTCCAGCTCACGCGCAATGTCCACAAAGCCACGCATCACCGCGATGTCCTGCGGCCGACGATTGAGCGCGTCGCGCGCTTCCCTATCAGCGCCAGCAGCGAGCAGGCGCCGCACCAGTCGCAGTTGCCCATGCAGGGCGGCCAGATGCAGCGGCGAAAAACCACGACCATCGCGCGTGGCCAAGCTGGGCTCGGTTCGCAGCAGACGCTCGACCTGGGCGTTCAAACATTCTTCGTCCGGATTGGCACCGGGCTCCATGCGTGAGCCCAACAGCAGCAGCAAGGGCGTCAGGCCATCGGCGTTGCGCGCATCAGCGACAGCACCGGCTTCGAGCAACAGCTCCCATGTGCTCAACACGCGAGCCCGCTCACGCACGCTGAAACCAAACTGGGCCAAGGCGTGCAACGCCGTTGCGCCGCGTTGATCGACGGCCTGCGCGTTGGCGCCCGCCTCCAGCAGCACGCGGCATACGTCCGGGAATCCCAACGCTGTGGCAACCATCAGCGGCGTGATGTCACCCGGCAGCGGCTGGTCAGCGGCAACGCCATGGCGCAAAAGCACGGCGATCACCGTCAGTTGGCGGCGGCTCACCGCCGCGCTCAAACAGGTGGCACCACTGCTGGCGGCACGCGCGGGATCCGCTCCGAGAC
>Ga0163147_10001582_pt1 | contig 34344 bp, 32 predicted proteins | sample OliLakLV19MP6G1_FD_148597 | JGI IMG/M metagenome (GOLD analysis project Ga0163147, IMG submission 148597) | Freshwater microbial mat bacterial communities from Lake Vanda, McMurdo Dry Valleys, Antarctica- Oligotrophic Lake LV.19.MP6.G1 | ecosystem: Environmental > Aquatic > Freshwater > Lake >...
TCCAGGAACAGGGGAGCGATCGCGCAAACGTGCGTGTCCAGAAACAGGGGAGCGATCGACTTCGGGCAAGGGCAAGGTCCGGAAGTACTCGCCGTGTGCGCCTCGGGCGGGTCGCTCTTCGACGTGCCGGAGGATCTTGACTACGAAGGCGTGGTCGACGGCAACGACGTCGGCATCGTGCTCGCTGGCTGGGGCGGTCCGGGGTGGGCTGACCTCGACGGCAAGGGAACCATCGACGGTCGCGATCTGGGAATCGTGCTGAGCGCCCGGAGCGCACCGACTCCCTGATCGCGATGCTCGCCACTCGAGTTCACGAACAGTCGCGGCGCGCAGAATTCCGGCGGACCGCACCCGGGCGCGGGGTTCGCACCTCGGCGACCGATCCGTCGAGTTGAAGCGGAGCTTGGCCGGCACGGCCGTGCGTCCGCCGCCTGCTGAGCGCCCGGAGCGCACCGGCTCCCTGATCGCGATGCTCGCCACTCGAGCTCACGAACGGTCGCGGCGCGCAGAATTCCGGCGGGCCGCGCCGGGGCGCGGGGTTCGCGCCTCGGTGACCGATCCGATGAGTTGATGCGGAGCCTGGTCGGCGCGGCCGTGCGTGCGCCGCCGTGGGCTCGAGGCCCCGGCCCGCTCGTCGATCTCCGGCGCAGCACTGCTGCGGAGCGACCGGGATGGCGCTGTGGCGTACTGATCGGCGGTCTCGCGGGCGAGTGTGGCGACGCGCTCGGCCAGGGCCTTCGGCTTCACCACGCGGCAGTGGGGGCCGTAACCAAGGATCCACCACACGATCTCCTCGAAGCCGCTGACCGCGCAGCGGAGGACGCAGCTTCCGTCGGGCTTCTCGTCGATCTTCTGGGTGCGATGCCAGCGGGTCTCCACGATGTTGGGCGTGAAGGCGGCATCAAAATGCAGCTCGACATCGATGTCGGTGTCGCCGCGGATCATCCGCCAGGCGTTGCCGAGGTACTCGTCGATTGAGAAGTCGGTCGGTGGCTCGTAGCGCTTGTCGGAAAGATCCAGCTTGGCGAATCGACTGAGCTTGAGACAGCGCAGGTCGCGCCGATCGGAGCGGCGGCCGATTGCGTACCACGCCCGCACCGAGAAGAAGAGTGCCGCGGGTCGGAACTCGAACTCCTCGCCGCTGCGCCGGGCGTCACCCTGCGGGTCGTAGCGGCAGCGGAGCACGCGTCCCTCGCCGAGAGCGGTCTGCACCCGCTGATAGAGCTCGTTGAAGCCATCACGTTCCATGCTCGGGCCGGTGCGGATGGCGAGTTCGCGACTCCGGGCGGCGAGTTCGCGCCCGACGCCCTCGGGCAGGCACGCCACCACCTTGTGCAAGGCCCGCGCCGCTGCTCCGAGGAATGGGATCTGCTCGTTGGCGGCAAGGTCGGTGGCCAGCGCGGCAAGGGCCAGGGCTTCCTCGACCGAGAGGTGAATCGGCGGCATGAAGAACGCCCCGGCCAGGCGATAGCCGCCCCAGACCCTGTCGTGCTTCACGGGAATCCCCGCCGCCTTCAGCTCGTTGAGATCGCGGTAGATGTTCCGAGCGCTGACCCCGCAGCGAGCCGCCAGGTCCTTCGGCGCGAGCCGTTCCCGTCCTTGGAGGAGCATGACGATCTGAAGAAGGCGGTGCACCCGGGTGTACGGCATCGGCCGAGGGTAGAGGGGTCGCCGAAGACCTCTCGCGGCGCCGCTCGCCCGGCGTGTCGGACGAAACCCAAACACTCCCGGGTCCGTGAAACTGCCCGGGCAGGAGGCACGAAAGCCAGCGGCCTGCCCGCCCGGCGAGCCTGGAGCCACTCATGTCTCTCATGTCTCTCATGCCACTCATGCCTCTCATGCCTCTCATCCAGGTCGGTCAGAAGGCCCCAGCGTTCGCGCTTCGGGACACCACCGGGGCGGTGCATCATTTGAAGGACTATCTCGGGCGACCGGTCGCTCTGTACTTCTATCCCAAGGATGACACACCGGGATGCACCGATCAGGCCTGCCAGTTCCGCGATCGCACCCGCGACTTCGACCGAGCCACTGCGATCGTCCTCGGAGTGAGTCCGGATTCGGTGGAGTCGCACGCCGCCTTCGCCGAGAAACTCGATCTGCGCTTTCCGCTCCTGGTCGACACCTTCACTCGCAAGGGGACCCCGAAGACCTGCGACCGCTATGGCGTGTGGCAGGAGAAGGCCCTCTACGGCAAGAAGTACTTCGGCGTGGTGCGGACCACCTACCTGATCGATGAGGCCGGAAAGGTGGCGCGGCGCTGGGACCGCGTCAGCGTCGATGGTCACGTGGCCGAGGTGCTCTCCGCCGTGCATGAGATCCGTCGCGTCATCCCCCAGTCGGCGCGGTCGATGCTTGGCGCCGCAGCCGGGTTGGCGTGAGACCGGGCCGGCGCTTCTTCGAGTGATCGAGCCCCGGCCAGGCGTGTGCGTGGAAGAGTGTCAGCGGTCGCGACGGGCCGCGATGGCATTGCGATTTCGAACCGGCAACTCGACGATGGTGTCGAACCTCGAGCGATCCGCTGCGGTCAGGCGGGCCCACTCGTCTGCATGAAACACAAGCCACGTTCCGGCCTCCGCCGGGGTCTCCGGGCCCAGGCCCTCGAGCAGATATCGCGGGCGGCGGTCGGCGTACCAGAAGAGTTCGGGGCCGGTGAAGACCCAGAGGCCGCTGATGATGGGTTCCTCGGGACCGATTGATCGGGCCAGGACCTCTGCAGCGGCCGTCGAGGCGATGGTGCCGCGAACCGCGTTGCGATGCTCGGTGAACGCCCACGCGAGTGGAATGAGCGTCGCAAAGGTCGCGACGGTGGCCCAGACCGAGTTCCGGCGGATCCACAGCGTGACGGATCCGACCGTGAGCGATGCCGCCAACGCGATTGCGGTCCATCCGAAGAGGCCCGGTCCATGCGCCGGAATCGAACTCGCGAGGCCCGCGGCCAGCACCACGAGTGCAATCGAGGCGCCTCCGAAGGCCAGTGCCACGAGCGTCATCGCCTGCCGAAGACGCATCGCCATGCGCGGTGAGTACGCGCCCGCCGCGGCAGCCGCTGCAACCGCACCGGCCAGCGGTGCCAGCAGCGGCAGGGTCACATAGGCGTACCGCGCATTGTCGACCCCGCCGATGGCCCCGATGAGTAGCGCCAGGGCCCACGCGCAGGCAATGGCAACGACGAGCCGCCCACCCTCTTCGCCAAGTGCGCGGCGGGTGCTGGGAAGCAGGGCTGGAACAATCGCGAGTGTCGCGGGCAACCCCAGCGCGACCATGGCCAGGGGAATGGTCGCGCGGGACGCGAGCGAACCGTATGTTCCTGCCCGGTCGGCGGCCTCTGCAAGACCGCTGAAGTCGAACTCGCCGCTTTGCCGAAGGCCCAGGAACGCCGGGATGGCCCACGCCAGGAACAGGAGCGTGCCGAGCAGGAAGGCGAGCACGATGCAGCCGGCGACGCGCCACCGTGACCCGCGCGCAATCCAGAGCGCCGCGATCATGGCCGCGGCGACCGGGGCCATCGCGGCGTGAAGCTTGATGAGGAGGACGGCGCCGATCCCGAGGCCCGCCCAGCACACCACCAGAATCGATCTGCGACCGTTGCGTCGTCCGATCTCGAGGATCGCCAACGACGCCAGCGCCGCCGCTGCGGCATTGGGCGCGTCGACATCGGCGCTTCGGAACTGCCCCCACATCGCCACCAGCGCCACCGCCGCCGCTCCGGCGCAGAGGCCGGCCTGACGTCCGAACCAGCGCCGCGCGGCCAGCCACGAGACCAGGGCGATGACGACGCTCGAGAGCGCCGAGGGAAGTCGGTAGACCCATTCGGAAGTCGAGCCGACGAGCATCTCGGTCGCCGCGAGCAGCCAGTAGTGAAGCGGCGGCTTGCGCAGGTACGGAACGCCGTAGAGCCGCGGCGTCAGCCACTCGCCGCTGGTGACCATGTCATGGGCGGGCACCGCCCGATGCGGTTCGGTTCGCGCCAGCGGCGAGCCTCCAAGCCCCGGCAGCACGCACACCAGGGCCAGCATCAAGATGGCCAGGCCGTCGCCCCACGGCGGAAGCGTTCGGCGCGGTCGCGGGAGCGCCGCGGGTGGGTCGAGCGGCGCCGGAGCCGGTTCGATCATTCGGAAGTCGAGCTCTCTGGGAAGCGAGGAAGCGGATCGGGCACTTGGGTGAGGACTCCCAGTTCGACGAGTCGAGACGCGAGGGTGGCCAGGTTCTCGTTCAGATATCGCGGGAGCTTGGGATCGTCCTCGTCCCAGTGGAAGTCGATCATCTCCGCCCGGGCCCGCTCCGGGGTCCACCCTTCGACCAGCACGCGGTACATCGCCACCACGCCGCCTGTCCGATACACACCCGCCGAGCAGTGCACGAGGACCGCCTGATCGTCGTGCCGAGCTTCGTGCATTCGCCTGATCGCCTGGGCGTACTGCTCGATGTCGCCGGTTCCGTCGCCGCTGAGCGGGAAGAGGATCCGCTCGATCCCCAGAGTCTCCGCGGCCCGCTCCTCGGCCCGCTGGGCGTCGTTGTTCACCTCGTGCTGATTGAGGTCGACGATCACCTTGATCTCATGATCTCGAAGCGTCGCCTCGACCAGCGCTGGATGAAGCTGCCCGCTGCGATAGATCTCGTCCACTTCGACCACGCCCCAGCGCTTGGGAATCAGACGATCCTCAAGAACCTCTTCCCAGAGCCACACTCCGCCTCCGGCGAGTGCGACGAGTCCAGCGACCACGAGAAGATTTCGAGTTCGTTTCATCATGGCGGTGATTCCATTCCCGGCGAGGGCGGCGTGGCAGCTCTCGTTACACTCGCCGAATGACGTCAGCGACCGTCCGATTCAAGCGACTTTCTCCGTTCGCCCAACTGCCCGCGTACCAGACCGAGCACTCCGCAGGAATGGACCTGCACGCGGCGATCGAAGAGAGCGTCACCATACCGCCAAAGGGTATTCGAATGGTGCCACTCGGCTTCGCCATGGCCATTCCACCCGGGTTCGAAGCCCAGGTTCGCCCTCGCAGCGGGCTCGGCGCCAAGTACGGAATCACGCTCCCCAACGCTCCCGGGACCATCGACTCCGACTATCGCGGCGAGGTGCAGATTCCGCTGATCAACCACGGGGACACGGCGTTTGTCGTCGAGCCGGGAATGCGGATTGCCCAGATGGTGATCGCCCCGGTGATGCGCTGCGCGCTCGAGGAGGTCGACGAACTCGACGCGACCGAGCGCGGTGACGGAGGATTCGGAAGCACCGGAATCGCCAGGAACCGGGCGTGAGGGGCAAGGCAGACCGGTCGCGAGGACAGCAGACCGGCCGTTTGTAGGAGGCAGGGAGCAGACCGGTCGTTTGTAAGAGGCAGGAAGCTTGTAAGAGGCAGGGAGCAGACCGGCCGCTGCGCGCCCTTGTCGGGAGCAGCAGCGGGTTGCACGACTGGGTGCGTGCGCGGGGGTTCGGAACCGGGGGAGAGGGATCAGGAATGAGGAGCGGGTTTCGCGATTCGATACGTGCGCACGGGGGCGGCGTCAACTCGGAGACCTGGGGCGCGGGCGAAGGACAACACCACGCGCAAGACTCGAAGCGCACGCGTTGCTCAGCCCACCAAAGCGAGTGTCGGCCCGGAGGGCCGAACGGAGCGCTCAAATCAATCCTCTGCCCGGCTCAGCCCACCAAAGCGAGTGTCGGCCCGGAGGACCGAACGGAGCGATCAAATCAATCCTCTGCCCGGCGCGGCCCACCAAAGCGAGTGTCGGCCCGGAGGGCCGAACGGAGCGCTCAAACAAACAGCGCTCAAGAACTACCCCCCCACGCGACTCATCTGATCGAGCATCATCCAGAGACTCATCGATCCCGGCGGAGGCGAGAGCTCGCCGTTCAGCACCTGCCCCACGGTCCAGCCGGATCCGTATGCGGTGGTGTTGACCCGATGGCTCGGACCGAACCCCAGTCCGTTGAGAGAGACGCCACCGAACAGCCCGCCTGAGCGGACGAAGGGGAGTACCTCGGCCTCGGGCGAGTCGGGCGCGGTGCGGCCCTGTGCGGTTCCGGCGACGCCCTCGATCCGCCCGATCGAGTAGATGCCGGTGGCCAGCATGCGATCGACGGCGCTCTGGGCGGTGAAGACGAGGACGATCTCGCGGGTCTGTCCGCCGATCTGAAGACCGATCGAGCCGGTGGACATTGCAATTGCCAGCGGGGGCGACCAGCCGCCCTCGATCCGTCGCACCAGGACGCCCTCGCCACCCGAGGCCCCGACGATCATGGCACCTTCGGTCTCGCGCAGCACCGCGACCGCCTTGGCCGCGGCCATGGTCTCGGGCGGGATGACGCTCGCCGCGTCGAATGCACGAAGCACATTGAGATTCTCGCTGACCACCTGCGACATCCGCTGTGAAGTGCAGGCGGTGGAGGCGAGGGCGAGAAGAACGAGCGAGGCGATCGTGGAGAGTCGTCGATGCATGGGAGTTTCCAAACCGGAGGTCGAGAGCATACCGGGTCAGACCAGACCGGCGAGGCCATCGAGGCCGAGCGGTTCCCGCGTGAAGAACGGTTCGGCGCGCGGCGTGCCGATGCGGCTTCCGAAGTAGCGCTCCGCCGCGTCGACCCATTCGACGACCGCGCGGTTCTTCTCGGGAAGCACGAACTGACTGTGGTAGGCGAGGATCGCCTCGCGCTTCTTCGATTCGAAGCCGGTGATGTCGAGCAGAAAGTTGGGATCGGCCACGCGCCGCAGGTGGGTCGCGTAGTAGTAGAAGAGCCACTTGGGATGGATCGGCTCACCGGGGAGATCGATCCTGGTGAGCTTGGCGTCGAAGCGGGCGTCCTCGACGATGCGAGTCGTCGCCAGGTGATCCGGGTGGGCATCCTCGAAGTGCGGAACGAAGACGATCTGGGCGCGATGGCGGCGGATGACTCCCGCGACCTTGTGTCGGGCCTCGATCGAGTGCTCGACGAATCGATTGGGAAGGCCGAGGGATTCGCGTCTGACGCCGAGGATGCGGGCCGCCTCGGCAGCCTCGCGAGCGCGAATCTCCGGCGAGCCGTGCGGCGTGGGCTCGCCGTTGGTCATGTCGAGCAGGAGAACGTTGTGGCCGGCCGCGACGAACTTCGCAATCGACCCACCCATGCCGAGCTCCTGATCGTCCGGATGCGGACCGACGACGAGGATCGAGGTCGCGGCCATGGAAGTCATCGGCACTCGACCACCCAACGCAGATTCGGGATCGGGTTCACGTGAACGCTCTCGTGAAGAGGTCGCGCATCATGCCCCAGGACTGGTCTTCTGCCCGCTGGTCGTGCTTCACGGCGGGGTTGTTCATGGCATTCGCGGCCGGATTGGTGAAGGAGTGCACCGCGCCGCCGAGTTCGACGAAGCTCCAGCGGGCCTTGGCGGTGCGCATCTCCTTCATGAACCCGGTTCGCTCGGCGTCGGAGACCATCGGGTCTTCGGCCCCGTTCAGGACCAGCACCTCGGCCTTGATGGTGCCTTGCTGCGCGGGCATCGTCGTGGCCAGCCCGCCGTGGAAACTGGCGACTGCGTCAATGTCGGCCCCGGCCCTGGCCAACTCGAGCACCACGCTGCCGCCGAAGCAGAAGCCGATGGCCCCGAGCTTCTCACCGTCGGTGAAGCGGAACCCTGCGAGCTGCTGAAGCCCGGCCATCGCCCGCGCCCGAAGCAGCGGCAGATCCTTCTTCACTGCGCCCGCGAGCGTGCCCGCCGCGGCCGGATCGGTCGTCACGGTGCCCGCCCCGTACATGTCGCAGGCGAATCCCACATACCCCAGCGCCGCCAGATCGGAGGCCCGACGCCTGGCGTAGTCGTTGCATCCCCACCATTCATGGACGACCAGCACTCCGGGACGCTTCCCGGGCTTCGCGTCATCCCAATACACGTGACCCTGAAAGGTGATGCCACCGGTTTCGTACTCGATGACCTCGGTCCGAATCTCGGCAGAGGCAACAGACGCGACCATCAGAGTGAGAAGGAGTGCGCGGAGAGTGGCCATGGGAGGACATTAGGGGCAGGCGGCAGGGGGCAGGCGGCTCGCTTCGTTCGCCGGAAGGGAGCAGCAGTGGGTTGCACGATTGGATGCGTGCGCCGAGTGGCGCCGCCATGCACTGCCCAACGACGCCGCGCACGCACTCAATCGTGCAACCCACTGCGGCTCCCTGCTCCCTTCAGCGAGCGAAGCGAGCCGGCTCATCCGCCCACCGGCATCTTCGGCTGATGCAGCGAAACCGGCGCCACCCTCTTGCGGCGCATGCGCACGTTGAGGAATTCGACGAAGAGGGAGAAGCCCATCGCGAAGTAGATGTAGCCCTTGCTGACGTGGGCGCCGAAGCTCTCGGCCACGAGCATCACGCCGATGAGCAGGAGAAACGACAGGGCCAGCATCTTGACCGTCGGGTGCCGTTCGACGAACTCCGAGATCGGGCGGGCGAAGATCATCATCACGGCGATCGAGATCACCACGGCGGCGATCATCACCGGCACGTGCTGGGCCATGCCGATTGCGGTGATCACCGAGTCGATCGAAAAGATCAGGTCCATCACCATGATCTGGGCGATGACCCCGCCCATCGTCGCGATCGCGGCACCTGTCGCCGAGACCTGCTGATCGCCCTCGAGCTTGGTGTGGATCTCGTGGGTGGCCTTGTAAAGAAGGAAGAGGCCGCCAAGCAGGAGCACCAGATCGCGCCACGAGAAGGCCAGCTTGAAGTCGAGCAGCTCGATCACCAGCCACTTCTCCTGAAGTCCCGCGAGCCATCCGATCACCAGAAGCAGCAGGATCCGCATGGCCATCGCGACCAGCAGTCCGAGCCGCCGGGCGGCCTGCCGCTTCTCCGGAGGCAGCTTCGAACTGAGGATGGCGATGAAGACGATGTTGTCGATCCCCAGCACGATCTCCATGATCGTGAGGGTGAAGAGGGCCATCAGGCTGGCCACCGAGAAGAGGTGAGGGACATCGGCGGCGGCGGTCGGAGCGACCTCGGAAAGCAGCGCAAGCAGCGGGATGGCGATCATGTCTGGCAGCGTAGCGACGAGATATCTCCAGCACGGCTCCGCCAGTGCCGAGCAAGGCGGCGCTGCGTCACCTGCGATAGCCTCTCGCAATGCCGTTTGCGATCTATGGCGGTTTCGTGGTGCTGGTCCTGGTTCTGGTGCTGCTCGACCTGGGCGTGCTCACCCGCAGCGCCCATGTCATCGGCACCCGCGAGGCCCTGCTGCGGACCTCCGGCTGGGTGAGCCTCGCGCTCGGCTTCAACGTCTTCATCTACTTTCTTTACGGACACGATTGGTTCGACTGGAAGGAGGTCAGCGGTCACAGTCTTGCGGGCGGCGACGCGGCGGCCCAGTTCTTCGCCGGGTATCTGCTCGAGCAGTCCCTCTCGGTCGACAACATGATGGTGATCGCCATCATCTTCGGCTTCTATCGCATTCCCGCGATCAACCAGCACCGTGTGCTCTTGTGGGGCATCCTCGGGGCCCTCGTGCTGCGGGGGATCATGATCGCCCTCGGCGCCGTTCTGATTCAGTCCTTCACCTGGGTCGTCTACGTCTTCGGCGCGTTTCTGATCGTCACGGCGGCGAAGCTCCTGGTTGCGAAGGAAGGCGAGGTGCATCCGGAGCGCAACCTGCTCTTCAAGATCGCCCGACGTCTCTACCCGATCAGCCCCACCCTCGATGGCGATCGCTTCTTCACCCGCGTGGCCGACGGGCGTCGGGCCATGACTCCGATGTTCCTGGCCCTGATCCTGGTCGAGACCAGCGATGTGATCTTCGCAGTCGATTCGATCCCCGCGATCTTCGCGGTGACCAGCGATCCCTTCCTCGTGTTCACCAGCAACGTCTTTGCGATCCTCGGCCTCCGTTCGCTCTACTTCGCGCTCGCGGGCATGCTCGAGAAGTTCCGATTCCTGAAGACCAGTCTGGTCTTCGTGCTGGCGTTCGTCGGGGTGAAGATGATCCTGAGCCATCACTTCCACATCGCCACCTGGATCGCGCTCCTGATCATCGGCGGCATCCTCGCCATTGGGATCATCGCCTCGCTGGTGATCCCCGAGCCCGAGACCGGGCATGAGCATGCGGCCGAGTGATCGGGCGGCGGTTGGGCGATGCCCTCGAGGCCGCCGCCACCGCGTGTACCCTCCCGCCATGTTCATTCGCGCCTCGCTCGCCACGGGTGTCTCGTCGCTGTTGATCGCCCTCTCGATGTCGACAGCACTCGCCGCACGCGGATCGGTGGGTTCCTCGGTTTCGCATCAGGCGGAGAGCGCGCCGGTCGAGTCGGCGCGGCTCGGGCCCGCCGAGGACCCGGCCGACGATGCGACCAGGGCCGACGCGGCAAAGATGCCTGCCAAGCCTGAAAAGCCTGAAAAGCCTGAAAAGCCTGAAAAGCCAGAGAAGATCACGCTCGAGCGACTCTTTCCGGAGAAGAGCTTCTTCGGGCCCTCGGCCAATCGTGCCGACTTCTCCTATGACGGGCGCTATGGCGCGTTTCTCTGGAGGCCGTGGTTCGAAAGGCGTCACGGCGATGACCTCTGGATCCACGACTTCACCACTGGCGCGACCCGTCGGGTGACGATGGTCTCGGTGATGTCGCGCTTCCAGGAGGACACACGGAAGGTGCGCGACGACCGCGTGAAGAAGGAGAAGGAGCGAGCGAAGAAGGAGGGCGGCGCGAGGACGCCGCGCACGGCGGGTGAGGCGAAGGGCGCCGAGATGAAGACCACCCAGACCGAGCAGAAGACCGAGCAGAAGACCGAGGGCGAGACGAAGCTCGAGTCGACCAGGACCGATGCGCTCGCCGGCCCGGACCCCGTGAGCGGCACCTGGCGCGGTCGGGTGACCGGCGAGGGCGCCGACTTCCTGCCACCTGCCGGGGTCGAAGTGACCATCGAGCTGCGCCGGGCCGAGGACAACAGCGTCTCCGGCGTGCTCCGCAGCAGCGTCTTCGAAGCGCCGATCTCCGAAGGGAAGTTCGATCCCGCGAGCGGCACACTCTCGTTCACGCTGCGCATCGAGTCGCTCGCCACCGTGGCCCGCGCCGAGATCACTCTCTCCGGCGAGAAGGCGTCGGGCACGATTGCAATCGAGGGCGTCGAGGTCGTTCTCAAGGTGGAGGGCAGTCGCGAGGCGGCCGACCCGGGACTGATCGCCGCCGCCGAGGCACCGGCGAAGCCCGACGACGAGCGCCTCGCGGAGATCGTGCGGCGCACCGCCCGCGACATGAGCGACCTGGTCGACGCGAAGGACGCTCTCGACGAGAAGGCTCCGCGCTACGGCGGCATTCAGAGCCTGGAGTGGTCGCCGGTTTCGAACGAGCTGATCTTCATGTCGGCGGGCGAGATCTACCGCTGCGTGGTGGCGCCGGATCCGGCGCAGGATGTGATCACCCGCCTCACCCGCTCGCGGGTCGACGAGCGCGACGTGCAGTGGCTGCCGGACGGCAGAGGCTTCACCTTCATGCGCGAGGGCGATCTGCTGCGGATCGTCTTTGGCAGCGACGCAATCGAGCAGATCAATCCCCGGCTTCCCGATGGCGAGACCATGACCGGCTATCGGCTGAGCCAGGATGGCAATCGGCTGGTCTTCATCGCCACCAAGGGGCGACGCGTCCAATCCCGCGAGGTCAACATCGTCAGCTATCGCGATCGCTTCGCCCAGGTGCGGGCGGTGCCTCGAACCGTCTCCGACGATCCGGTCGGCGAGACCGAGCAGAGCGTCTACCTCTATGACGTCGGCGACAAGCTCGCTGAACGTGGACTGCTCAAGCAGGTCTTCACCCGCAAGCAGAGCGGCCCGCGCGACGTGCTGCGGACGCCGCGCTGGTCGCCCGACTCGACCCGGGTCGCCTTCTCGGTCTTCGAGCAGTCGTCGGGCCGGGTCGAGATCATGGAGGCGATGTTCGCGCCGGTGCCTCCGGAACCAGCGGCGCCGGGTGGCGACGCGGCGAAGCCGGTGGCGAATGCGGACGGGACCTCGGGGGCGTCGGAGAAGAAGGAAGGCGACGCTGACATGAAGGGCGACGGTGCCGAAACAACGACAGACGCCAGGAAGGAGGACAAGGCCGCTGCGACCCTGCCCGAACCCGCGCCCGATCCCAAGCCCGTGTTCGAGATCCGCGACGCCCGCGCGGTCTACCGCTTCCTGCACAACGGCGGCCCGAACACTCCTTCCCTCATCGATCCGCACTATCTCGCCGACAGTCGCCGCATGGTCTTCCTGACCGAACTGAGCGGATTCCGCCAGCTCCACATCCTCGATCCGCTCTACGAGCAGCTCGAGCAGATCACCAGCGGCCGCTTCGAGGTCTATCCCATCTCGATCTCTCGCGATCACCGTCGACTCTTCGTGCTGGCCACCAAGGATGATCCGGCCCAGCAGCACGTCTATCGGATCGATCTCGAGACCCGCGAGTTCGTCAAGCTCTCGCGCCGCGAGGGGACCCATGCGGCTGCCGCAGTGAGCGACGACGGCACTCGCGTGCTGACGTCGGTGGTCGACTTCGGCTCGCTCAACGAGCTTTTCGCAATCGACGTCGTGGCCGGAACCGAGCGCTCCCTCACCGACAGCCATCCCGACGAGGCCCGGGCCCTGACCCATATGGCCCCGGAGTACTTCACCTATCAGAACCGCCACGGCCAGTCGATCCACGGTCATCTCTTCCGACCGGCCGACTGGACCCCGAGCGACACGCGACCGCTGCTCGTCTACGTCTACGGCGGACCGCTGGGCTCGCGCAAGATGGCCACCCGCGGCGCCTTCGACGCTCCGAGCTACTTCTTCGCCTGGTACATGGCCAAGGTCCACGGCTACGTCACCTGCACCATCGATCCGCGCGGCGCCAGCGGCTACGGGGGGCTCTTCGAGAAGAGCAACTACGAACAGGTCGGCAAGCCCCAGGTCGAGGATCTCGTCGACGGCGTGAAGTGGTTCATCGACGGGCAGGGCGTCGATCCGAAGCGCGTCGGGATCCACGGCTGGAGCTTCGGCGGGTTCCAGACCCAGATGTGCATGTACACCGAGCCCGACGTCTTCGCCCTCGGGATCGCCGGGGCCGGTCCGACCGAATGGGAGAACTACAACGCCTGGTACTCGACCGGAACCATCGGCCCGAGCCGGCCCGGTCAGACCGATCTGGCGAAGTTCTCGCTGCTGCCGCTGGCGAAGAACCTGAAGGGACGACTGCTGCTGGTGCACGGTGTCGAGGACGACAACGTGCTCTATCAGGACACCATGCGGGTCTATCGCGAGCTGCTCAAGGCGGGCAAGGAAGCGCTCGTCGATCTCTTCATCGATCCCACCGGCGGACACGGTCTCGGTGGCGACGTGAAGACCGTGAACCGCTATCGCAAGTACGAGGACTATCTCATCACCCACCTCGGCAAGGGCGAGCCCGCAAAGGAGCAGCCCGGTCCGCCCGCCAGTGCCGCAGATGCGCCGCCAGATGCACCTGCGGGTGCGCCGCCGGTCGAGACCGCCCCGCCTGAGGTCGCGCCGCCGGTGACGACGACTGCGGATACACCGTGAGCGACTCACGCGACCTCGCGGTGCTCCACTTCGGCCGTGCAATCTGCAACGATCGTGCGGCGGCGACCCGTCGCGAGTGGCTGGTGACCAACGCAATCGGCGGGTACGCCTGTGGCACGGTTGCCGGTGAACTCACCCGCAAGTATCACGGGCTGCTGATCGCCGCGACCCAGCCACCGGGCAAGCGGGTGCTGCTGCTGACGGCGCTCGACGCCGAGGTCGCAATCGACGGGATCACGACCTCGCTGGCAACGCATCGCTGGTGCGGCGACGTGGTCTCGCCCCACGGCGACATCCACCTCGAACGATTCGAACTCGACGGGTCCGTTCCGATCTGGACCTATCGCCTGGACAGCGTCCTGCTCGAGCGTTCGATCTGGATGCGCCGCGGAAGCAACACCACCTGCGTGCGCTGGCGGCTGATCCGTGGCGGTCCGGTGGCCCTCTCGCTCCGCGCCCTGACGACGCATCGCTCGCACCATGCGGTGAGACCCGAGCCGCATGTGGAGCGGCGGATCGAGTTGGTCGCGGGTGGTGTGCTCGTCAGTGAAGGCGACGCGTCGACGGGGCTTCTTCTGCGAAGCGATCGCGGGCACGTCCACGCCGCCTCGGGTGCGATCTACCGCGACTTCCAGCTCTCCGTCGAGGCCGCGCGGGGTTACGCGGCCCGGGACAGCCACCACCATGCGGCGACACTCGACCTGCTTCTCGCCGAAGGAGAGTCGGTGACGGTCGTGGCCACCGCGACCGATCGGCGCACGCCGGAGTTCGAGCCTCTGGAGGTCGAACGCTGGCTGGCGGAACAGCGCCAGCACGACGCCCTGACCGTGGCCCGCGCCGCGGCGATGCAGCCTGCCGCGAGTGCAACGACCGACGGATCGCCCGCGCGGCGGATGAGCGACGCTCGTGCAGTTCTCGCACTCGCCGCAGACCAGTTCATCGTGCGGCGCCGCGGGCCCGATGGTCGCACCGGAAGCACGATCGTCGCGGGATATCCCTGGTTCGAGGACTGGGGCCGCGACACCATGATCGCTCTGCCGGGACTCTGTCTGACAACGGGTCGAGGAGATGTCGCCAAGGAGATCCTCCGCACGTTCGCGGCAAGCCTCGATCGCGGCATGCTCCCGAACCGCTTCCCCGATGAAGGCGGAGCGACCGAGTACCACACCGTCGACGCCACCCTCTGGTTCGTCCGCGCCGTCGACCTCACCTTCCGTGCCACGGGTGACGAGGAACTCGTCCGCGAACTGCTCCCGGCGCTCCACTCGATCATCGACTGGCATCGCCGCGGCACTCGTCACGGGATCAGGGTGGACGAGACCGACGGGCTGCTTCGCTCCGGCGAGCATGGCGTGCAGCTCACCTGGATGGACGCCAGGATCGGCGACTGGGTGGTCACCCCGCGCACCGGAAAGTGCGTCGAGATCAACGCCCTCTGGATCGCGGCGCTCGACTCCATTGCGGAGTTCACGCGGCGTGGAGGTGGCGACCCATCGGCATACGAGACCGTGGCCGACCGAGCGGCGCGCTCCTTCGCGCGCTTCTGGAATCCGAGTGAACGGTGTCTCTACGACGTGATCGACGCGGCCCCGCACGAGAGCGTGCGCGACGGCGTCGACGCCAGCGTCCGCGCCAATCAGGCCGTCGCCGCCATGCTCGTGCGCCCCAGCGGTGCGGGCGGCGTGAGCGGTGCGGGTCGCCAGCCGCATCAACCGCTGACCGCTGAACAGCGCCGCGCCGTGGTCGACTGCCTCGAGCGCGAGCTTCTCACCTCGCACGGCCTGCGGACCCTCTCTCCCCGCGATCCGGCGTACCTCGGTCGATACGCCGGCGATCAGAAGACCCGCGACGCCTCGTATCACCGCGGAACCGTCTGGCCCTGGCTTCTCGGGCCCTTCGTCGCCGCATGGCGAAGCACTCGTCGACCCGCCGAAGAGGCCCCTGCCGCGCAGCGGATTCGCGAGTTTCTCCTGCCGCTTGTCCTGCATCTCGAGGATGCCGGGCTGGGCAGCGTGAGCGAGGTGTTCGACGGCGATCCGCCCCACGGTCCCGGCGGCTGCGTGGCCCAGGCCTGGAGCGTGGCGGCGCTCCTCGAGTCGATGGCCGAGTCGCACTTCAGGTGACTTCGACAGGCGGCGCTTCGTTTTTGCAGACCGCTCCGTTATCCTCGCCCTGCTCCACTTCGTCCCGATCGCTCGCACCCGACCCTCTCGAGGCCCCCGATGTCCAACCACGATCGTCCGGACTCCGTCAACGACAGCGCCGCTCATCCTCATGCCGGCGACCCGGGGTTCTCGCGCCGGCGATTCATCGCCGCGGGTGCCGCGGTCACTGCGGGCGCGGCCCTGATCGGCGCCACCAGCGCCGACCAGCCGGTGGCGTCGCCTCCGAAGACTCCCGCGCCGCAGGGCCGAGCCGCGAAGACCCCCAAGGAGGGTGAAGCGATCCGCCTCGGCGTGATCGGAACCGGCGGCATGGGCACGGGCCACTGCCAGGCGATCCTGAGTCTCGTCGGACAGGGCAAGGAGAAGGTCGACATCGTCGCCCTCTCCGACGTCTGTCAGCCGCGACTCGATGCCGCGAAGGCGATCTGCGAGGCCGGCCAGGGTGGCCGGACCGTCGAGGTCTATCGCGACTACACCAAGCTTCTGGAACGCGACGACATCCACGCGGTGCTGATTGCATCGCCCGAGCACTGGCACGCCAAGCAGGCTGCCGATGCCATCCTCGCCGGCAAGGACGTCTATCTCGAGAAGCCGATGACTCTCGACCTCCCCGATGCGCTCATGCTCCGCAGCGTGCAGCAGGCCAATCCGAACACGATCGTGCAGGTCGGCACGCAGATGACCCGTCTTCCGAAGTACCCCGCGGCGCGGCAGGCGATCAAGGACGGTCTGATCGGCAAGCCGGTCTGGAGCCAGACCAGTTACTGCCGCAACAGCAAGGACGGCGAGTGGCAGTACTACGGCATCGATCCGGCGTGGAAGCCCGGCGAGAATCTCGACTGGGACAACTGGTGCGGACCGCTCGGCAAGCAGGCGTGGGATCCCGCGGTGTACGCCCGCTGGCGCCGCTACAGCAAGTTCTCGACCGGCATCATCGGCGACCTTCTGGTGCACGTGATGACCCCGATGATGCTGGCCATCGACATGGGCTGGCCGACGCGGGTCGTCGCCACCGGTGGCCACTACGTCGACAAGAAGATGGACAATCCCGACCAGATCAACATCAACGTCGACTTCGGCGGTGAGCACACCATGATCGTGGCCGGCAGCACCTGCAACGAGGTCGGCCTCGAGACGATGATCCGCGGCCACAAGGGCACGCTGTATCTCGGCGGTCGGCACTGCCAGTTCCGCCCCGAGCGGATCTTCGTGGACGAGGGTCTCGAAGAGAAGCGCATCGAGTGCGAGGACATCGGCAACGATCAGGACGTCCATCGGCTCAACTTCTTCAAGTGCGTCCGCACCCGCGAGAAGCCCGACAGCGATGTCGAGCAGGGCGCCAAGGTGATGGTCGTCGTCGATCTGGCGACCCGCTCGTTCTGGGAGGGCGGCGCGTATCGCTTCGATCCCAAGACGATGACGGCGTGGAAGGCGTGATCCCCCGCGGCGGCGACAGTCCAGCGGCAGCAATCGACGACGCGTCCGCGGCGACGTGTGCGGTCGGTGCGCCCGAACCGGTTCTGCTTCTGGCGTGCGAGGCGATGCGGACGAGATTCGAACTGGTTCTGCCAGACGACGGGCGCGGTGCGGCGGCGCTGCGCGCAGTCGGCGAAGCGGCGCTGGCCGAGATCGTCGGGCTCGGCGAGACGCTGAGTCGGTTCCGCCGCGACGGAGTCGTGCGACATCTGGAGCGGACGGCGCCGGGCGGATGGACGAGGGTCGATTGCGAGCTCTTCGCCCTGCTCTCGCTCTGCGCCCAGGTGTGTCGCCTTTCGGACGGGCTCTTCGATGTCACGCTCGGTTCACTCATGCGGACGCATGGGTTTCACGGCTCGCGCGACGGGGGGCCGGACGACCATGGCGTCGTCGGACTCGAGCACGCGAACTGTTCAGCCGGATTCACGGCCGGTGTCACCACCAGGACCACAACCAGTTGCGACGCGATCGAGTTTGATCCGGTCGCCTGCGCGGTGCGCTTCCCGCGGCCGCTCGAGCTCGACCTTGGCGGTGTCGCCAAGGGCTTCGCCCTCGATCGAGCGGCGCTGATCCTGCGCGAACACGGCATTCGAAGCGCTCTCATTCACGGCGGAACCAGTTCGATCATCGCCATCGGGAGTCCGCCGAATGCGCAAGGCGAAGCGGGAGGCCAAGCAGCCGGCGGATGGTCGATTGCCATCGCTTCACCCGTGGGCAATCGACGACTCCTCCTCCGCGATGCGGCCCTGGCCGTGAGCGCCCCGCACGGCCGCATGGTCGATGGTCGGCCGCACGTCATCGACCCGCGACGCAGCGCGCCCGCAGTCGACGCCGCCGACGTGGTCGCCATCCACATTCCCCTCGCAGACGATCCCGCGGCGCTTCCCGCAGCCTCCGCCGACGCCTGGACCAAGCCCGCTCTGCTGGAATCCCGGCGTCCCGCGCATCTGCCCCCTGGCGCCAGCGCCTTCATCGTCCACCAGGGCCGCACGTCCCTCGACGAACTCCCAATCGCCCTCTGGGCGTAGCTCCTCGCTCTCCTCGCTCCACGCTCTCGACTCTCTGCCACCCATGAATCGCCGCGACTTCATCCACACGTCAACGGGCCTCGCCGCCATCGCACTCATGCCCGAGGTGCTGGCCGCCGCGCCGCGCTCGGCCGATCCAATCGGCGTCGCCGTGATCGGCGCCGGCCGCCAGGGGCGGGCGATCATGGGCGAGCTTCAGAAGCTCACTGCCGCGAAGGTGCTGGTGCTCTGCGACAACGACGCCGGGCGACTGCGTTCCGGGCTCGGGCGAGCCGCCGGTGCCGAGGGCGTCGATGACTATCGCACGGCGCTCGAACGCAGGGATGTGCAGGCGGTGGTGATTGCCACACCCACGCACGAGCATCGGGCCATCGCCGTCGATGCCATGGCTGCGGGCAAGCACGTCTACTGCGAGGCGCCTCTGGCTCACACCATCGATGACACCAGGGCGATCGCCGCCGCCGCGGCCGGGAGCAGCAGCCTCTTCGCCGCCGGCTTTGAAGGACGCTCCAATCCGGTCTACCGCCTCGCCCGAACCTTTTATCGCTCCGACTCGGTGCGCACGCTGATTGCGGTCCGATCACAGCACGTGCAGAAGACCTCGTGGCGCTTCCCGACCAGCGACGCGGCCCGCGAAAGGGCGGTGAACTGGCGACTCGATCCCGAGGTCTCAATCGGTCTCGCCGGCGAACTTGCGGCGCACCAGATCGACGTGATCCGCTGGTACACCAGCCTCGATCCGACCTCGATCCACGGCTTTGGCAGCGTGCGTCTCTGGGAGGACGGGCGCACCATCGCCGACACCGTGCAGCTTGTCATCGGGCTGGGCAAGGCGGTGCAGATGCAGTGGCTGGGATCGCTGGCCACGAGCTTCGAGAGCCGCAACGAGATCCTCCACGGCGAGAACGCGACGGTGAAGCTCGCCTGGAGCCACGGCTGGATGTTCAAGGAGGCCGACGCCCCCACCCAGGGATGGGAGGTCTACGCCAACAAGCAGCAGTTCCACAGCGACGAGGGCATCACCCTCATCGCCGACGCCACCAAGCTCGCGTCGCAGGGCAAGCTCAAGGATGGCGTCGGGCTGCCGAATCCCTCGCTCTACTACGCCCTCGAGGACTTCATCCGGGCGATCGTCGAGAAGAAGCCGGTCGGTTGCGATGCCGTTGAGGGCGCCAAGTCGACCATCGCCGGCATCCTCGCCAACCAGTCCGTGGTGCGCGGCGAGGCCGTGACCATCGATGCGGCGACGCTGGGGGTCGCGTGACGACGTCCTTCGATTCTTCGCCTTCGGCGAGATCGTTTCGATTGCGCTCGACCTCGTTCGGCGTCCGCATCGGGCTGACGGCGCTGCTTCTGGTCTTTGCCATCGGTCTTGCCGCCTCGGTCGCCTACATCCACGATCACCACCAGAACAAGGATGGCGAACCGGGCGTCTCGATGACCGATCTGCGCGGCACCTATCACGGCGTGAGCGTGCCCTCGCCGCTCCGCATGGCCCTCGAGGCGAATCACCCGGCGCCACTGGCCGAGCCGCTGCCGCCGGCGACCCGCACGGCCCTTCTGGAGTGGCTCGGGCGCGACGACGCCGCCATCAGCCGCGACTACGACAATCTGGACCTCGGCGATCTGGCGCCGTCGGAGCTGATTGCGTCGAACTGCCTCACCTGTCACGGTCGCGCCGACGCGGCGGCCAAGGGCGGCAATCTCACGCTCGACTCGTGGGAGTCGGTGAAGAAGGTGGCCTTCGGGAAGGAGATCAATCCGCCGCCGATCTCGATTCTCATCATCTCGACCCACGCCCACGCACTCACTCTCGCCGCGCTGGCGGCACTGCTGATTCTGCTGCTGGCCTTCACCCGTTTCGGCTGCACCACCCAGGGGTGGATCGGCTTCTTCCTCGGGGTCGGCCTGCTCGCGGACATCTCGGGCTGGTGGCTGGCGCGGAAGTTCGAGGCCTTCGTCTACGCAATCGTCGCCGGGGGAGCGATCTTCAATCTGGCCTTCTGCCTCGCGCTTCTCCTGCTCTTCCTCGAGCTCTGGCTGCCGTCTCCGAAGGCCCGACCGCACCAGCCCTGACCGCTCTTGCGGTATCGTGCGGGCCACATGAAGGCACTCGTCGGCATCATCATGGGGTCGTCGTCGGACTGGGAGACGATGCAGCACGCGGCGATCACGCTGGAGACGCTGGGCGTTCCGCACGAGGTGCGGGTCGTCTCGGCCCACCGCACGCCCGACCTGCTCTTCGAGTACGCCGGCTCCGCCGAGCAGCGCGGGCTGGAAGTGATCATCGCCGGCGCCGGCGGCGCCGCCCACCTGCCCGGCATGGCCGCGAGCAAGTCACTCCTTCCGGTGCTGGGTGTCCCAATCGAGTCCAAGGTCCTGCACGGGATGGACTCGCTCCTTTCGATCGTGCAGATGCCAAGTGGCGTTCCGGTCGGCACGCTGTCGATCGGGCGCAGCGGGGCAATCAATGCGGCGCTGCTGGCGACCTCGATCGTCTCCCAGAGCAGACCGCTGCTGCGGGCCAATCTCGCCGCATGGCGAGGAGCGCAGACGGAGAACGTGCTTGCCAATCCCGATCCGCGAACGGGGTCGCCTGCCAACGGTCGAACGGCATGACTCTCATTGCGGTGCTCGGGGGCGGCCAGCTTGGGCGGATGCTCGCAGTCGCGGGACACTCGCTGGGGTTTCGTTTCCGCTTTCTCGATCCCGATCCCTGGGCGTGCGCCGGACAGATCGGCGAGCTCGTGGTGGGCGGGTACGACGATCCGACTGCGCTTCGGCGACTGATCGACGGCGCCGCGGCAGTGACCTACGAGTTCGAGAACGTCCCCGCGCGGGCCGCGGCCTGGCTGGAGTCGAATGGTCCCGCGGCCGGCGTGCCGCTCTCGCCATCGTCTCGATCGCTTGAGGTCGCCCAGGACCGACTTCTCGAGAAGCAGTTCTTCCAAGAGCACCAGATCGGCGTGCAGGCCTTTGCCGATCTCTCGCGACCCGAGGACGTGGCCATCGCCGCGGACACGGTCGGCTTTCCGGCGATGCTCAAGAGCCGCCGTTTCGGCTACGACGGCAAGGGACAGTGCCGAGTCGACTCGGCGCTGGAGATCGACCCTGCGTGGCAGTCGATGGGACGGCCGCCCTGCATCCTCGAGGCCTTCGTGCCATTCGAGCGCGAAGTCTCGATCGTCGCCGTGCGGGGGCGCGACGGCGCCATCCGCTGCTGGCCGGTCACCCGCAACGTTCACCGCAAGGGGATTCTCTGGCGTTCGGATGTGGTCGCCGAGGATGACGCGATCATCCGCGCCGCCCAGCGGGCCATCGATCGGGTGATGACCGGGCTCGGCCACGTCGGCGTGCTGGCGATTGAGTTCTTCGTCCGCGACGGCTCGCTCATTGCCAACGAGATGGCGCCGCGGGTCCACAACAGCGGACACTGGACCATGAACGGGGCGGCGACCTGCCAGTTCGAGAATCATCTTCGGGCCATCACCGGTCTTCCCCTCGGGGCGGTGGAGGCGCTCGGCCCCGCGACGATGTTCAACCTGATCGGCGGTCGCCCGGACCTCGAGGAGCTGCTCGGCGTTCCCGGGGCGCGGGTGCACCTGTATGGGAAGGAGCCCCGAGCAGGACGAAAGCTCGGCCACGTCAATCTGCTGAACGCGGAGCCGTCGACGATTGCGCGAGTCGAAGCGATCTGCGCCCGGACCAACGCCGCGTAGCAGACTCGCCGCGTCCTGACGGGCCGCGGCAGTCCCCGGATCACCGTACCCTCCGGCGGTGCCACCGAATCAGTCCACTGCCCCGGCGCACGTGCCCGCCTCATCACCCGAGGGCTGCGTCATTCTCGAGGCGGACTGTCTGAGTGCGATGCGCAAGATGGCGACGGAGTCGATTGACCTCGTCTACGCGGACCCGCCGTTCAACACCGGCCGCACGCAGCGCGGCGAGGGCGGATCGCGTCTCGGAGATTCGAGCGAGTCGGAGCCTCTCGTGTACTGCGACTCGTGGCCGACCGTTTTGGAGTACATCGCATTCCTGAGAGAACGGGTGGTCGAGATCCATCGTCTGCTGAAGCCCACCGGTTCGATTCTGCTGCACGTCGATTGGCGCACCTCGCACCATGTGCGACTCCTTCTCGACGAGGTGTTCGGCCCGGAGCAGTTCGTGAATCATCTGATCTGGAGCTACGGACTCGGCGGCTCATCGCCTCGCCGCTTTGCTCGCAAGCACGACGACATCCTCTTTTACGGTCGGTCGGCGTCGTACTGGTTCGAACCGCCGCGGGTGGCTGCAACGAGCGTTCGCATGCGGGGCATGCAGAAGAAGGCCACTGACGTGCTCGACATTCCGTCGATCAACAACATGGCCTGCGAGCGGACCGGGTACCCCACCCAGAAGCCGCTGCAGCTTCTTTCGCTTCTCGTCGGCGCCTGCTGCCCGGTGGGCGGGACGGTGCTCGATCCGTTCTGCGGCAGTGGCACGACTCTGCACGCAGCCCGCGCCCTGGGTCGGTCCGCCATCGGCATCGACTCCTCCGCCCAGGCGATCCGAATCACCCGCGACAGACTCGCGCGGGCGCAGGGCGCAGGGAGCAGGGCGCAGGGCGCAGGGCGCAGGGAGCGGGGACTAGGGAGCAGGGAATAGGGAGCAGGGGGCAGGGAGCAGCAGAGGGTTGCACGACTCGGTGCGTGCGCCGGGGAAGACGCGGTATGTCGCAACCAGAGCGCACGCACCGCCGAGGAAGCCCACGCGCGGCGTACGAAAGCGAGTGTCGGCCCGGAGGGCCGAACCGAGCGCTCAAACAGCTCCGCCCCGCCGCAACCGAGCGCAATTCCCAAAGCGCACGTATCCGACACGAAGCCCACGCGTGGCTCAGCCCGCGGGGCTCCGCCCCGCGCGGCGTACGAAAGCGAGTGTCGGCCCGGAGGGCCGAACGGAGCGCTCAAACAGCCATCAGCCCGCGGGGCTCCGCCCCGCGCGGCGTACGAAAGCGAGTGTCGGCCCGGAGGGCCGAACGGAGCGCTCAAACAGCTCCGCCCCGCGCGGCGTACGAAAGCGAGTGTCGGCCCGGAGGGCCGAACCGAGCGCTCAAATGGCCCGGCACCCGCCGGGCAGAGGCGTGACAGAGGGCACGATCGCGAGGCGCTCGCGTGGCTCAGCCCGCCGGGCTCCGCCCGGCGCGGCGTACGAAAGCGAGTGTCGGCCCGGAGGGCCGAACGGAGCGCTCAAACAGCTCCGCCCGGCGCGGCGTACGAACGCGAGTGTCGGCCCGGAGGGCCGAACCGAGCGCTCAAAAAACAACAAACACACAACGCGGCGTGGTGCCTGAGCACCACGCCGCGTCGTTGATCTTTCTCAGCCGTTTGCCGTCCTGGGCGAAACCGAGGACTGGAGACAGCACCACATCACTGTCGTTGGCCTCGTGGCAGACATCCCATCCGGAGAACGTCGTGTGACTGTCGATCCACTAATCGTTCCTCGAGGAACGCCCTTTGGACCGCCAACCACTCGATTGAGTGCTCGCAGAACTGGGCGGTTTCCTCGTGTCTCCCGGCTGCATTCCGCGGACCGGCGTCACCTGTCGACACCGGTCCCGCAATGGCAACCCACGATTCCATCGTCACTGTTCTGGTTGTCGCCGATCGCTCCTCCCGAGCGACGAGACGACGGGCTTGTTCCAATCGGAGTCTGAACCGGGGGCGTTTCGGTGCAGATCCGGCGGGCACTCATTCCCGCCCTGACTGGTCAGAGCGGGGACGGAACTGTAAACAATCTCAAACCGGGTCGAAAGCACGAATTCGATTCCTTGACGAGCTCGGCTCCGGGTTCGTCTCCGGCCCCGCGGGACATTCCACAAACATTGATCCCAGCGCATGTTGCGATTTGTTCGAGGGTGCCGGCGGGGGCCGCACACGAGCCCGGAATGGCGCCGTCGCCTCGTGCATGTCCGGTGCACAAGTTGTTGGGGGGACCCATTGGGGCTCAGCCGTGATCTCAGCGGTGGGCGTGGTACTCGCCCGGCGTGTCCAGATCGACCCGCACTCCCGGATCGTCGAGCGGCACTCGTTCGACTTCGTCCGCACAGCTTCGCCACAGACCCGCCAATCCATCCGGGCCGCGCCACCCGAGGATTCGACTTCCCCACGAGGCCGGCACGAACGCCGGATGTCCGCCTCGGCCATCGTGCTCGGGGATCACCACACCCTCAGGGTTCGCCAGAGCGTGGGCCCTGAGTGTGACCATCGTCGATTCGCGAACCGCCGGGTGATCCGCGAGATGGAGGAGATACCAGCCCCGATGCAGATCGAGATTCGATGTGCCCTCTGCTGACGCGAGGGCGCTCCGGGCGTCGAGCTCTGCACGGCGAAGCATGTCCGCGGCGATCAGGCCGAGCTTGAGCGACTCGAGCATCTCGCCGTCGGGGGCGCCGGCGGTGGGAACGAAGGAGCGCGGGAGGAGTGCCGCGCGAAGCAGCTCCGGCGAGGCCCCTTCGACCAGCACGACTTGAGTCGCGACTCGAACGAGAAGATCAAAGCTCGCGGCGGCGACTGTCATCCCATCGGTGCTGCCGGGTGGCCACGGGAGCAACTGCTTGTTGAGCCCCATGCGCGTCGATCGCCCGGCGGCGAGCAGGATGCCGATGATCGGCGGCTGATCGACTCGAGGGGCCTCGCGGTGATTCGACGAGTGCATTGTCATGGCAGCGATGCGGTCACCGCATCCGGCGAAAGGCACGGCGGTGTCCACTCACGTTGTTGCGATTGCCGCCGCAGCGCCGCGAGGCTCGCCGGAGGTGATCTCACGCACTGCTGCAATTCGGCTCGAACGCCGCACCTCAACCAGTTGGGCGGCGATGGCGATGGCGATCTCCTCGACCGAGACGGCCCCAATTGGCAATCCCACCGGAGTGCGGACTCGAGCCAGCTCGGCATCATCGGCCCCGCGTGCCCGCAAATCGTTGAAGATCAAGGTCGACTTCCGACGGCTTCCGATCATCCCGAGGTAGCGCGCTCCGCGACCAAGGAGTGCCTCGAGGGCCTGCTCGTCGTGGCGATGCCCGCGGGTGACCACCAGCGCGAAGGTGCCTTCGTCGATTGTCAACGCTCGCAGTTCGCGGGCAATGTCGCCGCAGCGAGTGTTCGCGCCGGGGGGAGAATCGGCAAGCGTCTCGGGTCGGTCGTCGACGAGGGTGACTTCGAACTCGAGCCGCAGCGCGAGGCGGGCCACGGCCTGCCCGACGTGGCCGCCGCCGGCGATGATCAGGCGCTCTCGTGGCAGGATCGAGTAGACGAACCGGCGAGGCTCGGGGATCGAGTCGACGTTGACTGCAAGCTCGGCGGGTTCGCGCCGATCAATGTTCGCGAGGAGCTCCCGCAGCTCAGCGGCCGGCGGCACCGGCACCACCGCGATCTCGATCGTTCCTCCGCAGATCAGACCGTCGTCCCAGCCGTAGTCGTGATCGAGCGTGTAGCGGAGGAGGGCGCTGCAATTGGCGTGGAGAAGTTCGTGGGCGGAGCGGCGCACCTCGGCCTCCACACACCCGCCACCGACGGTGCCATGAAGCTGGGCGTTCTCGTCGACCAGCATCAGGGAGCCCGCGGACTGCGGAGTGCTTCCGCGGCTCTTGACGACCAGACAGAGCGCCAGCCGCTCGCCGCGTACGGCGCGCTCGCAGGCGAGTTCGAGGAGATGGCGCGGATCGTGGGACACGGGAAGGGGCTGCAGGAGGTCGCGAACGTCAGACGGCGCGGCCGCAGTAGCAGTTCCTCGACGCCGAGCAGAGCGAGGGCGTCACGCCATCCCGGTCCGGGCCGCGGGAGTCCTGCGAGACCTGGCACCAGAAGATCCGCGTCTCGCTGCTGTCGTCGACCAGTCCCGGAGTCATGTGGTCGATGTCGACGTACATCAGCTTGTGCCGGAGATTCAGGCAGGTCTGAACGACCGTGAGGGTGTGGTCTGCCATGGAGAGTTCCTTCGCATTCGAAACGTCAGCCGCGGAGCGGATCGATTCCCGCGGCATCGAGCACGGCCCGTCGAACGGCCACCGGGAGAAGCGCGAGCTTGTAGTTGTTGTCGGACATCGGCGTGGCACCTTCGACGGCGACGGCGCAGGCCTTCCGCAGAGCCGCATCGTCATCGAGGGAGACGCCTTGCAGAGCCTTTTCGACGGCCGGCAGAGTCCACGGGATCGGTGCCACCGCGCCCGCCACCACGCGGGCCGAGGCGATCGATCGACCCTCGAGCTGGAGGGCGACCGCGGCGAAGACCAGCGGCCAGTCGAAGGATTGCTTCTCCTTGACGGCCCAGAAGCCACTGATGGGAGCAGGCTTGAAGGTGATCCCGGTGATGACTTCGCCGGGACGAAGGTTGTGCTCGGTGAGCACTCCGCCGGCGAGGCGCGGGTCGGGGAGGTGGTAGAGATCCTTGATGGCGAGGGTCTTGCGGTCGCCTCCGACGAGATCCACCGAGCCGTCGCAGACCATCAGCGCCGGCGCCAGGTTCGAGGGATGCACGATGTGACAGGGACCGCTGCCGAAGATCGCGTGGTAGCGATTCTCGCCCTCGACCGCGAAGCACTGCGACCCACCCTTCTTGAGGCACTCGAACTGGTGGTTGCGGAAGTACCAGCAGCGCGGGCGCTGGAGCAGGTTGCCCGCGGCGGTGGCGACGTTTCGCACCTGCGGTGTGGCGGCGGCGGCGACCGCCTTGGCAATCACCGGCGATGACTTCCGAACGGTGTCGCTGGAGGCGATCTGCGTCAGCGTGACCAGCGCGCCGAAGCGGCCGTCGCCGATTGCCCGCAGGGCCGGGTCGGAAACCGTGCGCAGGTTCACGAGCTGGGGCGGGTCGATCAGGCCTTCCTTCAACTGATCGAGGAGGTCGAGGCCGCCGGCCTTCAGAATCGGAAGCGACACGCTCGAATCGGGGCCCGTTCGCGTGGCGACCGAGGCTTCTTCGATCGAACGCGCCTGGAGAAGTGAGAAGCGATTCACGAATGGGCTCCCTGGCGTGCCGAGGCGACGGTGATCGCGGCGAGCACCTTGTCGGGCGTGAGCGGCAGATGCCGCACCGGCTCGCCGATTGCGTTGAAGAGGGCACAGGCGATGGCCCCGGCGGTGGGGACGACGGGGGGTTCGCCGAGTCCGCGCGGGCCGGTCTGGTTGTCGTCGACCCACAGCAGCGGCTCGATCACCGGCATGTCGTTGGAGCCGAGGATCTTGTACCACTCGAGATTGGGATTCACCATCGCCCCGGTGCGGCGGTCGAGCAGCTTGTTCTCGAAGAGCGCGTAGCTCGCACCCTGGATCACGCCGCCGAGGATCTGGCTCTCGGAAGTCTTTCGCGAGTAGACCCGCCCGCACGACTGGAAGGCGATCACCCGCTTGAGGTCGATCACGCCGGTCTCGGAGTCGACTTCGAGTTCGACGAACTGCACGCCGTGACTGTGACCCTTGCCGAAGTGAGGACTCTCCCGACCGTCGAAGGAGCCCCGACCGACGAGTGTCTCGGTGGGCAGCACGCGGCAGAGATCGGTCCACGTCATGGCCAGTTGATCTCGCTGATCGCCGCGGCGGATCTCGCCTTCGGCAATGGTCAGCGCACTGGCTTCGACGCCGAGCTGCTTCGCCGCGACCTCGAGGAGCTTCGTCCGAGCGTCGAGTGCGGCGGCCATGACCGCAGGGGCCACGCTGGGGGTGGTCACCGATCCGCCCGAGGCCGGTCCTTCCGGAAGTTTGGAGCTGGCGATCCGAACGGTCAGGGCCTTGAGCGGCACACCGAGCTTTTCGGCGGCAGCCACGCCGATCATGGTGCGGAAGCCGGTGCCGATGTCCTGCGAGCCGCTCAGCACTTCGATCGAGCCGTCGCGATGGACGACGACCTCGGCCTGCGCTGGTCCACGGAGGGCCTTCCAGGAAGTGGTCCCGATGCCGAAGCCGCGGCGGATGATTCCGCGCTGGCTGCCGGTCGCGACGCGCCGATCCCAGCCGATCATCTTCGATCCGAGCCGCAGCATGGTCTGCCGCGAGCCGGTGTCGTCGTTGGTCAGCCGCAGGCGAAGTTCCAGTGGGTCGACGCCGGTGATCGTGGCGATCTCGTCGAGCATCAACTCTTCGGCGAATGCCGCCTGAGGATGTCCCGGCGCCCGCATCGCTCGAGGCGCGCCACCGTTGAAGGAGACGTTCTTCGACTTCGCGTCGATCTCTCCGAGGTTGTAGCGCCCCGACGGGAACGCGGCACCGCCGCCTGAGCGGGCCACGCCGACACCTCCGGCGATGGCGATCTGACCGCCGCGGATGGTGCCGTCGTCGTCGAAGCCGATCTTCACGCGGGCGTGCATCGACGGGCGATTGCCGGTGTCGAGATGCTCCTCGCGGCGATCGCAGAAGGAGTGTGCCGAGCGCTTCTGGGAGGCGCTGGTCGTCGCCGCCCACGTGCCTTCCTTGCCGATCTGGAACTTGGCGCCGAATCCGCCGCCGACGTACTCGCACCTGACCTCGTAGTTGCTCCGAGGAACTCCAATGAAGCGGGAGACTTCCTCGGCCACCACGAAGGTGCCCTGGGTCGACGCATGCACGATGACATTCTCGTCGTTCCGCTCGACGGTCAGTCCGTGGGTCTCGAGGGCGCTGTGCGTCTGCACGGGAGTCGAGTACTCGGTCTCGAGGACGTGTCTCGCTCCGGCGAGCGCCTTGGTGATCGAGTCCGGGGCGTCGCCGAACACGGCATCAGCGGATTCGACGCCCGTCCGGCACGGCAGTCGTTCCCAGCTCACCTTCAACGCTCGGAGCCCGCGCCGCAGCGCCGTTCGACTCTCAGCGACCACATGGCCGATGGGATCGCCGTCGTACTCGCCCGAGTCGCCTTCCAGCACCACGTCGACGACTCCCGCGACCTTGCGGGCGCCGGGCACGTCGATGCTCGTCAGCTTGGCCTTGCCCCACGGACAACGGATTCCGCCGACGAAGAGAACGCCCTTGGGAAAGACGTCGCGCGAGTACTTGGCCCGACCCGTCACCTTGGCGACGGCATCGAGTCGGGAGGTGTCGTCGTCCACCGACTTCCCGTCATTCGCGGGGCGATTGGCGGTGGGCATCCGCGTGGGAAGGTGCGCGGGTCCGGTGTCGGCGGCATGAAGCGAACTGCTCATGTTCACGTCCCTCCCTGTCTGGAAGTGGGCTCGGAGGCGGGAAGAACTGGCAGAGCGGCGTCGGTGGGAACCGGCTGTCCGCTGGCCTCGAGGACCGCATTGAAGATGTTGGTGTAGGTGCCGCAGCGGCAGATGTTGCCGCTGAGACCCTTGCGGATCTGATCCATCGAAGGCTTGGGATGGTGATTCAGAAGCGCCTTGCAGGCCATCACCAGGCCTGGAGTGCAGAAGCCGCACTGCAAGGCGTCGTGTCGGATGAAGGACTCCTGAATCGGATCGAGGCGGTCACCTTGGGCCAGACCCTCGATCGTGGTCACTTCGCATCCGATTGCATCCACCGCGAGCATCATGCAGGAAGTCACCAGCGCCCCGTCCACGAGCACGCTGCATCCTCCGCACGAGCCTCGATCACATACTTCCTTGCTGCCGGTGAGTGCGAGTGGTCCTCGCAGCACTTCAAGGAGGGTTGCCCCGACTTCCGCAGTCACCGTGGTCCGCGACCCGTTGACCGTAAGCGGCATGGCCACCGCGTCCGGCCCGAGCACGGTCGCCTCGGCATCGGCCTGGCTCGGCGACTTCGCAGCAAGCGCGGCATCGGCCCGGGCGCCGATTGCGGCCGCGGCGCTGGAGAGTCCAAGGGTCTGGATGAACCCGCGTCGACTCACACCAGCGGCGCCGCACTGGCCCGAACCGCCGCTCGTCGGTTCGATGAAGGGCGGGGAGGCGTTCTCGTTCGTTCCGCTCGATTCGCTCGATTCGCTCATCGCATGGGCTCCGGCTGCGCCTTCGACGGTGGCGTCGGCGCCGACTCCCCTGGGGAGCAGAGCGCACGCAGATGCGGCCACGCTACGTTCCGCGGCGCGGACCGCAAGTCTTCTCTCGCTGTTCTCGAGGCGGAGTTGGGCGAATGCCGGGACTCCGGAGGCACTTCGGCGCGTGCGGGCGCGGGGGACTGTTCGGCGTGCGCCGCGAACCGGCGCCGATCCCTTGTCATGCTGGATCATGCGGGAGATGCTGGATCATGCGGGAGATGCTGGATCATGCGAGATCATGCGAGATCATGCGAGATGATGCTGGATGATGCTGGATCATGCGCGATCCGGCCAGACCGCTCCCTCCGCAATCCACGCGCGCAGCCGCTGGAGGACGCGCTGATTGGCCGGCAGCCAATGGAGCGTCGCCGTCTCCTCAATTCGCATCCAGCGAAACTCGGAGACCTGAAGGGCGTGCAGTTCCGCCCCGGGGCCGAGTTCCCCCAGGAAGAGCGTGAGCCAGATCACCAGATCCCCGTAATCGTGCTCGAACTCGTCGAACAGCGATAACTTGACCGCTCCCACACCCAGTTCTTCACGCAGTTCGCGGGTGGCAGCCTCAACCGGCGACTCCCCCGGCTCGAGCTTCCCTCCCGGGAACTCCCAGAGGTTGGCTCCTCGGCCTGTTGGAAGTCGTTTCGTCGCCAAGATTTCGGGGCCCGGCGGGGCTCCGGCGGAGGAGCGTCGCAGCAGACAGACCGCGGCGACACGGAGGACTCGAGGGGAGTGGGGGGCTGGCGATGTCATGGGCCGACCAGAACCGGAGCCTGTTTGGTGAAGAATACGTAAGATCATTCATAACAATGACTTATCAATATTTCCAGAAACCAGCACGCGGGCGTTGACCATGCCCCGCGTCAACCGATACTGTCCGTCGCTGTCCTGTCCTCGCGACAGACCCATCAGATCGGACCAGCGCTTTCTTCGCGGCCCCTCGCGGGCCGCGCTGCCTTGCCGCCCGGAGGTGTCGGAGCTTCCGGGCGGCGTCTTTTTTTGCCCCGCGCAGTCGTGCAGAGTCCGATTGGGCTCAGTCCGAAGAGCGGAGTCCGAGCTGCTCGGACGTGGCTCTGCGATCGTGATCGCCCCCGACCGCCCCTGCACCGCCCCTGGGCGCCCGTGCAGGTCGAGTGACGAGTCACCACCGCACCTCGGAGATCGCGCAGCAGCTCGGTTCAACTCGAAGCGCTCGAGTTGCCCGCGCCGCGAGTTGCGGAACCCGTTCGTGGCTCGCTCCCGCCCGCTCACCCGATGGCTCCCCTGCGTCGTGCTGTCGCGAGGGTTGCGCCAACTTCGGCGTTCGACGTGCGACCGCGCCATGCTCTCGACCTCCGCAATCGTGCCCGTCCGCGACCGCCCCCGGCATGGGGTGATCGTTGCCGCGCCGAGCGCGGGAGTCCACCGCGGGTTCGATCGACGTCGCGAGGTCGCCGAACCGTTGGGTCGGTTGAGGAGTTCACTCTCGCGCTCTACCTTCAACCCATGCCAGCCCTTCTCCCGACGATCTCACTGCTCCTCACGTCTGTGGTGAGCGCTCCCCCCGCAGCCACGGAGGCGCTGACCGCGTCATCTGCGTTGACCCCATCATCTGGATCATCTGGATCATCTGGATCATCTGGATCATCTGGATCATCTGGATCATCTGGATCATCTGGATCATCCACCCTGGGGGACACGACAGTCGCCCTCTCTCCGCCGAGCGTGGATCTCGCGAAGCGCACCGGCGGGGCGACGAAGCGATTCGGCGAGCTGAACGATCACCGCATCAATCTGCTCGTGGGAGGCGCCGGCGACTTCGAGGACAACTATCTCGGCACCGCCGGCTTTGGACTGAGCTGGTTCTTCCTCGACGATCTGAGTATCGACATCGAGTTGATGGGAATTGGCGTGAGTCAGGATGGAGATGATGCCGCCGGCTTCAACCCCAATCTGATGTTCCGCTGGCACTTCCTGCCGCGCCAGACCTGGTCGCTGTACGCCGATGGTGGATGCGGGCTAGTGATCGCGACGGAGGAGGTCCCCGACGGGGGTTCCAACTTCAATTTCACGCCGCAGATCGGTTTCGGGGCCACCTACGAGATCGGCGTGAACACCCGGCTGATGGCGGGGGTCCGCTGGTACCACATCTCCAACGCCCGGCTGTCGGAAGACAATCCGGGTCGCGACAGCCTGATGGTGTATGCGGGGGTCAGCTTCGGGTTTTAGGCCGCGCGGGGGTTTCACGCGCAGTCGAGGTAGCCGTGCGGGTGAGCGCAGCGCCATCGCCAGGCGCTGCGGACGATCTCGTCGAGATCGGTGCACCGCGCCGACCAGCCGATGTCGGCGCGGATGCGCGAAGGATCCGCGAAGAGCGCGGGCGGGTCGCCTGGTCGCCGCGGTTGTTCGGCGACAGGAATGGGATGACCGGTGACGCGTCGACACGCGTCGATGACCTCGCGCACGGAGATGCCGCGGCCCAGCCCGATGTTCCAGGCCGGCGCCGCGTCGGACCGCAGCACACCGAGGACGGCAACGTGGGCATCGACGAGATCGTCGACGTGCACGTAGTCGCGCAGGCACGTTCCGTCGGGCGTCGGGTAGTCGGTGCCGAAGACCCCGATCTGCGGACGCTGTCCGGCAGCCACCTCGAGACAGATCGGAATCAGATGCGTTTCGGGCCGATGGTCTTCGCCGAGTCGTCCGCGGACATCGCTTCCCGCCACGTTGAAGTAGCGAAGCAGGGCCATCGAAAATGAACGCCCCGCGGCCAGTTCGGCGCGACGATGGTCGAGCAGGAGCTGCTCGACGAAGTACTTCGATCGGCCGTAGGGATTCACCGGCGCCTGCGGACACGTCTCGGCAATCGGAATCCGACTTGGATCGGGTTCGCCGTACGTCGCACAGGTGCTCGAGAAGATGATCCGGGCAACACCGCACGCCGCCATCGACTCCAGCAAGGAGATCGTCGCAGCCGTGTTGCGGGCGTAGTAGCGGAGCGGGTGGTCCACGGATTCGCCCACGTAGGCGATGCCGGCGAAGTGGAGGATGGTGTCGATTCTCCGGTCGCGGAGGAGCCGCTCGACCGCCTCTCGGTCCGCCAGCGAGGCCTGCGCAAAGCAGAAGCGGTCTCCGCCGGACTCCTCGAAAATCCGGACCGCCCCGAGGTGACCTCGAGACAGGTCGTCGATGACGCTCACCTCGTGGCCATCATCAAGAAGTCGGAGCGCGGCGTGGGAACCGATGTATCCCGCTCCCCCGGTGACGAGCACGCGCATGGGCGGATGCTACCGCGAGCTTTTCTCGCCGACGGAGTCGAGGCCCGTCCTTCGGCCGCCTGCCGGGCTGACTGCCCAGATGGCCTTTGGGGGCTCTCGAAGGCGGGCCAAATTGTGAAGCCTGCTCAGCCTGCGGACCGATACCCACTGGTTCGCGACCGGAAATGGGATTCTGTTCGGCTCTGGTTCGGGCTCGGGTTTGGGCTCTGGTTTGGGCTCTGGTTCTGGTTCTTGTTCGGGTTCGACAGCACCTCGAATACCCGGCGACACTTGCCAAGCTCTTCACGCGGTGCGAACATTCGCCACGACGATGAACAACCTGACCTCCCCAGCCTCAGTTCCCCCGGCCTCGGGCAATCGCCCTACCCGGAGCCTCCGCAGTGTGGTCGGCATCGACCAGAGTGCGACCGCGGTGCACGGAAAGTTCGAGCAGACACTCTCAGCCCGGAAGCGAGCCAGTGATCTTCTGGGGACTCTGCTCTCCGAGCGCGACCGGCTCGAGGCCCGACTCGTCGAATTCGGGCGTCGGGATCCGATGAAGGCCGTCACCGGCCGCAGCGCCCTCGAGAACGCAATCGCCGCCACCCGCGAGATGATCCGAACCATGGACGGCCTGCTGGAGATGGCCTCCCGCGGCACCCCCGTCGGCAAGGCGTAGAGCTCACTCGAGCGAATCTGATTCGATCGAAGCCTGCTCGCCCTTCATCCGCTGCTCGACGTAGCGCTTCACCCAGTTCTCGAAGGTCTTGCCCGAGGCGGTGTCGCGGCCGGTGACCTCGAGGCGGGCGATGTCGGCTTCCCGAACCACCACCCGCTCGTCGGAGTCCTTGGGCAGGATTCGCACGATCGGATCTGGCGTGGTCGCACGATCCGCCCGTTGATCCGTCTGTTGATCCGTCTGTTGATCCGTCTGTTGATCCGTCTGTTGATCCGTCTGTTGATC
>Ga0163147_10001586_pt1 | contig 34317 bp, 29 predicted proteins | sample OliLakLV19MP6G1_FD_148597 | JGI IMG/M metagenome (GOLD analysis project Ga0163147, IMG submission 148597) | Freshwater microbial mat bacterial communities from Lake Vanda, McMurdo Dry Valleys, Antarctica- Oligotrophic Lake LV.19.MP6.G1 | ecosystem: Environmental > Aquatic > Freshwater > Lake >...
TAGAACTAAATCCCAATACCTGAACCAGCTTCGTAGCTCAACTTCCTCTCGGAAGTTCAAACCCTAAGCCTATGTCATTTAATCCTCGGTCCTCATTAATTTTCTATATATCCTAGATTCGCATCCAAGTCTCTTAAAGAATCAACTCGCTGTTACCCTCTATCGAGTAACAACGGGTCCGCTATCAATCTCCATCTATTCAAAGAACGTGTGTTCTATTTTTCAATTCCTTTCACAAGGTTTTGATTTTTCGAACTCTGTGGCTCTTAATTTTTGCTGAGAACCTTTAAATCAATCTAAAAATCCCCTTTTCGTTCAAAGGGAGTGCAAAGGTAGTTGTTGATTAGGTTTCTGCAACAGTTGCGGTAAAGATTTTTACAAAAAAGGTGCATTTCAGCTCATCCTCTTAATAACTATCTGATAATCAGAATAAGAATTTAAGAGCTTTTTCGCTTAAAAATTGGGACTGTACTGCAAGGCTCACCAAACATGATGCTTGCAGCAATTGGGCGAAGTTTATTTGTTACTTCTACATAAGCCGAAACAGGTACCTCAACCTTACTACAGCCTTTAATAACCACTTTGGCGTTATCATATTTTTTCCAATCTACTTTTACAAGAGCTTGGTTGAAAAGAGTTATTTCCAAATCCCGTAAGGAGCCGAAAATTACTTGTTTAGCAAACGGCTGAAGCGATGAGGAAAGTAACATGAATGCCCAAGTGGGTACGATAGCATCGGCTGAACAAATAATAGCTACAAATTTATTCTGATACTGAGACCAATCATGATTCTTAACGAAATCACGAAAGTCTTTTTCTTTTAAAACCAATTCTTGAAACAACAGGTCTTTCAAATCAAACTCAACTCGATCTCCGGGTGTGTATAATTCCTCAAGATCAAAGGTTACTAGTTGACTGCTGCTAACCCTATTGATGACCTCCAGCTCCCTCTCCAGAGGAGAGAGAGTGACTGGCTCTAATTGATTTGAAGGTTGATTAGTGTTCATAACTCTCTTTATTTAAAACCTCCAGAAGCTTTTCAAATTGAAGAACACAGTCAAGCCACATTTAGTTTTCTTATCAAAAAATCTTTCAGGTAAAACGGCTCAAAGGAAACTACATCTTCAAACTCTGATTGTTTCCACTTGAGATACCCTAACTCACCTAGCCGAGCTGCTTGTGGTATAATGTCTAAAAGAAATCGCGCTTTTACATTTTTAATTATCGGTCTACATTTTTCAGCTCCTTCGCCCAAAAAATAAATTACTCTATCCTGAAGATAGTTCGCGAAACTTTCTTCATCAATAATTTTAGCTTGTGTTGGTTCTACTTCATTCAAATTAAAATCCTGAATCAAACAATAGACTTCCATTCTGCGCGCATCTATCATAGGACAAAGAAGAATTTCATTCTCCTGTTCTGTTTGTGAAAGGTTGGCTTTCAAATAATCTTTTCCCTGATAAGCCATCAACTGAAGTGTGTTAACTGAAATCAATGGAATATTCAATGCATAACAAAGTCCTTTTGCGGTGGCAACGCCAATGCGCAAGCCCGTATATGAGCCTGGGCCAGAGGCAACAACTATACCTTGCAAATCAACCATCTTAAGGTTAGCCTCGCATATTACTTCATGAATTAAAACTGTTAATTGAGAAGCTGCCGATCGTGGTGTTTGGATTTCGCGAGAAGTTAGAAGTATGCCGTCTCTATGCAGTGCTACTGAACAAGCTTGTGTTGAGGTTTCTAAACTCACTAACAATACCATTAGTTTGGCGAAAGAAATTTCTTGTAAGCAGTAGGATCAGCGAGAACTTTTCTGGCTTCCTGAATCTCCAAATCCCGGCTAAGTGAAACCTCAACCTGACCTGGTACCATGCGGTAATGAAATGCAATTTCTTCCTCCAGAATTTTTGAAAGCTCTGGCTTAACTCTTACCCAGGAAGAATTTTTGTTTTGCTCTATTCTATTTTTTAAATCCTTTAAAGGCGATTGAAGTTCATCAAAATATTTTTCCTTTTTTGCTGATGCAATTAACTCTTCAGCTTTTAAATCAAGCTCTGAAGAATACGTAAATTTTTGTTCCTTCACCCAAGCAGCAAATTTTTGATACTCGTCATCGGAAAGACGGAATTCCCTTAATGATCCGGGCGCACTGTGCTCACCGCAATACGCACTTGCGTAATCAAAGACCAACCCTGAACCGACTAACTCTATAATGGCTGAAGTATACGTTGGTGCGCTAACTTCCACATCAGGATCCAATCCCGCTCCGTCAAATACTTTTCTGCCAATTGCTGTTTTGAATTCGCTTTTTAAAGAATCAGGAAATTTATTAACAGTACCATCACTTTTGCGATGCTCGTAATCCAGCGCCTGAATACATCGCCCACTTGGAATGTAATACTTTGCTGTTGTAACTTTTAACTGCGCATTGTACGCTAATTGGCGAGTTGTTTGAACAAGGCCTTTGCCAAACGTTTTCTGTCCAACTAAGATAGCGCGATCATAATCTTGCAATGAGCCTGCTACAATCTCAGAAGCTGATGCACTTCCGCCACTCGTGAGCACAGCTATGGGAATCTCTACATCATTTGGATTGTTAAGTGTAGTGTAGGTTTTATTCCACTCAGGCACTTTGCCTTTTGTTGAAACTACTTCTTTTCCTTTCGGGATAAATATGTTTACAATATTTACCGCTTCGTAAAGCGAACCTCCTGGGTTATCGCGCAAATCAAAAATTAATTTCTTTGCGCCCTGCTGTTTTAATTTGTCAAGTGCTTCTTCAACTTCTTTGCCAGCCCCTGGAGTAAATTCATCTAATTTGATATAACCAGTTTCAGAATCAACCATTCCCGCGTAGGTAATATTCGAAACCTTAATCTTTTCCCTAACTAATTTGAACTTAAGATTCTCTTTTTGATTCGCTCGCTTTACCTCCACTTCAACTTCTGTCTTTGGCTTTCCTTTTAGTAGCGAACTAGTAAATAACGTGGACTTACCTTGAACATTTTTTCCATCAACTGAAATTAATTCGTCACCCACATGCAAGCCAGCGCGTTCAGCAGGAAACCCTATGTATGGATTTGTGATTACTATCTTTTTATTCACGATGCCAATTAAAGCACCAACGCCAGCATACTGCCCCGTTGTTAAAATGCTAAAGGCCTCAAGATCTTCTTCGGGAATATAATCTGTATAGGGATCAAGTTGATCAAGCATTCCCACAATCCCATTCTCAATAAGTTTTTTGGGGTTTACGTCATCAACATAGTAAGCATTCACCTCCTTAAAGAGCGTGGCAAAAATATCGAGGCTACGAGCAATGTCGAAATACTTTTCGCCTGGGCCCTGAAACGCCCAAATACCCAGTGAAATCAAAACTAATACGCCCACTATCTTCAACCTCTTCATATCTTATTTTCTTAATAGGATGGTAATTTCTTAATTTTTTCCAGCACTAAAAAACCTCACCCCCGACCCCTCTCCATAGTAGAGGGAGGTGAAGTAGGTAAATTATTTAATTTCATTAACACCAGTAACAATTTAGCCTTAATTTCCGCATAAGGCAAAATTTCTTTAGCAGTATATATAAACGAAAAGACGCCCTTTTCAGTCCTTGATTGTAGCGTTTCCTTTTGAGTTCTGTACGATTCGCGGATTCTGCGTTTAATCTTGTTGCGATCAACGGCTCGCTTAAACAGGCGACTTGAAACAGAAATAAGCACTTGATTTTGAGCCTCGGTGCTTGCATCCACATTAGGGATGTGAACAACCTTAAATGGGTATGAATAAAAAGAGGAACCCTTTTCGAAGAGTTCCTTTATAATTTTTTCTTTTGAAAGCCTTTCAGCCTTTGTAAACGACCTCACCCCCGTCCCCTCTCCGAAGGAGAGGGGTGGCCCTCCGAAATCAATACAGTATGTGACCCATCGTTCATCACTCAGAAACTAAATAAATCTATTTGGTTTTGGAGGTACCTTCGTCAGAAACGGTAAGCTTTTTACGGCCATTTCTTCTGCGATTAGCAAGCACTCTGCGACCATTAGCTGTGGCCATCCGCTCGCGGAAACCATGCTTATTCACTCTTTTCTTTCTGGAAGGTTGGTATGTGCGTTTCATAATATTATATGCTTTGCCTCAATTTCTTAAAAGGGTTGCAAAAATGTGGAGGATTATTGGAATTTACAAGATTGCGCCATCGATTTTCTTTAGAATATCAGTTTTTAAATAAAAAAGAGGCTGTCTGATCAGACAGCCTCTTTTTTAAGACATATTTGTTGAACTAGTCTATTTTGAAAAGAGTGTCTTCCAGTTTAGGATTCACATCCTGCGTGGCAATTTCCATTTTCAGCTTCATTGGCCCCATCGAAAGAGTCATTGTCTGCGGAAGTTTTACTCCAAGCACTTCCTTATAGTTTTCATATAAAGTGGGCACCGATACCTCGCCCTGAGGCCCCTTACCAAATTTTACTGTCTGTACTTTCAACCCATCCTTGGTGTCGTAATAATTTATGATTTTACCGCCTAGGGGAAAAACTATTTCAACCGCATAGGCCTCTTTTCCTTCAACAATTTCAATTCCGGTTAGGGTAGTTTTAGCCTTAAGTTGGCCCAAGTTTACTTCTGGAACAATGGCTGCTTCAAAAAGGCCGACCTCGGTGGTGGATCCATCAACAGGCAATTTTTGGCCTTGTTGGGTTAACGACACTACCTTACCATCAATCACCTGTTTAGACATTACGCCCATGCCTGCAACACTAGTTTCGATTAATGCTTTGTTAGGACTTTTTTGTGAGTTGGTCATTGTCAATTCCATACCCTGAATAAATCCTTTGTACGCTGATTTAAGTGATTTCAACTCACCAATCTTTTTAGCGCCACCTATTGCATCGAAATATTTCTCAATTACTTTTTCAGCAGTTAAACCGGCAGGTATTGCAGAAGCCTTGGAAGGCACATAACTCTCTCCATAAATATCGAGGTATTTTACCTCGCCAAATATTTTCAGCTTATCAGCAACGTCCGATGCTTTACCCACCACAATGATATTTGCATTATCGGGGTGAATAAATTTTTTCGCTGTTGCTTGAACATCGGCAAGTGTTACTGCATCAATCGACTTTAAATAGTTAGCATAATAATCTTTTGGTAGCTTATACTTTGCTGTATTCAAAGCAAAACTTGCTATGGTTTGCGGGCTTTCTAATGATCTTCCAAATGCTCCTGAAATTTCAGCTTTAGCAGCAACCAATTCTTTTTCAGTAACAGGTTCACTCACCATTCTTCTTAACTCTGACACTAGTTCATAAACTGAACTATCTGTTACGTCATTGCGCACACTGGCCGATGCATTAAAATTACCAATCAGATTGTCAGGGCTAAGTCTGGAGTATGAGCCATACGTATACCCATGTTTCTCACGAAGATTTTGCATTAACCGAGCTGAAAATCCGCCACCTAAAATCTGATTAGTTACCCGAGCCTTTATAGCATCTTGTGTTCCGGGTTGAAGATTTACAGGATAGGCAATGTTAATAACTGATTGCACTGAAGCAGGGCGATCAACCATTGCAACATACGTTTTGGCAGGTTCTTTTGGTTGCGTGTAGGTTGGATTCTTTACTTCACCCGGAGCCCATTTCGCAAAATATTTTTCTGATAACGTTTTTGCTGTTTTTAGGTCGATATCACCTACAATAATCAAATAAGCATTACCTGGTTTGTAATAGGTGTTATAGTATGCTTTGCAATCATCAAGGGTAATCAAGCCAACACTCTTTTCCGTTGTAAATAACCCGTAGGGATGTTCATTGCCAAATAACAGCCTGTTACGCACGTTTCCTGCGATTGAATTGGGGTCGTCTTTGCTTGCCGCTAACCCTGAAAGTGTTTGCGTTTTTAACTTCTCCATTTCTTCAGGTGCAAATGCCGGATTGTATAAAACATCCGTCATTAATTCGAGCAGTTTATTTGTATGCTTTGAAAGGCTTGACGCGAAAATACTATTGCCGCCTGTATTCAGGCTGGCTCCAATAAAATCTGTTTCCTCATCAAGCTGCGCTTTGGTTCTTGTTTTTGTTCCAGTGCCCATTAACGTTTCTGCCATTGAAACATAGCCTTCCTTTTCACCTTGAAAAATCTGATCATTCTTTAGCTGAATTGAAAACTGTATACGCGGCAGTTTATGATTTTCAACTACAAAAACCTGAAGTCCGTTTTTAAGTGTAAACGATTGGTAGTCGCCAATTTTTATTTCACGAGCCGGTGCCGGTTTCGGAGCTTTTGTGCGATCAACTTGCGCCTGAACCGCAACGATGGTTAGCAACAGGCAACTGAATATTAATATCTTCTTCATAATCAATTATCTTTTTTGATTTGAGTATTCTCTGGTTTGCTTTGTGCTGACTTGGGCATGTAGTGAAGCACAACCCGATTTTCTTTTGTTAAGTATTTTTTTGCCACACGCTGCAAATCTTCGCGTGTTACTTTCATGTAACGATCTATTTCTGTGTTAATTAAATTTGCGTCTTTGTAGTATACGTGATAATTAGCAAGTTGCTCGGCTATACCCACTGCCGATGAATTTTGAGAAACGAATTGAGTCTCCATTTGATTTCGGATTTTTTGAAATTCCTTTTCTGAAATTAATTCGTTTTGCACTTTAGCTATCTCAGCATCCATTGCCTTTTCGAGGTCATCGGGTTCTACACCTATATTTACAATTCCAAAAACGAGGTAGAGACCCGGATCCTCTAATGAAAACGGAAACGCCTGCACCGTTAACGCTTTCTTCTGCTCATCCACCAGTGCTTTGTACATACGTGAACTCTGGCCACCACTCAATACAGTACTCAGCATATCCAATGCATAGGCATCGGGTGTGCCTTGCGCGGGAATGTGATACGCTTCAATAACTGCTGGTAATTGAATATTATCAAACACTACATCGCGTACCTCTGCCTTTTGTTGCGGCTCAACCACGGTAGGTCTTGGAATTTTCTTTCCGCCTTTCGGGATATCTTTAAAATATTTTGCAACGGATGCCTTTGTCTGCTCAATATCAATATCACCCGCAATGGAGAGTGTTGCATTTTCTGGAACATAAAACGTTTTATAGAATTCGATAAACTCTTCCAATGAAGCAGCATTCAAATGATCCAACGATCCGATAGGTGCCCATTGGTATGGATGCACTGTATATGCGTGCTTTAATACTTCTGTGAGAATACTTCCGTAAGGTTGATTGTCCATGCGCTCGCGCTTCTCCTCTTTTACCACTTCACGTTGTGTTTCAACACCAATTTTTTCAATCTTGGCGTGTAGCATGCGCTCAGATTCCATCCAAAGACCTAACTCCAATTGATTTGATGGAAGCACTTCATAATAGAAGGTGCGGTCGTTTGAAGTATTGGCGTTATTGGTTGCACCAGCATTTTGCAAGTACTTATCAAACTCACCGCGCTGAATATTTTCAGAGCCTTCAAACAACAGGTGTTCAAAGAAATGCGCAAAGCCAGTGCGGCTTGGATCTTCATTTTTTGAACCCACATGATATAATACCGATACTGCCACAATAGGTATAGTGTTATCCTTGTGCAGGATTACATGCAAGCCATTGGGCAGATCGTATTCCGTGAATTCAATTTTACGCGCCTGACTATACCCTACTGCAACTGCAGCAAGCAAAAGCCAAAGGGTTAGGGATTGTTTTTTATGCATATTTATTTTGGTTGACATTACAATTATAATAGTATTTGAGTGAATACTCTATAGCAGTGAGGCGATAGTCTATAGCAATGAGGTGATAGTTTGGAGTATGTCGGTTTAATAGAAAATTTCTTTAACGACTATGGGCTCAAGATTCATTTCCACCAAACTCCATACCGAATGACAAATATTTACTTATTGGCAGAGTCTGGGACGTGACGACACTTGGAATTGAATTAATCTCAAATTTTGCATTGTATGTTGATGCCTATCCATAGCACATTGCACAACACCATCAAATGGCTTTAATACTATTGGAATAAATTTCCTTTGTTGTTGTGAATAAATGCAATATAGCGAATCGTACTTTGCCATTAATGGGCTGAGCAGCCCTCACATTCAAAAATTCTTGATTCAATTGGACTATTGATTTTAATATATGAAATCGATGTCTCGTATTTTAAATCTTTTTTGATATAAGAAATTTCAGCAAACGGAAATAGATAGCCATCGACCCATCTGAAATCTGTAAATTGAATCCATTCAGGAAATCTTCCCTTGAACTCAATAAACTCCAATCTATAGGTTTTATCATTTATAAAGATAAATCGTATATCCATATCATTTTCTTCATTAAACTGAATGATATGATATTTTGAATTGCTTATAGTGGTGTCTCTTAAGTAAAAAAGACTTGAATTTTCAAAATCTGCACGACTAAGTGCAAATGAGTAATTAAATTTACTTAGAGCGCTTGAAAAAAGTTTGGGTGTTTTTACTAACTCATTATTTACCAATCGCCAAATTTGCTGTTCATTCTCACCCACAATTTTATGCTTACCGTTATCAATAAAAGAAAGTATACTTTTTTGAGAGCCTGATTTAAGCTTCTCCCAACTAACTATTGAAGAATCTGGATAAATGGTTTTCCCGTGCTCAATTATTGTTTGTAGTTCTTGCCAAGGTTTTTTTGACGTTGCATTTAGATGTAAGAAAATTATCTCTGAAGCATTATGGGATTGAGATTTAACCGATGCTGTAAAAAAACATAATGCAGCAACTGAGAGGTAAGAAAAATTGAAAGTCATAGAATTGTTTTATGACTCTGCCAGCTAATTTTAAGTTGAACTGGCAGAGCTTTAATTAGGAAACCCTCAAATTCACCAAATACCTGCTTCACGACCTCCGTAAAGTAGTGATTGGTACAGACTAACAGACTGATCACTTGAATATGCATCTCTCGCTCTATTCATAGCAGAGATAGCATCGCCTAGCGCTTCCCACCAAGCAAGGGTATTCCCGCCATTGATTTTGTTCAGCTCACAATAACATAACTCTTTTAAAGATTCTGGTTTCATATCGAATTTTGTTTAGGTTAAAATTGATTCCCAGCCCCGGCCGGAAACCTTATTTCAAACATAACATGCCTGAGTCCCATCAGTTGGGACTGACAAAAATAAATAAATTATTTTCAGAATAATTACCACCATTGATTTTCTTCAAACTTTCCAATGGTAAGATATCGCTAGAAATAAACCCCACGAACATCATCCCGTCTTTTGCGTATCCATAACATTGAATTTCGGGCTTATAAATAATAGGAATATTGAATTCTGACCGCATGCAATCGAGCAATCGGAAAAAGGCACTGCGAGAAATGCCCAACTTAGAAGCATAGTTAACCGCATTACCTCGCACTCGTTTCCTAATCATGCCATCGAAGGTGTTGATTAGTTTTAGTTTTTCTTCAAAGGACATATCAAACTTTTTAAATGGCTCTTAAGACCTCACCCCCGGCCCCTCTCCGGAGGAGAGGGGTAACTGTTTCTTATTTGATTTGAATCTCTTCTTGTATCAGCTTTCTTCAATAAAGTTCTATTCATAAACTTATTATACCAAGTAATGAGCAAACAGATTAGGAATGTAACTGCAATGGATTCTTCTCAAGACTATAGACTTAAGACTACCTACTCATCACTCCCTATCATTCAAAAATCATTCGCCTTCTCTTATTCACTCTCCACTAACATCGGAAACTGCATTTTCCATAAATTAAAATAAACATTTTTGTTTTGCATCAATTCTTCATGTCGGCCCTCCTCGGCTACCTTTCCATTTTCCAATACAATAATTTTATCGGCTTGAAATACCGTACTCAGACGGTGTGCAATTAATAACACAGTCTTATTTTGTTCGCGAAGAATATCCACCATTTTTTGCACATACTTTTCGGATGCAGAATCTAATGACGAGGTGGCCTCATCTAAAATTAAAATCTCCGGGTCTTTGTAAAGTGCTCGAGCAATAGCTAGGCGTTGTTTTTGACCACCTGATAACGTTGCCCCATTTTCACCCAAATAGGTATTAAATCCATTCGGCATTTTTTCAATAAACTCTAAAATACCAAGCCCCGTGCAAATGCTGATAATTTTTTTCATATCAGGCCGGAAATCACCTATGGCAATATTATCAACCACATTACCAGCAAACAGGTCAATCTTTTGTGGCACCACACCTACTAAATTTCGGAGTGAATCATTTTTGATGTACTGCAAATCATATTCACCAATATAAACATGGCCTGCCTGCAATGGATAAAGGTTTTGTAGCAATGCCATGAGGGTAGATTTACCCGAACCACTTTCGCCAACGATGGCCGTTATTTTTCCGCAAGGAATTTCAAGATTAAAATTCTCGAACACGGTTACGCGAGAGCCATACCGAAAGTTTACATCCTTGAAGCGGATGTTACCCATCATTTCCTCGGTTAGCTCAACTTGGTTTTCATCTTTCTCGCGTTCTAAGTCCATTATTTCAAACAAACGATCAGCGGCAATCATCGCATTTTGCACAACCTTATTCATGCCAATCAAACCACTTACTGGGCCAGTAAAGTACCCGATCAATGCATAGAAGGATAGCAGTTCTCCTGGCGTTATTTCATTATCTAAAACAAAACCGGCACCCACCCACAATAAAATAATGGTAAATAATCGAGAGAAAAATTCTGACGATGTGCCTGAAAAGATACTATTCAGCCCCGATGAATAAACTGTTTTCAATAATCCGATAAATCGGGTTTCAGTTTTTATGTTGGCATAACTTTCTAGCCCAAAACTTTTAATGGTATTAACAGAATTAAGCGACTCCACTAATTGTGATTCCAATTCGGCCGCATTTTCCATCAACTTGCGCTCCACCTTTTTATTCAATCGATTTGTGATGTAATAAATGATGGAATAGAAAGGCACGATTAAAAGAATTACCAGTGCAAGTTTCCAGTAATAGGTAAACATAAGCGCAAAGGAGAAAATAAGAATGAAGATATTAACCGCTATGTTGGTAAGTGCCTCATTAATAAACGAGCGAATCTTTACTGCATCATTAATGCGACTAATTATTTCGCCTACGCGCATCGTATCAAAAAACTGCTGCGGTAGTTTCAAAAGGTGCTTGTAATAACCAAGTATAAGGCTTACATCAATAGCCTGACCTGTACGCAAGGTGAAAATACTTTTGGTGGCGCTAATAAATACCTGAAGCAAAAGCAGCACAATCATGCCCACACTCATCAGGTTTAATAAATTACGGCTACCATCTACCAGCACATGATCCACAATTTTCTGCACGTAAATGGATGTGGTTAGCCCAATAAGTGTATAGACCATGGCACCAGCCAATGCCTGAATCATGATACTTTTATGAGGCTTTATTAACGCCCAAAATCTAGACAGCACCGAAACTTTCTGATTACCAGTAGCAAAATCTTCACCGGGTAGTAATATAACCAGCACGCCCGTCCATACTTTCTTAAACTCCTCATGCGTGTATCGTTGCATGGCGCCACGCCCAGGATCCATTACTTCAATGTACTTATCAGTAGCTTGATAAATCACCACATAATGATGTAAAACTTCCTTAACGATGATATGCGCAATGGCGGGCTTTGGTATTTTCAATAAACTATCCATTTCGCCACGCACTCCTTTAGCCTGAAAGCCTAACTTTTGCAACGCTTCCAACAGGCCTAATACATTAGTGCCTTTTTTATCAGTAGAGGCCAACTGGCGGATGCGAGCAACGGGCAGATTCAGTTTATAATGCGATGCAATGGAAGCAATACAGGCGGCTCCGCAGTCAGTAATGTCGCGCTGTTTTACTTTTATACTCATTGGGTAGAAGATAGTAGCGAGTGGATAGTCTTGAGTAGGGTGGCTTGAGTTGAACTCGCTTTTAAGACCTCACCCCCTGCCCCTCTCCAGAGGCGAGGGGTGACTGTATTTAATGAGTGTATTGATTTCATAAAGTTCATCTCTTTCTCTTAAACGTGTTTATATTATCGTCCACTCCAAAGGAGATAGGTACGCATAGTTTTTAACGATGCCCTAACGACTAAATACTCAGGAATATTAACTACGGACTTTGCACTACTTTAATATTCGGATTTACCCAATCATCTACTTTATCATACAACAACTGCCATAAGCTACGCTCAGTGACTACAAAGCGCGCCTGAAGTGTCATTCCCTTTTTCAATTTTCCTTCATAGCCATTTTTCAATCTTAAGTAGTCATGCTGTAGTATGCACTTTACTTTAAACACAGGCTGATTATTAATTATCTGAATATCGTTTGAGATTTCTTGTATCTGCCCTAATAGCAAACCCCATTGATTATAATTGAAGGCGCTAACCTGCATGCGGGCTTCCATACCGGTGCGAAGGAGTCCGATATCATTTGGTGAAACATACACTTCGGCAATCAGGTTTGTATTGGGTGAAATTTGGGCAAGGTCTTGATTGGAAAAGACCGCGCTGCCCGCATAAACACCAGCTAAGTTTTGAATGGTGCCACTTACTGCAGCTTTAATGTTTAAATTCTCTTTTTCCTTCTCCACTTGGGCGAGTTGGTTTTCAAAATCGGTTTTCTCCCTTTCATAATTTCTAAGCTCTTGCTGCCACGCACTTAGCTGGGCTTGCCTAAGCAACTCTATTTCACCTTTTGCTTTTTCAAACTCGAACACAAAGTTTTCAAACTCAGCTTCGGCTATCACTTTTTGATCGTACAATTTTTTATTACGCGTGTAGTCTTGTTTTACTTTTAAAAACCGCACTTGGCGGTCAGTGAGTTTTTGAAGATAGTCGGAATAAGATTGGCGGTAGAGATTGGTTGCTGGTTGCCAGCCACCAGTTGCCAGTTGTTGGCTATTGTTAGCTAAGATTTTTACATCATTCAAAAAACTGTTTGTCTCCTCAATTTTAGTTTGTAGAAACCGCTCCTTTTCGTCAAGCATAGGTGACTGTACAGAGAATAGCAGTTGATCTTTCTTTACCGAAGAATTTTCCTGAATAAAAACTTCTTTTACGTAACCTGCTGAAATGGCTTTTATAGTACTTGCCTCCGTAGCGGCTTTGAGCAGGCCAGCGCTTTTTATGCTGATGTCAATAAAGACATAAGGCAAGGAAGCAATAAAGCAGAAGATCGATACTAGAATAATTATATAGATCGTTTGTGCGGGTCTAGAATACTGAGCCAAGTGATATTGTGAAGTGTGTTCGAGAATTTCTTTGGGAAAAAGATTTAGCATTTTGCTCCTTAAAATACTGATTATAAAGAATTTTATGTAAATTAAATGGACACCGCATGTTAATACGGTGTCCATTATGTTGAGTGTAAGTGATTACTCAAACAAGTAATCTTTGCTTCATGCTTGCTTGGCAACTAAAACAAAGAGTATATCACATTGATAATTTTGTATAAGAAAATACCGAACAATACACCAATAATAAAATGAATATTAGCTTTTACGAGAGAAACAATTTTATTAGACAGTGTCATTTAATTTGTTCAGAATTATCTTCATAAAACTATCAAATCATCATAGGTATACACTAAGAACATCCACCCAATCGTTCCCTTAAGATTGTTAGCTTAACGAAAAAAGCAGGTTAGCCTTAAGAAAAACTAACCTGTTAGGGTAAATTAATCTTTACGAATCAAGATATTGCCCACCTTACTGCATAATAAATACCTACAACAACCAAGGCGCCAACTGCAGCACCTAAAAGAATACCACCTCCTACAGCGAGAATTGCTAAAAGAGGGGCCGCACCGCCATTAATTTCCTTGGATTCATCGATGGATAATTCCCTAACATCAAACTGATTTTCCTTCAGTGCAAAATTTAAATTTTTCATTCGCTAATAGTTTAAATTAATTGATTTTAATATTTAGTGTAAAATAGCCATCACGGCACCGATGACTCCAGCGATTACACCGAGAACAATGCCCTTAAAAAACCATTCGGGCAGAGATTGGTTCTCAGCATTAAAAAAATGATCTATTGGATTCATTGATTTAGGCGTATAATGCAGCAGCAGCCCCAGCTCCGCCTGCGGCAAAACCAAGCCCGAACCCTCTCCAAAACCAAGTTGATCCAGAAGCAAAGAATCCACCTTGGGTTGATTTCAGATCTTCTGATGTTAATTCTCCTAAATTGAAATGGCTTAATTCTAATGCTCTCATAATTATTGTTTTATTATTGTTAAAAATTTATTTTTCTGCTCCGGCTGCAGTTGTTTTGCAAAACATGGTTGAATATACACTGAATTACCAATAGCAAGAATCTGCTCAGTGTGACACCGTGTAAGTTACAGGTTAATCGATAAATAAATAAAGCACTTTGTTTGGCTTTTGCAGGCAATCTTACATTACCGCAGGGGGCATTTGCAAACAAAAAAACCATTTTCATCAACCCTTCGAGGGGGTTTGGGGTTTGGGGTTTGTTCCTTAAAAAATAGTCGGTGTAAGATTTTCAAAAATAATGCAAAATTTCAAGGAGCTAAAAGTGGATCGGTTCGTTGAGTCCACCACTAAATAATAAAAAAAGGTATTGCCACAGATTCACTGATTGATAAAGTACTGGCTTTTTGCTAAAGGCGCTAAATAATCTGTGAATCAGTGGCTGCTTGTTTTCCACTTAAAAATAATTCTCTACAGCAAATTGATATTGCTCAATAAATATCTTTTTAAAAGCATTTACATTGTTGAGTTCTGATAGGATTATAGCCACCATATGATAGAATCATGGAATCTATCCAATCAAATCGCCCAAAATTGCTTTCACCTGATCAGGCTGCAACCGCGGACCGAATTGAGAAACCACACGCGAAGAAGCCAGAGAAGCCAACTTACCAGCTTCGGCATAAGAATGGCCGTGGGTTATCGCATACATAAATGCTCCTGAAAACATATCGCCAGCACCATTCGTATCAATGGCGCGAACTTTATAAGGTTCAATCTGAATGAAGGTGTCGCCATCATAAATCAATGCGCCATTGGCACCGAGTGTAATAGCAAACCGTTTTGCAATCTCTTTTAGTTTTTCGCGGGCTTCATTAATGGAATCTGTTTCCGTATAAATCATTGCCTCCTCTTCATTGCAAAAAAGAAGATCAACACTCGCTCCAACAACCTCCTGCATTTGTGTAGAGAAATATTTTACCATACTTGGATCAGAAAATGTAAGCGCTACCAATACTTTGTTTCGCTCAGCAATTTTCTTTGCTTCCTTTAATGCTTCCAATCCTTTAGGGCTCGCAACCAAATATCCTTCGAGGTAGACATACGAAGAGTTTTTAATTGCCTCGACATCCAACTGTTCAGGTGAGAGCAAAGAACTTACACCCAAAAAAGTATTCATGGTGCGTTCTGCATCGGGACTGGTCATTACCAGGCATCTGCCTGAATGACCATCCGGACATTGATCATAGGTTAAATTCGTATCGACTCCGTTTCTCTTTAAGTCTTTCAAAAAGAATTCGCCCAATTCATCATTTGCAACCAAACATGAGTAAAAACTTTCTCCGCCAAACTGATTTAGCGCCACCACGGTATTGCCAGCCGAACCACCCCCTGACATTTTACTGCGCTTCATGTCGATGGCTTTCATTAAATGAAGTTGTCTTTTTTCATCCACCAAGGTCATGACTCCTTTCTCTACTTCATTCTTAGCAAAGAAATCGTGATCAACTTCTGTGATTATATCTACAATGGCATTTCCTATGCCGTATACATCGTACTTAGTTTGATTTAGGCCGTTGGATGACTGCATAATTAGTGTTTGGTTGAAATAATTTGCAAGAATAAGGAAAGAAAGGTAGATGATAAAGTGATTGGTTCTTTAAAAATTGCATAGATTCAACTATGAAAAAGCAAGACATTCGATGGCAGCAGCGGTTTACAAATTTCAATAAAGCACTTTCGCAATTGGCAAAGTTTATTACCAAACAGGAATTAAATGAGTTAGAAGAACAAGGCTTGATTTAAGCATTTGAATATACTTATGAGCTTGCCTGGAATGTGATGAAAGATTTTTACGAAGACCAAGGCGAATCAAGCATTCAAGGCAGCAAAGATGCAATTCGACTTGCTTTTAAACGTGGGTTAATAAAAGATGGAGATCGTTGGATGGATATGGTTGAAAATAGAAAACTTACTGTTCATACTTACAACGAAGAGGTTGCCTCAAACATGGTTAAGTTAATAACGCAACAATACTTTCAGGCTTTTACAGCGTTGCAAACTGCGCTGGCAGATAAAGTGGACTCAAAATGAGATTTGGGCTAACTGAAAATACAATCTAAAAAATCACCAGTGTTTTTTCCTCATTCTCTGAAATCGAGGAAGCTGTGTTGTACGGCTCACGAGTGAAAGGAAATTTTTCAAACGGTTCGTATATTGATATTGCACTAAAGGGAACTGGCCTTACCCTATCAAAAATTTTAAAGATTAATAACAAGTTGGATGAGTTTTCTTTGCCGTACACAATAGATATTAACTGGTTTGAGTTTATCAAAAATCATGAACTTACTGAACACATCCAACGAGTTGGGCAGGTAGTTTACCGGGGTTAGATTACTTTTTTCCTTTCGATTGGATGTTTAATGTGCGCTTGAATTTGGCTGCACGATTTGGGTAATCGGTAATAAATCCATCCACATCCATTCCTTTTAGTACCAACATATCTTTTGGCTCATTTACAGTCCACGGAATTACCCGGATTTTTTTGTCGTGCAAAAAGATAACATCTTCTTTTTTAAGCAACGTAAAATCAGGACTATAAATAGAAGGGACGAAACCTAAGGCATTCAAGTTCTGCTCGACCGATTTTTTATTTTCAACTAAGGCAGCTAAGCGTACTTCCGGATATTTCTCGTGCCAGTACTTCAATACTCTAAAATCAAAAGACTGAATAACGATCCGATCGAGTGGTAAATATTGATCAACAAGATTATAAACCATGTCAGAAAAAATCTTCGGAGTCGGGTGAAATTTATTATCGCCCTCGGGCATGCTCTTGATTTCAATGTTATAATCAACTTCGTATCGGGTATAGCTTTTTATATGATCTTCAACGGCAACAATAACATCTGTTAACAGAGGCTTATAGCCATTCATTTTTTGCTGTTGCGGAAACCGTGGATTCCCTTTGAAGCCACAATCCCAGCGTGCAACTTCATCGTAGTTCATTTTATAAATGTTAAACTTATGCTCGTCCTTTTCATCGAATGAGTTTCCATTAGGATCGGTGCAGATGGCAGCATTCATCCATGGCTCGTGCGAGACAATCAACTTTTTATCTTTCGTAACGGCAAGATCAAGTTCAATTGTTGTTACTCCTGAATCCAACGCAAGTAAAAAAGCTGGAATAGTATTTTCAGGCATCAACCCGCGTGCACCCCGATGGCCTTGAATATCGAACTTAGGAATGTAGGATTGAGCTGGCACCTTGAAAATAAAACAAGTCAATACGAGAATTAGAAACCACTTCATAAGTTGCAAAGTTACTGGATTCTGGATACTTGATAGAACAAGTTCAGGGTTTTCAACCCTTACTTTTGTAGCCTTAAGGGTTGAAAACCCTAGCGAGGCTAATCTTCCAGCATCCAGACGAGAGACCAGTAACTAATTAATTCTGAATGATCATACGCATGCCGCCACCACCTCTTCTATTGCCACCACCCATCGGGTTAAGATGTTTGTTCAACGCATAGGTGAAGCTCACCATATAGAACCGCCCAAGGTTATTGGTGGTTGATTGTTGAATATAATTGTCGCCTGAGCTTTGACTTACACTGTTGCTTTGATCCAACAGGTTATTGACTTTAAATTTCAACTCGCCCGCTTTGTTTTTGAGAATAAAACGTGAAATTGAAATATCTAAAAAAGGAATCTCCTGCCGGAAGTCTGTTGTTTTACTTGTGTAGATCAAGTATTCGTAACTTGTGTTGAACGAATAGTTCTTCAAGAAACTAATGTTGATTTCTGATTTATAAGTCTGATTAAAATATTGTTGGTCGGGCGTATTAAAGTCATACTTGGTTTCCTGCTGACTCAAATTGCTGCTCAAATCCAAAATTACAATTTCCTTGTAGGTGAAATTATACCGCGCTGTGCCACCAAGGGTTCTGTTATTTACGTGGTTGTTCTGCTCATTCAACACAGTGATACTTTCAGAAAGGGTGGCCGTTGGCCCAATGTTAAATCGGCTATTCAATTTCTTTACAGGGAAGCCAACATTAAAGTTTGCGCGCAAGCTTTGTGAACTACTTACATTAACCGGCACAGTAACCCGCACAAATTTATCGCTAACCGTTTGCGAATTTACAATCGCGTTATTTGTAAATGATCCATTTATGAATGCAAAGAAATTAATAAACCGGGCAGGGTTAAAAGAAGTAAAATTGGTACTGATACGATGTGCATAGGCTGGTTTTAATTCTGGATTACCCACATAAATATTTAGTGGATCGCTATTGTCAATTACAGGTTGCAATTGCTGAATGGTTGGTTCCTGCATATTGGTTTCATAATCAATACGTAAATGCTTAGTGGAAGAAAAATCGTAGTTAAAGTGCGCGGATGGAAGCAGGTTTTCAAACGTTCTATCAATCTTCACATCCTTTAAAATCAAATCTCCTTTTAGTGAGGTCATCTGATAACTTGTGCCTGCTGTAACGTTAAATTTTTCGCGGTTCATTCTAAAATTTAACCCCGGGCGATTATAAATGTAATTACTAATGTATTTATTGCTCAGTTGTGCATCGAATACAGGCTGGCCACCACCTACATTGTAAACCTCCCGATCAACATCATTTCTATTTGTTTGAAAGTTATAGTTCGCCTCCAAATATTTTCTTCCACCAAGAGGTTCAGTATAAGAAAGCGATGCTCCATAAGATTGATTGGTTGTTGATTGGGTATTTGTTTGTTCAATCTGCTGTTCACCCGGAGTATTTACATAGTAGGTATTTGTCGATTGCTGATTGCCATCACTATTTGTGTTGTTAAGTCCTACGGATAAATTTGTTGCCAACGTTCTGCCCTTTTTCTCAAACCTATGACGCCAAAGGGTGCTGGCATTTAAACTCAAAGCCTGTTGTTCAGTGTAGGTAGTTCGCTCGCTTGTATTTTGTAAAGTGTTATCAGTCAAACTTCGGGTTTCGCTTCCGCTAAAGGTGCGTTGATCCGATTCAGTATAGTTTGCCGTAGCAGTAGTTTTAATGGTATTTGCAGAATCGATGTTATGATCAATCATCAGCGTACCCCGATGATTATCATTGCCACTTATTTGTCTGCTATTTTGAGTCAGGCTGTTGCTTAAATCAACATCGGGTTTATTCGGATCAATAGGCACAAAATTAGTACGACTTAAATCCGTGTTTACATTTCTATCCAAATGATTATAGAAATAGCTCGAAGTAAGTTTGGTATCTTTATTTAAATCGCGGTTGAAGTTTAATCCCCCAGCATAGCTTGTCATCAGTCCGCTTTGTCTTCCTCCAAAGTTGACCGATGGACTACCACCACTGCCACCACCGCCAGAATTTACAGTAAAAGACCCACCGCCACCGGATTGAGTTCCTCCAGAAAAATTCATGAAGTCACCAATAGAAAAACCTTGTTCGTTAATATTGTTACCCATTCCTAAAAATGAAAGTTGTTTCCCTTTTGAAAATTTATTTACACTCGCTGTTCCCTGAAAGCGATCATTTGATCCATACCCCCCCATAATATTTCCAAAAGCTCCACCGCGTTTTTCTTCTTTTAATTCGAGGTTAATTGTCTTTTCCCTCTGGCCATCATCTATGCCCGTAAACTGTGCATTGTCCGACTTGCGATCGAACACTTGCACTTTCTCAATAGCATCAGCTGGTAAATTTCGTGTAGCTAGTTTAGGATCGCGACCAAAAAATTCGCGACCATCAACAGTTACGCGCTGCACTTGCTCACCCTGCGCCTTAACAGTGCCATCCGTTTCTACTTCCATACCTGGCATTACCTTTAACAAATCTTCAACCGTAGCATTTGTTTTTGTTTTGAAGGAGCCTGCATTAAACTCTATGGTATCTTTCTTTACTGTAACCGGATTTTTCTCACCCATAATCACAACGCCTTCCAACTCCTTGGTAAGCGGCTCCATCTTTATGCGCCCTAATTCAACAATGGGTTCTGTACCTGTTGCAACTCGCCTCATGTTCGGAGCATATCCCACGAAAGTGACTTTGAGCAAATACTCACCTTTATTAACATTCTTGATTTCAAAAATTCCTTTTGCATCACTAACACCAAAATTTACAAGCGATGAATCTTTCGGATTGAGAAGCATTACCGTTGAAGATGGCAATGAGCCTGAAACGCTATCCATAACCTGCCCGCGGATGGAAAATTTTTGAGCATAGGCACCAGCCGAGCAAAGGAGTATCAGGACAAGGAAGTAAAACTTTCTCATATGCGTTTTTGAAAAATGTAGTAGTTAAAATTAATTGCGGATTATCACTCCACCGCGGCCACCCATCTGCTTCATCTGTTCGGCAACTATTTTTTGAAATTCTGTTTGCGTTATCTTGGTGCCTGAGGACGGTGCCTTTAGTTCACTCTTTTTCAGTTCGCGCATCTCCACGGTTTTTACAAGAATAACCCGCTCGCCATTATTAATATCAACAGCCAACACCGCACCGGGCAATGTATTATACCGATCGGGACCTAAGAACGGGCGGATTTTATCTGTGTACCACGCTGTAATTTCAGAAGTTCTTATCTGCGGCTCTGCTGGTTCGCTGCCGCGTGAGATTCTTATTGTATCCGTTTTGGTATAATATGCCATGCGACATAAGTACTCACCAATCATTCGGGTTTCAGTGCCAAATTTCCATGGCGACATTTGGATAGAATCTTCAATGAGGTAATTTTTGCCCATGAAGTCCTGCTTAGAAATTATTTTACTTGTGCTTTGATCTTGGTAGACTTCAACATTGGGCGTTCTGAAATTCATTCTCATTCCACCACCGCCACCGCCAGGCGCTTTAAACTGTTCCTCTTCATCTTCAATCACAGGCTTATACATAGATTCCGTATCAGAAAAAAACAATTGTTGTTTGGTCGTTCTGAATTCTGGAATCATCGCCTTCATTCCTTCTCTGTCGGCAGGAATGTTTCGATGCAGATTTACTTTTACCTCGTAAGTAATTACTCCCGAAGTTTGACCGAAAACTATGTTAGCTGCAGCAATTGATACCAAAACGCCAGCAAGCAGGATTATTCTTTTCATATGTGTTGAGATTTTCATGAGTTAAAACCTATGGCAAATGTACGGGTAGAGATTATCATCACTGGTTAATTGTTCTGAAATCAATGTTAATTAAAGTTAATGGGTAGCAGATTGGTGCCTCGTGACCCGTACTTTTGATTTCACAAATGAAAACGCAAAAGAATACCTTAGCCCTTGCCTTGATAATCACCAGTATAGTTCTGTTGGTTGCCTTGCAAGTGTTTTGGCTTCAGTCAAGTTACAAAAACGAAATCTCTGAATTAAAAAAAGAGACGAATGGAATACTCAGAAGTACGGTCTTTCAATTAAGAGATTCTGTTTTCTTTAGCAGTATAGCTCCATCTTTCGAGAGCATAAGCCGTCACATGAGGGAAGATAGCACCCTAGGCAAAAACATGAACGTAGTGACTGATACCGTTTATCTCAGAAAGAAGTCCTCGGCTGTTCAAGTATTTATTTCCTCATCGGAAGGAAGTGATTCTTTGCTCAATGTTCTAAAACCTTTGACTCAACGAATCAGAACCTTTCAGGGTGGAGATCAAAATTTTACAATCCGAATTGCTGCAGATTCTATTCCGCTCGATACACTACAGTTATATTTTGAGACTAATCTATTAAATGAAAAAATAAAAATGCACTCTCAGGTGTCCGAAGTCAAATTTAGCAGATGGCATTTTAAAAATAAATCTCAATCTTTTCAACTCCCACCTGATTTAGCAGAACCTCGGATTCATTTTCCAACTCGTTCAATCTTTAGCGATTCATTACCAATAGAACCTGTGCGACTAAACCCAGGGAAATTATATGCTGCGCAACTAACCGGAGTCAGGATGGCAATCTTAAAAAAGATAACACCCCAGATTCTTTTCTCATTCTTCCTCACATTTCTAACCACTGCCGCCTTTGTTGTTATGTATCGCAGCATCCGTTCACAACAACGACTGATGGAATTAAAAAATGATTTCATCAGCAACATCACGCACGAATTAAAAACTCCGGTGACTACCGTAGGCGTTGCGCTTGAAGCACTCAAAAGTTTTAAAGGGTTGGATAATCCTGCACTGACTGAAGAGTATCTTGAAATTGCCCAGAATGAATTGAACCGACTAAACATCCTCACCGATAAAATTTTAAAAACTTCGAGCTTCGAAAACAATGGCGTTGAGTATAATGCCGAGCCTGTTGAACTTGACAAACTGGTGGAACAAGTTTTAGGATCTATGAAGCTTGTGTTTGAAAAACAGCAAGCGAAAATTAGCTTCTCTAAAGAAGGTACCGAGTTTCATTTGATGGGCAGCACTGTTCACCTGACCAGTGTGATTTACAATTTACTCGACAATGCCTTAAAGTACAGTCGTGAAGTGCCGGAGATTGAAGTTCGATTGGTGGCAACACCTGAAAAACTTATCCTTACTGTAAAAGATCATGGAATTGGAATCTCGCACGAGTACAAAAAGAAAGTGTTTGAGAAATTTTTTAGAGTGCCAACCGGAGATGTCCACAATATAAAGGGGTATGGTCTGGGCTTAAGCTTTGTAGAAAGTGTAGTGAAAAGTCATAAGGGCTCTATTGCGGTTGAGAGTGAAGTGGGAAAGGGAAGCGTATTCACTGTTACACTGCCTAAGTAAATAGTAATGAGCAAAACGAAAATACTTTACGTAGAAGACGAACCTTTCTTAGGTAGGATTGTAAAGGAGAGTTTGGAGGTGCGTGATTTTGAAGTACGCATGGTGACCGATGGAAAGCTTGTGCAAAACATATTTGAAGAATTGAATCCGGATATCTGTGTGTTGGATGTTATGCTTCCAAATAAAGATGGTTATTCAATCGCGCAAAGTATTCGCAAAGTAAATGCAACTATCCCTATCATATTTGTAACCGCCAAAACACAAACCGAAGATCTTATTAAAGGCTTTGAAGTTGGTGGCAATGATTATTTGCGCAAGCCTTTTAGTATGGAGGAACTCATTGTTCGAGTAAATAATCTCTTGCAACTCACACAAAAATTATCTTCATCTCCAAAGGAATCAATTCTAATAGGAAAATTTGAATTCGCGCCTCAGCGTTATGAATTGCGAAAAGATGGCAAGGCAAAAAAACTTTCGCATCGCGAAGCCGTGTTACTACAGATACTCGCTGAAAACCAAAACTCAAACATCGATCGTAAAACTATGCTCATGCGCGTGTGGGGCGATGATTCATTTTTCAACTCGCGCAACTTAGATGTTTACATTACTAAGCTGCGCGATTATCTCAGAGAAGATTCTTCCATAGAAATTATTACCATTAAAGGAGTTGGGTACCACTTTGCTGTGGGTAATTAGTTGAAAGTGTTAGATTTGTTAGCTACCTCTAACAATCTATCATGGCCAACTGGAAAATCAAACTCTCGCTCTTTCTCAATTATTTTGTTTTCGCTATCCTGCTTAACAGTGTAGGCACCGTAATTCTGCAGGTGCAAAGTAATTATGGAGTTTCCGAATCTTCGGCCAGCATCTTAGAAGCCTTCAAAGACTTAAGCATTGCTGCGGTCTCTTTTTTGGTTGCCTCTTTCATTACACGTATTGGTTATAAAAATTCCATGCTGATCGCTTTGGGGTTTGTAACCGTGGCGTGCCTAGCCATGCCATCACTCCCAACTTTTGCCATGACAAAAGTTTTGTTTGCCGTAGTCGGCACTTCCTTCGCCTTGATAAAAGTATCGGTGTATGCTACCATTGGCATCGTGACAACGGATAAGAAAGAGCACGCAAGTTTTATGAATTTTATCGAATCCTTTTTTATGATCGGCATACTTACAGGCTATTTTATTTTTAGCGCCTTTGTTGATGATAGTCAAAGTCAATCAACATCGTGGCTTACGGTTTATTATTTACTTGCAGGAATTACCACCGTGGCTTTTATTCTATTACTCACCGCGTCATTGGATGAGTCGTCTGTTAAATCAACTGAAACCAAACCTTTTCTTGAAGATTTTGGAGACATGATCAAACTTGCGCTTAAACCACTGGTGCTGGTCTTTATCATCAGTGCCTTTACGTACGTGTTGATTGAGCAGAGCATCATGAGCTGGCTACCCACATTCAATAGCAAAGTATTAAATCTACCAACTACGCTTAGTATTCAAATGGCCAGCATATTGGCTGCCTCCACTGCTTTCGGAAGATTTGCTGCTGGTTTTGCGTTTCGAAAAATACATTGGTTTGCGGTTCTTATAGTTTGCTTGCTTGCTGCTATTGTGTTGGTGTTAGTTGCCATTCCCCTCGCACAAAATAGTGGTGGCACAGTTACAGGCTGGAGCGATGCGCCTCTTGGTGCTTTTGTATTTCCATTAATTGGATTGTTTATCGCGCCCATTTATCCGGCAATAAATTCAGTAATCCTTAGCACACTGCCAGCGCGGCAGCATGGACCGATGTCGGGATTGATTGTAATTTTCTCGGCATTAGGCGGCACAACAGGATCTATTATAACTGGAAATATTTTTGAAGCGTATGGTGGCGAAACAGCTTTCTATTTTTCGTTGGTGCCGATTGGAATCTTAATCGTGTGTTTATACTTCTTCAATCGCATTCAAAAGAAATCAGAAGCTGAAATTACTTTTAAATCAACGGGAGGACATTAAGATGGAAATTCACGAATTAGGAGAACTCTTTGAGGCGGTACAACTTCGAAATATTTTGGGCGATGGAAAAACATTTCCGGATTGTATTGCTAATCGGCCACTGGAAGAAATCCATCAAGAGTATCTAACCAAAAAAGATACAACGGGATTTAACCTCACCGATTTTGTATCTCAAAATTTTACACCACCAAAAGAACACGTTACTAACTACAAGAGTGATCCTAACAAATCTGCCGCCCAACACATTTACGCATTGTGGGATGTGCTAACGCGAAAACCAGAATCAGAAAGGAGTTCGTTGATCACGCTTCCACATCCTTATATCGTTCCGGGTGGGCGCTTCCGCGAAATCTATTACTGGGATAGCTACTTTACCATGCTAGGATTACAAGTTTCAGGTCGCACTGAATTGATCAAGCACATGATCGATAATTTTGCGTACCTGATTGATACAGTTGGTTATATCCCAAATGGTAATCGCACTTATTATATAGGTCGCTCGCAACCACCCTTTTTTTCGTTGATGGTAAAACTGCTTAGCGAAAGTCAGAAGAATGCCTTGGCGAAATATTTGCCACATCTTGAAAAAGAATATCAGTTTTGGATGAAAGGTGTAACTGAACTGTCCGAAAAAAATCTTGCCTTTCATCGGGTTGTTCGCATGCCTGATGGTTCGATTCTAAATCGGTATTGGGATGAAAATGATACCCCGCGGCCGGAATCATACAAAGAAGATGTTGAGTTGGCGCATCAATCAACACAAAGTTCTCAACAATTATACAGGCACATCAGAGCAGCGGCTGAATCGGGTTGGGATTTTAGCAGCCGTTGGTTTCGCGATGGAAAGACTTTTGGCACCATTCACACAACCGAAATTATTCCGGTTGATCTGAATTGTCTGCTTGTTCATTTAGAACAGATGCTTGCAGAAGCGTATGAACAAACTGGAAATAGTGTGCGATCTGCCGATTATTTACAAGCATCTATCGCGCGAAAAAATGCGATTGTAAAATATTGCTGGAATGAAAAGAAAAAATTCTTTTTTGATTTTGATTTCATCGCCAACAAGCAAAAAGATTCATTTACCCTCGCGGCAGCCTTTCCATTATTTTTTAAAGTCGCTACGCCCGATCAAGCAGTGGCAGTAGAAGAAATCATTCAGTCACAATTTTTAAAAACGGGTGGACTCACCACAACACTTGTTAACAGTGGTCAACAATGGGATGCGCCAAATGGGTGGGCTCCGTTGCAATGGATTGCTTATAAAGGGTTGCTTAATTATGGATTAGATAAAACTGCTTTGCAGATTAAAACAAGCTGGATCACCGCTAACTCGAAAGTGCATGCGAAAACCGGTAAGATGACCGAGAAGTATGATGTATGGAGCAGCGATGGTGAAGCCAGTGGTGGTGAATATCCTAATCAAGATGGTTTTGGCTGGACGAATGGAGTATTTCTTGCGATGATGGATTAATGGATAATTGACAGCGGACAATTGACAATTTTGCGCAAATTATTTTTTTCTATATAGCTTATCCAGCACTTCCGGGTCGCCATCAATCTGCGGCAAAGGCAATCCTAAAATTTTCGCGACAAGCGGAAAGACATGAATATTGTGAAATGGTTTTACGGTAAGTCCCGATTTTATATTCGGCCCTTGTGCATAAAAAATTCCGCGCATTTCCATAACATCAACAGGATCGTAGCCATGAACACCTTCCTTACTACCAATCTTGGCAACTTTCAAAAATCGTTCTCGGTTTCCTTCCCTGATATAGAATCCTGGATCAGCCATTATCATTAAATCACCAATCCGATCATTCTTGTAATGCCAACGCTCTGGGTATTCACTCTTTCGCATGACGGTGTAATTTTTTTCATTCTTTTTCAAAACAGCATACGCAGAATCTTGTTTGTGTTTGTCTTGAATGTAGAGATGAGTCTGTGTTCCGCCATTTGCAATGATCACAGCACGGTTTTTTCTGTCAATCAATTCATCAATAAAAATGTAAGTCTTTTCTTCAACGGACAACTCTTTCATGCCATGATCTGAAACAAGGATAACATTTACCGGAAGGCTAGTGGCTTCAACCCTTTGCATCAAATTTCCTAATAGTGAATCCGCACGAAGCACGGCTTGCTTTGTTTGCTCTGAATTTGGTCCATAATTATGTCCCTCATGATCCGGAAACGAAAAATATAATGTAATAAAATGTGGCCTTTCGGCCGCGGGCAACTTTAACCAGTCAATAACCTGATCAACTCTTTTTTGAGGATCTACTTTATCATCAAAAGGAAAATAGTAATCTGGTCTGCGCGATTCATCGGTCAGTTCAGAGCCAACCCAGAAATATGAGGCTGACTTTAACCCATTTCTTTTTGCAAGCTCCCACAAGGGAACTCCACTGTAGTAGTAGGGATCGGCAACTTTAATCTTATCACTCATTGTGTAAATGGCCTTGCGCTGGGGATCATAAAATCTATTATCGACCAAGCCATGATTGCCGGGATTTAGTCCCGTAACTAATGTGTAATGATTTGGAAATGTCTTGCTAGGGAAAGAGGGAATCAACGCTTCGGCTTGTGAGCCCTTAGCAATAAACTTTTTAAAATTGGGTGGATTAAAGTTTTTAACATAATCATAACGAAAGCCATCAAAGGAGACCATGATTACATAGGGTACGGATTCCTGTTGCGCATTCGATAGAAGAGATGCGAACAAGAATACTATACTGAAAACAAAATGTTTCATCACATTAAATTGAGCAGCAAGATGAAATTTTTTATTTAAAATCGAACAGGATTTTATTTCTTTGGCTTTAAATCTATGTTATCAGTTTTATGAATCCAGTCGAATATTGGATAAGGCATCTTGAACTCCAGCCGCACCCGGAAGGAGGTTTCTTTAAAGAGACCTATAGAGCCTCTGAAATTATATCTGCTTTACCCGATCGATTTGAAGGTGGTAGAAATTTTTCGACTGCCATTTATTTTCTGCTTCGTTCTAAAGACCGGTCAGTGTTTCATCGCATTAAATCTGACGAACTCTGGCATTTTTATGACAGAAGTTGTCTATCGATTTATGTTTTAACCAGCCAGGGATTGAAAGTTCACCGATTAGGTGCTAACCTGGAAATGGGAGAGTCGCTTCAAGTTGTTGTTCCAGCAAATAGTTGGTTTGGTGCACGGCTGGAATCACCCAATTCATTTGCTTTATGTGGCTGCACGGTTTCACCTGGTTTTGATTTTCAAGATTTTGAAATGGCTGACCGCCAAAAGTTACTGATGGAATTTCCAGATCACGAAAAGATTATCACTGAACTTTCATAAATATGATTTTTTTACTTGCTCATTTTGCAAACTGACTGCAAAATAATGAGCCCTTATTCTTCTGAAAGTACAAATAGCCTGACGTCCGGAAGATATAAATTGAAGAATCCTTTACCACCTACCACGTTCGTTGGGTAGTTGATTGGCTCGCCTAGAAATTCAACAAAGCTAAAGCGATTATCCTGCCGAAGGCGTATGAACTGGAAGTATGACTCACTAATGTTGGACAAGTAAACTGCAATAGTATCGCCTTCTGAGAAGTCGGTCGGAAATACTTTAAAGGTTTCCGAATAGGGTTGGCCGTCTGTAATTTCTTCATTTAACAATCGGATAAAACTTCTTGGATTCAATAGTTGCGATTGTAGATTATTTAAACGCACCCGCTGCACATTTAGCATGTAAAAGTTCTTACCAACAACATCCTGAAAGCGGTAACTCACCTGTGCCAAAGAATCTCCAAACCCATTTAAAAATAAGCTGGCTTCTATTTCGTCAAATAGTACCTGAGGTTTCACGTCAGTAATGGCTGTTACCACTCCCATAGACCGACTATCAACACGCAATGTATATTGTTGCCCGGCAATAAGCGGTTGCGTTAATCCACTATATGTTCCTGTTTCTACTAATGCAAGTGTATCGGTGCCATTCGCACTCGAGATGGTAACGGTAGCGTCATCAATAGCAATTTGATTCAATAGCGCTTGCGGATCACTATCATTACTCGCATCCAGTGCACCAAATGATTTTGTTAATAATACAATCAATGATTGGTCTGACAGAATCTGCGATGACACAACTATTTCAGGTTTGATTTTAGGTACTGTACTTATCTCCAACGGGTCAGGCAAGCATGAAGACACCATAAGCGCCAGGATAACTAGACTAAAACTTAATATTGTTGATTGAGTTTTCATAATTTAAAACCGTAACTAATAAAAGGAAGCAGTCCAAATAAGCCTGGCTGCTCATACCTCAAAGAGCCATCTTCGCGTTGCTCAATATTAATACCTATTGGGTTTGCCCGATTGTAAACATTGTATACACCGGCAAACCATTGCCATTGAAATTTCTTACTGGCGTTACTTTTAAGTTTAATTCCAAGATCCAAACGATGGCTGTCTGATAACTTTACATTGTTGATTCCCGAATAAACAGGAATCAAGTCAACACCTGTTAGCGTTGGCGCTAATACTATGTATTGGCCTATAACAGGCGTAAATCGCGATCCGGAAATAAACTCCCAAACGCCTGACAAGGCCCAGCGTTTGTTAAGTGCATATTGTAAAACCAGTGCTCCGTTATGCCTGCGGTCGTAACGCGAAGGAAACCAATCCCCATTATTTACTGCATCAAATTGTCGCCACGTCCACGAAAGTGTATAACTAATCCAGCCTGTTAGTTTGCCGGATTCCTTTCGCATCAAAAACTCAAGCCCATAGGCGCGGCCACGACCCTGAATGAGTTTGGATTCAAAGTTAGGGTTCAGAAATAAATTGGTTCCTTCTTCGTACCCAATTAGCTGACGCATGGTTTTATAGTATCCTTCAACGCTTATAAATAAATTCTTTGATGTAAGTGCGCGCTGCCACGCCATAGAAACCTGATGTGCTGATTGAGGTCGGATGCTGTCTGTTACCGGATACCAAATGTCGGTAGGTGATGAGATGGCCGAATTGGAAATACGGTGCATGTATTGCGCCATGCGCGAATAACTAAACTTTATAGTTTGATTATCACTCAACGAATACCTGGCTGCTAGGCGAGGCTCTGGTGTAAAATAATTTTTATTAGTAACGGCTGCCATCGACATGCGTAAGCCGCTATTCAAACGCCAGCGTGGCCCCAAAGCCCACTCTATTGCTGCAAAGGCTGAGAACTCGTTGGCAATGCGTGCTGTTGTTTCACTGCTTTTTAATAACTCGCTGATGAGGCCCGAGGTATTCAACACATTGGGGCTTACGGCATGGTTAAACCATTCCAGCCCATACTCTACTGAAAGATCTTGCTTGCTTATTGAATCTTTTCTAAAAAGTAGTTTGGCTCCTAAATCTTCAATGTCAGAATTAGCAAGCAGCTCGTTATCTTCAAAAGAGTTAGAAATGTTATACTGATACTTTGATCGAATAAGGGAAACTTGTGTATTCCATCCCGCCAGTCCAATATGTTTCCATTGTAAAGTTTGGCTCTGGTTGCCACTTAAAAAGCGGGTAAGAAATCCATCGCCATCACCATTTCTGTCACGAAAAATATTGAGTTTATCTTTTCCGCTATAGTGGCTGATTGTGATGACATCGCGGGAAGAGGGCTTTAAAATTAGCTTGCCGTTAAAGTCATAAAAAAAATAAGGCAAATCTTGGCCCACTGCTTTCAATACCTGATCAATATAGGTTCGCCTTCCTGCAAGCCAAAAGCTTACCTTTTCTTTTACAATAGGCTGTTCAATAAAAAATCGGGATGCAATCAATCCAACATCTCCGCTTATGCGTGTTCGCTCGGCAACTTCCGAAATTGACTTAACGTCCAAAATAGATGAAAGCCTACCACCATAGCGTGCGGGAAATCCGCCATTGATTGCTTCCACCCGATCAAGCACATCGGGATTAAACACAGAGACAAAACCAAACAGGTGGCTGGTATTGTAAACAGGTGCCTCATCTAACAATACTAAATTTTGATCGGCTGCCCCACCGCGAACAAATAAATCCGAACTACCCTCTACACCCCGAATAGTGCCCGGCAAAAGCTGCAACGTTTTTATCAAATCTGCTTCGCCACCAAGCACGGGTATTGCATTCAAATCTTTCTGGTCAAGAATTTGGGTGCTTGCCCGTGTAGAATTAAATAACTCTTGTTGATAGCGATCCGAACGCACAATAACTTCTTGCAACTGATTGGCACTAATCTTTAGCCTGATTTCAATTGTTGTATCGCTGGTCACATTTAAATAATCGACATGCGTTTTGTATCCGATGTACGAAACTTGCACACGAAGCATTGCTGGATTTACACGAAAACTGAAATTTCCTTTTTCATCCGAAAGCCCAACCACTGAATCAGGAAGAATAAGGATATGAGCGTACGGAAGTCCTTCTTTATTGCTGTCTGACACCGCACCACGCAGCGACACAAGCTGACCGAAATTTATCAGCGGAATAAAAAGCAGGATTCCGAAAGTCAGTCTACTCAGCATTTTTAATAATAACTTTATTAACAAAATAATCTGCTACTTGGAACAGCATTTTTGAAAAATTACGCTGACAATATAACTGCAACAAGGAAAATCCGCGCGGAAACACCCTTTAGGCTATGTCTATTGAGGTACGAAATCGAATGTGCTTGCTGGTTTCGGAAATCCACAACTGCGTTGGTTAGTGCTAAACCAATAAAGAAAAACGAAGCCGATCACTAAACAGTTTATAAAAGCTGGTGGAATGAATGCATTGATTGGGTTTCCAAACTACCGTTACTTCTCCGTTTGTGTATTTTTTGTAATGTCTTTAATGCTGGGTTAGTATTATATGCTTAGTAAATAGTATTTAGCAAGATTGAGCAGAGTACTAACTATTTACTAACGACTACATACTCAAGACTTTAAATTTACTACTATTTATCACCTAACTTAGTTTCAATTTCAATAGGATTAGAAAGTGTTTTATGTACCGGGCATTTTTGCGCAATCTCTAAAAGTTTTTGTCTTTCTTCGGCAGATAAATTTCCCTCTAAATAAACCTCACAGGTAAAAATCGTTTTAAATTCTGCTTTCTCAAAACCAACCTCCACTCTAATTTTATCAACAGCCCATTTTTTTCTATCCGCATACATGCGAAGTGTAATGGCAGTGCACGAAGCTAACGAGATCAGTAAAAATTCTCCGGGTGCTGGCCCTTGATTAGTCCCGCCCACCTCTTCGGGTTCATCAGCAATTACAGTTTTGTCTGAGGCAATGAGTTCTGTGCGATAATGATCTTTACCGATAATTGCTGTTACCATTTTTTAAAAGGGTTTGTTCAGTACAAAAAACTCCTGAGTATACCGCTCACGCAGTGCTGCTTCGCGTTGCTTTAAATGTTCTGGTAAAGTCTCTATCTCACCCAAGTATCCAATAGCCATTATCACCAAGGGTTCATGCGTATCAGGAATATTAAGTGTGTCAATTGCTTTTTTCCTGTCGAAACCGCCCATTTGATGAACATTTAATTCAAGCTGTGTAGCTTGTAAGGAAAGTAACATATTAGCAGCGCCCAAATCAAATTTTGCTGAGGGATTAAGTTTTCCATTGCTAATAAAGTTTTTGCGGCTCATAGTCAGGATCAACAAAGGCGCGTCTTTTGCCCAAATCTTATTGCCTTCCATTAACGTTTCAAAAATTATATTCCACAATTCCGGTTGCTCCCGGGTTGCATATAAATAAACCCAGGGTTGCTCGTTGTTGCTGCTTGGCGCCCAGCGAGCCGCTTCAAACAACGAGTTAATTTTTTTTTGCTCTATCGATTGCGATGAGTAAGCCCTGCGGCTTCTGCGTTGCTCAATTAAATCAACTACCGGAAAATGAAATTCACTTGATTTGGACATAGGACTGGCAATAGTTTCCACCATAAATATTATTCTTCTTTATCAAACACGCAGAACTCTAAACAGTTCAATCTTCAATTAAAATTCCCATTTTTCCCTTTTGATAGTCGCGCATAGCTTCCATAATCTGCGTTTGGGTATTCATTACAAACGGACCGTGTGAAACCATCTGTTCATTCAATGGCTCACCACTTAATAATAGTACCCGCGTGTCTTCCAAGGCCTCAAGTTCAATACCTGCGCCATCATTATTAAAGTGCACGATATGCAAACCTTCTACCATACCAAATCCGGCAACAGTAAGTTTGCCATCCAATAAATAAATCAACGCATTATGCGATTCCGGCAATGGGATTGAAATTTTCCCGCCTTTCTTAAATTCAAGGGTAGCTGCATTTACGACTGTGTGCGATGGAATAGGACCTTTTACATCACGAACTTCGCCTGAAAAAACTTTACCAGTAACATTGCCATCCTCACTTTTAAATTGAGGTGCAGCTTCCGCGCTAAGCGGATAATACGCTGGTTGATCCATCTTATTATTTGCCGGGGTATTGATCCATAATTGAATAATTTCCTGTCGCCCGCCAATCTCATGAATATCATGCGGTGGACGTTCGCTGTGCATAATTCCCATGCCCGCATTCATCCACTGCGCACCACCGGCATAAATTGTGCTATCGTTACCGCGACTATCGCGATGATGCACCCCACCTTTAAAAATAAAAGTTACTGGCGAAAATCCACGGTGTGGATGTGGTCCAATACCTGCATGGTTTGGATCAACGTGAGTTGGCGCTTTTATATCGGCATGATGCAGCAAAAGAAACGGATCAATTTGCTCTACTTGCTGTGTTGGCAATGGTTGACGAATGGGCATGCCGCCCATGTCAACTTTATGTGCATATAATAATCGCGATACTGTTCTTGTTTTCATAACCTCATCCCCGCCCATTCTCCAGATGAGAAGGGGGCAGAGTCTCGTATTTAATTCATTGGTACTTCCATTAATAATAATTCCGCATCGGTAACGGCACTAACTGAGAGTGTATCAACATCCCAGATACCAAAGCCATCACGTTTATTCAACCTCTGGTCATTGATGGTTACATCGCCCGCAATTACAAAAGCATAAACGCCATTTCCTTTTTGTTTGATTTTATAATCAGTGCTAAATCCACTTTTCAGATTACCTAAATGAAACCAGGCATCCTGATTAATCAATACCCCTTCATCCTCTTTTACCGGACTTACAATCTGCTGAAGTTTGTTTATCCGATCTTCAGGTTTAAAAGCAATTTGACCATAGCGTGGTGTAATGTTTCGCACTTTAGGAAATACCCAGATCTGCAAGAAGTTTACTTTCTGATCTTTGTTCTTATTGTATTCACTGTGTTGAATTCCCGTGCCGGCACTCATGATCTGAACATCATTTTGTTTGATCACGGTGGTGTTTCCCATGCTGTCTTTGT
>Ga0163147_10001588_pt1 | contig 34266 bp, 33 predicted proteins | sample OliLakLV19MP6G1_FD_148597 | JGI IMG/M metagenome (GOLD analysis project Ga0163147, IMG submission 148597) | Freshwater microbial mat bacterial communities from Lake Vanda, McMurdo Dry Valleys, Antarctica- Oligotrophic Lake LV.19.MP6.G1 | ecosystem: Environmental > Aquatic > Freshwater > Lake >...
GCCGCGTGGTGGGGGGGGGGGTGGCAGTAGCGATGTCTCCCCTCGCTTCGGCGAGGGGAGTGGATTGAAACGTGACCACGATATGCGCCCCGGCTTCGAGGTTCCCGGTCTCCCCTCGCTTCGGCGAGGGGAGTGGATTGAAACTTTCGACCCCGGGCATTTGCTCTGGCTGAGTCGCCGTCTCCCCTCGCTTCGGCGAGGGGAGTGGATTGAAACAGGACATCGGCGAGCAGGACGCCTGGGCCGAGGGGTCTCCCCTCGCTTCGGCGAGGGGAGTGGATTGAAACGAGATGGCAAAGCAGAGTAAATCACCAGTGCTCACGGTCTCCCCTCGCTTCGGCGAGGGGAGTGGATTGAAACTGGTCCGGCGCAACGGGATCTTGCTGGCCTGCATGTCTCCCCTCGCTTCGGCGAGGGGAGTGGATTGAAACAATCCGGTCCCCAGGTTGTTCAGTGCTCGCACCTGTCTCCCCTCGCTTCGGCGAGGGGAGTGGATTGAAACCCGCTTGGGGTCGCTGCATCGGGCGCATCGGAGGTCTCCCCTCGCTTCGGCGAGGGGAGTGGATTGAAACAAGGTCGTGAAGTGCGAGTTCGGCATCAGGGCACGTCTCCCCTCGCTTCGGCGAGGGGAGTGGATTGAAACGTCGTTGATGACTACCTGGAAGTCCTGGTGATCTCGGGTCTCCCCTCGCTTCGGCGAGGGGAGTGGATTGAAACTTTCGCCCGGCTGGGCTCTCACGCCCGACTTCGCGTCTCCCCTCGCTTCGGCGAGGGGAGTGGATTGAAACTACAAGTCCAAGGAGGAAGCCAGGGCGGCAGGGGTGAGTCTCCCCTCGCTTCGGCGAGGGGAGTGGATTGAAACTGCTTGGGCCGCGGGCGAAGAACCTTTTCGCCCTGTCTCCCCTCGCTTCGGCGAGGGGAGTGGATTGAAACTTCGTGGGCTGTCAATCGGCGCCAGGTCGGACTGTCTCCCCTCGCTTCGGCGAGGGGAGTGGATTGAAACAGGTCTCGCAGTTCGATCCCGTCGGCGGCGTTACGTCTCCCCTCGCTTCGGCGAGGGGAGTGGATTGAAACCCGTTTCGCCGCGAAGCCCTACACGGTGCGGTTCGGGTCTCCCCTCGCTTCGGCGAGGGGAGTGGATTGAAACAGTAGGGGGGGGCAAGCCGCATGAGGGGCCGCAAGGTCTCCCCTCGCTTCGGCGAGGGGAGTGGATTGAAACTTCTTGGGCTGTCAATCGGCGCCAGGTCGGAATGTCTCCCCTCGCTTCGGCGAGGGGAGTGGATTGAAACGTACCGCCTACGTTGAGACTGCGAAGGGCAGCGGGTCTCCCCTCGCTTCGGCGAGGGGAGTGGATTGAAACTCAACTCGAGGTGTCGGCTGATGCGGCTGGTGGGGTCTCCCCTCGCTTCGGCGAGGGGAGTGGATTGAAACCTCGCCCGCGGGCACAGGCGGGGGCCACATCGACAGTCTCCCCTCGCTTCGGCGAGGGGAGTGGATTGAAACCAGCTCGGCGCCCCGGTGTCACGCTTGAAGAACGTCTCCCCTCGCTTCGGCGAGGGGAGTGGATTGAAACGAGAGCAGATCATCCAGGCCCTGCTCACCAAGCGTCTCCCCTCGCTTCGGCGAGGGGAGTGGATTGAAACCAGATGATGTGATTTCCTCAGACCACGTCGCAGAGTTTCTCCCTCGCTCCGCGAGGGGGGTGGGTTAAGACCTGCGAGAGGTAGCGCTTGCCAGATCCCCCCGTCGTCGTACCATTGTGCCCATGAACGTCGCCGCCGGGACGATCGCCCCGCGTCCCGTGCTGCTTGACGATCTCGTCCGGCGCATCCGCACCGTCATCGAGCCGAAGCGCATCCTTCTCTTCGGCTCGGCTGCCCGCGGGACGATGGGGCCGGACAGCGACCTTGACGTGCTCGTCGTCGCAGAAGAAGGCGCAGAAATCGGCGTCCCATCCTCATGGAGACCGTGCGAGCACCGAGAGCAGATCGCGGACCTTCATGGGGCGGGGGAACCTACCCTGGTCGCGCTTGTAGCCCATTTCAGCCGGTTTGTAGAGTCGAGGCTTGGGCGAAGAACGAGCGTTGCCGGCTGCGGAGGGTCGCTGGCGGCTACCGTTGCGGTTTCCGAACGGACTCTTCGCGCTGGGCCCCGGCTTTCGCCGGGGTGACGTGGGGTTGAATCGGCGTTCTTGTTGGGGGGTGGGTCCCCGGCGGGAAGGACAGGGGGTTCGCCGGAGTGACCGAGAGTTTCTCCCGGATGTCACGGAGCGCGCAGCCCGGCCACGGAATACGTGGCGAAACTCGCGATGAGGGAGGTTCCGCGGGTTGCGAACGGACAGGTCGCGGCCTGCGCTTACTTCGGCGCTTTCCGCAGCTGTCCGACCGCCGCGACCACCGCTTCTACCGTGCGGTCGATTTTTTCCGCGGTGGTGTCGCGGCCCAGGGAGAAGCGGATGGCCGAGTTGACGCGTTCGCGCGGGAAGCCCATGGCCCGGAGGACATGCGACGGTTCGGGCGAGCCCGCGGCGCAGGCGGCGCCCGTCGAGGCCGCGATGCCGGCGAGGTCGAGGGCAATCAGAAGGTCTTCGCCCGAGACTCCGTCGAATGAAAGGCTCGTGGTCGAACAGATGCGTCGGTCCGCACCGTTTCGTCGGACCGCGGCCCCTAAGGCCTCGATCAGCTTCGCTTCGAGCCGGTCGCGCAATTCCGCGATGCGCGGCGGGTCCACCCCGAGGCGCTTTTGGGCAAGCTCGGCGGCCCGGCCGAAACCGACGATCCCGGCCACGTTTTCCGTGCCCGCGCGTCGGTTCCGCTCCTGTGAGCCTCCGCGGGTGAGTGCGGTCATCTTCGTTCCGCTTCGGACGAACAGGGCGCCCACCCCCTTCGGTCCGTGGATCTTGTGGGCGGAGATCGTGAGGAGATCCACATCGAGGAGCCGGACGTCGATGGGCGCTTTCCCAAGCCCCTGCACCAGGTCGGTGTGGACGAGGGCGCCCTTGGCCCGTGCGATCTGAACCACCTCGGCGATTGGCTGCATCACCCCGGTCTCGTTGTTCGCGAACATCACCGAAACGAGGGCGGTTTTTTCGCTCACCGCATTCTGGAGGTCGTTGAGGTCGACGCGGCCATCCTCGCCGGCGCGGGCGAAGGTCGTTCGGTGACGCGCCCGGTCGAGGGATTTAGCGCCGTTGAGGATCGCGTGGTGCTCGATGGTGGTGGCCACGAGATCGACGCGGTCCGAGTCGGGATCCGAGGCCCCGGCCCTCGCCACTCCGAGAATCGCCAGGTTGTCGGCCTCGGTGCCGCTTCCCGTAAAGACGATCTCGCTGTCCCGCGCCCCGATGAGGGCCGCCACCCTGGCCCTGGCTTCGTCGATTGCCCCTCGCGCCCGCTGCCCGAAGGAATGCACGGACGATGGATTACCGAAGTCGCCCTGCAGGAACGGCATCATCGCCGCGAGCGCTTCGGGATCGAGGGGCGTGGTCGCGGCGTGGTCGAGATAAATCCGATGAAGGTCAGTCATTGAAGCCCGGCCACTCGGAGACCGGTGTCGTCGTCCTCACGATGTTCATGCCCGCGTCGTGGTAGCGGCCGATGGCGTTTTGTGCCTGTTCGGTGAAGTCCGCGAAGAACGCGCCCGGCGTTGCGGGGTCTGGAACCGCCACCGCGGACATCGCGTCTTCGATCACGTAGACCCGTCGGGCGAGCCGGGGATCCTTCGCGCGGATCGCTTCGAGCAGATCGTCGATCGAGCTCTTCACGCAGTGGCTCGACGCCTGCCCCCCGACGATCAGCCGATCCTCGTTGAGGAGGGAATCGATGAGAGCCCCATTGCGGCCCGCGAGGGAAGCGCCATCGTGGGTCAGGAGAACCTCGGGAGAGAAGACCGAGTAGTTCTCGGTGAGCGCGTGCATGCCCTTGATCTCGACTCCGTTCCGCGCTCCGCGGACGTAGGCGTGGAAGAGGCGCGCCTCCTGGATCACCCCCACGAGCGAGTGGCCATCGCCCCCGATGAGCACGTGGGGCGGCCAGAGGTAGAGAACGTACCTGCCCGCCTTCGCCAGCGATTCCGCGTAGAAGAGCACCTGTCTGGTGAGCCATTCGAGGTCGGGGGCGCCCACCGCGTCCACCACATCCGGGTTGGGCTGCGCCTCGCCGGAGCGGATCTCCTCGACCGAGAGCGTGCGGTGCGGAGAAAGAGCCGCGCCGTTTCGATCGACCCAGAAGGGTGCAAAAAAGATCTGGAAGGGAAGGTGCGAATCCAGAGTGCAGGTGATTTCGCTGATCGCCGGGAGATTGGAGTAGATGAAACGGGCGATCCGGTCGTTGTCGTCTAGGGCGCCCTGCCCGCTCCGGCCGCCCACGTAGAGGGTGCCCTCCGGGAAACAGAAGTCGCGCTGCACGTCGATGAGGAGAAGGTGGTTCCGACGAACATCGGATGCCGCGGGAAGGAGGTGGCGCTCACGCCGGAACGCGGTCGCGGCCTCGAACAACTTCTGCGCGTCGGGCCGGTAGGCGAACCGCCGCGCGTGCTCTGGATCGTAGTGCTCGGGAATTTCGGGCATCGTTTCTCGAATCCGCTCAGTCGAACAGGCCGTCCGCGCGCAGGTTGCGCAGACGGAGCATGAGATCGGAGCGCATCTTGAACAGCGACTCCTCGAGGCCTACCGGATACACGTGCGGGTTGACGAAGCGCTTGATGCCCTGATGAAGCGACGCCAGGTCCGTCTGAACGCGCTCGCGAACGAGGGCGAGAGTTTCCGGCGGACTCACCAGGGCGCCCTTGCGGAAGATCGGCCGCAAGAGGTCCTCGTGACGATGACTGGGCGTGAACATCCGGCGTCGCGTCATATCCAGCGGGTCGATCATCAATAACGAGGGCCCGGCGCTCGTCTCCGGGTCTTCGTGCCAGATCATGTCCCCTACGAACTCGGTTCCGCTCGAGAATCGGCGCACCTGCGGGATGCCCGGATTCGAAACTTTCGCCGCCTGCTCGGACAGCTTCATCCGCGCGCGCCACGGCCCGCCCGGGTCTTTGACGGCGGAGAGCTTGTAGACGCAGCCCATGGCCGATTGGTCGTGGCCGGTGATGAGCCTCGTTCCCACGCCCCAGATCGACACCCGCGCTCCCTGCTCCCGAAGGCTGTTGATGATGTTCTCGTCGAGTTCGTTCGAGGCGACGATGGCCGCGTCTTTGAATCCGGCCTCGTCGAGCATCCGTCGCGCCTCGATCGAGAGATACGCGAGGTCGCCCGAATCGAGCCGGATGCCGCCGAGCTGGTGTCCCGCCGCCTTCAATTTGCGGCCCACTTCGATCGCATGAGCGACGCCGTCGAGCGAGTGAAAAGTGTCGACGAGGAACACGCAGTTGCCCGGACTCGCCGCCGCATACTGCTCGAACGACTCCATCTCGCTGCCGAAGGCCATCACCCAGCTGTGGGAATGCGTGCCCTTCACCGGAATGCCGAAGAGCCGGCCGGCCAGCACGTTCGAAGTTGCGCTGCAGCCGCCGATGTAGGCGGCGCGGCTCGCGGCCAGGGCTCCGTCGATTCCCTGGGCCCGGCGCAGGCCGAACTCCATCACCGGTTCTCCGCGCGCCGCGATCGCGATGCGCGCGGCCTTGGTGGCGATCAGCGTCTCGAAATTGATCACGTTGAGCAGCGGCGTCTCGAGAAGCTGGGCGGCGATGATCGGCCCGCGGACGCGCACCAGAGGCGTTGACGGGAACACGATCCGGCCTTCATCCACCGCGTCGATGTCGCAGTCGAGTTTCAGTTCACGCAGGTACTCGACAAATCCCTCGTCGAACAGCGGCCGGCCATCCTGGCCGCCCAGGGTCCTGAGATAGGCCAGATCGTCGTCCGAGAAACGAAAATCGGTGATGAACTCCTTCGCCCGGGCCAGACCGCAGGCCACGGTGAAGCCGCCCGCGAAGGGGTTGTTGCGGAAGTAGAGATGGAAAACCGCCTCCTTCCGGTACGACCCCGTCTTCCAATGGGCATAGGCCATGGTGAGCTGATACAGGTCGGTCAGCAGCGCGAGCGACGGCCGGTACAACGAGGTGAGGGAGTTCATTTGTGGAATACCGGGCGGCCTTTCGGGGAAAGTCTAGCTGCTAGAATCGCGACGAGACCCATGCCGAAGATCGTCGCGCTGCTCACGGACTACGGAACGCGGGACCAATACGCGGGCTCGCTGCGCGGCGCGGTGCTCGCGGCCTGCCCCGACGCGCAGGTTGTGGACCTCACCCATCACATCGCCCGCCACGGGGTCCGGGAGGCGGCCTTTGTTCTGCGCGCGAGTGTCGCCGCCTTTCCCGCCGGAACCGCGTTCGTGGCCGTGGTGGATCCCGGGGTCGGTACGAAGCGTCGCGGAATTGCCATTCGCGCCGGGGGGTACTTCTTCGTGGGGCCCGACAACGGCATCTTCAGTTTCATTCTCATCGACCATCCGGAAGCCGAAGTCCGCGCGTTGACCAACGCGGGACTCTTTCGCGCCAGGGTTTCGCCTACCTTTCACGGGCGTGACGTCTTCGGTCCGGTGGCGGGCGCCCTGGTGCGCGGCACCGCTTTCGAGGACGTTGGTCCCACGGTGGACGATGCCTTCCACTACGAGTTCCCCACCGCGCAGCTCGTGGATGAGGGGACGCTCGAAGGGCACATCATTTATGTGGACGCTTTCGGAAATCTCGTCTCCAGCATCGGCGGGGCGCCCTGGCAGACCCTGATCCACGGAGTGGGCGGCGATCTGACCGAGATCGTGGCCGAGGTGAACCGGGTGGTCGCGCCCGTGGTCACGACCTTCGGCGATGTGCCCGAGGACGAGACCTGCGCCTACCTCGGCTCCGCGGATCGGATCGAGATAGCGGTCAATCAGGGTTCGGCGGCCAGGCGGTTCGAAGCGTCGATCGGAACTCCCGTCCGGCTCAGGCGCGTCAACCGCGACTGATTCCAAGCGACCGCGGCCGCGGCCGCGGGCCGCCATCTTCAAGGAGCCTGAATGTCCGTGTACCTCGTCGCGCCGCTGCGAACCCCCATCGGCCGGTATGGCGGCGGGCTGTCGTCGCTTTCCGCCGCGGATCTCGGCGTGCACGCCGCGCAGGCGGTTCTGGAGCGAACCGGGGTCGAGCCAAGGACTGTGACGGAGGCCATCATCGGCTGCGCCCGCCAGGCCGGCGGAGGACCGAACGTGGCGCGGCAGATCTCCTTCCGCGCGGGTCTCGGTGAAACCGTTCCCGCGATGACCCTCAATATGGCCTGCGGCAGCGGGCTCAAGGCCATCGACCTCGCCTTTCGCGCCGTGCGTGATGGTGATGCGCAGGCCGTGCTTGCCGGTGGGACCGAATCGATGAGCGGTGTGCCCTATCTCCTGACCAGCGCCCGCTGGGGCTCGAAAATGGGCGCGCAGGAGGTCACCGACGGCATGTACAAGGACGGCTTCGCCTGTCCCATCGCAGAAATGCTCATGGGAGAGACGGCCGAGCGGCTGGCCGGGATTCACTCGATTACCCGCGACGAGCAGGACGCCTTCGCGTTGCGGTCCCAGCATCGCGCCGCCGTGGCCCAGCGGGAAGGCCGGTTCGTTTCGCAGATCGTCGCGGTCGAAGTACGGCAGGGAAAGAGCTCCGCGGTGATCGACCAGGACGAACATCCTCGAGCCGACTCCACGATAGAAGGCCTCAGGAAACTCGCGCCGGTATTCAAGACGGAGGGCGGTACGGTGACCGCGGGCAACTCCTCCGGCATCACCGACGGCGCCGCGGCCGTTCTGGTGTCTTCGGAGTCCGGGCTCAAGGCGCTCAAGGCGCCGCCGCTCGTGCGCATCCTCGGCGTGGCTGCAGCCGGTGTCGATCCGAAGATCATGGGCATCGGTGTCGTACCCGCCACGCGGCTTCTTCTCGAGCGTCTGAAAATGAAGCTCGACGACTTCGGCCTGATCGAGGCCAACGAGGCCTTTGCCGCCCAGGTGCTCGCCTGCGACCGGGAGTTGCGCTTCGACCCGGAAAGACTGAACGTCAACGGCGGCTCGATCGCCCTCGGCCATCCCATCGGCTGCACGGGCACGCGGATCGTGGTGACCCTGGTCCACGAGATGGCGCGCACCAAAACCCGCTACGGCCTCGCGACGTTATGCATCAGCGGCGGCATGGGTCTGGCCGCCGCGTTCGAACTCGTCTGAACCGCCGCAGATTTTTCGATTAGTATTCCCGCGGTGGTTTCCATGTCCTGGGCTCTTTGGGTCATCTTCGGCGTCGGGCTTCTCGTATTCGAGATCCTCACGCCCGGAGGTTTCTTCACCGTCTTCTTCGGTATCGCGGCCTTCGCCGTGGCGGTTCTGGTGAATCTCGGGATTCTGCAGTCCGGCCCTTCGCAATGGCTGACCTTCGCGATCCTCGGAACCGGGATGATCCTGGCCTTCCGCCCGATCCTTCGCCGAAGAGTCGAAGGCGGTCCTTCGAAGGTCGATCAGATCGTCGGAGAGACGGCGATCGCCCTCGAGTCTTTCGGGGCCGACGATCGTGGGAAAGTGGAGCTGCGGGGTGCGTCGTGGAGCGCCCGGTGTCAGGGCCCGGCCGGCGTCAAGAAGGGCGACCGGCTTCGGGTTCTCAAAATGGATGGTCTCAGTCTCATCGTCGAAAAAGAATAGGAGTCTTCAGAACCATGGGTACTTTCGTCGTTCTCTTCCTTGTCATCGGCATCTTCGTTTTGTTCATGAAGACCGCCATCGTGGTGCCGCAGCAGAGCGCTTTCATCGTGGAACGCCTCGGCCGGTACGCCAAGACCCTGGACGCGGGTTTCCACATCCTGATGCCCTTCGTCGAGAGCATCCGCTACCGCCACACCCTCAAGGAACAGGCGATCGACATTCCCGAACAGGAGTGCATCACCCGCGACAACGTCATGGTGGGCGTGGACGGCATCTTGTACTTGAAGGTCCTCGACCCCGAGCGCGCCTCCTACGGCATCTCGAATTACCTCTTTGCCATCTCCCAGCTCGCCCAGACCACGCTGCGCAGCGAAGTGGGCCAGATCGAGCTCGACAACACGTTCGAGGCCCGCGGCCATATCAACCAGCGCGTGGTGGCGGAAGTGGACAAGGCGTCCGACTCCTGGGGCGTCAAAGTCCTGCGTTACGAGATCAAGAACATCAAGCCCCCGACCGACATCATCGCGGCCATGGAAAAGCAGATGCGGGCCGAGCGGGAGAAGCGCTCCGTGATCCTGACCTCGGAAGGCGAGCGCGACGCCGCCATCAACTCCGCCGAAGGCCAGAAGCAGCAGGTCATCAAGGCTTCCGAAGCGCGCCGCCAGCAGCAGGTGAACGAGGCTGAAGGCCAGGCCGCGGCCATCCGTTCCGTGGCGAACGCTCAGGCCGAAGCGATCGGCGCGGTGGCGAACGCAGTGAAGCAGTCCGGCGGCTACGAAGCTATCCAGCTTCGTCTCGCCGAGCAGTACATCGCGCAGTTCGGCAACATCGCGAAGACCTCGACGACCCTGGTTGTTCCCACCAACATCGGCGACGTTGCCGGCACGCTCGCCACGGCTATGGCCGCGGTAAAGAAACTCAGCTGAGATTTCCAGATTTGGTGTGACTTTGGTAGCTCGGCGCTCAGGCTCCGCTTGACATCCTGAGGGTCGCCGTGTCACCCTCTTGGCCTTCGATCTCGGGCGTTTGTGTCCGCCGATCCTGGTGAGGGCGTTCCGTCATGAAAAAAGAAACAGTTTTCCTTTCCGCGGTACTGATCGGCGCGTTCGCGGCAATCGCCTGCCAGTCCCGCCCCGAGTCCGTGACCTCACCGTCGACGGTGTCGGGGCCGGACGGCGGCGGCGGCGTCACGTCGTCCTTCGCGACTCCTCAATCGTCCCCCATCGGCCCCGGTCCGGGCACACCCGGTGGACCGATCGGCCCGGGGCCTGGAGGGCCGAGCGGGCCTAACCCGGGGCCTGGCGCTCCCCCCGCGTCAACGCCAGTTGGCCCCAACCCCGGATTTCCAGGGACACCGACTCCAACGCCGACTCCAACCCCGACTCCGGGAACCACCCCCACGCCGGGAACCACCCCAACTCCGGGTGGGGCGTGCACGCCTCAGCCTATGAGCCTTTCGTCGTTCGTTCCCTTTTACCTTTCCGGCGCAGATGGACCTCCCGAACCCGGTCCCGTGCTGAATTTCGGCGCCCCTCCGGCCGCGGGTGGTTGTGTGGTGGCCAATACTGTCCTGACCGTTCGGTTCCGAGGAGTCAGCGGCGCGACGGTCACATCTCCCGACCGCGATTTCGGTGGGACATCCCCGAAGCTGAGCCTTCAGGCTGATACGCTCGCCTTGACGGTGTATCAACCGATGATCGAGGGCAAGCCGATCACGGGGGCCGTTGTCGGCGGCACCTCGTGCATCGGTCAGACCTTGGAGCTGAACGGCACCGCCCTACTACCGGTCATCTCGGCGACCCCACCCTACACGGGAAAATTCCAGCCCACAGGTGCAGGGGGAATGGCGGTGTTCAACGGGCTGCGGATGCCATCTTCATGGTCGCTGGAAATGTCGAACCTGAACGGCCCGGTTGTCATCGAGTGCTGGTCTGTCTCCTTCGATCTGGTCAACCCCACGCCCTGATCGTCAGAGAGCGGCCTCTCCCTTCAGCACCGCCACACACGATCCGCCGACGCTGGCCCGGATCCCATCAGAAGCCCGCCACGCAGTAGCCTTGAGAAGGCTGGGTCTGCCCATCTGCACGCCCTGATGGATGGTGAACTCGTCGCGATCCCGTCCTGATAGGGACAGAAGTAATGCGGCCAGCGGCGTCGCGGCGCTTCCCGTCGCCGGGTCCTCCCAGGTGCCGACGATGGGCGCGAACATCCGGGCGGAAATCGCCTTGCCCCGCCGCGTGTAGAGGTACAGCGAAAAACGGCCATTGAGTCCGGGTGTCGCTTCAAGGATGCGGCGGAAGACCGCGAGGTTCGGCGACGCCCGTCTGAGGCCCGATTCGGTGACTTCGGCGATGACGTACGTGTTGCCCACCGATGCGAGCGTCGGAGGGTGGTTGGACACAATCACCTCGGAGGCCGCCACGCCGATCGATTTGGCGATTTCCTCCGCGGGGATCTGCACGCCGAGAGTCAGGGGCTGCGGCGCCTCGATGATCGCTCCTCGAACTACGCTGTCGGTTCGAATCAGCCTCACGGTCACGAGACCGGCGGGAACTTCGAATCGGAGGCTCTCGACGGGTTCGGTCAGCCGGCGTCCCAGGACGAAGGCGGTGCCGACCATCGGATGACCCGCGAAAGGCATCTCGTGGGTCCGGTTGAAGATTCGAACTCGGCCCAAGTTCGCGGCATCCGCGGGCGGCAGGACGAAGGTGGTCTCGCTGAGATTCATCTCCGCGGCGAGCTGCTGCATCACACGGTCGGAAAGCCCCTCCGCCTCTGGAAATACCGCGAGCGGATTTCCCCCGAAGCGCTCGTCGGTGAAGACATCCACGGTTTCAAAGGCGTACGTCGGCATCGTCGGCCAGGTCTTGGATGCGGGCGGGCTTGCGCAGCAAGCCCCTACACCAGCAGGAGCACCGGGGACTGGAGGAGGCGCTTCACTTCGCTCAGAAACGTGGCCGAAACGGAGCCGTCGATGACGCGGTGATCCGACCCAAGAGTGATCTTCATCCTCTGGCCGACTTTGATCTGATCGTTCGCGCCCACCACGGCTTCCTTGCGGACGCTGCCGACCGAGAGGATCGCCGATCCCGGAGGATTGATGATCGCGGTGAACTCGTGGACGTCCATCATGCCGAGATTCGAGATGGTGAAGGTAGCGCCGGTGTACTCCTCGGGCTTGAGTTTCTTGCTCTTCGCGCGATCGGCAAGCTCACGGACTTCCGCGGCAATCGCGGCCAGCGGCTTCTGATCGGCGAACTGAACCACCGGGGTGATCAAGCCGTCGGGCAGGGCCACCGCGATCCCGACGTGGACGTCGCCGTTGAGGACGATCGCCTCGGCCGAGCCGTCCGCCGCGGGGGCCCATGACGCGTTCACCTGGGGAACCGCGCGAAGGGCGAGAGCGCACGCGCGGACGATGAGGTCATTGACGCTGATCTTCTCGCCCGCTTCCTTGAGCTGAGTGCGCAGATCGACCGCGCGGTCCATGTCCACATCGACGGTGACGTAGAAGTGCGGCGAAGTGAACATGCTCTCCGACAGCCGGCGCGCGATGGTTTTGCGCATGCTGGAGAGGGGCACGTTCTGGGAGACGCCCGGTATGACCTGGACGGAGGGCACGGGGCGGGCCGTGGGTGCGGTCGAAACCGCGGCGCGGGAGGGAGCCGCTGCCGGGACGAAGGCCTCGACATCTCGCTTCACGATTCGCCCGCCGGGGCCGGATCCCGCGATTTCACCGAGGGGGACGTGCTTCAAGGCTGCGACCTTCTTCGCGAGCGGAGAAGCCTTGACTCGACCGCCCGCGGGAACCGCCGCCGCGACGGTCGCGGGGGGGGCGGCGGGACGAGGTGCGGGAACGGCCGGGGCCGCTGTGGGTGTTGGGGCCGCGGCCTTCGCCGCAGCGGGAGCGGGTGCGGGTGCGGCCGCCGCGGGGGTTGGCGCCGCTGCGGGAGCGGCTGGCGCGCCTGCGCCCGCGCGTTCCTTCGCCGCCTGAGCTTCAAACGCCGAGATGTCCTCGTCTTTACCTGCGATGACCGCGATCAGGCCGGCCACCGGAGCCTTCTGACCCGCCTTCACGAAAATGCGGCGCAAGACGCCCGCGACGAGCGCCTCCATCTCCATGTTCGCCTTGTCGGTTTCGACTTCGGCCAGAACGTCGCCCACCTTGATGGTGTCGCCTTCGTTCTTGCTCCATTTGACGATGAGGCCCTCCTCCATGGTGGGGGAGAGCTTTGCGAGGACAACCTTCGTGGCCATGGTCTCGTTCCTGTTGGCGGACTACGCCAGAACCTGCTTCACCGTCTCAACGATCTTCTCCGGCTGGGGCACGTACAGCTTCTCGAGGACCTTTGAGTACGGCATGGGCACATCGGGGGCGTTCACGCGGAACACCGGAGCGTCGAGGTCGTCGAAGCACTCCCGTTGCACGCGGTCCGAAATGTAGGCCCCGACGCTGGCTTGCGGCCAGGCCTCTTCCACGATCACGCAGTGGTTGGTTTTGCGGACGGATTCGAAGATCGGGGCCTCGTCGAGCGGACGGATGGTGCGCGGATCGACCACTTCGCATTCGATGCCTTCCTTCGCCAGCAGGTCGGCGGCGAGGAGAGCGTGGTGGCACATCCGGCTCCAGGCCACGATGGTGACGTGGTGGCCGGTGCGCTTCACTTCGGAAAGACCGAGGGGAATGATGTAGTCCTCATCAGGCACTTCGCCCTTGAGGTTGTAGAGAACTTCGTTCTCCATGAAGATGACCGGGTTGTCGTCGCGAATCGCCGCCTTGAGCAGCCCCTTCGCGTCCTTCGCGTTCGACGGCATCACCACGATGAGGCCGGGAACGTGGGCGAAGTAACTTTCGAGCGACTGCGAGTGCTGGGCCGCGACCTGAGCCGCCGCACCCGAGGGACCGCGCATGACCATGGGGCAGCGGATCTGGCCACCCGACATATAGCGGTACTTCGCCGCGTGGTTCACCATCATGTCGAGGGCGAGCAGCGAGAAGTTGAAAGTCATCATCTCGGCGATGGGACGCATCCCGACCCAGGCCGCGCCGACCGCCACGCCCGCGATCATCTCCTCCGCGATGGGAGTGTCGCGCACGCGCCAGTCGCCGAATTCCTGCACGAGGCCGGAGGTGATTTTGTAGGCGCCCTGGTAGTGGCCGACTTCCTCGCCGATGAGGAAGACGTTGGGGTCGCGCTTCATCTCTTCGCGCATGGCCTGGTTCAAGGCTTCGCGCATCGTGATCATGGCCATGGCTACTTAGCCTCTTTCGAGATGGGGGCGGCAATGGCGTTCGACTGCCTGCTTGAGCCCCCATGCCCCGTAGCTTCGCCCGAGTGAATCGGGCTCCGCTTGGCCTCACTTCCACCCCACGCGGGATAGGCGACGGGCACCCGGTCATCGGGCAGCGAACGTTCCCACGCAGGGTCTTTCTCGACCGCGCGCCAGTTCAGGGTGGGGGTCTTCACGTAGATGTCTTCGTACATGTACTCAGCGGGAGGCCAGGGACTTTCTTCAGAGAATTTGATGCACTCGTCGATTTCGAGCATGACGTCCTTGTCGATGGCCTCGAGATCAGCGGGTTTCGCGAATTTCCGGTCCAGGAGGAAGACGCCGAGACGGGCGATCGGGTCCTTCTCCTGCCACTTCTCGACCTCTTCCTTGCTCCGGTACTTGCCGGGGTCGGACATCGAGTGGCCGCGGTAGCGATAGGTGATGACTTCCACGAACGTGGGCTTCTTCTCCTTGCGCGCTCGGGCGAAGGCATCGGCGAAGGTGTCGCGCACCTTCAGAAGGTCCATGCCGTCGCAGGGGAGGTGGATCATGGCGTAGGCCGCGCCACGCTCGTGGAGCTTTGTCACGGCGGAGGCGCGCTCGACCGAGGTGCCCATGCCGTACATGTTGTTCTCGACCACGAAAACCACGGGCAGGTCCCACAGCGAGGCGACGTTCATGGCCTCGTGGAACGCGCCCTCGTTGATCGCGCCATCGCCGAAGAAGCACACCACGCACTGCTCGGAGCCGCGCATGCGGATCGCGTAGCCCATGCCGGCGGCGATCACGATGTGCCCGCCCACGATGCCGTCACCGCCGAAGTTGCCGTTCGGCACGTCATAGAAGTGCATCGATCCGCCCTTGCCGCGGGAGATGCCGGTGGCGCGTCCCATGAGCTCGGCCATGAGGGGCTTCGGGTCTGCGCCACGGGCCAGGGTGTAGCCGTGGTCGCGGTAGGCGCCGAGGAAGTAGTCGTCCTTGTGGAGAAGGCTCATGATCCCGCAGGCGATCGCTTCCTGGCCGATGTAGACATGGAGGAAACCGCCGATCTTGCCCTCGACGTAGATCTGCTGAGCCCGCTCCTCGAAGCGGCGGATGAGAAGCATCTGGCGATAAAGACGGAGGGCTTCGGCCTGGTCGAGGGGCGGCGCTCCCGGGCCGGTTTTTCCGGAGGCGATTGGTCTGACCACTGGCGCTTTGCCCGGGGGTGAGGGCCTTGGGGTCTTCGGGGAGGGTTTCGCGACGGCTTTGGCGCGAGGCTTGGGGGGGGCGATTTTCTTTGGCATTGGCAAACACGTCATTATAGACCGGCCCAAAGGGGCGGCCCGAGCCAGCCCCAAAGGCCCGCACCTCTGCGCCGCGCGCGCATCGATCCGCCGTCTCGCGGGGCCTCGGAACCGCGCGGGATCGGACTTGCGGTCAGACCAACCCGCGGAAGACCGCCTATAGGGGCAGGGGCGTTGGGATGTAGATCCGGGCGAGGAAGGTCGCGATGATGAGGGCGATCACGGCCATCGTCCCGGAGATGCCGATGACCACCGCGAAGAACGAATCGGTGTCGGGGTGTTCCTCCCCGCGCAGCTGATAGGCGAAGCCGATAACCCCAAACGGCGCCATCAGGCAGGTCATGGTCCAGACGGTGAAGACCACATAGTGAAGGCCGCGCGCGAATCGAAAGCCGCCCAGAGCCCCAAGACCCGCGAAAACTGAGAAGACGCCGAGGACCTCCAGCACATAGGCGAGGGACCCGAGTTGCGGTCCGAGCGTGAGAGGCCCCACGATAAGGGCGACCCCGGTGGCGACGGAGGAAGCGCCGAGGACCCGTGGAGCCATGAGCGGCAAGGCCGGCGAGGGCCCGGGGGTTCGCGGTTCCGCCCTCGAGATGGGGGGCGGCAGCGGGCGGCGGGGGGACGGCGGATCGAAGACCGGAGGGTCGATCTGCCGCAACGTCGCGTCATTCCGCGGCATGGCAAGCGTGGGCGGCATGTCTTCGGGCAGGATGCGCACGAAGACGTCGCCCATCGAGAAGACGTCTCCTTCCCGGATGATGGCGTCGTCGATCTTCTGGCCCAGGACGTAGACGCCGTTGGAACTGCCCATGTCGAGGAGATGGAAGCCATCCGGCACCACCCGAACCGAGGCGTGACGTCTCGAGCAGCGCGGGTTCTTGATGATGATGTCGCACGAGGGGTCCCGTCCGAAAACGACGAAGTCGCTGTCGGAGGAGACCTCTTCTCGATGGGTCGGGTGGCGGATCTCGAATCGCAAGGGAGCCTGCATCTTACTTAACGCGGTTTTCGAAGGGACTCATGAGGCTTAAGTTCGGTTTCGGAATATGCTCACCACGACGGATTCATCGATGACCCGCACTCTTCCTCACCTTCCCGCCCGTACCCGGTCCAGCGAGCCGGAGCGACGCGTCCAGGCCTGAACCCTTTGTCTCCCACTCCGAAATGCCCGCGCTGCGGTGCGCCGGTCACCGGTGCCGCGGACGACCTCGGTTTCCTGAGTTGCGGCGGATGCGGCGCCCGGCTGCGCAAGGCGCCCACCGTGAAGGTGACGATCCAGTCTCCGAGTCCGACCACGGGCTCGGCTCCGGTTCCGGCCGCGGCCGCGCCTCCGCCGATCCCCACCGGGAATCGCGACACGGATTCGACCGACTCCCTTCTGGCGCGGATCGAGCGGGTCGACGCCTCCGCCACTCTCCCGCCCGGCGCGCAGAGCAGCCAGGCGCTCAAGGCCGCCGGCTATCCGCCCGCCACCGTGCCTCCGGTGAAGAACGAGGGGATGGAAGGGCTCAAGGGAATCCTCCAGGCCATCCAGAAGGATATGGCGACCCTCAAAGAGAGCCATCAGCAACTGGCCGCCGTGGTGGCCAGGCTCGAACCGGCTAAAGCCTCGGTGGGTAACTCCACTCAGCCGCCGGGAGCGCGGCCGAAGACCTCTCCCTCGGCCCTCCGACCGATTCTCATCGTTGATGACGATGCGGCGGGCGCGGAAGAGACGAAGAGGGCCTGCGAGAAGCTGGGCTTCGCCCCCGTTGTGGTAGACGCGGTTCGAGCGGCTCTTGACGCGATGAGCCGCGAACGGCCCGCGCTGCTGATCCTCGAGCCCTTGCTGGCGGGGGAGCTTTCCGGCAAGGACCTCGTGAACTACGTCAAGTCCACCATGGAGTGGATCGAGATTCCAATCCTCGTCCACACCCGCGCGGCCATCGCCAACCACGAGCAGGCCCGCACTGACTACGGCGCGGACGACTATGTGCTCAAGGCCGAGGGCTCCATCGATCTTCTCGCGAAGAAGGCCGTCCGCCTCACCAGCTGAGCGCGGCGGCTCTTCTCCAGTGCCCTCCACCAGGCTCATTCTGGCGAGCGCCTCCCCGCGGCGCGCCCGCATCCTCGAATCGCTCGGCCTTTCTTTCAAGATTCGCCCGGCGGATCTGGACGAGTCGCTGCTCCCGGGCGAGGGGCCGCGCGCGGCGGTGCGAAGGCTGGCCAGACAGAAGGCGATGGTTTCCCCTCGGGGCCCCGGCGACTGCGTGATCGCCGCCGACACGGTGGTGGTCCTCGGATCGCGGATCCTCAACAAACCCGGGGATGCGGCGGAGGCCCGGCGGATGCTCCGAAGCCTCTCTGGCCGTGCTCACACGGTGATGACCGGGGTTTCGGTCGCGTGGGGCTCGCAGGTGGCCACGATCGTCGACCTCACCGAAGTGCGCTTTCGAAAAATGGACGAACGCGAGATCGCGGCCTATGTCCGGACCGGCGAGCCCATGGATAAGGCCGGCGCGTATCACGTTGAAGGGGGAGGCGCGGCCTTCATCGAGTCCATCCACGGATCGCCGTCCAACGTCGCGGGTCTGTCGGTGACCTCCGCCCGAAGGCTGCTCAAGCGGGCCGGCGTGATCTAGCAGGGTGCTGAGAAGGCTCAGCACCCTGCGTATCCCGGCGAAAGCCTAGCAGCTAGGATCCACCGACCTCTATCTGATGAGGTTCTTCGAAGAGCCCCGGGAAGGAAAGTTCGGAGCTCGGTGTTTTTCAGCACTCTGCCAGGATTTCTTCGACCTCACCGTCCCACGGACAGTCGGTCGGCCAGGGGCTGGGGCAATCCGGCGCTCAGGATGTTCTCCTGGGTGGTCGCGATGTTGTAGCGGACGCGATGGATGCGGAGCAGGCGGGTCTCGGAGTTGTAGGTGGCGAACGACGCGAGGGGACAACGGTCGCGGGGCTGGCCCACGCTTCCCGGGTTGATCAGGTATCGCTTGTTCGGATCCAGCTTCAGCTTGAATTCCGGCGGTGTCGCCATCTGCATCTCGACCTCGGTCCCGTCCCAGGTGAAAACCACCGGGAAGTGTGAGTGACCGATGAAGCAGATCGGGAAGTCGGTGGCGCGGAAGACGCGCAGGGCGTCGAGATCGCTGAAGATATAGGCATCCTCGTCGAGGGGCGATCCGTGGGCGATGGCGAATGCGCCATCCACCATTCTGGGTCCCTTGGCCAGGGAAGCCAGATAGCGCCGATTCGTCTGCGTCAGTTTCTGCGCGGTCCACTCCGCCGCGACCCGTGCGAACCGCGAGAACTTGGCGAGCCTTTCCTCTCCCTCGACCCCGGCGCACACCTTGTCGTGATTCCCGCGGATCACGATCAGGGGCTTGATGGCGCGAAGCCGGTCTACGGTCTGATTGACCTCGGCCGCGTATCCCACGATGTCCCCGAGGCAGATCGCCTTGTCCCAGCGCTTGCGCCGGGTGGCGTTCATCACCGCCTTGAAGGCCTCGTAGTTCGCGTGGATGTCTGAAAGGATCAAGTAGCGCATGGATGGACCAGGTTTACGAGAGCGGCAGGAGAGCGAGCACCTCGTTCACCACCTCGCCGGGGGCGAGACGTGTGGTGTCGACGGTTGCGTGAGCGCGAGCGTACTTGTCTTTTCGCTCAGCATAAAGCGCGGCCATCGCACTTTCGCCTTTCTCGACTAGGGGGCGGCCGATTCCGTTCGCCACCCGCGCGTAGGCCTCGACGAAGTCGCAGCTCAGGTGAACCGTGAAGGCGCGGGCCAGCAGCTCCGCGGCGCATGCGGGCTGGGCGAAAGCGCCTCCTCCCGTCGCGATAACCGTGCGGCTTCCGAGAAGCAGCTCGTGGACCGCCTGCCGTTCGGTTTCCCGGAACGCCCCCTCGCCCCGCAACTCGAAGATTGTGCTGATCTTCGCCTGCGCGATCGCTTCAATGCGTTCATCCACATCCTCGAAGCGATACCCAAGGTGGGCGGCCAGCAGCCGTCCCGCGGTCGACTTGCCCGAGCCCATGAAGCCGACCAGGGCAATCCGCGAAGGCGGCTTCAACGAGCGGCACCGCGCTCGAGTTCGCCGAAGAACGTGGGGAGGGAGATCGAAACCGCCTCCGCTCCCGCCACTTCGGTGTCGCCTCGTGCGCCGAGCGCAGCGACGGAAAGGGCCATGGCGATCCGGTGGTCGCCGTGACTCAAGACCGGGGCTCCCCGAAGCGGGGTCCCCCCTTCGATCGAAAATCCGTCATCGAGCTCAACGATGCGGCCGCCCATGGCCTGAAGACCCGAGACCATGGCCTTGATGCGATCGGACTCCTTCACCCGCAACTCCGAAGCGCCTCGGACCTTGAGCCTCCCCCTGGCGAAAGCTCCCGCGATCGCGAGGATGGGCAGCTCGTCCACCACCGCCGGAATATCGCGAGGATCTATGTCGATCCCCCGAAGATCCGAGGAGCGAGCGACGATCCGCCCCCAGGGCTCGGCGTCGCTCGTCGAGCTGATCTGGCTCTCGATTCGCGCGCCCATGTCGCGAAGCAGGTCGAGGTAGCGCACGCGGAGGGGGTTCAGCAGAACTCCCTCGATGACCACCTCGGAATCGGGGAGGATCAGGCCGGCGACGATGAAAGGCGCGGCGCTTGAAGGATCACCGGGGATGCGGACGTTGCGGGCGGTGAGAGTCTGGGGTCCCTCGATTTCGAGCATCGGGCCGTTGTCGCGCAAGACCCCGCCGAAGGATCGGATCATCCTCTCTGTGTGGTCGCGCGTCGCCTCCGGCTCGTGAATGGTCGTGAGGCCCTGGGCCGCGAGACCGGCCAGGAGCACTGCGCTCTTGATCTGCGCGCTCGCGGCTTCGGGGGTGATCGCGGCGCCGTGCAACCCTGAACCGGTCACGATGACCGGTGGGCGGCCGTCCCTGGTCTGGAGGCGCGCGCCCATCTCGCGAAGAGGCTTCGCGACGCGCTCCATGGGTCGGCGGTTCAAGGATTCGTCGCCCGACAGCGTGGCCTCGAAGGAAGATCCGGCCAGAACCCCCATAAGCAGCCGGAGCGTGGTTCCGGAGTTGCCGCAGTCGAGCGGTGCTTTGGGCGCGGCAAGAGCCTCCACTCCCTGGACCAGGAAACGCCGCCGATCCTCGGAGAGAGCGAAGCGGACGCCCAGTGCTTCGAGGCAGCGTCGCGTCGAGGTGCAGTCCTCGCCGAACGAAGCGCCCTCGATCGTGGTCAGGCCCCTGGCCAGGGCGCCGAAGATGAAAGCCCGGTGGGTGATCGATTTGTCCCCGGGCAGGCTGAAGGTGCCGCGAAAGGAGCGGGCGGGGCGGATTCTCATAAAGGGCACAGATTAGCCTCGAACCCTCGGCGCACCATGAGTTTGAACTCCCACATTTCTGCGCGCGAAAGTCGAATTCCGCGCCCCTTGTGTCATATCCTCCGTCGTTAGCCATGTCGGCCCGCCCCGCCACCGTCCGCATCGACTTCGAGAGCCGGATGGATATTCTCGAAGCCATCCAGGCATTCGTCGACCGTCTTGCCACGATCGGCGGACTGGATGAAGACGGCGTTCACGACCTCTCGGTGTCGGTGCGCGAATGTGTGGTGAATGCGCTGAGGCATGGGAACAAGCTCGATCCGGAAAAGCGGGTGACGGTCAGCTTCAGTCTGACCCCTTCGGCCATCGAAGTCTGGATTCAGGATCAGGGCCCCGGATTCAATCCCGATGCCGTGCCCGATGCCACCGCCCCTGAGAACCTCTTGAGCGCGGCCGGCCGCGGCCTTTTCTTCATGCGCGCTTTCATGTCCGAGGTGGAGTACTCATTTCCACAAGGCGGCGGCACCGTGGTGCGCCTCCTGAAGGCGATCGAGAAGCCCGGGGCCTGAGCCCTGGGGCCTGGCCACGAGGAGGTGGGGCCGAGAGGCCCTACTTCTGGCCCGGCGCGGGCGAGGCCTTGGGGTCGGCGGGCGGCTCCAGCAGCAGCCTCGCATCCTTCACGAAAGGCGAGTCTGGATATTCGTCGAGCAGCCGCGCCAGAACCGGCGCCGCCTCCGTGGTCCGGCCCGAGTACGAGAGACACTGGCCGAGGCGCAGCAGGGTCTCGTCGGTCTGCTCGAAGTCGGGGTAGTTCTTGAGGATGTTCTCGTAGCGCGGGATTGCGGCACGGTAGGCCTTGCGCGACTTCTGATAGAAATAGGCCACCACGAACTCCGACCGGGCGAGCGACGCGCGGCAGGCCTTCACCCGCTCCCGGGCCGTTTTGGCGAGGGGGGAGTCGGGATAGCGGTCGAGGAAGCCGAGGTACTCGTCGAGAGCCTGGAGCACCTGGGTCTGATCCCGATCGTGTGAGTTTCGCTGGTTGTAGAAACTCTCGCCGATCTGGAATTGCGCGTAGTCGCCCCGCGGGTGCGACGGGAAGACGGTCAGGAACTCGCGGTACTGGCCTGCGGCAAGGGTGAGACTCCCGGCCCCTCCCTCGGTGAAGTACGCGTCGCCCGCGGCGATGCGAGCCTGCGGCACCAGGGGGCTTTGCGGGAAACCGTCCACGATCCTCCGGAAGTGCTGGCGCGCGACGTCCCACTGTTTGCCCTTGAGGGCCTTCTGCCCCGCCTCCCAGATCACCTGGTCCGAGTTGCTGGCCAGGGTCGCGATATCGACCTCCTGCCGGCCACAAGCCAGGGTTGAGGCCGCGAGGGCCAGAGCAAGGCTCGTTCGAGTCCAGCCAGATTTCATGAACAGATCCACTCCCATTCCGCCTTGAGCCCCACGCGCAGCGGCGTCTTCGGGATGAACCCGAGATCGCGCGCGCCGAGTGTTGTATCCGCAAGAGTATCCCGCATGTCGCCTTTCTGACCCGCCTGGCGGTCGATCCTGACCTCCCGGCCGGTCACTTCGCCGATGGCCTCGAGTACCTTGAGGACCGAGATGCGCTGGCCCCCGCCCACGTTATAGACGAGCCCGGGCTTGCCCTGGACGACCGAGCCCTGCAAGACGTCGATGAGATCGCTGATGAACGTGAAGTCCCGGGTCTGCTCCCCGTCGCCGAAAAGAGTGATCGGCTCTCCGTCGCGAACCGCCTTTAGAAATCGGTGGAATGCCATGTCCGGCCGCTGGCGCGGCCCATAGACCGTGAAGAAACGCAGGCTCGTGACGGAGAGGTCGTTCGCCTTTCCGTACAGATGCACCAGATGCTCTGCCGCAAGTTTCGTGACGCCGTAGGGCGAGACCGGAGACAGCGCCATGGATTCGCGCAGGGGAAGTTCGTTGACATCGCCGTAGACCGAAGAGGACGATGCGTAGATGACGCGGGGCACCCTGGCATTCACCGCGGCCTCCAGCAGCTTCTGGGTGCCGAGGAGGTTGTGCTCCACATAGCCGCGGAAGTCGTCGCCCCACGAGGCCCGAACCCCCGCCTGCGCGGCGAGGTGATAGATGGCGTCGGCGCCCTCCAGGAGGGACGGCAGATCTTTCGCCTGCTCGATCAGGGTTTCGTGGAGCGTGAAACCGCGCGAGGCTTTCGCCGACGCGATGTTCCGCTCCTTCATTTCGCGGGGGTAGAAGGGCACGAAGCCGTCGATGCCCACCACCTCGTGGCCGGCCGAGAGCAGGCGATCGGAAAGGTGAGAGCCGATGAAGCCGCAGGCGCCGGTGATCACAAATTTCATTGCAGGAGCCTCGATATCTCGTCTGGGAAACGCCGGGGACGGCCGGTCGCGTCGACCGCTGCGTGTTCGGTGTGGGCGCGGGTCAGCACTTCGGCGTGGTGCGCGCGCCGGAGCTCATAGTCGAAGACCAGTCGAACCCCCGTGACCTTCGTCAGTTTCGTCCGGATCTCGATCGTGTCGTCGTAAGCGACCGGGCGGAGGAACCGAGCACCGGTTGAGACAACCGGCAGATGGATCTCCTTCGCCATCAAATCGACATACGTCATACCGCGATCACGCAGCCAATCCGTCCGCCCCACCTCGAACCAGGCGAAGTAGGCGCCGTGATACGCGTAGCCGAACTTGTCGGTTTCGGCGAATCGGACCCGGATCTTCGAAAGGGACTCGGCCTTCACGAGCCCTCCGAGACTTCGAAGATCACCGCGGTCCTCGGGTTGAGCCGGTACCCCGAGAGCGGGCTTTGCGAGAGGATGGTGCCGCGCACAAGGCCCGGGTAGCTCTTGTACCGGACCTGCGGAGGCACAAAGCCCCGGCTCTCGAACGCCCGGGTGATGTCGGTCAGATTCTTGCCGATGAGGTCGGGCATGACGTAGTCGCGCATCGAACCGTTTCGAGCAACGACGAGCAGAACGCCGTCTCCGAGGTTTTCGACGGTTCCCGCGTCCGGGACCTGAATGAGAACGGTGTCGTCCGAGACCGCGGAAGGGGCTTCGATGATCCGTCGGATCGCAACGCCCATGCTGTCGAGCCGAAGCCGCGCGCTGCGCAGGGCCTGGCCCTGGACATTCGGGACCGTGGTCTTCCTCGGTCCCATGCTGAGAACGACGCGCAGCGTACGGTTCTCCTTGATCGAAGTGCCGGGCCGCGGGTCCTGTTCGATCACCCGGCCGCTTCCTATCCTGGGGTGATTCTTGCGGTCCGTGACCTTGACCCTCAGACGGCGCTGGCCCGCGTCGTTTGTGGCGGCTCCAAGCGTCCGGCCGGTGAGGTTTGGTACCGAGGTCGTCTGGGAGTTCCGGACGATCCGCAGAGTGAGCGCGGCCGAAATGAGTCCGCAGGCCAAGGCGACCGAGAGAACGAGGATCTTCTGGAGCATTTCGGGGGAAGGGGGGACGGGCGAGCCCGGGAGTTTAGTCTTTCGAGGTGGTTAAGCCGGGATGGATCGGTCGTCACTCAAGCACCGATGACGGAGCCGGACTTCAACCTGGCTCCGTTGGCGAAGTCGAATGCCGGTGCGGGTCCGCGGCTCTCGGGCTGAACGCGAATGAGGCGGAGGGTCGAATCCGCGCCGCAGGCAACCTCGAGACCATCCCTCGAGACCGCGAGAACGGTTCCAGGCGGCGCGGGTTCGTCGCGTTTGAAGGCCAGGGCGGCGAGAATCTTGATCGATCGTCCGGCGTGAACGAACTGGAGTCCCGGCCAGGGAGCGAATCCTCGAAGTCGATTCACGATTTCTGCGGCCGGCCGGTCGAACGCCACGAGGCCATCCGACTTCTTGAGGAGCGGGGCCATGGTCGCGGCGGCGTGGTCCTGAGGGCGTGGCGCAACCGTCCCCGCGACCAGGGAGTGGAGCGTCTCCACGAGCAGGTCGGCGCCCAGGGCGGCGAGGCGGGGTTCGAGAGTTTCCGTGGTGTCCAAGGGGTCGATCGCGTGTTCCCTCTGAAGGAGGCTGGGTCCCGTATCCATGCCTCGGTCGAGGTGCATGGTGGTGACGCCGGTGCGGGTCTCTCCATTCGCGATCGCCCACTGGATGGGGGCGGCTCCGCGGTACTGGGGGAGGAGCGAGGCGTGGACGTTGATCGCCCCCCGCGGCGCGCATTCAAGGATGTTCTCGCGAAGGATCTGACCATAGGCCACGACCACGAGAACGTCGGCCTTCTCCCCGATCACGCGATCCGGTTCGAGACGCAGCTTCTCCGGCTGGAAGACCTCGAGGCCAAGAGCCTGCGCGGCCGCCTTGACCGGCGTGGGTCGCAGGGTCAGGCCGCGGCCCTGAGGCCGGTCTGGCTGGGACACCACCAGGGAGACCTCGTGGCCCGAGAGATGGAGGGCCTCGAGGGTCGGCACCGCGAAATCCCCGGTGCCCATGAAGACGATCTTCAACGTTCCTGCTCGTCCCAGTCGTTCGCTTTCGCCCGCTTGCGCAGCTTTCGGACCATCAGATCGCGCTTCAGGGGCGTGAGGCGATCGACGAACAGCTTTCCGTCGATGTGGTCGATCTCGTGGCAGAACGCGCGGGCGAGCAGGCCCTCGCCTTCGTACACTTTCTCGGAGCCGTCCCGTCCCAGGCCTTTCACGCGCACGAAGCGCGGCCGGACCGGCGACCCGGCGTACCCCGGAACGGAAAGGCACCCTTCCTCCTCCCGGACTTCGCCTTCTCGCGAAACGAACTCGGGATTTACGAGTTCGATCAGCTGCGCCGGATCCTCACCCACCGAAAGATCCACGATGATCACCCGGAGAGTGACCCCGATCTGCGGTGCGGCGAGGCCGATGCCCGGCGCCGCGACCATGGTTTCGTGCATATCGTCGAGCAGAGATCGAATGTCCTGCGTCACCGCGGGGACCGCTGCGGAGGGCGCGTGAAGCACGCCGTCGCCCCACTTGACGATGGGCCGGATAGCCAAGTTCAGTTCCTTTCGCTGGGCTTGTTTTCGAAGCCGAAGGTCCGGGCCCGCAATGCGCGGGCGCTTTCGAAGTGTGCCTGGAGCTGCTGGCGGGAATCGCCGCCGTAGGTCTCGAGCAGGGCCTCGGCGAGAACGATCCGGACCATGGCTTCGCTCACTACCGCGGCGGCGGGGACGACACAGGTGTCGCTCCGCTCGATCGCGGCAGGCGCCGGCTCCATGGTCTTGAGGTCGACAGAAGGCAGGCGGTTCATGAGGGTCGGGATGGGCTTCACGATGGCCCGGACGCGGACTTCTTCGCCATTCGAGACGCCGCCTTCAATTCCGCCTGCGTTGTTCGATGGCCGCGTGAATCCGCGGTCGGGCGCGAAGCCGATCTGGTCGTGGAAGGAACTGCCCCGCCTTCGCCCGGCACCGAAACCGTCTCCAACCGCCACCGCCTTCACCGACGGAATCGACATGAGGGCCTGCGCGAGGCGGCCGTCGAGCCGGGATGTCCATTGCGCGAAAGTGCCGATTCCGGGGGGGAGACCCCTGACCGCGACTTCGATCTCGCCGCCCACGGTGTCCCCATCTTTCCTGGCCCCGTCGATGGCCGCGCGCATCCGCTCGGCCACCTGCTCGTCGACGCACCCCACGTCGGATGCCGAGGCGGATGCCATGAGGGCGAAGGCGACGCCATGGTCCAGTGCCGCGGTTTCGATGGACACCACGTGCGAGCGCACTTCGATCCCGAAGACGTCGAGCACGGACTGAGCGAGCATTCCCGCGGCGACGCGGGCCGCGGTGTCGCGCGCGCTGGAGCGCTCGATGATGTTGCGAAGGTCGCGGGTCAGGTACTTGAGGGCGCCGGCGAGATCCGCATGGCCCGGCCGGGGCGAGGTGCGCTCCCGCTTTGACAACGCCGCGGCGGCTTCGGCGGCGTTCCCCAGAGGATCGGGCGACATCACGTCGCTCCAGTTCGCGTGGTCCTTGTTTCGCACCACCAGGGTGACCGGAGAGCCAAGGGTGAGGCCGTGGCGGATACCGCTCAGAATCTCCACCTCGTCCTGCTCGATCTTCATGCGTCCGCCCCGGCCGTAGCCGCGCTGGCGCCGCGCGAGTTCACCGTTGATGCGGTCCTTCCGTATCTCGAGGCCCGCAGGAAGGCCTTCGACCAGGCACAGCACGGCCGGTCCGTGAGATTCACCCGCCGTGAGGACCCGCATCGCCCGCGGAATCTAGCAGGCTGCCGAAGAAACGGCCTGTCGATAGGCCTCGAGGGTTCGTCGACCGGTTTCGGCCCACGTGAACGAGGCCGCCCGCAAAAGACCGCACTGCCGGAGGCGCTCCCTCAAGGCGGCATCCAGGGCGAGCGATCTCAGTGCGGCGAGGATTGCGCCCTCGTCGAGGGGATCGACGAGCAGCGCGGCGCCCTGACCGATCTCCGCGAGCGAGGTGCTGTTCGAGGTCAGGACCGGCGCGCCACAGCTCATCGCCTCCACCACCGGAAAGCCGAATCCCTCGAAAAGACTCGGATAGACGCAGGCCAGCGCATGGGAATAGAGGGAGGGCAGCGTTGCTTCGCCCACGTAGTCGAGGATGCTGATCCGATCCGCCACGTCGGCCTGCCCTGCCCGTTCGTAGATCTCCTGGCATTTCCAACCTCGTTGACCCGCGAGAACGAGGTTCACTCCGGGGATCTCCCTCGCGAAATCCGCGAAGGCGCGGATCAAGCGAAGGAGGTTCTTCCGCGGCTCGATTGTTCCCACGAAGAGGAAATAGGGTTTCGTGGTTCCGGGGTAGTTCGGACGCTCGGCCTCCGGGCGAAACATCTCCGCGGCCGCGTAGGGAATTGAAATCACCCGCTCCCCGGGGATGCCGAGGTCGTGGATCACATCCCGACTCGTGGCCCGGGAGGGCGTCAACACCAGTCGCGCTTGACGCGCCACCCGCGGAACCAGGCTCGCGGTGAGCAGCCTCTTCTTGAGCGTGTGATGTTCCGGGGTGCGGGTCAGGCTCATGTCGTGGACGGACACGACATAGGCGCCGGTCCGGATCGCCGGCGCCAGGTAGTTGGTGTAGTGCACGAGGTCCGGCTGGATCTTTCGGAGGAGAAGGGGGAGCAGGAACTGCATCCAGACCGACCGGATCGGGAATCGCAGACCGGTCACCAGGCGGGCCTGTGGGGGCAGGGCCCGGTCCACCGGCCCATTCGAAAGGAGCAACAACTCGGAAACACCGTCTCCGTGGCTTCGCGCCAGGTGTTCCACGATCCGTGCGGTGTAGTAGCCGACGCCCGAGATGCGTCCTCGCAGCGTGGTCACGTCAATGGCGACGATCATCGAATGAGAGCTCCGGAACGGCGCGGAAATAGGCACCTTAACCGAAGGCCTTGAGGCGCATGTGACGCTCGGAGAAGCGTCACACCGCAATTACTGAATAAAACCTCATAAACGGGACCATCCTCTGAACCCGCCCAGAAAGGCCCAAACGACATGCCCCTCTCCCAGAACCCGCCTCAAACCGAAGACGCGCTCCTGCATACTCTTCGCTCCCTGGTGATCCGTGGCCGCCACGCCGAGGCGGATCGGGCGGCGAGGACGGAGAAGAGGCGCCTGCCGGGCGAACACGGGCAGCTCCTTCTTGCCCTCCGCGCGGAGATCGCCCTCGGGCTGGGTCGATTCGCGGCCGCCCTCGAATGGGTTCGTGAGGCCCTTCGGGGCATCGAGCCCGGCCACTCTCTGAAGCGTTCCCTGGAGTCGTCGAGGATCCAGGCGCTGATGGGGCTGGGTCGTTTTCGCGACGCGCAAAGCGCGATCGAGACGAGCTACGCGAGGCTCGACTCCGGCGGGTCTCAACTCGACCTCTTTCGGGCGCACGTGACCCTTCGCTCGGGTCGCCTGAACGAGGCGGCCCGTCTCGCGGCAGGTGCGTGCGCCCGTGCGGTGTCGGCACGTCAGCGCCTGAGGTTCGTGGAGGCGCTGCAACTCAAGGCTCGGGTGGCGAGGGAGATGGGCGAGGTCGCGAGCGCCCGCATCGATCTCGAGCGGGCGCAGGGAGCTTCGAACGGACTTCGTGACGCGGGCATTCTCGCCTCGGTCCTCTCGGATCGGGCCGACCTTCTGGCCCATACTGGAGAGTGGAGGGCCGCCGCCTCCGATGCGGAACGGTCGGGCCGGCTCTTCGCGCGAGCGTTCTCGCCCCACGAGCACTTGAGCGCGGGTCGCCGGACGGGACTCCTCGGCCTCGCTCAGGGCGATCCGAATGAGGCGCTCGCGGCGATTGAGCGGGCCGCCGGACTTTCGCGCCGAGGCTTTGGAACGACCGAGTGTCGTGCGGAGCTCGATCTCCTCCTCGCGGATGCCCGGCTCCTGGGCCGCGATCCCGAGGGCGCCCTGGAGCGCGCGACCGCGGCGCTGTCATTCTTCCGCGCCGCGCAGGACCCCGGGGGTCTGGCGCGCGCCCACGTTCGACGATCGCTCGCCGCACTCGCCGCTTCGCACCCGAGCCTCGCCTTGCGCGAGGCGCGGATCGCCGCAGCCATCAAGGACGCGGGGCCGGTGGCGCAGGGGCTTGCCGATATCGTGCTCGGGCGCCTGCTCCTCAGGAAAGAGCCGGTCTGCGCGTTGGCGCCCTTCGCGCGCGCGGCCGGAAACGGCAGCCTGTATCCCCCCCTCCGCACGGTGGCAAGGCTCGGGAGGGCGCTCGCTCAAGGGGCTTCGGGACAAAGCGACGAGATCCGGCAGAACCTCGCGAAGCTCTCGGAGTTTGGAGACCGGCGGATCATCGCCCTCGTGAGGGCGGACCTTGGAGAAGTCTTCGGCCTGGAGTTCGAGGCGCCGGGGCTTGTGAGTTCCATCGCGACCGCATCAACCGGGGACGCCGAACGCGACGAGCCTCATGAGTTTCTCCCGGGCCTGGTCGGGACTTCACCGCCGGTCCGCGAGTTGAGCGCTATGGTGCGCAAGGCCGCGCCGTCCGATCTGCCGGTTTCGATCTACGGCGAGACCGGCGTCGGCAAGGAAAACGTGGCCCGGGCGATTCACGATCTCTCTCCGCGGGCGGCGAAGAAATTTGTTCCGATCAACGCCGCGAGCCTTTCGGATGAGTTGTTCGAGAGCCAGCTTTTCGGTCACGTCCGCGGATCGTTCACCGGGGCCCAGGCCGATCGTCCGGGTCTGGTCGAAGATGCCAAGGGCGGCACACTCTTCATCGACGAAGTCGCGGACCTGCCGCTGCGTTCACAGATCAGCCTTCTTCGCTTCCTCCAGGATCGGACCTATCGAAGGCTGGGCGAGAATCAGGAGAGGCGGGCGGACGTGCGAATCGTGGTGGCCGCGAACCAGCCGCTCGAGAACCTGGTGGCCGAAGGACGCTTCCGAAAGGACCTCATGTACCGGCTCCAAGGGCTCCGCCTGACCGTTCCGCCCCTAAGGGACCGCGGCCGGGACATCGTGCTGCTCGCCCATTGGTTCGTATCCCGGTTCGGCTCGGGGTGCGCTCGACTGAGCGCCCGGTCCGAGAGAGAGGTCCTCGCCCACGCCTGGCCCGGGAATGTGCGAGAGATGGAACACGAGATGAAGCGGGCCGTAGTCCTTAGGGACTCGGCGGTGATCGAGTGGGCTCGGCCGGCGAGTGGAGCTTCCCAGGGAACGCACGCCCACGCGGAAGGTTCGCGGCAACCGGTTTCGCTGCACGAATCTCTGGGAGGATTCGAGCGTGGTCTTCTCAGAGCCGCCCTGTCTCAGTGTGATCAAAGGGCCGAGGCCGCGCGCCTCCTGGGCATCTCGCGGCAGTCCCTGCACCAGAAGATCCTTCGCTACGGGCTCTAAGCGCGTTCAGACCGCTGGTGGGCTAACCCTTTGATTCGCCAATCGCCCCCCGGGCGATTCATCGCGCCGCAGTCTAGAACGGAGCACCCTGGTCGGGAGCGATCGTCAACTATCCTCCGCGGCGCATGGCAGAGCGGTTGACCATCTGGCAGAGCCTAAAGCGCGCGGTTCGCTCGAAGCGGCTCGCGGTGGTGGCGCTGCTGAGCTTCTCGTCCGGACTTCCCCTGGGCCTGGTCTGGATCGCCATCCCGGTCTGGCTCAAGGACATCGGCGTCGACATCCGGATCGTGGGCCTGCTGACCCTCTTTCAGGCGCCGTGGAGCTTCAAGTTCCTGTGGTCGCCCTTCATGGACCGCTATGAAGTCCCGATCCTCGGAAGACGACGCGGCTACGTGCTCCTCTCGCAGATCGGCCTCTTCCTCACGGGTCTCGCCCTCACGTTCGCCTCGGACCATCCGGAGCGCTTCGGTGTGATCGCGTCGTTGTGTCTCGCCATTGCCCTCATAGCGGCAACTCAGGACATCGCCTACGACGCCTACACCGTCGAAGTCCTGCGTGAGGAGGAGCAGGGGCTGGCGGTGGGCGCCCGCACCGCGATGTATCGCGTGGCCATGAATCTGTCCGGCGGTCTCGCCATCTCACTGGCCGGCGTTTACGGGTGGACCGCGGTGAATGCGCTCCTCGCCTTCTGCTACGTGCCCTGCCTTCTCATCACTCTTTGGGCCGATGAGCCCGAGGTGAAGCAGAAAGCTCCGACCACGCTGCGGGAGGCGGTGTGGGAACCTTTCCTTGGTCTTCTCGCGCGGCCCCGGGCCATCGAGATTCTGGCCTTCGTCGTCCTCTTCAAGCTCGCCGACAACTTCGCCCAGTCGCTCCAGCGTCCGTTCTTCCGCGAACTGGGTTTCGACCTGTGGGACGTGGGCATAGTGTCGTCCACGATCGGGACGTTCGGCATCATGATCGGGACGGTCATTGGCGGTTTGATGACCACGAGCCTCGGCCTGGGGCGAGCGCTGTGGATCACGGGATTCCTCCAGGCCTTCTCGAACGCGGGCTACGCCTGGGTGTCCGAGTCGGGCCCGGTCTCCTCGATTCTCTATGCCGCGACCATCTTTGAATACATAGCGAGCGGGCTCGGGACGGGTGCTTTCGGTGTCCTGCTGCTTCGTCTCACCGAAAAGCGCTTCTCGGCCACTCAGTTTGCCCTCCTCACGAGTCTGTTCTCCCTGCCTCGGATCTTCGCCGGGCCGCCGTCCGGGCTCCTCGCGGACACCCTCGGTTGGACGAACTTCTTCCTCCTCACCATCGTGATGGCAATCCCGGGGATGGTGATGTTGTCGCGCTTCGTGCCCTGGAGCCAGCGGGAACTGCGTTTTGAGATGCCCGAAGGCGACCCGCCACCTTCAACCATGGACGGCGGCGCCCTGATGCGCCTCACCGCGATCTTCGGCGCGATCTCGTCCGTCGCGGCGCTTGCGGCTCTCGCGGCCCTTGAGGCCATCAAGGTCTACCGGAAGGACGCGACCTTCCCGTGGGTGGCCGAGGTGATGAAGATCGTGAATCCCTCCACCGTTTTAGAGTGGCTGTCCCTCGCCGGTGCGGTGGCGTCGGGTCTGGTGCTGGGCTTGACGGTGGCCGCCATCTGGCTGACCAGGTTCAAGGACCGCGTTCGAGGGTAGGAACGATCGCCACGCGCGCGCGTCCGGGCCGTCCCCGTGAATGGGCGGGAGTCTATGCTCCGGTCAGAAACCCTCCGATGAAGGCTGGCATCTGAAAACCGTGCACTACGTGATCCTCGGAAACGGCGTTTCGGGAATTGAAGCCGCTTCCCTGATCCGGCGCGAGGAGCCTTCCGCGCGCATCTCGATCGTCTCGGCGGAATCCGATCACTTCTTTTCGAGACCGGCCCTGATGTATGTCTTCGCCGGTCAGCTGAGGCTTGAAGACACGGAGCCCCATGACCGCGGCTTCTATGCGCGCATGGGGTTCGAGCGCCTCCGCGCCCGGCCATAGGCGTTGATCCTGAAGCGCGCCGCCTTCTTCTCTCGGAGGGCTCCTCGCCTGGTTACGACAAGCTTCTGATCGCCACGGGTTCGGTGGCCCGCCCCGCGCCCTGGCCGGGTGCGGTGGGCCCCGGGGTTCATGCTTATGTCACCCTCGGAGATCACGAGCGTCTCGACCGCGAATCTCGCAAGGGTCAGCGCGCGGTAGTCATCGGGGGAGGCCTCATCGGCATCGAGTTGGCGGAGATCCTCCGCCATCGTGGCTTGCACGTCACCTTCCTGATTCGCGACGACTGGTACTTCCCGATGGCCCTCGACTCGAACGAGTCCGCTCTCGTGGCCACGCACATGAGGCGTCACGGCATCGAGGTTCGCTTGAAACAGGGTGTCGCGGCCATCTTCAGGTCGGCGGCGGGAGCCGTAAGCGGCGTCGGCCTTGACGATGGCTCGATCATCCCGGCCGACCTCGTGCTCACCGCAATCGGCGTGGTTCCAAACACCGCATGGCTCGACGGAAGCCCGATCGCCCTCTCGTCCGCCGGCGCCATTGAAGTGGATGACGCCCTTCGCACGAGCGACCCGCATGTCTTCGCCGCCGGCGATTGCGCCAACGTGACCTGGCCCGATGGCTCGAGGCGGCCCGAGCAGCTCTGGTACACCGCTCGGGACCAGGGACGGATCGCGGGGGCCTCGATCCTGGGGCGAGAGGTCGCGTACCGTCGCGGGCCGATGTACAACTCCGCGAAGTTCTTCGACCTTGAGTGGACCACGGCGGGGGATCTGTCGACGGCCGTGAATCCGGACGGTTCGCCCGCCGCCCCCCCCGCGGATCTGCGTACCTGGTTCCAGTCGTCCGCCGAAGCCTGCGTATCCCACCGCATCGTCTGCCGCAGGGATCGGGTGACGGGCTTCAACTTCCTGGGCGCGCGGTTCGATCAGGAACCGCTGCTCCGCTGGATCGCCGAGGGCCGGACCCTCGACTACGTCCTCGCCCATCTTCGAGAGGCCCAGTTCGACGAGGAATTTTCGCCGCGTTTTGAGGCCCGGTCCGACGCGCGGCTCACCGCAGGAGCGAACTGATGCAGGCGGGCCTCCTCGACACGTTTCACCAGCCGATGCGGACTCGACAGTGGCCGGCATGGGTGATGACGGCGGTCCTCACCATCTCCTACATCCTTCTCTACTTCGGCCCGCGGCCGAGGCTCGGCATCACCATCGACGTCTTCGAGACAATCGCCGCTGCGGCGGGACTGCCGTCGAAGTGGGTTCTCTGCGGCCTCCTGTATTCGATCGCCATGGTCGCGGGCGGCGCCTACATGCTGAAACGCCACGGCAACAGTCCCTATCAACGCGTGCGGACGGTCGTCGTGGTGCTTGTGCAGATCGTCCTGGCCTTCGCTCTGCCCATCGTTTTGCAGGTGTTCTGGAACCGCGAGTTCTACTTCAGCTACTTCTGGCCGCTCAAGATCGAGTACTTCTACCCCGGCTACATCCTTCAACAGCCCTTCCTGATGATCGCGTGGAGCTTCCTGGGCTCGCTCATCGCATTCCCGATCCTCGCGTTCTACTTTGGCAAGCGGTTCTACTGCTCGTGGATCTGCGGCTGCGGCGGCCTTGCCAACACCGCGGGCGAACCCTTCCGCCATCTCTCTGACAAGTCGAAAGGCGCCTGGCAGGTGGAGCGTTTCTCCATCTACAGCGTTTTCGCCCTGAGTCTGATCACGACCGCGATCGTATGGCTCAACTGGGCGGTCGGTCAGGACAACCCGCGTTTCGCTCAGTTCGCCTTCAAGGTGCAGGAGGGGTGCGGCTTCGCCATCGGCGCGATGTTCAGCGGCCCTGTGTGCCAACATGGCTGAGACACCGCCCGTCGTTCTAATTAAGCAGCAAGACAGGGCGTAGAAAGACATGTTCGTCCATGGAATCCCCATCATCTGTCCCCGTTTCTGCGGGGTCGCCGGTTG
>Ga0163147_10001595_pt1 | contig 34206 bp, 37 predicted proteins | sample OliLakLV19MP6G1_FD_148597 | JGI IMG/M metagenome (GOLD analysis project Ga0163147, IMG submission 148597) | Freshwater microbial mat bacterial communities from Lake Vanda, McMurdo Dry Valleys, Antarctica- Oligotrophic Lake LV.19.MP6.G1 | ecosystem: Environmental > Aquatic > Freshwater > Lake >...
GTTCCGCCTGTGCTCGTGCCACTCTTGCCTGCGCCGCAGAGACTTGCGATCGTGCCACGTTCACATCCACCGGACGCACCTCGGCAATTTGATCGAGCGTTGCCTCTGCTTCGGAAACCTGCTGCTGCCGCGATCGCTGAATTCGACTCAAATTAGCCTGCGCTTCGTTCAGTTGCTGTCGGACTGTATCAGCGGTTAATTGCTTCCCATCTCGCAAAGAGGCAGAAACGGCTCCTTCGGCATACAGCGCTTGATATCGCCTAGCCTCCAGTTCGGCATTGTGCAGTTCTGCTTTCAGACGGGCAATTTCAGCCTCCTGCGCTTCGGTTTCAGTTTGTAATTCCACCTGCTGGCGATCGACCACTCGCGACTGCGCTTGAATTTGTCCTGCTTTCGCACCCGCTTCTACTTGATTCAACTGAGCTTGAGCAACCTTTACTTGTTCCTGGGCTTCCTGAAGTGCCGCCTGTCGCCGCGCATCAGTATCCAGAACGGCAATCACATCGCCTTTACGAATTTGTTGACCGTGAGTGACGCGCAAGGTTTCGACTCGTGCCCCTTCCGCAGCAGTGGGCGCAAACACCTGAATCACTTCGCCCTGTGGCTCCAATCGCCCCAAAGCAGATACTGTTTCAACCGTAGGTGCAGCGTTCATCACAGCCGACTGCTGATTCGGACGGCTAATGCCCATTCGCCACGCCACGCCACCACCCACCAGCAGCAAGCAACTGACACCCAGCATGGCGATTAAAGGCGATCGCCCTTTCGGTTTCCAAGGAATGTTAATCATGTTGAGTTCCAGTTTTTGTATTCAAAAAGTTGGATACAAAAACTAAGGTATACTGAACGAATTGAATCCGTCAAGTCAGTTTTTTAGTTATGGCACTCAAGCACACAATCCTGGCATTCCTGTCTCGTCAGCCCATGAGCGGCTACGACGTTGCCAAAGAGTTTGCGGAAGGGTTTGGCAGTTGCTTCTGGAAAGCAAGCCAGCAGCAGGTTTATGCCGAACTGACCAAGCTAGAGCAGCAAGGCAACGTTACCTATGAAGCGATTCCTCAGCCGGGACGACTCGATAAAAAAATCTATGCCATCACCGATCCTGGGCAGCAAGAACTGCTCGACTGGCTGACAAAACCCTGTGAACCCAGCGCCATTCGTGAAGATTTGGGTGTCATGGGTTTAGCGGGTCATCTAGTTTCTTCTCAGGTAGTAATCCGCGAAATTGAACGACGGCGGCAGCTACACCTTGAAATGGTGCAACAGGTGAAAAAATTAGATGAGCATTTTGCTAAGCATCTTCATTTGCTAGAACTGAAAGACCTCTATATGCATCTTGTGATTCGTCGCGGTATTCGCTACCAGGAAGAGTGGGTCGCTTGGTGTGACGAAGCGCTGACAGCGATCGCTCAGACGATAAAGCGATAGGCGATTGAGAGGAGAAAAGGGGCTACCGTTTTAGTCGGGATGATGGCATGAGTGCCTTTAATCGTGCAGGTCAGCATCCCACACGCCGATGTAAATTCGATCGCGGCTATTCCGCTGAATCACACCCTTCAAGTTGCCTTTGGTAAACGTGTAGTCGCTTATTTTCCGTTGCTGCACCTGTTGCAGTTTGTCGAGCAGGTCGGCTGCCTGTCCACCCGTCATGTTGTTAAGGGCAACTTTCATCTGGAGCGCATCCACAGACTGAGCAAACGAGGCTTCGGTTTGGCGAACTTTGTTAGAGTCGCGATCGTAAATATAAGCCAGCGTCACGGCATTGGGTACCACCTCATACAGTGAAGTGCGAGTATTCTGCCAAACGCCCTTATCGGTTTGAGTCGGCTTCCCAAGGGCGGCTTCTACTTCGCGTTCTGATGTACCTACAGGAAACCCTGGAATGCGGGGAATGCCTGTGGTGGAGGGACGATCGTCTGTTGTCTCAGGCTCCACAGACGGCAAGGGCGATCGCTCAACCTTTGGCGGTTCTATCGGTTTGGGTGACGGACTGGGAGGAAGTGGCTTGGGCGAAGCGGCGATCGATGGCGCAGGCGGTGACGATGGAGACTCTACAACCGTTGGCGGTTCAGTTGGCTGCGGCTTGTAGAAGATGGCAACCAATGCCGTCCCCACCATCGTCAGCAGCATCAAGCCCAGCAGCAGCGGCAGCGTATAGCGAGCACGGCGAGGGGTCGCAACTGCACTTTCTGCAAGCCCTCCACGAGGCGGGGTGACTCTAGTGGCAGATGGCTGGTGTTGTGGCGATCGCCCGACAGCCAGAGTCGCCGCTGTTTTTGTGGGTTGCACAGTTGCAGCAGGCTGGAACAGGGGCGGAATCGGCGCAGAACTCGCGATCGCGCCATCGGGCAACAGGGCAAGCCACTCATCCATGCTGGCAGGTCGGTAACGCACATCCACCGCCATCCCGCGAATCACTGCCTGGTTAATTGCCCCACTCAAGTCAGGGCGTAACTCACGCGGATCGGGGAGGGGTTGGCGATCGCGCAAAATCGATGCAGTGGGAACACGTGCGGTCAGCAGTGCATAGAGCGTCGCCGCCAGACCATACACATCGGTCGCGGGGGTTCGTTTTCCTTGAGAAAGGTACTGCTCGATCGGGGCATACCCAGCCGAGATTAAGCTGGTATGGGTTTGAGTGGCATCAGGTGTAAATTCGCGGGCAATGCCAAAGTCAATCAGCACCACTTCTTGAGTGCCCTGACGCAGAATAATATTTTGCGGCTTGATATCCCGATGCAGCAAGCCGTTTTGATGCACCACTTTCAGCGCGTTGCCGATTTGACGAGCGTAGTGGATGGCAATCGCTTCCGGCAGCGGCTGATCAGGAAAAACCAGCGCTTCCAAATTTACGCCAGGGATATAGTCCATCACCATGTAAGCCTGACCCGCTTCCACGAAAAAGTCGCTGATGCGGACAATATTGGGATGTACGCACAGCGCTAGCCGTCGCGCCTCGTCCTGAAACTTGCGCTGATAGTCGGCATAATCTGGCTCGTCGCGCAGAGACTCATTCAGGGTTTTGATGACAACTGTTTGCCCCAAGAAGTGATGAGTCGCCTTGAACGTAATGCCAAAGCCACCACGCCCTAATTCTTCATTGAGGGTATATTTGCCCCCCTGTAACTGCCGACCGATCAAAGCATTCATAGCAGCAGTCTATCAAATTCCTGAGAACCACCTGCAATGACAGCAATTTTTAGATCATCTTACGGATCAACTTGTCATATTCTGCATGGGTGCCAATCCAAAACCAGGAAATACCGCTCTCTACTTCCACACCTAAAGCGCGATAGCTTAACCCTGCTCGAACTGACCAATACTTGTTACCCAACTTCTTGAAATGCAGCGATGGATGAGACGGATCAGCTTTAAGCAACTCGTAACATTGATCGGCAAAGCGCTGCACGTGTTCGGGTAACGCTTCATAGCACTGCCAGAAGCGTCGGGTTGTGTAGTGCACTAGATTTCAGCTTTCACGGCAATGTCCTGCATGAAATTCTGCGATCGCCTCTTGAGCTAATGCGTCTAATTTACCATCTGCAATATCACGCTCTAGCTGTTCATCCCAGCGTTCATAATCTAGGTCGATAACCCATAGCCTCAGCTTCTCAAACTCATGGGAGGGGAGTGAAAGGATTGCATCTTCAATTTGTTCAAGATTTGACATCAACGGTTGCCTCTCTGTCCTTGAAGAAATTATAGCTTTGAGATAACCCCACTATCAGTCTCAAAACACTATGGTATGGGGCGATCGCTGTCCATTTCAAGCGATCGCCCCCAAATAAGCTGCTACTCCTTGCCCTCCGGATGCTTTTGTGACCATGCTTCTAAAAAGCCCAGCGTGACCTTCGACTCATTGCCTTCCGCTAACCCGCTGCCGAAAAAGGCACCCACATCTGTAAAGTCATCTCCCCCTGCTAAATCAGATAAGCTACGGAAGGCGATAAACGGAATTTCATTGGCATAGGCAACGTGTGCAAACGCTGTAGTTTCCATGTCTACAGAAACGGCTTTGATCGTTTTGAAAAGATAATCCCGGTAATTAGGATTAGCGAGGAAGGCAGGTCCCGCTACGCCTCTCCCACCAACACGCACAACAGGCTGTACTGAAACACAGAGGCTGGGGTTTTTGGCACCACATTGATCCAGTTGAGGCTTCACACTTTGGGCAACCGCTAGTAGCTCTGGATCAACTTTGTAGTCAAACTTGTACTCGCCGTCTGGGAAATTCGAGTTGTTTCTCACAAACGTATCGCGCATGAACAAACCCGTACCTACTGTCCCGCCACCGGGCACTGGCACCTGATAATCAGAATTTGGCGTGCTGGTAAATTTGGACAACTTCAAGCCCAAGCAGAGCAAATCTCCTGGCGTACCGCAGGGGGCAGGAACATTACTATCGCCGTTCCAGTAAACTTCTAAGGGGAATGCCCACTTGCTGGGAATAACGACATCGCCAACTTTGTTATCAGGGTCAATACCACCCGCAATGCCGCTAAGCAACAAGTGATGCACATTAAAATGATCGATCAGTAATTGAGTGATCATCGTTGCATTCTCAATACTGATTCCGCTCAGCACAATGACGACGCGGTTGCCTCTAAGCTTACCAGTTGTAAAGATATTACCGTTGATTTTGTATTCACGCTTATTGGTTGCTTCTGCTAGCAAAATAGTGGCTTCTTCGCCAAAGGCTGAAACGATGCCAAAGCGTGATTTACATTCCGTAAGACAGCGTTTTTGTTTTGCTTCTTTGGCGCTTACTTGCGCGATTGTCATCACAAGACAAAGCAGGGCAATGATGCAAATGCGTCTGATTTTTGAAGCCGACATACTGATAGTGCTCCACAGGTTTGAAAGTGCTAATTCAGTTTCAATGCAACACGACAATTGAGGCGAACCATGTCATTTTTGGCAAGCCATATGACAGCCACACCAATACTTGCACGTAAAAGCACTGGACTAGAGAGCAAAATATCCTGGTTTTTTTAGCTCTGTTGACACGATCGACACATTCACTCGACACTTCACGATCGACGCTTTAAGACGATGGTAAGTTTGAGTAACAGTCCCTTAACCTGGAGCGGTTCATGGTGCCGAATGACGCAAAACGCGAACCAGTCCCAACAGGTGTTGCCGTAGAGTTTTTGGACGTTGGCTTCACGGCAGGCGGACGATCGCTCCTGTCAGGGCTAAATTTTGCCATTCAATCTGGGGAAGCCCTGGTGCTGCTGGGTCGTAGTGGTTCCGGCAAAACTACCACGATGAAGCTGATCAATCGCTTACTTACACCCACAAGCGGCAATGTTCGCGTGGAAGGAAAAGCGACGACCGAGTGGGATGTGATTCAACTGCGGCGGCAGATTGGCTATGTCATTCAAGAAACGGGGTTGTTCCCCCACTTTACAATCGAGCGCAACGTTGGCTTGGTGCCGCATCTGCAAAACTGGCAGCCCAAACGCATCAAAGCGCGAGTGCATGAATTGCTGGATCTCGTCGGCTTGGAGCCAGTCCAGTTTGCCGATCGCTACCCCAATCAACTGTCGGGCGGTCAACGGCAGCGCGTCGGGGTGGCTCGCGCTCTCGCGGCCGATCCGCCCATTTTGCTAATGGATGAGCCGTTTGGTGCCCTTGACCCCATTACGCGCCTGGAACTCCAGCAAGAATTTCGACGGCTCCAGCAAGAATTAGGCAAAACGGTTGTGTTCGTCACCCACGACATCCAGGAAGCCTTTGTGCTGGCATCGCGCATTGGCTTAATGCAGGATGGACGGTTGGTGGTGTTGGAAACGCCAGAGGAGTTTTTGCGATCGCCCGAACCCGAAGCACAAACGTTCCTCAAAACCCTACGCACATTGGAACAGATTCAAGAGCGGTAAACTGGGTATGAGGCGATCGGTTCTGCTCATGGAAACGTATCTATGAATATTTCGCTCAAACCTGAATACGAACAATTCATCCAATCTCAAATCGACGCAGGAAATTACACCAGCGCTAATGAGGTGGTTAATGAAGCCTTCCAACTTCTCTTAGAGAGAGAACGGCGACTGGCAGAACTGCGACAAAAAGTTGCGGTTGCCACTGAGCAAATTGCTAATGGTCAAGTAACCGATGGCGAAGTTGTGTTTGCTAAACTGCAAGCCAAAATCAATCAGATTGCCAACTCTGATGTATGAGTAGCTATTCGTTTGCGGACGCGGCAGTTCAAGATCTTGATGATATTTGCGAGTACATTGCCCGAAGTGATGCGAGAGCAGCAAGCCGCTTTTTTGACAATTTGCGCCAGCAATGTAAGCTTGCAGCAAGCTTTCCAAAAATGGGGAAGTCTTACAAAAAGCTGGCTCCAGGCTTGCGAGGCTTGACCGTTAATGACTATCTGATTTTGTATTATCCCAGCGATGATGGCATTACGATTGCTCGTATCGTTAATGGCTATCGAGATTTGGAGTCCTTGTTCGATGATTAGGCATGAATAACTTTTTTCTCGTTCGCTATGCGCCAGAGATTTTGCAGCGTACAGGGGAGCATCTGTATTTGGTGGCGATCGCCATCCTCATCGCCACTGCGATCGGCATTCCGCTAGGCATTCTGATCACGCGAAAGCCTGAATTACGTCAAGCTGTCCTTGGCACCGCGAATATTCTGCAAATTATTCCCAGTCTGGCGCTGTTTGGGCTGTTGGTCACGGTGCCGCCTGCCTTCGGTGGGGGCATTGGCGATCCGCCTGCGATTCTTGCCCTCACGCTCTACTCCTTTCTGCCCATTATTCGCGGCACCTACACAGGCATCATGAGTGTTGACCCTGCGATTCGAGAAGCAGGGCGCGGCATGGGCATGACCGACTGGCAGTTGCTCTCTCAGGTGGAAATGCCGCTGGCATTAGGTGTCATTTTGTCAGGCATTCGAGTCGCAACAGTGATTGCGATCGGTACGGCGACCATTGCCACCGCGATCGGCGCAGGTGGTCTGGGCATCTTCATCTTTCGCGGCATCTCGGCGCTGAATAATCAACTGATTCTGGCAGGTGTCATTCCAGCGGCAGTGCTGGCACTACTGGCGGACTTAGGCTTTGGTTGGCTAGAGCATCGCCTGACACGACAGGGAGGCAAACCTGCATGAAGCTTAAACCGCTTGCCTGGATTCTCATGGCGATCGTGCTGTTGACGACGATCGCAAGCTGTAGCGCGAATTATTCTGGCAGCAGTAGCCGGGGCGATCTTGTCATTGGTGCTAAAGCGTTCACTGAGCAGGATCTTTTAGGCGAACTGCTGGCGCAACAAATCGAGGCGAAAACGGGCTTAAAGGTGGTGCGTCGGTTACAGCTTGGCGATACGCTCGTTTGCCACAATGCGTTGCTATCGGGACAAATTGACCTCTATCCCGAATACACGGGTACGGCGTTTTCAACCGTTCTTAAGCAAAAGACAATCGGTGATGTGGGTGCAGTCTACCGTCAGGTGAAAGAAGACTACGCCAGGCAGTTCAAGCTGGCAGTCATGCCACCGTTGGGTTTCCAAAACACGTTTGCGATGATTGTGCGGGGTGACATAGCGCGATCGCTCAACCTCAAAACTCTCTCCCAGGCAGCACAATACGTCCCGCAATGGCAGACTGGCTTTGGCTATGAATTTACCGAACGTCAGGAATACGTCAATCTGGTTAAAACCTACGACTTGAAGTTCACTAAAGCGCCGCGCCTACTGAATTTAGGTCTGCTCTATCGGGCACTGTTGCAAAAACAAGTCGATCTGGTGGCAGGCAATTCAACTGATGGACAAATTACGCGATCGGATTTTGTCATTCTCCAGGACGATCGCCATGCGTTTCCACCCTACGAGGCAGCGGCGATCGTCCGCGAAGCCACGCTGCAAAAATATCCGCAGGTTCGTACTGCTCTTGAGCAATTGGCAGGCAAAATTTCTCCCGACGAAATGCAGCACCTGAACTATCTGGTGGATGGCGAACTGCGCGATATCAAAGATGTAGTAAAGACGTTCCGTCAGTCTAAAAATCTCTAGAACCCAAAAGATTCTAAAACATCATTGGCTAGAGAAACCTCTAGAATGGCAACAGTGCATTTTTAGCCTCCGTTCCAGTTTTTGTCCTCCTTAATCTATGCCCACGATCGAACGCAAACCCATCCTGCTTGATTTTGAAAAGCCCTTAGCCGATCTGGAAGCACGAATTATTCAAATTCGTGAACTTGCTGAAGAAAATGATGTCGATGTTTCTGATGAGATCCGTCAGCTTGAGGCACGCGCCGTGCAACTTCGTCAGGAAATTTTTAGCGGGCTGTCGCCCTCGCAACGGTTACAGGTGGCGCGGCATCCCCGTCGCCCCAGCACATTGGACTACATCCAGGCAATGAGCGATGAATGGATGGAACTGCATGGCGATCGCCACGGTTTCGATGATTCAGCCGTGGTAGGCGGCGTTGCCCGTCTCGCTGGGCAACCAGTGGTCATGCTGGGTCAACAAAAAGGTCGTGACACGAAAGATAACATCACGCGCAACTTTGGCATGGCATCTCCCGGCGGATACCGCAAAGCGATGCGGTTGATGGATCACGCTGATCGCTTTGGGATGCCGATCATGACCTTTATTGATACGCCCGGTGCCTACCCTGGCATCCAAGCCGAGCAGCTCGGACAAGGTGAGGCAATTGCCTACAATCTACGTGAGATGTTTCGCTTGAATGTGCCGATCATCTGCACGGTGATTGGTGAGGGCGGCTCTGGCGGCGCATTAGGCACGGGGGTGGGCGATCGTCTGCTCATGTTCGAGCATTCCGTCTATTATGTTGCGTCCCCCGAAGCGTGTGCCTCCATTCTTTGGCGGGATGCCAGCAAAGCACAACAGGCAGCCGAAGCCTTGAAGATTACGGCTCAAGACTTACTCCAGCTCGGCATCATTGATGAAATTCTGCCAGAACCGATCGGTGCCGCTCATGCCGATCCGTTGAAGACCACCGAAATTCTGAAGGCAGCACTGCTAAAACATCTACAGGCGTTGAATCAGTTGACCAGCCAGCAGCGACGCGAATTGCGCTACCAAAAATATCGAGCGATCGGCGTTTTCAGCGACCATTCTGCTTAAGTGTTGCAACGCGATCGACCCATCCGCTTCACCCATCCGCTTCACCCATCCGCTTCACCCATCCGCTTCACCCATCCGCTTCACCCATCTGCTTCTAAGGCACGCAGCACTCTAATCATGGTTGAAGCTCTACTCGTAACCGCAACCTTCTCTGTTTTTGGAGAGTATGAGTGATATAATATCTTCGTAACAATTGTTTACATTTTTGCGGTTGTTTCTGATTTTTAGCGATTTTGTGCTTCTACAGCCCATCTTCTGCTTCTAATCTCCCGCAACTGACGGCTTCAAGCGGTATGCCCCCAAGTTTTCACAGCACAACAGCGCCAGCAGCCCACGTTGGCGCTCGTTCCAACTTTTTAGCATTGCAGCCAGCACCTACGATGCATCCTTCTCTCATTTCTGGTTCAGCTTGAGCTGCTAGACTTGTCCAGCGTTGGCAGTACGAGCATCAATGTCCAGAATCTCTACACTCCTTAGACTTTAGGATACCGAGACTGCTTCATGACTTCTCAAACCGAACGATATGCTCTCATTACGGGAGCAAGTAGTGGCATTGGCAGGGCAACTGCGTTGGCATTTGCTCAAGCAGGGATTCATCTTGCCCTGGTTAGCCGCACTCAGTCTAAGTTGGAGGCTGTAGCGGCAGCCGCAACGCAGTATGGGGTAGAGGTACGATGTTACCCCGTGGATTTGTTGCAGGTGGAGCACGTGCGGGAAAAAATTGCCGCGATCGCCACTGGTTTCGGTCCCCTCGACATTCTGGTGAACAACGCTGGCATGGGCTACACCGCAATGCTTTCTGATACGCCTCTAGTAGATTGGCAGCGCGTTTTGACGTTGAACCTCACCAGCGTTTTTCAGTGCATTCAAGGCATCCTGCCGACGATGCGCGAACGCCGACAGGGAACCATTATTAACGTCTCGTCGATCGCCGGACAGCAAGTGTTTCCAGCATGGGGCGCTTATTGCGTCAGCAAGTTTGGACTGGTAGCGCTGTCCAAGACGCTTGCTGCGGAAGAACGGCAGCACGGCATTCGCGTCGTCACCATTTCACCAGGGTCTGTCAATACCCCCCTTTGGGATACAGACACGGTTCACGCTGATTTCGATCGCGCCTCAATGCTCACACCCGAAACGGTCGCTCAGTCGATTCTTTACACTGCCCTTCTGCCCCAGGAAGCAGTCGTCGAAGAGCTTACTCTCATGCCCAATGCAGGGACGTTCTAGCTGGCGCACTATCAGGTTTTCACAGCCTGTGCCCCACGATTGCTGCTAACTCAATGACACTCGCTTGCCTTCACATTGCCACATTATCCAAAGTTGACACACCATGACTATCGCTTCTTCTCAGGGTTCCAATGGTTCCGAGCTTTCTGCCACCCAAAAAGCTGAAAAATTGATCGTTCGCCCCGATCGCAACACGCTAGGTGGTGGACAAGAGCCAAAGCTGCAAACGCCTCCTGAAGCGCTTCAAGACGACATGATGGCAGCGGTCAAAACGATGCTGCTTGGGGTGGGTGAAGACCCCGAACGTGAAGGTCTGCTCAAAACGCCCAAACGGGTTGCCGAAGCCATGCGGTTTTTGACTAGCGGCTACCATCAATCGCTCGAAGAACTTGTGAATGGTGCCATTTTTGACGAAGGTCACAACGAAATGGTGCTCGTGCGAGACATAACTGCCTTTAGTCTCTGCGAACATCACATGCTGCCGTTTATGGGCAAGGTTCATGTGGCTTACATTCCCAACGAAAAAGTCGTTGGGCTGAGCAAATTGGCACGCATTGTTGAAATGTATTCCCGCCGCCTGCAAGTGCAAGAGCGTTTGACTCGCCAGATTGCCGAGGCTGTCCAGACGATTTTGGAACCCAGAGGCGTTGCGGTAGTCATGGAAGCGATGCACATGTGCATGGTCATGCGCGGCGTTCAAAAGCCAGGTTCCTGGACAGTTACCAGCGCGATGGTTGGTGTCTTTCAGGAAGACCACAGAACACGTGAAGAGTTTTTGAACTTAATTCGCCACCAGCCTTCCTGGTAGGCGCAGACGGCTTAACCTCGATCGTTCAAAGTTCTAGCTCGTTGCCGTTTGGTTTGCTGTCATGGCGGTTTCTAACCGCTATTCGCCAGGAAGCCTTTTACCTAAAAGCTCTCGACCAGTCTGGTTGAGGGCTTTTTGCAGTCAATGTGAACAATCTGGCGCTGATGGCAGTCTCACTATCAGGAACGGTCACATCTCTGGTTGTATCACCTCTATGTATTTCTACAAGGCTGTAGCTACCACTGCATCATGATGAAATTTATGCAAAGAACCGTTTTAGCTGTGGGCGATCGCGTGCGTCTCGTACGCGGCTCAATGAGAGGACATACGGCTACGATTGCGGCTGTCAACGACGGCGCTTGTTTTCTCATTGGGGATTGGACAAAGCAAACGGGCTTCGTTCGGGTTAAGTACGGACCCGTCGAGCCTGAGCATCTGGAAAAGCTATAGAGCCATGCTGCCCAAAGACTCTCTTACCAAAGAGTCATCCTGCTCTAAGACTGGGATTACGTTCTTGAGCAGGGACGGTGTTGATCAAGGCGGCGCTTATTCAGTCGGTGCAAAATAGATTTGAAACAAAGCAACGAGGCTGGCGATCGCGGTACAAAAGCCTAGAAGGAACGAAACGCCGATCAAGAAAACCATCATTGTCCGTATGAAGTGAGTTTCTTCTAGAATCGCAGGTTGCAATTCTTTTTAGGAGAAGAAACCGTAAAAGCTTAATGAAGGGACAATGAACCTCCCGCTGGGTTGAAGTAGAACTACGAGAGGAACGCCGCGCGTGACAACGCTTGACAGTAGGCAAAGAGACTGAAGCCGCAAGCAACGGTAGCAAGCGATGAGCGTAGCAAGCTCCCGTAGTAAATTGTCCTAGCAGGATTGCGGCTAGACGTGTAGGGTGTAGTAGAACCCCGTTGCAGCATGAACTATGGGCAGAAAAATTGGCTTTTGGCTGGTGTGGATCGCGTTCGTGACCTATGCCTTTTTCCTGGCTCCTCCCGATCGCCCCGATACCTTAGAACTCATCAAGCACCTTTCAACGGGGCAGATTGCGGGCATCAATCCGCTCATCGTCGCGTTGTTTAATCTTATGGGCGTGATACCTATAATCTACAGTTGCGTGCTGTTGCTTGACGGCAGGATGCAGAAAATTCCCGCCTGGCTGTTTGCAACGGCATCGTTTGCGGTAGGAGCGTTTGCGATCGTGCCCTATTTGGCGCTGCGAGCATCGGCTGGCTCCTTTGTGGGCAGGAAAACGTGGCTGCTCAAACTCTTGGATTCGCGGTGGCTGGCGCTGGCGCTGGCGATCGCCACTCTCGGTTTACTGTTCTACGGCATCAGCCAGGGCGACTGGACAAACTTTGTCCAGCAGTGGCGATCGAGCCGCTTTATCCACGTCATGAGCCTGGATTTTTGTCTACTTTCGCTACTCTTCCCAGCGCTGGTGCGTGATGATATGGCACGACGCGGACTTACCGACGATCGACTCTTTTGGGCAGTTGCGTTACTGCCTCTGTTGGGTGCGATCGGGTATCTAGTACTTCGTCCACCGTTGCAAGAACAGACTGAAAGCGCTGTGTCGTCTCAATCTGGCTTCCGCACATCGCCATGAGCTAACCCTACGCGCTGCTCTGAGATTCATGCGTGAGGCTCTGAGGTTAGTGGATGATACGTTAACGATGTTATTTGAAGCTGCTCTTGATGCTCAGTGGCTATACGATCGACATCGATTCACCTCAATGACATAGCAACCCGTGCTGATACGGTCTGAGGAAGAAAGCTCTACAGATGCGTCCCGTATGGATACAGTGCGACAATGCCTCAGCAAGTAACTCTGTCGTTACAGTGAGCCAACCAAACGAAGTCAACTAAATTCCTGGTGTAGAGAATGAACAAAAACATACTGACGCTGCTTGGATGCTCTAGCTCCCTGACGCTGATGCTAGCCGTCGCTGACATCGCGACGGTTGACACTGCCCAACCGCCTGACGCTAAAACGGCTGCTGCCAATACCGATTTTGTTGACATTACATTTTCGGCACCGAAAGCAACCCCAGCGGTCAGTCAGGAAACTGCACCATCGCGTTCGGTAAACCCTCAGTACGCTAATGTTGATGCTGCTGCCGATACGATCGGCGATCTAGCGATCGCGAAGTTTCGCTGTGACTGTAATCCTTGCCGGGTTGCCGTAGTGCAATTGCTACAGACGGGGCAGTTGTCCCTTTAGAGCGCTAACATTCAACCTCAAACTGTGCTAAGACATTTTCAATGCAAAGAGTGGCTGCTGGTTGCTCCTTGTGTCAGGCTTTAAAAGTTGGGATGGCATGGGAAAAGGTGCGACGATTAGAACCGATTCGTTTTTAGTTTGCGGTCTTGGCAGTTTGGGGCAGTACTGCGTATCGGTGCTCAAAGAGTTTGAGGTCACGGTGAACGCGATCGAAGCGTCCCAAGTGCCAACCTGGGAACTGCCAGAAATACCTGAACTGGTCGATCGTCTGTTGATTGGCGATTGTCGTCAGCCAGCGCTACTGGAACAGGCAGGGATTCGTCAGTGTCGGGCGATTTTGCTTGTCACCAGCGATGAGCGTGTGAATATTGCGGCGGCGTTTGTAGCGCGATCGCTCAATCCCAACATTCGCTTAGTGGTGCGATCGGCGCAAGAGAATCTGAATGATCTGCTGGGTCAGCAGCTAGGGAACTTTATTGCCTTTGAAGCAACGCAGCTACCCGCTCCTAGCTTTGCTTTGGCAGCCCTGGATAGTGAAACGCAGGGCTTGTTCACGCTCGAAAAGCAGCGGCTACGCGTCTTAACGACGCGCATTCAGGCAACCCATCACTGGTGCGATCGACGCTTGCTGTATGAACTCAATACACCCAACCGTCGTCTATTGCGGCATTTCAGAGCAACCGTTATTCCACCCGCAGATTCGTTTTACCAATGGGATCCCGATACCAGAGTGCAAGCGGGAGACACCATCACGTACATTGAGGCAACAGACGCGATCGTCAACGCATCAATGCCGTCCAGTCGTCGGCGTGGCGTGTTTTGGCGGGAAATTGCTCCCACCTTAATTTGGCAAAATCTGTGGCAAAAGCTGCAACATTTTTGGCGCGAAAGCACCCAAACACAGCGGGTCGCTCTCCTCTCTAGCGTTGTGATGTTCAGCCTCTTTGTCAGTGGAGCCATCCTCTACAAGCTGCAATATCCTGACCTCACCTTGCAAGATGCCTTTAATGTCTCGCTGATTCTGGTCATTGGCGGCTTCGACAACCTGTTTGGGGCGTTGCGGGTGCCTTTTGCCATTCCCTGGTGGCTGCATCTCTTTAGCGTAGGGATGACCGTCGCTGGAACACTCTTTATTGGTATTCTCTATGCGACGTTGACCGAACGAGTGCTGGCGGCACGCTTTCAGTTTTTGAAGCGTCGCCCACCCGTGCCTAAAGCGAACCATGTAGTGCTCATTGGTTTAGGACGAGTCGGACAGCGCGTTGCCACTCTGCTGCAAGAGATGAAACAGCCGTTGGTTGGTGTCCACGAGGTCGCTCTTGATCCTGGCGTACTGCCACAGATACCGCTGGTGACAGGCAGTATTCGCGACACCTTGGCGCGGGTCAACCTGGCAACGGCTAAGAGCATGATTATCGTTACCGACGATGAAGTAAGAAATTTGGAAATTGCGCTCATGGCACAGGCAGCGAACTCAGGCTGCAATTTGGTCGTGCGCGTTTTTGACCCCGTCTTTGCGGAGAATGTCGCACGACTGCTGCCCGCTGCCAGGATTTTGAGAGCCTACGCACTGTCAGCCGCCGCGTTTGCAGGTGCCGCCTTTGGTGAAAACATTCTCAGTCTGTTTCGCCTCAACGATCGCACCACGCTCGTGACTGAATATAAAATCGAAGCAACCGACACGTTAAACGGACGCTTACTGTCTGAAATTGCCTATGGTTATGGCGTTGTGCCGATTTTGCACCAAAAAAGCAAGGGTGAACCCGCCCGTTTAATGCCGTCGGATGATATTCGGCTCCAGATTGGCGATCGTCTGGTCGTGCTGGCAAGCCTTTCGGGACTGCAACGCGTGGAGCGAGGTAACAGCAAAAACCCTCAGTGGCAGGTACATATTGAAAAAACCGTTTCTGAAGAAGCCGTTTTTGAGGGTGCAGGCGCGATCGCGCGGTCTTCTGGCTGCGGTATTAGCAGCGCCAGAGAATTAATGAGTCACTTACCCGGCATTGTGCCCACATTGCTCCACAAACATCAAGCACAGCGCCTGGTTCGAGAACTCAACAAGCTACAAGTGTTTGCCAGTTTGCTCCGTGCCTCCTAAGGACATGAGAGCAGGGTGTCACACAAGGCAAGCATGTCACGTCCGTCCCTCGTATACCAATTTAAAGCATGACGGTTACAGATCCAATCGCTGGGTAGGGGCAAGGCAATGCCTTGCCCCTACAAGGATCTGTCGTCTTTTCAATTCAAATTGGTATTACACCCAATGCTCTCAAGGCTGGGGTTTCTGAGGTCTCCCCGCCTTGAGGTCTTAACGGTCAGGCATAGAGAAGAAAGAGACAAGTGCACAAGCCCTAACTGTCTTTCTCGTTGCGGACTTTTACGCCCTTAGAAAGGTAGTTAGCAAGCGCCTCGCCTAGCTCCTTTTCAGGCGATTTGCCTGGTTTTGGCTTGAGTTCTGCCAACAGCAGCAGCAGCAGTGCAGAAAAAACAGCGATCGGCATAATCAGCATGGGTAGTGCCTCTTAGGTGGATTGTAAACGCGATGCAGCGGAGCTGGGAAGTAAGAGGCTGAACGCAACCTACTCTCGAAAAAGTAACCATCAATGAGCAAAACCATCTTGTGTGAACACAAAAACGGTTAGCGCTTACACCCTGAAGAGCAGTCGTTTAGACAGGATTGCGATCGGTAATGTCTTGGGTGCCGTGCCGAAAAAACGTCTGCACGATTAGAAACAAGCGCATTGCTCACGATTCCGCATTAAATAGTTTGGCGAGAAATACGGATGCTTTCTTGACACCAGCTATTTAAGTAATTTCACTTAACTTTAGCGTCAATTTTGTGCATCGATCAAGACATGGCTGTCGTTAGATCACTCGGCGATCGATCAGCGATCGCCCGCGTACTAGCGAAGGCTCTGGCGACGCAGGGCACTCTGTTGATCGCGCTCAATCCATGCCGCATCACTCAGGTGAAGGGCTGTTTGTAGCCGCGCGATCGCCCAGGCGTTATACTCCGGGTTGATGTCGCAGCCTAACCACTGTCTGCCAGACTGTTCAGCAACCACCAGCGTGGTGCCAGAACCAGAGAAGGGATCGATCACCACGTCACCGCGATCGCTGGCGGCAAACAGCAGCTTTCGCATCAGCTCTTCCGGCTTTTGCGTGGGATGCTTTGTCTTTTCAGCCATGCCGTTGCACGTGGTCGGGATTTCGAGCACATCCTTTGGCTTTGCGCCTAGTGGATGAGGTGTCCAGCGATCGTGGGGCATTCCTTTCCCATACTGGCTCGTCGCTGCTTGCGGATGGACGGGATACTTCAGCGTATGGTTGCCATAGGGAATCCGAATGCTATCCATGTTGATCTTGGCGTTAGCACTCTTCCGCAACACCAAAATACTTTCGTGAGCACGTCCCCAATCATTGCCAAGATTGGCTTTGTTTTTGTAGTGCCACACCAACCAGCGGCAGGCTTGAAAGTACTGCAAAGACGGACGCTTGAGATCTGCCAGAATCTCGGAAAAGCCCATGACGTAGAGTGAACCAGACGGTTTGAGGATTCTTGCTGCCTGCTGAATCCACTGCAATGACCAGTCGATATAGTCATCCTGCGAAGCAAATGTGTCCCAAGCGGCTTTCTTCAGGTTGTAAGGCGGGTCGGCAAACACAAGGTCGGCGGTCTGGTCTGCCAGCGTCGCCAACCATGACAGCGAGTCGCCACAAAACAACGTGCCGCTGTCCGTTTGATGGGCGATCGTACTGCCTTCTGTTACAGTCATAGCGCAACTCGTGAGATCATCCGAGCTTACAGAAGATTACAAGTATTGATCCGCCGTTGATCACCTTTACACATCAGTACCCTAATGGGATACCAATCAGTTCCTGGTCATACCATTTAGGAAAGACGCAAAAAAAGAACGAGAAAGTAGAAAGGTAGATGCGCTGCACTCACAATGCTTGTCACCCAGCCACATGGCACTGCCGAATTAATGGCACTATCCTAAAACGCTCAAGACGTTTTCTCGACTTCCGCTTTCATCCGTTCCAGGGTGCGGTTCATCTGCTCGAACATTTGCTGCGGTGTCATGCCAAACTGACCCAACTGAGTGCGAAGTTGCTCGACGGTCATTTGAGCCATAAAGTCTTCGGAAAGCTCAAAACGCTTCATGAAGATGCGATAGCGATCCATCATCGCTTCCATCTGCTCAATGAACATCTTTTTACCTTCGCGATCGAACTTGCCATAGCCAGCCCCAAGCACCATCAGCGCTTGATAGTCGTCAAAGAGCTGCTTGGCTTCTTGCTGAACGATTTCAGAATCAAAAAATCCCATCGTTTTAAATCTTTACTGAGATATGAACTAAAGCGGTGTTGTTTGCTAAAGCTGCAAGACACAGATTTGCTAAACACGCCTATTTTAAGCCAATGGTCTGATTCGTTTCAGTCGGTTGTGAGTAGGGGTTTCACTACCTTAAGGATAGGAGGGCGATCGCCGCTACCCCTCAATTGTGCCGCTACTCCTCAATTGTGCCGCATCGCCTGAGTGCCGTATCACTAGCATCGACACAGCTCACAGAGTTCAATGATCTTAGTTTGGAGCGTAATAAGTTCGTCGGCTCCACGTTTGAGACCTGCTTCTAGCTCTAATAGCAGTGGTAGTGTTTGAACAAGCGTGTGGGACGATAGTGCCTCAACCTCTTTTTGCAGAAAGTAGAGGCGTTTAGGGTTTCGCAGTTCAGCAGCTTTGGCGATTTCTTGTTCACTCCGTTCGCCTGCGTCCCGCATCACCTTAATCCAAAGCCAGGTACGAAACTGCGTCACCAGGCTGCTGACAATGCGTAGAGCGGGTTCGTTCTGGCGCAGTAGGTCAGCGACGAGATCGAGCGCTTGGGCTGTTTGTCCCTGACGAATGGCAGCGGCTAGCTGGATGGTACTTTGGCTGCTGGCAGTCACGAGGGTGGCGATCGTCGCCTCGTCGATCGGCTTGGCATCACCCGCATAGAGTCGCAATTTTTCTAATTCGCTATGCAGTTGGCGCGTGTCGTTGCCAATGAGGTCTGCGAGTAGCTCTGCGCCCTGTGCTGTGAGCTTTACGCCCGCGTCGTGGGCTGCCTGCTTGACCTGCTTGATCAACAGATCAGTCTTCCAGGTCGGAATGAGTGGAAATTCCTGAATCGTGGCGTGTTTTTGCAGTAGTTTGGTTGCTTTCAGGCGGCTGTCCGGCTTATTGCTTGTGGTCAACAGCAGGGTGGTGGAAGCGGGCAGTTCTGGCAGCGTTCGCTCTAGTTCGGTGAGCAGCGCCTCAGGGCAACGCTGGCAAAGCGAAGTTTCTGCTAGCCAAACGAGGCGATGAGCCGCACCAAAGGGGGGCGTGATCGCTTGATTTAAAGCTTGCCGGATACCATCGGTTTGGTCGGCAGTAATTTTGTCATAGTTGAAACTGCTCCAAACCGGATCAAGCAACTGTCGATGGAGCGCCGTTGCTGCCTGGGCGATCGCAAAATCATCCTCGCCCCAGTAAAGGTAAATTGGCATTTAGAATACCTCCTGCTGCTGTCCGTAATTGTATTGTCCTAGCAATCCTGTCAAACTGGCTTTAGATTAGGGTGGGGATTCAAGTGATTTAACAGTTGGCTTCAAGTGATTTAACGGCTGGATATGACCAAGAAGCCGCCTGCCCAACCCCTCTTAGGAACACAGATTAAATAAGATCGAATTTCGCGCGTAGGGGCATGGCAGTGCCCTGCCCCTACAGGATGTCAGATCTACAGATTATTTAATTCACGTTCCTTCGCTAGGCAAAGGTCTGAAGTAACCAGTCATAGATATGATTAAGTAACCTTGCGAGGCGATCGACATTGGACGAGAACTACCAGACTTACCTGAATCGGGCGATGCGTTTGACCCTACCGGAAACGTATCGATCCCAGGTGCAGCATCTTCAGGAATCTCCCAAATTTCAACTACACGGGGCAGAAGGGCACCAGCCAGCACCGTTTCCGGGCTACACGATTGTGACACCACCGGGAAGCGAGGACTCAGAAAATGCTGCTTTGCATGAAAGCCTGACGCAGTATCAGCACCAGCTCTTGCAGAAGCTTGGTGCCGACCTGTTTGTGCCAGTACCAGCCGCAAGCTTTCATCTGACGCTGGCAGATTTAATCTGGGATAGTGCCTACCGCGATGCTAGCCAGGAAAAACCTGGATTTGAAGTGAAGCTGCAAGACCAGATTGCCACGATCTTCCGTCAATCGCAGGCGATGACCGAAGGCAAACCGCTACAGTTTCAAGCATTGGGACTCATGATCATGCCACGGGCGATCGCGGTTTGCTTAGCACCGACCGATGAACACTCCTACGATCATGTGCTTAAGCTCCGTCGCGCCATTTTCCAAAACTCGGATTTGATTGGGTTAGGCATTGAGCAACAGTATTACTTTACGCCTCACATTACTCTGGGCTACTTCGGCTCTATTCCATCGCCTGAGGTGCTCGTTGCACTAGGCGACAGTTTTGTACAACTCAACCAGCAATGGCTAGAGCAAGAACCCAAAGCCTTTTTGGTCGATCGAGCTGAGTTACGCAAGTTTGACGATATGACTAACTATTACCGTCAGCCTGATTGGGCAACATTTGAGTTTTGAACGTGTCTTTAAAATTGCTGTTTGCGTCTCCTCTGAGGTTGCCAAATGCTCAGATCTTCGCGGTAGCAGCCATTGCGATCGCCTCTCAAGCAGAGGTTTGGACTTTGGGGCACTCAAAAAGTTTCTTGCCGTCAGTATAATCAGCGCTGCTTTCTGCTCTAGCGACTTTTTGCCCTAGCGTAAAGAGGCTGGCTTGAGCGCACCTCCACAGTGGTTTTGGAGCGTACACAAAAGGCTGGCTGGTCAAAGGCAGGCTAAGCGTCGCGCTCCTGACTGCAAACCTCTAGTGCTTCTAAATCATTGCTTATTGCTGGAACTTATCGCTACTAAAATAATTCAAAGCTTATTGAAACCTCTAGTGTGCTAGTTTTTGCAGTGTCACACACAACTATGATGCAACGTTCTGTCAGCCTTCTGCGCCCCTCTCTCAACGCTGCCACACAGATTTTTCTGGTTGGCGCACTCTCAACGATCGGTCTCATTGTCAGCTATGCTTCGCCCTTAATGCAGCGATCGACGACCTCGATCGGAGCTGCCTATGCCCAATCTAGCTCTCCTCAGGTGGGTCAATATGCTCGCGCTGCGTTTTACGTTGAGCAACAGCGCCAGCAAGACTATGCCGATGCCAAGAAAATCATGGGCGGCAACGTGCCTGAAGATGTCTGTCGGCAGCAAAATATTCCTTCAGCAGTCAATGATATCTGTGGTCGCTTCCTGAAGCGTTCTGCCGAGATTATTAAAGAAAATGGCTTAACCATCACTCAATTTAACGAAATTACCCGTCGGAAAGAGAGCGATCCTAATCTCCAGCAGCAAATCCAGAGCGAGTTGCTGAAACTACAAAAGACAGCACCGTAGCGTGAGCGCATTGAGCGATCGGCGATCGTGATGGAATTGGTGCCCCAAAGCAAGAAAAAGTGCTGCTTGATACTCATTTAGTCTCCATGATTCTGTAAACCCTTATTGGGAGTGCAGGGATGCACTGGATTTTAGATCCCTGAAGCGGGCGGGCGGGCGGAGAGCGACGAGGTTGCTGTCCACTCATTGCCAGCTTCACGTCTAGAATCCAGACCGCATGACGCTGCCTCAGCCATGACGCAATCAATAGGAGGCTTGCATGAGTGGACTTGGTGGTCTAAATAAGTCACCCGATGGTGTCGTGCTTGGGTTGGTGCAGTTGCAACTGCCCAATGTTGTGACCCCAGATGACTTGTCAGCTCAAACGCAGCGCCTTGTGGAGCTGGTTGCCAAAGCACGGCGCAACATGTCTACGATGGATCTGGTGGTTTTCCCAGAATACGCTTTACACGGTTTATCGATGGATACCAATCCAGAGATTATGTGTCGCCTGGATGGACCTGAAGTGCAAGCCTTCAGCGCTGCCTGCCGAGAGCACAGAATTTGGGGCTGTTTCTCGATCATGGAGTACAACCCTCACGGCAATCCTTACAACAGCGGCATTATTCTGGATGACAAGGGTGAACTGAAGCTCTACTACCGTAAACTGCACCCCTGGGTGCCTGTAGAGCCTTGGGAACCCGGCAATTTAGGGATTCCCGTCTGCGAAGGTCCCAACGGGAGCACCTTGGCGCTGATCATCTGTCACGATGGCATGTTTCCTGAGATGGCGCGGGAATGCGCTTACAAAGGGGCTGATATCATGTTGCGGACGGCAGGCTACACGGCACCCATTCGCCATTCCTGGCAGATTACGAATCAAGCCAATGCGTTCTGTAACCTGATTTACACCGCATCTGTGTGTATGTGTGGTTCAGATGGCTCGTTTGACTCAATGGGCGAAGGGATGATTGTCAACTACGACGGTGTGCCGCTGGTCACGGGCACGGGTCGTCCTAATGAAATCATTACAGGCGAGGTGCGCCCAAAACTACTTCAGGAAGCCCGTCGCTACTGGTCGGTTGAAAACAACATCTATCAGTTTGGGCACAGAGGCTACGTTGCCGTCAAAGGTGGCGCTCAGGACTGCCCGTACACGTACATGCAGGACTTGGTGAACAGCGCCTATCGGTTGCCCTGGGAGGATGAGGTCGTTCACACAGATGGCACATCCTGTGGGTTCCCAGTGCCGACACGATCGTACGAAGGCGTGCCACTCAAAGATTCTGTGGTGCAATAGTCAGCGGTTTTTGGCGATCGTGCCTCTGGCTTTTATGCCGCCAAGTCACATAGCTGCGTGCTGGCTGAACGCAGCCATGTGAATGGTGAGGCTGAATGCTTCTGTACTCCCAACTATCTTTGGAGGCTAACGATGGGCTGTTACGTTCACTCAGAGCCGTATCCCTACCCGTTTAACGGCGATCTGCGTCCAGAAAATACGGTTTTGCTGATCATTGATATGCAGACCGATTTTTGCGGTATTGGCGGTTATGTAGATCAGATGGGCTACGATCTCTCGCTCACACGGGCACCGATCGCGCCCATTCGAGCCGTGTTAGATGTCATGCGAGCCAAGGGCTTCCACGTCATGCATACGCGCGAAGGGCATCGTCCCGATCTGGCAGATTTGCCGGAGAATAAGCAGTGGCGATCGCGCCAAATCGGTGCGGGTATTGGCGATCCGGGTCCCTGTGGTAAAGTTCTCGTTCGTGGGGAACCTGGCTGGGAAATTATTCCTGATTTAGCACCTCTACCCGGCGAACCGATTATCGATAAACCCGGCAAAGGCTCTTTCTACGCGACTGATTTGGACTTGCTGCTCAAGCGTCAGGGCATCCAAAATATCATGCTGGCAGGCATTACAACTGATGTGTGTGTCCACACCACTATGCGCGATGCCAACGATCGCGGCTATGAATGTCTTCTCCTTTCCGATTGCACCGCTGCGACTGACTACAGCAACCACTTAGCTGCTCTCAACATGGTGAAAATGCAAGGCGGCGTGTTTGGTGCTGTGGCAGATTCTAAAGCACTCTTGGCAGCGATCGGGTAGTTTTTAGTTTTTGGTCGTTAGTAGTAGAGGGAAACGTTTTGAAGCTTGAATCTGGTTTTCTGACTCTCTTGCAGTCCTGAATACCCTCCCTCATAGCTAACAACCTTTCATAGCTTCACATCTTTCAAATTCTTACGTGGATCAAAGCTGCGGTTGGCGCGAATTTTTTCGTAGTACTCACGTTCGGTGGCGCTGATCTCTTTAGGGGTTGCAATGACAACCTTCACCATTTGATCCGTCCGATCGCCCTTAGGATTGTGCCAACCCTTGCCTTTCAGCCGCAGCGATTGACCAGAGCGAATACCAGCCGGAACGTTCACTGTCACAGTGCCATCCGGGGTAGGGACTTCAATCTGAGCGCCGAGAACCGCTTCGTCAGGGGCGATCGCCACTTCACACACGAGGTTGTCACCCTCAAATTGAAAGAACGGATGGGTCGCGATCGCCACCATGAGGTATAAATCACCCCGTTGACCAGGAGCATACGTATTGCTTCGCCCTTTGCCCTTAATCCGAATGCGGCTACCCGGTTTTGCGCCTGGTGGAATCCGCACCTCAAATTCTTCGTTGCCCAACATCAAGCGCTTTTGTGCGCCGCGAAAGGCATCCGCAAGCGTCAATGTAATGGTGGCTTCAGCATCTAGCCCTGCACCGCTTGCGTCATACCCAGAAAAATCCCCAAACCCGCCAGGGGCACCTCTGGGTGCACGGGCACCTGTTCCAGAGCGTCCGAAACCGGGGTCGCTGCCCATGCGCCCCAGCAGCTCGTTGATGAAGTCGTCGAAGTTACGGTACTGCCCAAATTCAACGTTTTCAAAATCAGGACTTGAGCCACGGGCATTGGAGCCAAAGGGAGACCCGCTCTGTCCCGCTTGCTTCCAATATTGCCCAAACTGGTCGTACTTTTGGCGCTTCTCCGGGTCAGACAAAACTTCGTACGCTTCACTGACTTCCTTAAAGCGAGCTTCAGCAGCCTTGTCGCCGGGATTCATATCGGGATGATACTTCCGTGCGAGCTTACGATAGGCTTTTTTCAGCTCATCGGCAGTGACGGTTTTAGGCACTCCCAGAATGGCGTAATAATCTTTGAAGTCAGTTGCAGCCATTCATCCTTCTCCTCCGAGGATTCAGCTTATTGCTCTACGAATATCCCAGCATCGCCTTTGGGGTGAGACTTTCTAGTGGAACTCATGGCAGGGGATGCATGATCTGTCCCTCTACTCTACACCCCGCATCTACCGTTCTTGTGGCTCTGCTCTCTTTTTGCCTAATCTACCCAAAATGCTGTAGCCATTGGGTACGGCTCTTGACAAGGGGCAGGGGGAATTACCATAGCCAAAGGGCTGAGGGTAGACCATTGATTGGATGACCAAAAGCCTGCTGAAAGATAGAAGACAAAACTGGCGGTTCTCCTTGATGCTAGTTCAAGAGACGTTGTGAGCGATCGAGTTGAGGAGCTGACTATTACTACGCAACTTTCATTAGCGGCGATCGCGCCAACCCTAACCGCGTTGAACCGGACTGAGGTGATGCAGTCTACCCTTCAAATCGCGGCGTACTGCGCGGAAAATGCTGCCAACATCGATCGACAGGGAGCGTTTCCTGTTGAAGAGTTTCGGCAGTTTGCGGCAGCAGGACTATTGGCTGCTCCACTGGCGCACACGCTAGGGGGGCTGGGCTTTGGCATTGAGGCTGCTGCTACGGCTGACCTGTTGACGCTACTGAAGCAGATTGGCTACGGCAATTTGGCGGTTGGGCGTATTTATGAGGGTCATGTCAACGCACTGCAATTGATCCAAACTCTGGGGACACCCGAACAGATTGCGACTTATGCGGCTGATGCCCGCGATCGCCACAAAATTTTTGGTGTGTGGAATGCTGAAGCAGCAGATGGTATCAAAATCATGCCGTTGGACAACGGCAGGTATCGGCTAGAAGGGAGTAAAACCTTTGCCTCTGGGTGTGGCTATGTCGATCGACCCTTTGTGCCCGGAGCGTTGCCTGATGGCGGCTGGCAACTTTGTATCGTACCGATGGATGAAGTGCCAACCGTGAGCGATCCAAGCTGGTGGCAACCTGCTGGCATGCGGGCAACTGCCAGCTATAAAGTCGATTTTACTGGGGTAGAACTGGATGAAACGGCACTGATTGGCAAGCCTGGAGCTTACTACCGCCAGCCCTGGCTAACCTCAGGCGTGATTCGCTTTGCCGCTGTCCAACTCGGTGGAGCAGAAGCCCTGTTTGATGCAACTCGTCGGTTTTTGCAGCAGCTCAACCGCACGCAAGACCCCTATCAGGAAGCGCGCTTGGGCACTATGGCGATCGCCCTTGAAGGCGGCAATCTCTGGCTTAAGGGCGCAACCGATCGAGTGGCTGCCTATGCACCGATGTTTGCTGGCGATCCCGCTAAGGAGCAGCCGGAAGCCGCGACACTGGTTGCCTACGCGAATATGGTTCGCACTGCGATCGAGCAAATTTGTATGGATGTCATGCAGTTAGCAGAGCGATCGGTCGGTACAAGGGGGTTGTTGCCGCCGCATCCGTTAGAGCGCATCATCCGCGATTTGACCCTTTATTTGCGTCAACCTGTGTTTGATGCCTCACTCGCATCGGTAGGACAACACGTGCTTAAGCGCCCTGAATTGGCTGACGCGCTCTGGTCAGTCGATCGTTTCGATCAGTGTCTCTAATCAGTTTGAGCGTATGACATCGGTATTAGCAAACCCTGCCTTGTTGCCACTGCGATCGTTAACAGATAGTTTCACGAGTCCAGCGCTTGCCAGCCCGGTTGTGATCGTTGCGCCCCATCCCGATGATGAAACCTTGGGCTGTGGTGGGGCGATCGCACTGCTGCATCGCTTTGGTTGTAATGTGAACGTCTTGGTCGTCAGTGATGGCACAAGGTCTCACCCCAATTCTCGCAAATATCCCACGTCAGCTTTACGGGCATTGCGAGAGCGTGAGACGATCGCCGCGATGGCAATACTAGGCATCAACGCTGATGCAGTCACCTTTCTGGGTTTACCTGATGGAGCAGTGCCCTGTCTAGAAGCGTCGGAGTTTACTGCTGCTGTAAGCCAATGTCAAACGTATCTAGACCGTCACGCACCCCAAACTATTTTTGCCCCGTGGCGCTTCGATCCTCACCCCGATCATCGGGCGACCTGTCAATTGATTCAGGCTGCACTGCAAACCCTGCCGCAAACACCAAGATTAATCGAGTATCCCATCTGGGATTGGGATACCAAGCAGCGGGGCAATGCTCCCAAGGCTACACACACGGGTTGGCGACTGAAGATTGGGGATGTCTTGGCGCTAAAGGAAGAGGCGATCGCGGCGTATCAGTCACAAACGACTCATCTCATTGACGACGATCCAGAGGGTTTTTGTTTAACCCCAGAGATGCTAATCAATTTTAAGCAACCCTGGGAACTGTATTTTGAGGAAAGTGTATGACCACACCCAATCAGCGATCGCTCACCCCTGAGTTTTTTGAGGCGTTGTATGATGCCAACCCTGATCCCTGGCAATTCACCACCAGTGCTTATGAGGCGCAAAAGTACAATGCGACTCTGGCTGCCTTGCCAAAACCGCTCTATCAGAATGCTCTAGAAATCGGCGGCTCCATTGGCGTGCTGACTGAGAACTTGGGCGATCGCTGCACGGCATTACTGTCGCTTGATGTCTCTGAAGCAGCACAAGCACAGGCGATCGAACGGTGTCGTCATTCACCCCATATTACATTCCAGCTCATGTGTGTACCACAGGAATTTCCCGATCAACAGTTTGATTTGGTGGTGTTATCTGAAGTGGGCTATTACTGGGGTTGGGATGATTTGCATCAAGCTCAAACGCTCATCATTCAACATTTACAGCCCGGTGGGCATTTGTTGCTGGTGCATTGGACTGTCGATGCTAAGGAAATGCCGCTGACAGGTGATCAGGTACATGGTTCCTTTTTTGACCATGTGCCAACTCAGTTACAGCATTTGAAAAGCCAACGCGAGACGCAATATCGCCTTGATTTGTTTGCGCGTTGTTAGTCCATTGCTATATTTTTATGGCTGCCCTCTGGCGCAGTGGCTCTAAAAAGTGTCGCAAAGCCCCAATGGCTTGCTTGATGTCAACCAGCGCCCAGCGCTGCCGCCACTGCCCTTCTGCTTGTTGGCGTTGTTCAACTTGTGCTAGCAAAGAACCCAGGGTGTGCCGCTCAGTCAGTTCAAGCATCAACCAAGTCGCGTCGATGCCAAGCGTATGTGCTAGCGGAGCGACTTCAGGTTGAAGCAACTGGTGTCCGTTCAAAAGACGTTGCCAAAGCTGCCGCAGACGGCAACGGGCTTGAAAGCGAGTGGCGATCGCTCCGGCTGGTTCCACCCAAAACGGTTGACTCCCTTGGTTTGCCCAGACGTTCAGTTGATTCGCTAAACCCACCGGCGATCGCCCCGTTTGGCGAGCTGAGGTGGTCACTTGCACCAATGGACTATGGCGAAAGCGAGCGTTCACACGCAGCAAGGCTTGATAAAACGCTTCATCTTCCGCCGTGCGAACGGGTGGCAAGCCACCAGCCTGAGCATAGGTTTCTGCCGTGACCGCGAGACTAGCGCCGTAATGCTGATAGTGACGCGGAAAAGGGTCATGCGGGTCTGGATCGAGGTAGGATTCTAACTCGGCAATTAAAGACCGATACCCTACTTCCTGTAGAAAGCAGCGACGAGTGTGAGCTTCCAAGGCATGACGACTTGGACGATCGGTTATAATCCGCCCCCCTACAGCATCGACACCTTGCTCAATTTCCCAGCGTGTGGCGGCAATCCAGGTAGGAGACACCTGACTGTCGCCATCAGTGGAGGCTATGATTCCCTGTGGGCGATCGAGACTGCGCAAGCGTTGGTACGCCTCGTCCATCAACAGTTGCCGTACTCGACCAATGTGCGCTTCGACTGCTGGAAGCACTCGTTCGACAACATGCAAAACAAAAGAAGGATATTGAGCAGAAAATTGTTTGGCGATCGCTGCCGAATGGTCACTGCAATTGTTAGCTAAAAGAATCACTTCATAGCTGGTTGGTTCCAGTGCTTTACCACTCAAGTCTGTTTGATTCAACAGAGCAATTAATGTTTGCTCCAACGTTGCGGCTTCGTCGCGAACAGGAACACAAACGCAAACACTACAGTTTGCTTGTGGCAATGTTTGAACTAATGCTTGAGACGCAACTGTAAGTGCTGAAAGATGCGTAGAACCTGACCGATCAGCAAGATCAATGACATCTTGTGATCGCACACTCTTTACACTGCTGTTGTCTACAAGAAATTCAGTGTCTTCTTGTCCTAAAAGGTTTAGTGAAATCATCCATGCAATTGAAAATTTGGGCGCTTGCTAGACCCATTCTCTTGGGTTTTTAATTTACCTAAATCCTTCTTTTGAAATATTTTTGTAACGACACATCAATGTTTTCATCAAAGCGTGAGGCTAAAATGAGTAAGTAGCGCTGACTCAACCGCTTTGATAGCGCGCGATGAGGACGGGCATTCTAGTAAGAATCTGACCTTGCCTACAATGCCACCAGTAGAAAATCTAGCTTCAGCGTTTCTGCGATCACCGTTCAGCGGCTGTCTTTTTACACTGAGGCATTTGTTCACTGCCCGCTAATGAACGAGAAAAAACCTGGATTAAGCAAAAATTCGTTTGTGGTCAGGAAGATTTTACGCACACTACAGTGCGAAATGGCAAGGACATGCCATCCAACGGACGACGAATCAACCGTTCCCGATCGCGTCCGTATGTACGACATGAACTTTTTACCCGTCAACGATCGCCTCGACAAATTCATCGGCTATGGTCGGTTCAGCGCCGCTGTAACCTTTGGAACGCGGATTTAATAAGGTGTAATGCTTTCTGTCGGGACGTTCTATGCAACGTCCCGACAGAAGGGAAATGGTTCAGATTAATTGATCCACGATCCTTAGGCGAATCATTGGCTTTGTGGGCAAGCTGGACAGAACCCAATTAAATCAGGCTAAATAATTACGGAGCAAGTTCCAAACTAAAGGCTCCCAGCCCTCTGCCCTAAATCACCGTTCCATTTTGGATCACCGAATTTTTCAGCACGACCACAATACCGCTACGAATGTAAAAGCCTTGACTTTCGCGCTCAGCTTCTTCGACTCGGTCTTTGTTGATAATCTGCACATTACAGCCAATGCGGGCATTTTTATCAATAATGGCGCGGCGGACAACGGTATCAGCACCAATGCCTAATGGAATTTGGTCACTGGCACAATCTTCTTTGGTCTGACGTTCAGCGAACGGTTGATAGTAATCGGCTCCCATAATGAGAGTGTCTTCGATCGTGCAGCCTGATTCGACGCGCGATCTTACACCCAACACCGAATGGGTGACGGAGCAGTTTTTCAGAATGCAACCTTCACTGATAATCGATTCTCGGATGTGGCAATCGAGCAGCTTACTGGGTGGCAAATAGCGCTGACGGGTGTAGATCGGTGCATCTTCGTCATAGAAGCTAAACGGCGGGTGCGGTTGCTGCGTTAGCGCTAAATTTGCGTCGTAAAACGCTTCGATCGTCCCAATATCTTCCCAATAGTCGTTGAAGAGATACGCTTGGAGGTTGTAGTCCTTGGCTGAAATTGGAATGATTTCCTTGCCAAAATCTGTCTGGTCAGGAAAATCGCGTAAGAGCTTAACCAATGCCTCACGCTTAAAGACGTAAATCCCCATCGATGCAATGTAAGGACTCTTTTTTGCTTCTTCGGGGGTTAAGCCTAAAATTGTGGTGTCAACAGCCATCGCAGCCAACGCGTCCCCTTTAGGCTTCTCGCTAAAATCGACAATGCGACCTGCTTGGTCAATTTTCATCAAGCCAAAATCAGAGGCACGGCGGTGATCCATCGGCACGACTGAAATGGTGACATCGGCTCCGGTTTCACGATGGCGGCGGACAAAGTCGCCATAATCCATCCGGTAGAGATGATCACCCGACAAAATCAAGTATTCGTCAGCGTTCCATTCTTGAAAAAGCCAAAGATATTGGCGTACCGCATCAGCAGTGCCTTGAAACCAGTTAGGATTTTCGGGTGTTTGCTGGGCAGCCAGCACCTCAACAAAGCCTTCGGTGAAGCCTGTTGTAAAATTATAAGCGCGAGAAATATGACGGTTTAACGAAGCAGAGTTGTACTGAGTCAGTACATAAATCTTAAAAATGTCTGAATTGATACAGTTGCTTACCGGGATATCAATGAGACGATACTTACCCGCGATCGGCACAGCAGGCTTGGCACGCAGCTTGGTTAGCGGATAAAGGCGAGTGCCAGCACCGCCCCCTAAAATAATAGCTAAAACTTTTTTCACAATAAACCTCTTAGCGCCCACTCTGCTCCCACGTCTAGTGTGAGCCTGTATGGTTAAGTTTGCAAGGGCTGAAAGGAAGAACCAGTAAAATGGTGAATTTGTTTAGTGGCAGCGGGGTTGCAGCGATCGCGATGGTGTGTCCTGGCTTACATTTTCCTTCAAGGTTGTCTTCAAAGGAATGGCGTGCGATCGCTCATAAGTCTATAGGTGGCTATGCCAAACAGTCGTTGCTCACACAGGCTTCATTCAAAGCAGGGTAGAAGTTTTGTCAGGATGGGCACACTTAAAAGGAAGCCCAGTAACATAGCAGATCACTTTGGCTCGGACAACGTTAGCACTTTGAGGGATGGGCTCGTGCAGGCGACGAAACAGCAGCAAATTTTGGGTTACTTCATTGAGGAAGCTAAAGAGCACCTCGATACGATCGAGCAGGGCTTGTTAGATTTACAAGCCACAATGGCAGATACAGAACGACTGAACGAGCTGTTTCGCGCTGCTCACTCGGTGAAGGGAGGAGCCGCCATGTTGGGGTTTAGCAGCATTCATAAGGTGGGGCATCACCTGGAAGACTGCTTCAAGCTTCTGACTGATCATCCCGTCAAGATCGATCAGCAACTAGAGAACCTGTTCTTGCAAGGGTTTGACATTCTGAAAGAGCTGGTCGAAGAGCTACAGTCGCCCTACGGGCTGCGAGAAGAAGATGCTGCTCAAACGGTTCAAGCAGCAGAGCCAATCTTTATCGAGCTACAAAATTATCTCAACCGCTTACTGCAAAACGAACGTGTAGAGGTGAGTCAGCCCGCCATGAGGGTTGTGCAGCCCGTTTCTGCTAACCCAGAATTGGCGCATCGGTTCAACGGTGCCCTCAAGATGATGCTGCAACTCTTTAAGCAAGGAGACACGCCAGCCAGTCGCCAGCAACTAGCCACCCTATGCAGCCGCATGGTGCAACTACACAGCGCACCAGAGTGGCGCACACTGTTACAAGCGGTGCATGCCACCGTTTCTAATCCTCGCAACACCTACGTCACTCTAGCGCCACTGGTGATCAAGGAGCTTAAGCTGGCAGGCGATCGGTTGCTCGTTGGCAAAGCCAGTGAGATTATGCCCAGCAACTCACTACGGCAGCTTCTTCCGGCTGTAAAACCTGTTGCTCCGCCTCAAGCGACTGCACCACAACCGATTCTCGACGTGACGTATCACGCTGGAAGAGACGCGATCGCGCCCAAAGCCAACCAGATTACCATTCCTGCCGAGCCGAGAGCTGCTGCTAGAGCGCTTTTGGAGGCTTTCAATCGGTCACAACTGATTGAGCTGGCAGAATTTTTAATGAAAGCAATCCAGTAGGGGGGCTGATGTGTAAACTTTGCCGTTTTTTGGCACCTTCGCTTCTGCTTCGGGCAACGCTCGGAACGTTTAGTGTTTCAGAGACGACTATTGATTAGCTAGTACTGCCGACGTTGCCTCCTGCGCTTTTGCGGCTTCGATGTTGGTGTGGTCTTCCAGATAATCGAGCAGTTTCAGGAAATCGACGCGGGGGAGCGATCGACCGCCAATCTCCCGGAATGCCAACTGCGGTTTGTCATTTTCAACAATGTGGTAGCCCCAGTACAAAAGTTGCTTGCTGAAACGAATGGCAACGGTTTCAGGATCAATGTAGTGGCATTTAGGATCATCTGCCATCAGGGTTTCAAATTCGGTCTTCAAGATCCGATTCAGCACGTCGTTACGTCTCGCTTCATCACTGTGGTAGTTGTTGACAATCACAAAAAGTTCGGCATTAGTGTTCACTCGGCGAATGGCTGCGAAGGTGCGTCGGATCACATCGGCGTTCTTGTTAATGCCTAGTGGATTGAGCGTTGTTGGGATGAGGCAGTAGTTGAACTTTTCGATAAACATTTCGGGGTTCGCGTCATAATCCGGGCTGCAATCGCAAATCACGATACGAGTGTCAGGGTAATCGTCCTCACGCCAGTCCGTGTGGTTAAGGACGGTAATCGTTGCTCCTAACCCGCCTCTGCGCCCCGGAATGTACACGCCATCGCCCAGGAGTTTTCGCAGGTTGCTTTGACGATCGAGGTCAATCAGCACAACATCATAGCCATTCAGCGCGAAAGCTCCCGCGAGATGAGCGCTAATCGTCGTTTTGCCCACACCACCCTTGCAGGTAAAGACTCCGATATAGGTAAGCTGCGCTTTGGTCGGCTGGAATGGAATGTCACCATCCTCCCAAAAAATCGCATTATCCTTAAAGCTACCCAGCGCGACATCGACGACCTCTTCCGTCCGCATGTAGGTGAATACAGATGGCGTAAAGCCCGATGCCGAAATGATAAAGCCCCGCGTAAATTTGACCGCTGTGGGGCGCTCTAGAAAATCAATAAATTTCTCCAGTTGTCCCGCATGGACTTTCGCCCGTTGATGCCTCACCTGCACGGCAACGCATTCACTGTCTCTTGTCAGTTCAATGTCATAGCCGATCGTGTTAGGCGGGGCAGGAGTTACTGTCCAGCCGTCTTGCTCAAAGCGCTGTAGGACAGCCTTTTTGAAATCGGAGTCGTTCTCAAACTGTGGCATGGGGTTGCACCGATCGCACGTCCGGTGGGAATAGTCGCTACTAGAGATTAGCCCAAACCAGCCAAGCAGCAAAGCGCGATCGTCAGCGCCTGCTAGCAAAATCTGTCTGCGCGATCGGTGAATCATCGCCTTACTCTACTGACTTGGCTTTCGGTCAACGCGCCAGCCGCAGATACCGTTCCTGTTGGGCGCACGCTGCCTTGCTCAGTCCATAGAGTGAACAATAAACGGTGTGAGGCGATCAATCTAAAGAACCGCAGTTCAAACAGCCACCGCTTCACTCATTTCTGCGAGGAGCTTTTTCAGGTTTTGAGGCTGCATAAACTCAACATATTTTGCAGCCATTGAAGGGGGTAGGAACTCTAGCAGCAGTTTGTTCTCGACCCACACTTCGATCACATCAAAGTAGCCCTCGCGATCGCAACGAACCACACGCCAGCCTTCCCGTGTAGCGATGCGCTCAATTTCCTCCTGGCTGATCGGCACAGAAATAGCAGCGTGGGTCGCACTAAACGGCGAGGCAAAGGCATTGCTAGAAAATATAGCCTGCTCGGCACCGAAACCTGGCATCAGTTCCGTTTCGGCAGGATAGACCTCAACCATCGTGCCGTAGTCATCATAGCGATCGCCATGAAGCTGCCAGGATGGGGCGGAAAGGGGGCAAATTCGCCGTTAAAAAGCTCTGCCAGAGCTTGAGCAACACGACCAGGGTTTTCAGCAGCGATGGAAAAGTGATGCAGCATATAAAGTCTCCTTACAGAATGAGATGGTAAATTAGGCTACTTTTTATGCCTCAACCCAGGTTGAATAATTTACGCAAAAGGTAGCTATAAGCTAGCCAAATTCATCCGGTTGGATGACCCTACCTCACCTCACTAGGTGACCCTGTGAGCAGCAGACAGTCCCCTTTGAGTGGGTTGCCACACCTGCATCAATGGATGAATCCCTGGCTCCTGGTTAAGCACGATCGACTGCCACCAAACCACATGGTCAAAGCTCATGGTCGTGCCAGCAGGGTAGAATACGGTAGAACATTCGTCCTGATTGAGTGTGTCGCTTTGAGACCGATCGCCCAAGCTACTCTCGCTGAGTCAACCCAACGTCGCCGCAATGTTTCGCCAGAGCCACTGCGATCGATCACGATGTCACACGCTGTAGAGCAAGACAAGCGATCGCGTACGACGGCTGAGCTACTCCTGCTTGTTCATGCAGGATGGGTTGGCATGGCGCTCCTAATCGTTGTCTGCATTCCCGCATGGAAAGCTGATTTTGACAAACGGGCGCAGCAGACTACTAGCAAGAGTGCGGTCAC
>Ga0163147_10001596_pt1 | contig 34203 bp, 34 predicted proteins | sample OliLakLV19MP6G1_FD_148597 | JGI IMG/M metagenome (GOLD analysis project Ga0163147, IMG submission 148597) | Freshwater microbial mat bacterial communities from Lake Vanda, McMurdo Dry Valleys, Antarctica- Oligotrophic Lake LV.19.MP6.G1 | ecosystem: Environmental > Aquatic > Freshwater > Lake >...
ACATGGTGCGCATTTCCGACGGCCGATTCGGGCGCCACATGCAGGACGCAGGTGCCGTAATGGGTGCCGCTCATGCGGCCGTCGGAAATGCGCACCATGTCGCGCACGCCCTGGGCCAGCAGTTTTTTCGGAATCGGCAGGTTGCCCCATTCGGGCATGCCGGGCGCGCCCACCGGGCCGGCGTTGCGCAGCACCAGCACGCTGCTGGCGTCGACATCGAGATCGGGGTCGTCGATGCGTGCCGACAGTTCGGCATGGTCTTCGAACACCAGCGCCCGCCCGCTGTGCTTGAGTAGTGCGGGCGAGGCGGCCGAGGGTTTGATCACCGCGCCGTCGGGCGCCAGGTTACCGGTCAGGACAGCCAGCGTCTTGCCTTCGCCGATCGGCTTGTCGATGTCGCGGATGATGTCGTCGTCCAGGCAGCGCGCCTGTGCAATATTCTCGCCGATGGTTTTGCCGTTGACCGTGAGGCAATCCAGTGCCAACCGGCTTGAAACCTTGTGCATCAGGGCCGGCAAGCCGCCGGCGAAGAAGAGGTCTTCCATCAGGAACTTGCCCGAGGGATACAGGTTGGCCAGCACCGGGGTGGCGCTGGATACCGCATCCATGTCGGCCAAGGTGAGCTTGATGTCGGCGCGCCCGGCCATCGCCGGCAGGTGCACTGCGGCATTGGTCGAGCCGCCCAAGGCCATGTAGACCACCAGTGCGTTCTGAAACGACGCACGCGTGAGCAGGCGCGAGGGTTTCAGGTCTTCCAGCACCATGGCCACACAGCGCTCGCCGCAGGCGATCGCCATGCGCGCATGGGCGGAATCAACCGCCGGGATGCTGCTGGCGCCCGGCAGCGTGAAGCCCAGGGCCTCGGCGATGCTGGTCATGGTGGAAGCCGTACCCATGGTGTTGCAGGTGCCGTGCGAGCGCGTCATGCGCCCCTCGAGTTCGATCCAGTCGGCCTGGGTGATGTTGCCGGCACGCAGCTCTTCCCAGTATTTTTTGGTGTGGGTGCCAGCGCCGGTGCGCTCGCCGCGCCACTGGCCGTTCAACATCGGCCCGGCGGGAAAAAAGATCGCCGGCAGGTCCATGCTGATGGCGCCCATCAGGAGGCCCGGCGTGGTCTTGTCGCAGCCGCCCATCAGCACCACGCCGTCGATCGGGTGCGAGCGCAGCAGTTCCTCGCATTCCATCGCCAGGAAGTTGCGGTACATCATGGTGCTGGGCTTGACCATCACCTCGCCCAGCGACAACGCCGGCATTTCGATCGGATGCCCGCCGGCCGCCACGATGCCGCGCTTGACCGACTCCGCACGCTCGCGCAGGTGCGCGTGGCAGGGCGAGATGTCGCTCCAGGTGTTGATGATGCCTATCACCGGCTTGCCCATGAAGTCTTCGCGCCGTAGCCCCGTCTGCTGCAGACGCTGGCGATGGCCGAAGCTGCGGAAGTCGTTGGCGGCGAACCAGCGCTGGCTGCGCAGTTCGGAAATCGGTCGGGTCATGGTGTTTCCTCCATTTACGCAGGGCGAAAGGACTCATCCGGGGCGCATCATAATCTGCAGCCGGTTATTGCGGGCAGCCCGGCGTTTTTTCGAGTCGGCATCGCTCGTGAACCGTTAAGATGTGTGCTTGTTCATGCATCCCCGCCCCCACCATGTCACGCCTGTTCTCGAATCGCGATCGTCATTTCGACCTGGGCATGTTGCCCACCGAGTTGCTCGCGCGCGACGCCGCCGCGCCGCCGCAGGCAGCGCGAGTTCCCAACGATGCCCGCGCCGCCGGGCCGGACGGCGTCAACCAGGCGCTTGCCGAATACCAGACACTGTTTACCCAATACCTGGCGGGCGAACCGGCGCGCGCCCGCGCCCCGTTGCCCGACGACCTTGCCACGCGCTCGCGCAACCTCAAGGCCTCGGCCTACTTTCTGGATGTCACGCTGGCCGGGGTGTGCGCGCTGGAACCCGCTGATTGGCAGGTGCCGGATGCCCCGGCGCATGCTTTTGCACTGGTGTACGCAGTCGAATTCGGGCGCGAACCCAAACCCGGCGAGCCGGGCGCGACCTGGATCCATGGTTGCAACCAGGCGCGCACCGACGCGCGCGCGGCCGAAGTCGCTGTGGTACTCGCAGGCTATGTGCGCACCCTGGGTTTCGCCGCGCGCGGGCATGTTGCCGGCGCCACCCAAGTGGCACTGGAAACGCTGGCGCAGCGCGCCGGTGTTGCGCGCGCGGAAAACGGCGTACTGGCGCTGCCGTTCACGCGTCGTGGCTTCGCCCTGGGCGCTATTACCCTTGAGATGGGCCTCGCGGCCGATTTGCCCATCGCAGCGGACGCCTCGCTCGACTGGCCGAATGCCGACGCCTACATGGGCAAGGCCGGCACTCGCCCCGGTTGGGAAGATGCCGAAGCGGCATTGCGCCCCCTGCATCTGGGCCGCTACCCGATGGAAACCATCAAGCGCGTGGCCGAGCCGACAACGCTGGTGCTGCGCGACGAGATCCTGCGCAACAGCAAGCGCGCCGACCTGTTCACCCGTGCGCTGGCCGGCGATCTGGGCGAGAAACCAAAGGCGGAACGCATGCGCTTCGCCACCAAGCACCCGCTGGCCTTCGCCATGACGCCCTTGATTCGCAACATGGTGCCGCTGCAGGGCACGCGCGAGCCGCTCGCCCCCACCGGGCTCGGTGGCGATTTGTCGGACATGCGTCGCAATGCGGAGTCGGTCAAGGCACTGGCCTATTTTCTGGGCGCCGATCTGGTCGGCACCTGCGAAGCCGAATCATGGATGTACTACTCGCACGATGCCGAGGAGGGCAAGCCGATCGAGCCCTACCACCGCCATTGCGTGGTGATGCTGCTCGACCAGGGCTTCGAGACCATGGAAGGCGCTTCGGGCGACGACTGGATCTCGGGCGCGCAATCGATGCGCGGCTACATGCGCGGCGCCTTCATCGCCGGCGTGCTGGGGGCGCATTTGCGGCGCCTGGGCTATTCGTCGCGCGCCCATACCAATGCGCACTCGGAGCTGCTGCACATTCCGGCGGCGCTGTTGGCGGGCCTGGGCGAACTGTCGCGCATCGGCGAACTGGTGTTGAACCCCTTCATCGGCCCGCGCTCCAAGACTGTGCTGCTGACCACCGACCTGCCGCTGGAATTCGACCAACCGATCGATTTCGGCCTGCAGGCGGTGTGCAACATGTGCCTGAAATGCGCGCGCGAATGCCCGTGCAACGCCATTCCCTTCGGCCCCAAGGTGATGTTCAACGGCTACGAAATCTGGAAGCCGGATGTCGAGAAGTGCGGCAAATACCGCCTTACCAACATGAAGGGCTCGGCCTGCGGGCGCTGCATGAAAACCTGCCCCTACAACCGCGAAGACCTGATCGAATCCGACCGCCTGCTGGAACTTTCCATCAAGGTGCCGTCGGCACGCCGCGCGTTGATCGACTACGACGACCAGATCGGCGGCGGCGTGCGCAACCCGGTCAAACGCTGGTGGTTCGATCTCGAGATTGTCGATGGCGTGTGTGTGACCCCGCGCGGGGTCAACCAGCGCGACCTCGATCTTGTGCGCGGCGACAAACTGGCGCGCGAGCAAAAGCTGGCGTTTTTTCCGCCGGCGGTGCAGCCGGCAGGCGGCACCACGCTGTCGACGGTGGTGCCGCTCGATCGGGTGGCCGGGCAGAAGGCCTATGCGGAGGCCGAAAAACCACTCGCTGCACGCAAGCGCGGCAAGCCTGTTTCCTGAACTGCCTTGACCTGCGTAGGTTCGATGCCTGCAGGTCCGATCACGCGGCCAGGAAGCGAGCGAAACGCATTGCCAGGCATTGAGTTGATTCGCCTGCCTGTCTCCGTTCGTTCATGCAATACGGCATTGAGCCGTACGGACCTCGGAAAGTGTCATGCCATGCCTGTTGCCACTGCCCGCTTCGATTTGAAGATGGACGCAGCCGGAAAGGATCTGCTTGCACGCGCGGCGGCCCTGATGGGCACCACCATGGCCGGCCTGGTGCGCGCAGCCGCACGAAAAGAAAGGGTCAGCACCGTTATGTGCTGGTCGAGAACGCAGCTCCGCCCCTGATACCGGGTTACTGCACCTTTGGCGCGGCGCGCCGATCGCCGATTCGGTTGGGCGCAAGTGCGCCCACTCAGCCAACGAGAATGTGGCGCAAAGCTCACCCCGACGTAAAATCCGCATGGCGCTTGCCGCATGCGCAAAAAGGCAATCTGTGCCACCGCCGGTGAGACGCCTGCACCAGCCGCGTGTTCAAGGTGCGCGCCTCACGAGGGGCCTGGCCGGGCCGTGAAGGTCAACCCACGAATTAGGATCGAAGCAATGAAGCAAGCAGACGTGATGATCGCCGGTGCCGGCCTGGGAGGCCTGGCCGCCGCCGCATGCCTGATGAAGCGCGGCATCAAGGTGCGGGTATTCGAGCAAGCCGCGCAGTTGGGCGAGATCGGCGCCGGCGTGCAGCAAAGCGCCAACTCGGCCAAGGTGCTCTACGATCTGGGCCTGCGCGACGCCCTTGAGCAGGTTGCGGTCAAGCCGCAAACCTACGAGTTCCGCCGTTTCGATACCGCCGAGCTGATGCATGCGATTCCGTTCGCCGGCGCCCACGAAAAGCAGCATGGCGCGCCCTACTACCATCTTCACCGCGCCGACCTGCACAAGATCCTGGTCGACAAAGTGATGGCGATGGATCCGCACTGCATCACCCTGAACGCGCGCGCCGCCGGCTTCAGTGAGCACGCCGATGGCGTGACCCTCAAGCTGGCCGATGGCACAAGCGCGACCGGCGCGGCGCTGATTGGCGCCGATGGCATCAAGTCGGCGATTCGCGCGCAGATCGTGGGCGAAACCCCGGCCACCTATACCGGCTATGTGGCCTGGCGCCTGACCGTGCCGCGCAGCAAACTGCCGGCCGACATAATGGATATCGTGGGTCAGGTGTGGTGCGGCCCGAAGAACCATTGCGTGGTGTACTGGTTGCGCGGCGGCGAACTCCTCAACTGGGTGGGCTGCCCGGAGCGCCAAGCCTGGGAAGACGAGTCCTACACACAGCGCCGGCCGTGGGAGGAGTTGAAGGCCGACTATGCCGGCTGGCATCCGAAGATCCAGGCGATCATCGATGCCACCGATCGCAACGAGTGTTATCGCTGGGCCCTCAACAACCGCAAGCCGATCCGCACCTGGAGCACCGCGCGCGTGACGCTCCTGGGCGACGCCGCGCATCCGACCCTTCCCTTCATGGCACAGGGCGCGTGCATGGCCATTGAAGATGGCGCCGTGCTGGCACGTGCGCTGGAAGGCACCGACAGCGTGACCGCGGGGCTGGACTTGTATCAGCGCAACCGTGTCGACCGCACTGCGCGCGTGGTGCTGGAATCAACCGAGCATGGCGGGCTGTACCACATGACCGATGCTGCGCAAATGCGCGAGGCCTTCGCCAAGCGCAACATCGCCAAGGAACGCGCGGAGTGGTTGTTCAACTACGATCCGCTGACAGTGGCGTTGAACTGAAGCCGGCGATCAGGCGAACGTTTCCATCAGTACCGGGTGCCAAAGCGCGATATCAAGTGCTTCAAGTTTGCCTGCCAACCGGGTTTTGTCGACGCAGCGGATCCGGTCGAGCAAACGCAACCGCGCTTGCCCTTCAGATTGATTTGCGGCCGGCAACCCAACGCCTGGCCCTTGCTGGTGATTGGCGCTACGATCACGCGCGGCAACGCCCGGTTCATGTCGTCGGATGAAACAACGAGAGCCGGTCGCGTCTTTTTGATCTCCGTTTTTAAGAGTGGGATCGAGATTGACCCAATAGACCTCGCCACGCTTCACCATATCCACTCCGAATCTTGGGCCAGATCGGTTTCCGTCCACGCTGGCGCGTCCGCTGCCTCGACATAGCCGTCGAACCAGCCTGCACGTGGCGCCTTTATCGGCGCGATGACGATACACCCGCGATCGAGTCGGATCTCGATTTCATCCTCGATCGAGCACGCCGCGAGCAGAGCCGCCGGGATCAATACGCCGTCAGCGTGTCGCCGGCTCCCAAAGTTGCACACCGTGAGCGCGGGCGGCAGTGCGTATTCCGCCGTCTGTCGAGGCGATCGGCACACGCAACCTGCTCGCCAGATCAAAGTAGATCGCATCGCAGCCCTGAAGATGAAACGCGGTCGCCTTGGCGATCACGTCGGATTCGGTCAGTCGCGGATTGATCGTGAATGGTCGTAATTCCGCGAGTTGTTCGGCGGCATCTTTCAGTCGCTTGGCACTGAGGCGCCGTCGGCGCTTCGCTGCGATGAGGACGCTGCCGACTTCGTAGTGCCGCAGGTCGGGCACCATCGGAAGAAGTTCGCGAGATTCAATTGCCTTCAGGACTTCGGCAGCATAGTTGGCTGCGCTTGGCTTGCCGGCGAGAAACCACTCAATTGTCACGCTCGCGTCGAGCAGACGCGGCTAAAGGCCATGCCGCCCGTAGCGCACTTGCTGAAGCAACTCTTGCCCAGTCGGTCCCGCCACCGCACGCCTTTGCCGATCCGTGCCGGCGAGAATGCGGGCGGCGGCGCGACTGCGGGATTCGGCAGCGGCAAGCGCGTCGCGTTCGATGATGGCATTCAACTCGCGCGCGCTCTGCTCCGAAAGCGCAAGGGCTTCAGGCTTCGACAAAGCGTTCATGGCGCACCTCTTGTTGTTCGACTCGGGAATTATATGTCCACCGCTTCGGCAGGAGCCAGTGATACGGCTGATCGACGATTTCCGCTACGGATTCGCGATGTTCCTGCATGCTTTTTTTGAACCACGCTGATCGTCATATTCACAGAGCACAGCCAGGCGCTGTACGACGTCTACGAGATCATGAATGCGGTGATGGATGCGCTCTCCGCGCACTCCGCGATGAGCAAGCAGGCGCTGGAGTCGGCGCAACTGCGCAACGACATGAAGGACGTGCTGCTGGGTGCCGGAAAGTTGTGGGAGGGGTTGCGGGATAAAGGGGCCGGTGGCGCAGCGCGGACGTAATTCGGTGCGTCACCGATTTCACCGGACATTTGGGCGGCGAACTCGGGTGCGCCAGCGAGGATTTCGGCGGTGAAAATCTTGGTCCGCAATGGATCGGAAAACGAGAACTCGAGCTTCTTTCGTATGTAGTCTGCAAGCACTGTTTCCGGGCCCTTGTCTTCCGCCTGGAAATCGAACAGGGTGCCCCATGCCTGCATGGTATCGAGCAGCACTTCGCGGTACAGGTCTTCCTTGCTGTCGATGTAATAGTGAAGCCGGGATTTCGAAAGCCCGGCGCGCTCGGCGATCGACCGGGTCGAGGCGCCACGAAAACCGTGACGCGCGAATTCTTCAATCGCCGCGCGCTTGATGTCGGATTGCCGCTTCTCGCGTGCCTCGCGTACTCTGGGCGCCTGCAAGGGATGGCTCTTGAAGATCTGACCGATGCAGTGTGCCACAGGCGTGAGTGGCCGCTAAGTCCAAACCGGCCTGGCGACTACAATCCATTGCCGATCCTTTCCACAACATGTGAGGAGACCTTGATTTGCGTTTGAATCCCCTACGTGCCGTGTTCCTTGCGCTCGGCCTTGCGATTTCTCATGGCGGCTTCGCGCAGACCTATCCTGCCAAACCGGTCAGGATCATCGTGCCTTTCCCGCCCGGCGGGCCGACCGATGTGGTGGGTCGCCTGGTCGCCACCAAGCTGGGCGAGGCGCTGAACCAGCAATTCGTGGTCGAGAACCGCGCCGGCGCCGGCGGCACGGTGGGTTCGGAAGTCGTGGCGCAAGCGCCGGCCGACGGCTACACCCTGCTCTATGGCAGCACCAGCACGCTGGCGATGGCGCCGAGCCTGTATCGCAAGCTGGGCTACGACCCGCGCAAGTCGTTCGCGCCGATCAGCCTGGTGTCAAGCGGGCCCTTGCTGGTGGCGGTGAATGCCGCGGTGCCGGCGCACACCCTGGCGCAGTTGATCGCGTTGGCGAAGGAAAAGCCGGGTGCGCTCAACTACGGCTCGGCCGGCAACGCCACGCCGCCGCACCTGGCGGCCGAGTTGTTCAAGAGCCTCGCGGCAATCGACTTGACGCATGTGCCTTACAAGGGCGGCGCGCCGGCGCTGCAGGCCATCGCGGCGGGCGAAGTGCAGGTGATCTTCGAAGGTATCGTCACCTTGTTGCCGCAGATCAGGGCCGGGCGCCTGCGCGCCTTGGCAATCACCGGCACCGCGCGCGATGTGACCTTGCCGGATGTGCCGACAGTGGCCGAGGCCGGCCTGCCGGGGTTTCAGGTGAATTTCTGGAGTGGCCTGGTGGCGCCTGCCGGCACGCCTGCCGAGGTGGTCAATGTTCTCAACGCCGCCTTGCGCCGCGCGCTTGCTGCGCCAGACGCGCGCGACACCCTGACCAAATTCGGCCTGGCGCCGGCCGGCAACACGCCGCTGGAATTCGCGCGTTTCATCGATAGCGAAATCGTCCGCTGGGATCGTGCGGTGCAGGCTTCCGGCGCCAAGGTGGATTGAACGCACGCATGAAGAAAGTCCTGATCGCCGGTGGCGGTATCGGTGGCCTGGCCGCAGCGCTGGCCCTGCTCAAGCGCGGCTTCGATGTCGAAGTCCACGAGCAGGCCTCCGCCCTCAAGGAAGTCGGCGCCGGCCTGCAGCTTTCGGCCAATGGCTGTCGCGCGCTCTACGAACTGGGGGTCGGCGAGGCCTTGCAACTGCTGTCCTGCGAGGCCACCGGCAAGGAAGTGCGCCTGTGGAGCACCGGCGACACCTGGAAGCTGTTCGACCTGGGCGCGGAATCGGTGGCGCGTTACGGCTACCCGTATTTCACGGTGTATCGCCCCGACCTGCTTGCCGTGCTGGCCGCGGGCGTGCGCGCGCTCAAGGCGGATGCGATTCATCTTGGCGCGCGCAGCTTAGGCTTCGAGCAGGATGACGATGGCGTCAGCTTGCTGCTGGAAGACGCCGCGGTGCGCGGTGACGTGCTGATCGGCGCCGCGGTGCGCGGTGACGTGCTGATCGGCGCCGATGGCGTGCATTCGAAAATCCGCCAGGGTTTGTTCGGCGCCGATCAAGCGGAATTCACCGGCCTTGTGGCCTGGCGCGGGGTGATTCCGATGGAACGCCTGCCCGCGCGCATGCGGCGCATGGTCGGCACCAACTGGGTCGGGCCCGGCGGCCACATCGTGCACTACCCGCTGCGCGCCGGGCAATTGATGAATTTCGTCGGCGTGCGTGAGCGCGGCGACTGGCAGGTGGAGTCGTGGAGCGTGGCCGGCAGCATCGACGAATGCCTGGCGGACTTCAGTGGCTGGCATGACGACATTCAACTGATGATTCGCGCCATCGATGCACCCTACAAGTGGGCGCTCAAGCATCGTGCGCCGCTGCCGCGCTGGAGCGTCGGTCGTGTCAGCCTGTTGGGCGACGCCTGCCATTCGACCCTGCCGTTCCTGGCGCAGGGCGCGGCGATGGCGATCGAGGATGGCTTCATCCTGGCACGCGCGCTCGAAGCCCATTCGGACGCAGGCGCCGCCCTGGTCCGATACGAAGAGGCACGCCGTGCGCGCACCACCCGCATGGTCGAAGGTGCCGCCGCCAACACCAGGCGCTTCCACAACCCCGAGCTTGCCCATGTCGAAGGCGCGCGCGCCTATGTCGATCGCGAGTGGAACGAGGCGCGGGTCAAGGAGCGTTACGAGTGGCTTTTCACCTACGATGTAACCACTGTTCCGGTGTGAACCGAACGCCAGGAGAAGATCGATGCTGTTGCGCACTGCATTATGTTGCTTGCTGCTGGCTCTCACCGCAGGCAGCCTTCAGGCACAAACCTACCCGACACGCCCGATCAAGCTGGTCAACGGTTTCGCCGCCGGCGGCAGTTCCGATATCGTCGCGCGCCTGATCGCGCAAAAGCTCTCCACCGCGCTCGGTCAGGAAGTCATCGTCGAGACGCGCACCGGCGCCGGTGGCGTACCGGCCAACGATTTCGTCAGCAAGGCCCCGGCCGACGGCTACACCCTGATCCTCATCACCGGCGGCTATCCGGTGCAGGCCGGCATGTTGAAAAGCCTGCCCTACGATCCGCTGACCGCCTTCTCGTTCATCTCGACCCTGACTTTCTATCCCTTCGTATTCGTCACCAGTCCGAGCGCGCCACAGCAAACCGCCGAGGACTTCATCAAGGCCGCGCGCGCCAATCCGGGCAAGCTCTCGTTCGCCTCGGCCGGCATCGGCACCCTGCATCACTTGTCGGCCGAGTTGTTCAATACCCTGGCCAACACCGATGCGCTGCACGTGCCCTACCGCGGCGGTACCGGCCCGATCAGCGAGATCATGGCCGGGCGCATCGACGCCATGTTCGAAACCATGACCGTGACCCTGCCGCAGGTGAGATCGGGCAAGCTGAAAGCCCTGGCGGTCACCTCGAAAGAACGCTCGTCGTTCCTGCCGGATGTGCCCCCGCTGGCCACCTACCTGGCCGGGTTCGACGTCACCTCATTCCTCGGCCTGGCCGCACCGCCCGGTACGCCACGCCCGATCATCGATCGCCTCAATGCCGAAGTGCGCCGTGCATTGGCCGATCCGGACATGAAGAAACGCTTCGCCGACCTGGGCGGCGAGGCGCGCGGCGGCACGCCGGAGGAAATGCGCGCCTATGTCGAGGGCGAGATCATCAAGTGGAAGCGCCTGATCGAGGCGCGCAAGATCGAGAGGCAGTAGGCAGGTGCGACGCCAGCGCGGGCCATGCTGCCCGCCTTCAACCCTGGCGGCTGTCGGCGCGCTGTTGCCGGCTTCCCGCGTCAGGCTGCGGGTTTGACGGCGTCGTCCTGCTTGCGTTTTTCAATCGCCGCAGAGAAAGTAACGGCCAGGTCGATCGCCAGCGTGGCATACAGCCCCGGCCCCTTGGGCCGGTTCAGATCGCTGCGGATGACCGAATCGGAATAGCCGGTGCCGATAATCCCGATGAACAGGGCCGTGGCCAAATCTTCAGTTTGCTGATTCATGGTGATACATCCCTTCCGGGAGGGTGTTCATTGAGCTGCGGACCTGCGGAACCAGTTTAACAGGCGGGGCTACCTGTAGACGCACAACGCGCCATACCGCCGCACCGGAGGGCACTGCCTAAGGGCAGGCAAATGTCACGGTTTCACGAACTTCAGCACGAACTCATCCACAGGCTGCTTGGCGCGAAACACGATCTCGTCGCGCGGGTCGTTGCGATTGCGCAGGAACTGCGCTTCTTCCACCAGTCGGAAACCCGCGGCTTCGATCTCCCGGCGCACCACTGATTCCTCGATCCGGTGCAGCGATTTGGCCACGCCGACGCCGGCACCTGTTGCTGCCGCATGGTCGGCCACCAGCAGCACGCCACCGGGGAAATGTCATGGCGGCTTTCCTTGATCGACAACAAATGGGAAATGGCAGGAATCGAGCGCCTTCAGGCGGCACAGCCGGCCACAGGTATCGACCTTAGCGATTGGCTGCGACGCCGTCCAGGCCATTGACCCAGGCGACGATGTCCTTGACTTCCTGCTGCGCCGGCTGCTTGGCCAGCATGCGCGCGGCCACCTGTTTCATCTCGTCGTACAGCGCGTGCTCGCGCAGCACGTTGAGCAAGTAAAGTTCCGGCGTGATGTCGTCACCCGCAGTGCCGGCACTCATGCTCTTGTATTGATCACGCGCCTGTTGCACGCCAAGCTTTTGTTCGGCACTCATGCCCGGCTTGATGCCGCGCACAGTCACCGCGCCCGGCCGCCCCCCCTTGACGATCTGCATCAGTTCCGGCGTTTGTGCCAGCGCCTGCGGCACCCCGCCAGGCAGCTGGCTGGCCATCACCTTGCCGCTGATGACGGTGCCCTGTTTGCGGCCCGCGTTGAATTCGGCCGGGCCTTCCCACAATTCCTGGCGCCCGCCGTCGAAATACACCACGCGCAGTCGCGCACCGGAGTTCAAGCGAAAGTTGTCGCCTTCGCGCACTTTCATGAATGCGCTTGTGCGCGAGGCGCTGCCGCCAGGTGCCTTGTAGGCCACCTCGCCGGATAGCTGGTTGACCAGTCCGACGTCATCGGCGGCATGCGCACCACCGCTTGCCAGAAACAGCGGCATCAAGCCAAGCAGAAACAAGACGATTTTCACGGACGACTCTCCACACGGGGCACATCGGCAATTATGCTCCCGCGCCCGTTCTGTTGCGTATCGGGCTAGTGTAGTGCCGCCCACAACATGGTCAGGCCCGAGAGCAGCAGCAATCCGTCCATCAGTGTCCTGAAGTGCTCTGCATCCAGCTTGAGCACGAAGCGCTTGGCCAAAAACGAGCCTGCCATCAGCGACGAGCCGATGATCAGACCCTTGACGATGGCATCTTGCGGCAGGGCGCCAAAGCTGCGAAACACCACCGCCTTGCTTACATATACCGCCAGCGACCCCGCCGCCTCGGTAGCCAGGTAAGCGCCCTTGACCAGGCCATAAGCCAGGAAAAAGGGCGCATTGATCGGGCCGGTTGAAACCACGATGCCGGTCAGAAAACCGATCACCGCGCCGATCACCGCCAGATGCCATAGCTGCAGCTTGAAGTTGTGCGCCAGCAGTGCGCGGCGGGCCGGAATCATCAATAGGAAAAAGGCGCCCAGCGTGCCTTCCATGATGCGCGGCGGCAGCACCAGCAACGTGCGGGCGCCTAAGGCGGCGGCGGGTATGCCGGTGACGGAATACACCGCAGTGGCGCGCCAGTCGACTTCACGCCACCACACCATGATGCGCGACAGGTTGGCCATCAAGGCCGCCACCGCCATGATCGGCACCGCCTGCAGCGGGCCGAACACCAGTACCAGCACCGGCATTAGCATGATCGAGGAGCCGAAGCCGACAATGCCGCTGATGGTGCCGGCGACCAGGCCGATGGCAAGAATGACTGCGAATTCCACGGCGCGGTTCCGGATCAGGTCGCCCACAGGCGAATCCGCCATGTTAGCCGCATGCGTACCGCCGGCGGTCGGCCGCGCCACCAGCGCGGCTTCGCGTTAGCATTGGGCTTTTGCGCGAGGGTCACATGGTCAAGCTCTATATCGGCAACAAGAACTATTCCTCCTGGTCGATGCGGCCATGGGTTTTGCTCAGGCAGGCGCAATTGCCGTTCGATGCCGTGATGCTGCGTTTCGATTCCTTCGACCCCGATTCCGCCTTCAAGCAGAGCATCGGGCAGGTCAGCCCGGCGGGCCGCGTGCCGGTGCTGGTCGATGGCGACCTGACGATCTGGGACACCCTGGCGATCGCCGAGTATCTAGCCGAGAAACACCCGGAGAAAAAGCTGTGGCCGGCGGATACCGCGCTGCGCGCGCGCGCGCGCAGCGTGTGTGCAGAGATGCATTCAGGATTCGCCGCGCTGCGCGGCGCCTGCCCGATGAACATCGAGGCAGCGCTACCCGACATCGGCGCGCTGGTGTGGCGCGACAAGCCCGCGGTACGTGCAGATGTTGAACGCATCGTGGAAATGTGGAGCGGCCTGTTGCAGGCCAGCGGCGGGCCCATGCTGTTTGGCGACTTCAGCGTAGCCGATGCCTACTTCGCGCCGGTATGCATGCGCCTGGCGACTTACCAGTTGCCGGTGCCGGCGGCGATCACGGCCTACGTGGCGCGGGTGCGGGCCTTGCCCGGCGTGGCCGCCTGGATCAAAGACGCGCTGGCCGAACACGACTTCCTCGATTTCGAGGAACCCTACCGACTCAAGCGATGAGCAACAACCGGCTGTTCGGCCCGGATCAAGGCTGGTCGCTTGAGCCGGTGGCGACCTGGCTCTATACCGAGGGGCGGCGCCTGCGCGACGCCGCCGCCTTGGTCGAAGGCGTGGGCGCGCAACTGGACGCCGCCGGCGCCCATGTCGATCGCCTGGCCTTGATGAGCCGGACCCTGCATCCGCAGCTGGTGGGCTGGGCCGTTTTCTGGAGCCGCGTGAACGGCGTAAGGCGCGATAGCGTAGGTCACAACGTCGGCGGCACCGACGCCTATCTCGGCAGCCCGATCCAGCGCGTGCAGGAACACGGCGAACTCGTGCGTCTGCGGGTTGGTCCGCAGGCGCACGAGGGCGAGCATTCGCTGGTGCAGGATCTGCGCGACGAGGGCATCACCGATTACTTCGCCTTGCCTATGATCTCAAGTGTCGGCACGGTCAACGCGATGACACTGGCAACCAGCCATGCGGATGGCTTCAGTGAGGCAGATTTCGAACGCTTCAAGGCCTTGTCGAACCTGCTGGCGCCGCTGATTGAAATCATTGCAGTACGGCGTTCAACCCTGGGTCTGCTCGATACCTTCGTCGGCCCGCGCATCAGCGAGCGCATCATCCACGGCCAGGTCAAGCGCGGCGACGGCGACCGCATCGACGCCGCGTTCTGGTACTCGGACCTGCGCGGCTTCACCCGCTTGTCCGAAACCCTGCCGACGGCCGAGCTGCTGTCGCTGCTCAACGACTATTTCGAGTATTGCGCGGTGGCGGCCGCTTCCCGCGGTGGCGAGATCCTGCAATTCATCGGCGACGCCATCCTGATCGTGTTCGAGATCGGCGCTGCCGCTGATCGCAAGACGGTATGCGAGGCGGCGCTGGAAGCCGCGCGCGACGCCTTCAGCGCCATTGCAGTGGTCAACCATCGCCGCCGGCGTGCCGACCATGCGTTGATCGAGTTCGGCCTGGGCCTGCATGTGGGCACGGTGACCCATGCGAATGTCGGCTCGCGCGATCGCCTGGCCTTCAATGTGGTCGGCCCGGCGGTCAACATGACCGCGCGCATCCAGTCGATGACCAAGGAGATCGGCGTCCCGCTGCTGCTCTCCGCCGAATTCGCAAGCCAGGTCGAGGCGCCTCTGAGAAGCGTTGGTCACCACGATTTGCGCGGCGTAGCCAGCGCGCAGGAGTTGTTCACCACGCTTGATTAGGCCGGCCTGCCATGCGCGTGGCCGCGAGAATGACGCCGCGCGCCGCGCTTCAGCCGGCCGCGCGCGCGCTGCTCCGCCTTTCCAGCCGGCTCCGCCCGCTTGAGCTTGATCGCGCCCTCCGGGCACACCCGCACACCCGCGCCCCCGCACCACAGGCCTGGCACGCATCCGCCGCCACGCATGGCCCCTTGCCCTCGCAGCGATTGCGATCGATCACCGGCACGAACTGCCCCGCCGACGCACTCATGCCGCAGGCGGCGCCAGCGCCAGCCAGCGCGCGGTGGTTTTGACCAGCATGAAGATGGTGAAGGGTTTGGTCATGATGTTTCCTTGACGGTTGAAATGGAGGCTTGTGACTGCCTGCAAATTATGCGAATATTTGCTCGTATTCACCACTCGCGTTTGTCGTCGCTGCCCAGCCCATGCGCACCCCCGCCCTGGAACCCCGTAAAGCGCCGCGCCAGAACCGATCGAAGGCGATGCTCGATCTGATCCTCGAGGCGGCCACTCGCGTTTTGCAGCGTGAATCGCTGGCTGGTTTCAATACCAACCGGGTCGCCGAAGTGGCGGGCATCAGTGTCGGCTCGCTTTACCAGTATTTTCCCAACAAGGCGGCGCTGGTGACCGCCCTGATCGATCGCGCGCAGGCGGCGCTCGCCGCCGCGCTCGAACAACTGGTGGCCCAACTTGCGGGCTCGACGCTTGCAGAGGCGGTGCAGGCGATGGCCGCCTACGCGGTGCGCCAGCAGTATGGTGATCCGCTTCTGGCCGCCGCGCTCGACCACGAAGAGAGGCGCCTGCCGATCCAGGGCCGACTGGTGGAAGCGGAGAAACGCATCGTCGCCATCGTGCAAGCCTTGCTCGATCGCCACGCCGCGCAACTGTCGATTTCCCTGCCGGCGGCCGCCGCGGGCGATTGCCTGATCATTGCCAAGGCATTAGTCGAGGCCGACGCCGGTCGCAGCGCAGTGCCGCCGGCCGACCTGGAGGGGCGTATCGCACGAGCCATCTATGGCTATCTGACGGTGGCTGCGCCGGTTGACCGACTGACGCTGCACAACGCTGCCAAGCCGCTGCCGAACCGCGCGCGGCGCAGCGTCGCCAAAGCCGCAACTGGAGCTGCACGGCGGCGGGGTCACGCCGCTTGATTGCGCCCGCGCTCGCGCGTTCACCGGGCACTGGCCTGGCGGTCATCGGCCTGGGGGCTTCAATCGCACCGCTGGATTTTTCGGTCAACGTCGCGTTCCCCGCGATCACTGCCGCGTTTGCGCTGGAAACCAGCGCCATCCGCTGGGTGGTGGTGTGCTACGTGCTGGTCTACGGCAGCCTGATGCTGGGGTTTGGCGCCCTGGGCGACCGCATCGGCCATCTGCGGGTGTTCCGCGCCGGGCTGGTTCTGGCCGCTGCTGCCTTTGCCCTGTGCGCGCTGGCGCCAAGCTACGACGCCCTGCTGGCCGCACGCATGTTGCAGGGAGTGGCAGTGGCACTCACGCTCTCATGCGCACCGGCGCTGGCGACCGCGCTTTACGACGAGAGCCGGCGCACCTGGGCGCTTTCCGCTTTTGGCGGCATGGGCGCGCTGGCCGGCGTGGTCGCTCCGATTGTCGGCGGCGCCAGCATCGCGGCGCTGGGCTGGCCCGGGGTCTACTGGTTTCGTGTGCCGATCGTGCTGCTGGCGTTCTTTTGCCTGCCGCTGTTGCAGCCCAAGCTTGCCGGCGAGCGCGCGCGTGCGCGCGCACCTTTCGACCTGTCCGGTGCGACCCTGCTGGCAGGCGGTGTCGCCTTGTTGTTGCTCGGCCCGGCTTTGTTGCGCCCCGGGCAGGGCGCGTGGCCGACGCTGCCCATAGCGCTTGGCGGTGCCTGCCTGATGGCGCTTTTCGCGCGTCGCCAGCGCGCCAGCAGCACGCCATTCGTGCCACATGCGGTGGCGCGCGATGCCGATTTCGTACTGGTCAATCTGGCCAGCGTGATGGTGCAGCTCACCAGTTTCGCCATACCCCTCACAGTGCCTTACTACCTGACGCGCGTGGCCGGTTGGGGGTCGCTTGCAAGTGGTACTGTGCTGGCGGTTTGGGCCATCGGTGCGTTGGGCGGGGCCGCGATCGCGTCGCGCACAGTGCGTGGCCTGGGAGCACGCCGCACCGCGTTCGCAGCCGCCTTGTTGGTCACTGCCGGCCTGGCCGGGATCGCGTTCTGGCCAGCCAAGCCGGATTATGCGTTGATGATATTGAGCCTGTTGCTGCAGGGCCTTGGCATCGGTTTGTTTCAGGTGGCCTACATCGACCTGGTGGTGGCGGCCCTGCCGCTGTCGGCGCGCGGAGTTGCCGGCAGCCTCACCATGGTCACGCGCACCATCGGCATCGTGATCGGCGCCTCGGCCTGGATCTGGATCCTGCAGGCGGTCGAAAGCACCGGCCTTGCCGCGGGCGGTGCCGCGCAGCCGGCCTTCATGGCGGCATTCGGCGCGGTGTTTCAGGGCGCGGCGCTTGCAGTGGGCGTGTTTTTCGCACTGACCTGCCTGCGCCGGCGCACCTGGTTCGGACCGGCCCGCGCTCAATAGCCCGTTGCCGGTGGCGGCGTCCTGGCTACCGCACGGACTTCTCAAGAATGCGTACTGCCGGCCGTTACAGCGGACAAGCGCGCCTCGGATGAGCCGGGCGCGCCAGCATTTCCGGGGCCTTGGCATGAGCACCATCGAACTCGCGGTCCAACGCTTGGGGCTTGTGAACCCGCCGGGCAGCGCGGCGCACGCGGCCGAGGCGATCCGCAAGGTGTCCGGATTCAAGCCGCGCATGAATCCGGCGCCACAACCCGCACCCGCATTGCCACAGCGGCTGCCCACCCCGACCTGGGCCGATCCGCGCCAGACACCACAGGGAAATGCGCTGCCGGCTTCCTCCATAGCTGCGCTCTCGGCCGTGGCCGGTGCCGCGCTGGTCCTGGCGGTGCTTGTGCTGCAAGGCAAGTTGCCTGCGCAGGGTGAGGCGGCGGCGCGCGTCAGTCCGCGAGCGGCAGCGGTGGCTTTGGTCGAAGGTGCCCGCGATGTCGCCGCCGTTGCTTCTGCAGCGTCAGTTCAGCGCAGGGTGCCGGCCATGTCAAGCGTCGCCGCCAGTGCCGTGGAAGAACCCGCGACCGCGGCGCTGGCCGTGGCACTGGCCGATACCGGAAAGGTGGGCGAAGCCATCGATGCCTGGGCGCGCGCCTGGTCCGAACGCGATGTCAGCCGCTACTTCGGGTTCTACGCCAGCGAATTCACGCCGGATCGCGGCGTGTCGCGCAGCGTTTGGCAGGGCCAGCGCCGCAAGCGCTTGCAGGCGCCAAGCGCCATCAGCGTGACCATCCGCGACCTGCGCCTGGAGCCACTTGCGGCCGATCGCATCATCGCGCGCTTCACCCAGGACTATGCGGCCGACAATTATCGCGAGACCGGTACCCAGAAAATGCTGGTCCTGGTGCGCGAGGCCGGCGGCTGGCGCATCGCCGTCGAAGCGCTGCAGGCGGCGGCGCCGCGCCCCGGCTAAAAGCGGCTGGCGCGCGGCAAGCATGCTGCGCTCATCCTGCAAGCCGGTTTATTGCGGCAGGCAAGCGCCGTGCGATGATGCTCGCATGACCTATCCAAAATTGTTGCGCCCCTGGCTCTTGGCCCTGGCCATCGCCCCGCTATCAGCAGCGATCCCGGCTGAAGCGATTCTCGATTTCACCCGCCCCGATGCGGCGCGCGGATTTCGCGTCATCAACGACGGCGTGATGGGTGGCGTCTCATCCTCGCGCCTCGAATTCGTTGCAGAAGGCATGGTGTTCGCCGGCACGGTTTCGCAGGAAAACAACGGCGGCTTCGCCTCGTTTCGCGGCCCGCTGCGTGTCCCGGCAGGCGCACGCGCCCTGCTTTTGACCGTGCGCGGCGACGGCCAGTCCTACAAGCTGTCGCTCAAGCAGGACGACAGCAACGCCACCGGTCAGTACCAGGCCAGCTTCACGGCGCCGCGGCAATGGACCACGTTGCGTTTCGTGCCGACCGATTTTTCCGCCAGCTTTCGCGGCCGCGCGCTGGCGGCGCCGAGCATCGTGTTGGGCGAGGTGCAAACCGTGGGGCTTTTGATCGCCGACAAGCAGGTGGGCGCGTTTCGCATCGAGGTCAGGAGCATCGGCGCGGAGTAGGTGTGTCTGCGCACTTGTCGCGTTCTGTTGCGGGCAGGGCGATCACGCCAGTCCTGCCTGCCAGGCGCGGCGCTTACGCGCTGAACGTCAGGTCGGCTGTGATGCACCCAAATCCTTTTCGGTGGTACTTTCCTTACGTGAGTTGCCACTTGCGCACCGCCCTCGGCGAAAAATGGAAATCATCGACAACATCAATCGCCTGCTGGGCGAGGATCTGAAACGGACGACTAAACCATGGACGGCCAGGCCTTGCAGACCTTGCTTGCGACGCGCACGGCGCTGTTGTTGTTGGGCAAGGCCGAGTCCGCCTATATGCTCTCGCCGCACCCGGCGCAACTTACGTGGAAGCTTGCGGGCGAGGAGCGGGCGTATGAGCACTTCGGGCCGCCGTTCTTGCTTTCGTCCACCCTGCCATATCGGAAGATTCGCAACGTTCAGCTACGCATACTGCCCGAGGACCAGTTAATCCCGGTTGAGGTCGCGAAGTACGATCGCAAGATCGTGCTGGAGGCCTTGCACAACTGTGTAGCGCATCAGGATTACACGCGCAATGGCCGCATCCTGGTGACGGAGCGGGCGGATCGTGTGGTTCTGGAAAGCGAAGGCGGGTTCTTCGACGGGCGTCCGGACGACTACGTGGCGGGAAACCGGACGCCGCGACGCTACCGAAATCCGTTCCTTGCGCAGGCGATGTCCGAGTTGAGCATGATCGACACCATGGGATACGGAATACATTCCATGTACGTCGGCCAGGCCAGGCGATTTTTTCCGCTGCCGGATTACGATTTGTCGGAGCCGCGCGTGGTCAAAATCACACTGCACGGCGCGGTGGTCGATCTTGCCTACAGCCGGCTACTGATCCAGAAAACCGACCTGCCGTTGGTGGACATTCTGGCTTTGGATCGGGTACAGAAAAAGCTGCCGGTTGATGAAGCTTCTCTGCGGCGTTTGCGCCTGGGCGGCATGGTCGAAGGCAGAAAGCCGAATGTGCATGTGTCTGCTGCGGTCGCCAACGCGACCCAGCGAAAGGCGCAATACATACGCACGCGCGGACAGGACGACGCTTTTTACATCAAGCTGACCGTAGACTATCTGGCGCAGTTTGGTTCCGCGTCGCGCCAGGAGATCAACGATTTGTTGTGGGAAAAGCTTAGCGAAGCTCTGGATTCCGTCCAGCGCGAATACAAGATCGGCAATCTTCTTGGCCGGATGCGCCGGTCCGGAATGATCCAAAGCCAAGGGGCGCGAAAGTCCGCCAGGTGGAGCTTGAACTTGGAAAACGTAGAAATAATGCTCGTTGGTACAAACAAAAAGTCACAAGTAATTGATTAATAATACATTTGTATTCGTAACTCTCGTCGGCTAACTTGGAATTACGAATAAAACGAAGAAGATCAACTTGAAAAGCGGGCATCGGGGTCGGGCTTGGCAGGTGAGGTGAGGTTGCGATTGGGCAAGATCCGTGTCTCTGAAAGGGCGGGTGTTTCAATAACTGCCAGGTTGAAAATTGACTTGGATAAAGCAAGGGGAAAAGCATTGGCATTGGTAGACGTACGGAAATTCTTAACCAGTTCATTTTCAATACATTTTGTGTCTGCAGGACAGGTTCAGGGCTTGGAACTTGCGAATAAGAAATCCATGAAACTCAAGTTGAAAAAAGCAGTGCGAAGTAGCAAGCTGAGCTTGCGGCGTCGAGCAGGCATAAGGCGCAGCGCAATGCGTGCTGCGCGCCTGGCGCCGAAAATTCCAAACGGATAGTCAAACCCAATGCTCTCAAGCGCCGACAACGACCTCCTCACCCGCACCGGCACCGGCACCGCCATGGGCGAATACTTCCGCCGCTTCTGGCAGCCGGTGGCGCTGTCAAGCGAATTGCCGGAAGCGGACGGCACGCCGCTGCGCGTCAAGGTGCTGGGGGAAGACCTGCTGGCGTTTCGTGCCACCGACGGGCAGGTCGGCTTGATCGACCCGCGCTGCGCGCATCGCGGCGCCGACCTGTTTTTCGGGCGCAACGAGGAAGGGGGCATCCGCTGCGTGTATCACGGCTGGAAGTACGATGTCAGCGGCAAGTGCGTCGAGTTGCCCAACGTGCCGCCGGGCTCCGGCTACCACGACAACATGTCGATTGCCGCCTATCCGACGCGCGAATTCGGCGACATGGTGTGGGCCTACATGGGACCGCGCGAACACATGCCGCCTGAGTTGCCTCAGTTGGAAGTCGGCCTCATGCCGCCGGGCCGGCGCTTTGTCACCAAGCGCCTGCAGCAATGCAACTGGGCGCAGTCGATGGAGGGCGCGCTCGACACCGCGCATTTCTCGTTCCTGCACATGCCGGCGCCGGCCATGGCGGGAAACGACGCCATGACTGCGGCGGCCGACGAAAGCCGCATTCGCTGGCTGCGCAACGACCCGTTGCCGCGTTTCGACATCGCCCAACACGAGGTCGGTTTTGTGATCGGCGGCGCGCGCAACGCCGACGCCGGCACGCTCTACTGGCGCATCACCCAGTTCATGCTGCCGGCGCATTCGATCACGCCCTCGTCGATGCCTGGCGAAACCTATTACGGCTATACCTGGGTGCCGATCGATGACCATTCTTGCTGGATCTACGTCTATGCGTGGCACCCCGAGCACGACATTGCCGCCGCCGAGCGCGCGCGCTATGCCGCCGGCGGCTATGGCCAGTTCGCCGAACTCGGGCCCGGCCACGTGCCGCTGCGCAACCGTGGCAACGATTACCTGATCGATCGCGGCGAACAAAAACTGCGCTCGTTCACCGGGGTACGCGGCATCGCCGAGCAGGACGCGATGGCGCAGGATAGCCAGGGCCCGATTGTCGATCGCAGCCGCGAACACCTGTCGCCCACCGATGTGGGCATCGTGCGCTTTCGCCGCGTCATGCTGGATGCGGTGAAAGGCCTGGCACAGGGCCTGCAACCGCCCGCATGTGGACTGCCGCGCAGCTATCGCATGCGCGCAGGCGGCGCGGTCGCAAGTGCCAGTTTGAATTTCGAGCAGGTCATGCTGCAGCGTTTCGGCAGTGTTTCAGGAAAGGTGGATGGATGAGAGATTGCGTTGGGCCTGATGCGGCGCTGGACCCGCGCATCCGCCAGGCGATCGCAACGCTCCAGCGGGATTTCGCGCACGACATCGACATCCACCGACTGACACGGCAAAGCGGGCTGTCGCGTGCCTACTTTTTCACCCTGTTTCAGCGCGCTACCCGGGTCACGCCGCTGGTGTATGCCAACGTGCTGCGCTTCGAGGCGGCAATCGAACGCCTGTCGCTAGGGCGCGCGCCGGTGGCACAGGTTGCGTACGCGTTGGGTTTTTCCGCCCCTGGCCATTTCGCGCGCTTTTTCCGCCAGCATCTGGGCATCTCGCCGACCGACTACCGGCGCGCGGTCAACTTGTTCGAACCGGCAACCCCCGGCGTGCACACAGCAGGCGAATTGCTGTAGCGGCGGGACAAACGAAACCTTTCGCGCTTGCAGGCTGGCTGCGCTGCCGAACACATTTGACCAGACCTTTTGGTCAGTCAAGGGGAAATTGCGCCCCCGCCTGCACGGCCCAGCGGCGATACTGAGCGTTTTCCATCACCATCGCACAGGGACATCAATTGCATCGCGAGCCCGCATTGACCGCCGCTGCTGGGAACGCCGGTGCAGCCAGACATCTGGGCCAGTCCACCTTGCGGCTGGAAGATGCGGCGCTATTGAGCGGGCGCGGCGCCTTTGCCGATGACATCGGCGTCAAGCCGGGCACGTTGCATGCAGCCATCCTGCGCTCGCCGCATGCGCACGCCGAACTGCTGGGCATCGATGTTGCCGCCGCTCTGGCCCTGCCGGGCGTGCGCGCGGTGCTCATCGGCGCGGACGTGCAACGCTGGTCGCAGCCCTTCGTGGTTGGAGTCAAGCAGCCGATGCAACACTGGGCGCTGGCGATCGACCGGGTGCGCTATGTGGGCGAGCCGATCGCCGTGGCGGTGGCCGAAGACCGCTATCTGGCCGAAGACGCGGTCGATCTGATCCGCGTCGACTATGCGCCGCGGCCGGCGGTGATCGGCATCGAGCGCGCGCTCGATCCGCAAAGTCCGGTGTTGCATGCCGCGGTCGGCAGCAACGTGGTGTCGGACCGCGCATTTCGTTACGGCGATCCGGAGGCGGCATTTGCGCAGGCGGCGCGACATATCGGCATCACCGTCAACTACCCGCGCAATTCCTGCACGCCGATCGAGTGCGGTGTGGCAGTCGCCGAGTATTCGGCGTTTGATGAAAGCTACGACGCGACCTCGAACTTCATGGGGCCTTTTTCGCTGCACGCGGTGATGGCCATGGCCTTGAAGGTGCCGGGCAACAAGTTGCGCCATCGCGTGCCGCGCGACTCGGGTGGCAGTTTCGGCGTCAAGCAATCGGTGTTTCCGGCGCTAGTGCTGATGTGCCTGGCCTCGCGCAAGGCGGGGGCGCCGGTGAAGTGGGTCGAGGATCGGCTGGAGCATCTCACCGCCGCCACCTCGGCCACCGCGCGCCTGACCAGCATCGAAGCTGCGGTCGATGCCGATGGGCGCATCGCGGCGCTGCGCTACGACCAGGTCGATGAAGTCGGCGGCTACCTGCGGGCGCCGGAGCCCGCCACCTTCTACCGCATGCATGGCTGCCTCACCGGCGCCTACGACATTTCTCACTTGGCGGTGCGCAACCGGGTGGTGGTGAGCAACAAGACCCCCACCGGCCTGGTGCGCGGCTTTGGCGGGCCGCAGGTGTATTTCGCGCTCGAACGCTTGCTTGATCGCATCGCCGACGAACTGGGCATCGATGCGTTCGAACTGCGGCGCCGCAACTTCGTACGCCACGCTCAGTTCCCCTACAGCGCCGCCGCCGGGGCGCTGCTCGATTCCGGCGACTATGCGCGTGTAATGGATCTGGCGATGGCCGCCGCCGCTCGTGCCGGTCTCGCACAGCGCCAGACGGAATCGCGCGCCGCCGGCAAGCTCTACGGGATTGGCTGCGCCGCGGTTGTCGAGCCCTCGATTTCCAACATGGGCTACATCAGCACTGTGCTGACGCCCGAGCAGCGTGCCCGCGCCGGGCCGAAGAATGGCGCCATCAGCTGTGCCACGGTGGCCATCGATTTGCTGGGTGGCGTGAACGTCGGAATCGCCTCTGCGCCGGCCGGACAGGGCCACATGACGGTGTGCGCGCAGGTGGTGGCTGATGTGTTCGGCCTGGCGCCTTCGCAGATCGTGGTCAACGTCGAATTCGATAGCGCCAAAGACGCCTGGTCGGTGGCGGAGGGCAATTACAGCAGCCGCTTCGCCGGCGCGGTTGCCGGCACGCTGCATCTGGCGGCCATGCGCTTGCGCGACAAGCTGGCCTTGAGTGCCGCCGCGCACCTGGGTTGCGACGCTGCGTCCGTGCGCTTTGCCGACGGCAAGATATTCGACGTTGCCCAACCGGCACGCGGCCAGCCATTCACACGTCTGGCCGCCAGCCCGCATTGGGCGCCGGCGCTGTTGCCCGAGGGTGTGCCTGTGGGCTTGCGCGAAACAGCGTTCTGGAGCGCGCCCACGTTGGCGCAACCGGACCCGCAGGATCGCGTCAACACCTCCGCAGCTTATGGCTTCGTGTTCGACATTTGTGGGCTGGAAGTCGACCCCGCGACTGGTGCGCTGCGGATCGATCGCTACATAACTGCGCATGATGCCGGCACCCTGCTCAACCCGGCGTTGGCCGACGGCCAGATTCGCGGTGCTTTCGCCCAGGGCCTGGGCGCGGCGCTGTATGAAGAGTTTCGCTATGCCGGGGACGGCGGCTTTCAGTCGGGCACGCTGGCCGATTACCTGATGCCGACCGCCTGCGAAGTGCCGGACCCGCTGATCGTGCATCTCGAAACCCCATCGCCTTTCACCCCGCTCGGCGCCAAGGGTTTGGGCGAAGGCAACAACATGAGTACGCCGGTGGCGATTGCCAATGCTTTCGCCGCTGCGTTGCGACCGCTGGCGGCGCGGGTGGGCGCGCAGATCGACATTCGCCTGCCGCTGACACCGTCTCGTGTGCTGGCACTGCTGGGAGCGGCCGAACCACCGGCGCCGCCCGATATTGCGCGCGCCGCGCCCAGCGGTGCTGCGACCGCTGCGCCAACCGCAGCCGGCGGACTGTCACTGCATGCCGAAGGCGCCATCGAGATCGCAGCACCGCCCGACAAGGTGTTTGCGATCCTGCTCGATCCGGCGGCACTCGCACGGGTGATTCCGGGATGCCATGCGCTCGAAGCAATCGGCGCCAACCGGTATCGGGCCGATGTGACCGTTGGCGTCGGCCTGGTAAGGGCGCGCTATGCGGCGCAGGTCACGCTTTCAGAGATCGAAGCGCCACGCAGCCTGCGGCTGGCCGGCAGCGGGCAATCGAGCCTGGGCACTGCCGCCGGCGACGGCACCGTGCGGCTTGAGGCCAGCGCGACCGGCACTCGGCTCACCTACAACTACCAGGCACAGGTTGGCGGCAAGGTGGCTGCGGTCGGCAGCCGCATGCTCGAAGGCGCGGCGCGCATCATCGTGGCGCAGTTGTTCGAGGCGCTCGGCCGGCAGGCGACAGGCGCGCCGTCACTGACATGGTGGCAGCACCTACTGAAGCGCTGGGGTATTGGTTGAAGCCGCCGCGTTTCGACTATGCGCGCGCCGATGATCCGCAGGCCGCCATCGAACTCCTGGCCGAACACGGCGAAGACGCGCGCATCCTGGCCGGAGGTCAGTCGTTGATCGCGATACTCAACATGCGTCTGGCGCAGCCCAAATTGCTGATCGACATTTCGCGCAGCAGTGTGCTGGGTATCGTCGCGGTCGAAAAGAACTTCCTCGCCATCGGCGCTGCCGCCACCCAGTCCAGCATAGAAGCGCGGCCCCGCCTGGCGCACGAGGTGCCGCTGTTGGCCCAGGCGCTGCCGCACATATCGCACTTGCAGATTCGCAATCGCGGCACCGTCTGCGGCTCGCTTGCACATGCCGACCCGTCGGCCGAGTTGCCCTTGGTGTTGCTGGCGCTTGAAGGCGACGTGGTGCTGGCAAGCAGCGCGCGGCAGCGGCGCCTCGCCGCCAGCGATTTTTTCACCGGCATGCTGACGACTGCACGCGCGCCTGACGAACTGTTGGCAGCGGTGCACTACCCGCTGGCCGAACCCGGGGCCGGCCATGCCTTTGCCGAATTCTCGCTGCGCCACGGCGACTACGCCGTCTGCGCGGTGGCGGTGGTGGCGCGCAAGAGCGGCCTGCGCATTGCCGTCGGCGGCGTGGCCGATCGCCCCTCGGCGCGCAACTTTCCACCGCTCGATGGTTCGGCACTCGACGACGCGCTCAATGAGTTCGCCTGGTCGCTCGATGCACGCGACGACCCGATGGTCAGCGCCGTGGCGCGGCGCGCGCTGGTGCGCAATCTCGGCCGGCGCGCGGTGCAAGAGGCGCAGCACAACGCGAGGACCGCATGAAGCCACCCATTCTGTCGTGCGAAACCGTGCATGCTGTGCAGCTCACGCTCAATGGCGTTAAGCGCAGCGCGCGTGCAGAACCGCGCCTGCTGCTGACCGACTTCCTGCGCGGCAGCCTGGGCGCCACCGGTACCCATGTCGGCTGCGAGCACGGCGTGTGCGGCGCCTGCACGGTGCATATCGACGGCGTGGCCGCGCGCGCCTGCCTGACCCTCGCGGTGCAATGCGACGGCCGGCGTATCGATACCGTCGAGGGCCTGGCCGATGGCGACGGCAGGCTGTCGGACCTGCAGGATGCGTTTCGCCGCCACCACGCGCTGCAATGCGGCTTCTGCACCGCAGGCATCTTGATGTCATGCGTCGACTGGCTGGGGCGCATCTCCGAGCCGTCGGAGGCCGAGGTGCGCGCCATGCTCTCCGGCCACCTGTGTCGCTGCACCGGCTATACCCCCATCGTCGCCGCCGTGCTGGAAGTCGCGCATGCGCGCGTTGCGAAGAAAGCAGACCGCAGTGCTTGATCTGGGCCGCACCTTCCTGCAGTGCGTCGAGCGCAACCCTGCTGCGATCGGCCTGGTCGATGGCGAGGTGCGTCTTTCCTATGCGGCTTGGGCCGGGCGCATCGGCGGGGTGATACGTGGTCTGGCGGCCGTAGGCGTCGCGCGCGGCGACCATCTGCTGTCCATTTTGCAAAACCGCCATCAGGCGGCCACGCTGCACTGGGCCTGCCAGTTCATGGGGGTGGTCATCACGCCGCTCAACTGGCGCGCCAAGGCCGACGAGATCGATTACTGCCTGGCCGACAGCGGCGCCCGCGTGCTGATTGCCGAACCGCTGGCGGCCGCTGCGCTCGCCGCCTCAAAGTTGGCTGCCGACACCACCCGCATTGCGATCGGCCCGCAATCGCAGTTCGACGCCTGGCTGGCGGACCCGACCGATCCGCAGCCGCAAGCCGCCGCCGCCGATCTCTCGTTGATGCTCTACACCTCGGGCACTACCGGCAAACCCAAAGGTGTACCGCGACGCCAGCACGCCGAACGTATGGCCGCGCTCGCGCACGTCGCGCAAAACCAGTATGGCTATGGCGAGCGCACTCTCGGCGTGATGCCGCTGTATCACACCATGGGGGTGCGCTCGCTGCTGGCATTGGCACTGATCGATGGCCGTTTCGTGTGCCAGCCGAAGTTCGATGCGGCCGCGGCGCTGGCCGCGATTGCGGCCGAACAGGTCACCCACCTTTACCTGGTGCCCACGCTGTATCACGACCTGCTGGCGCAGGCGCAGAAAAGCGGCGCGAACCTGTCGTCGGTGCGCAAGCTCGGCTTCGCCGGCGCGCCGATGCATGATGCCCTGCTGCAAAGGCTGGTCGCGGCCTTCAAGCCGGACTTGTTCGTCAACCACTACGGCAGTTCCGAGATCTACACCTTCTCGATCAACCAGAACGCGCCGGCCAAGCCCGGCTCGGCCGGACGTGCCGGCATCAACACCCGGCTGCGCGTGGTGCCGCTCGACGCACGCGCACCTGGCCTGCGTGCCGCGCCGCTGCAGGAGGGCCAGATCATTGCCGACCTCGCCGGTGACGAAGCTTTCGAGGGCTACCACCGGCGCCCGGATGCGGATGCCAGGTCGCTCATCGATGGCTGGTACTTCACCGGCGACACCGGCTACTTCGACCACGAGGGGGACCTGTTCGTCACCGGCCGCGTCGACGACATGATCATCAGCGGCGGCGAGAACATCTCGCCGGCGGATATCGAGTCGGTGTTGTCACTCCATCCGGCGGTCGATGAAGTGGCGGTGGCAGGGCTTGCGGATGAACGCTGGGGCCAGCGCGTGGTGGCGTTCGTCAAGCGTCGCGGCCATGTCTCGGGCGATGCGCTCGACGCCCATTGCCGCGCCTCCGACCTGCTCAACTTCAAGCGGCCGCGCGAGTATGTGTTCGTGCGGGCCATTCCAAAATCGCCGGTCGGCAAGATCCTGCGCCGCATGCTGGTGGCCGGCGAGTATGAGCGCGAGGCCGCGCCATGACAGGCCCGGTGGCAGTCACTGCCAAGTCGCGCGCGTGCCGCCGCTGCACCAGACAATTTTTTGAGCGTTGCCCGGTGCAGCGGCATCGACCAGATCCTTGCAATCCCACTCACCAAGGAAATCGCATGAACCTGAACGACCTCTCCCACCCCGCTGTCACCCTGCCGCGCGAATTCGACGGCTTTCGCGTCGACATCGACGCCGCGCGCGAGCGTGCCGACATCATCCTCGACCGCCCGCCTCTGAACGTGATCAGCATGCCGGCGCGCGACCAGTTGCGCATCGTGTTCGAAGCGCTCGATCTGGACCTGCGCGTGCGGGTGATCGTGCTGCGCGGGCAGGGCGAGCATTTCTCCAGCGGTGGCGACATCAAGGGTTTTCTCGAAGCCACGCCCGAGCATGTGTCGAAGCTGGCCTGGAACATGGGCACGCCGGCACGCATCGGCAAACCGGTGATCGCTGCGGCGCGCGGCTACTGTTTCGGCGTCGGTTTCGAGGTCTCGCTGGCCTGTGATTTCCGCCTGGTCACCGACACCACGCTGTATGCCCTGCCCGAGCAGAAACTGGGCCAGATTCCCGGCTCCGGCGGCTCGGCGCGCCTGCAGAAAATGGTCGGCATCACCCGCACCAAAGACATCGTGATGCGCTCGCGGCGCATCCCGGGCCCGCAGGCGTTGCAGTGGGGTGTGGCCACCGACTGCGTGCCCGACGCCGAACTTGAAAGCGCGACCGATGCCCTGGTGGATGAACTGCGCAGCTTCTCGCCACTGGCCCAGCGCACCGCCAAGAAGTTGCTCAACGACACCGAGGATTCACCGCTGTCGATCGCCATCGAACTCGAAGGCCATTGTTACTCGCGGCTGCGCAGCTCGGAGGATTTCAAGGAAGGGGTGGAGGCGTTTCATTCCAAGCGGCGCGCCAGGTTCGTCGGCCGCTGAAATTGCTTGCGGGGTGCGCCGGCGACATTTTGGTGATCCGCTACGAAGGCCCAAAAGGTGGCCCCGGCATGCAGGAAATGCTGGCGCCCACCGGAGCGTTGATCGGTCAGGAACTCGGCGATTCGGTTGGCCTCATCACCGACGGCCGTTTTTCCGGCGGCACCTGGGGCATGGTGGCGCGCCATGTCTCGCCCGAGGCTTGCGAAGGCGGACTGATCGCCATGATAGAAGAAGGCGACTCAATCAATTAGCAAATAGCGAAACAGGAACGAAACTTGTTTCGCCCCTTGGCCGTAATGTTGACCACCCGGGATTGGGGCTGGCGCAGAATCCAGCCGTGTGCAACATACAGATCCAGCAACGCGGCGCCCAACCCGCCGCCGATATGCGGACGCCGCTGCGTCAGATCAACGCAGGCATGCGCGAATATCCGTCTTGACTGGTGCGCCGCGGCGAGATTGACATCGAGCGCCGCCAGCTTCTTTTCTCCAAGCGCGGTGACATGGAAATTGCGTCCATCCTGAGTCAGCCATCGCGCTTTCATCATCGCTTCGCAAACCTGCACCGCCATATCGCCCGCCAGATGATCGTAGCAAGTCCGCGCTTTCAGAAACTGAACCGGCGTCGACTTCGACGGCAACGGGCTGCGAAATGCCCGCGGCTGAAGCGCCACGCTAAGTGAGGCGAGGCTCTCGATCACATCCGCGACCTGCGCATTCGCGAGCCGGAAGTAACGATGCCGCCCCTGCGCCTCGGTTGCCAGCAAGCCGCCCGCCACCAGCTTGGATAGATGCGCGCTCGCCGACTGCGCCGAAATATTCGCCGCGAAGGCAAGCTCACCGGCCGGGCGCATCGTCACTTTCGCGCAGGGAACGAATGCCGATATGGCACAGATCCAGGTGCAAAACCGGGTCTCGCGCGCGCTGCCGCGCTTGCCTGAAGAGGTGCAGCGCCAAGGCGTCGTCACGCAAAAGACCTCGCCGGACGTGCTGATGGTGGTTCACCTGCTGTCGCCCGACAAGCGCTACGACCCTCTCTACATTTCGAATTACGCCTACCTCCAGGTGCGCGACGAGTTGTCCCGCATCGAGGGGATCAGCGACGTTCTGGTGTGGGGCGCGGGCGAATACAGCATGCGGCTCTGGCTCGATCCGAACCGGATCGCCGCACGCGGACTGACGGCTGGCGACGTGATTGCTGCGGTGCGCGAGCAGAACGTGCAGGTGGCCGCCGGCTCCGTCGGCCAGGCGCCCAATTCCAGCGCCGCATTCCAAGTGACGGTGAACACGCTCGGGCCTTGACTGACGAGGCGCAGTTCGGCGACATCATCATTCGCACGGGAAGCGACGGCCAAGTGACCCGTTTGCGCGATGTTGCCCGCATCGAGATGGGGGCCGATGCCTACGCGCTACGCAGCCTGCTCGACGGCGAGCCGGCCGTCGCGCTGCAAATCATCCAAAGTCCGGGCGCCAACGCACTCGACGTCTCGAAGGCGGTGCGGGCCACCATGCAGCGGCTTAAAGTCAACTTCCCGGCCGGACTCAGTTCGCTCATCCCCTTCATGGCCGTGCCGGTGTCGCTGATCGGCACCTTCGCCGTCATGCACCTGATGGGCTTCTCGCTCAACACCCTGTCATTGTTTGGCCTGGTGCTTTCGATCGGGATCGTCGTCGACGATGCGATCGTCGTGGTCGAGAACGTCGAGCGTCACATCGAAAACGGCGAGGAACCCGCGCAAGCCGCAAGGCTCGCCATGGACGAAGTCACCGGGCCCATCATTGCGATCACCTCGGTGCTCGCCACCGTTTTCATCCCGACCGCCTTTTTGAGCGGTCTGCAGGGTGAGTTCTATCGGCAGTTTGCGCTCACGATCGCCATCTCGACCATCCTGTCGGCGGTCAATTCGCTCACGCTCAGCCCAGCACTTGCCGGACTCTTGTTACGCCCGCGCAAGCCTGGGGTCGTGCATGACCCACGCAGCCTGCGTGGCCGCGCCGATCGCCTGTTTCAGACGCTGGGCCGGCCGTTCCAGCGCGCACCGGACGCCTATGGCGACACGGTGCGCAAGGTCGTGCGAATCAGCGGCGTGGCGCTGCTGGTTTACGTCGGGCTTCTCGCGCTGACCTTCTTCGGGTTCAAGGCCGTCCCGCCGGGCTTCGTGCCGATGCAGGACAAATATTTTCTTGTAGCGATCGCCCAGCTGCCCAACTCGACATCGCTGGATCGCACGGAAGCGGTCGTCAAACAGATGTCGAAGATCGCGCTGGCCGAATCTGGCGTCGAAAGCGTCGTTGCGTTTCCGGGACTGTCGATCAACGGCATGGTCAACGTACCGAACGCGGCAGTCGTATTTGTCATGCTCGACCCGTTCAAGGATCGCACGACGCCCGATCTCAGCGCGAACGCGATCACCGGGCGCCTGCAAGCGAAATTCTCTAGCATCCCCGATGGCTACCTCGGCGTGTTCCCGCCGCCGCCGGTGCCCGGCCTTGGCGCGACCGGAGGCTTCAAGATGCTGGTCGAGGACCGCGGCGGCGCCGGGCTCGATGCCCTGGTCCAGCAGACCCAGATTCTGATGACGAAAGCCACTGAGTCGAGACAGGTAGCGGGGCTTCTGACCAGCTTTGACGTCAATGCACCGCAGCTCGACGTCGCCATCGATCGCACCCAGGTCAAGAGCCAGGGGGTCCGTCTGACGGATGTGTTCGAGTCGCTCCAGGTCTATCTGGGCTCGCTCTATGTCAACGACTTCAACCGCTTCGGCCGCACCTACAAGGTGACGGCCCAAGGCGATGCGGAACACCGCATGCAGGCCGAAGCCATCGGGCGCTTGCAAGTGCGCAACGAGGCCGGGGACATGCTGCCTTTGTCTTCGTTTGTCACCGTCACGCCGAGTTCCGGTCCTGACCGCGTGATCCACTACAACGGCTTCCCCTCGGCCGACATCTCGGGCGGCGCGATGGCGGGCGTCAGTTCGGGTCAGGCGGTTGCGCTCATGGAGCGCGTGGCGAAGGAGGTCTTGCCTGAAGGCATGAGCTTCGAATGGACGGACCTCACCTACCAGCAAAAGCTGGCCGGCGATTCAGCGCTGTTCATTTTTCCGCTGTGCGTGCCGCTCGCCTATCTTATCCTCGCCGCGCAATACAACAGTTGGCTGCTGCCCTTGGCGGTCCTGCTGATCGTGCCGATGTGTCTGTTGAGCGCGATCATGGGTGTCTGGCTCGTGGGCGGCGACAACAACGTCTTCGTCCAGATCGGGCTCATCGTGCTCGTCGGCTTGGCGGCCAAGAACGCGATCCTCATCGTCGAGTTCGCGCGCAGCCTCGAAGCCGGGGGGGCCAGCGCGCTGGATGCGGTCATTGAGGCTTGCCGATTGCGGCTGCGGCCCATCGTGATGACCTCACTCGCCTTCATCGCCGGCGTCGTTCCGCTGGTACTGGCCACCGGTGCCGGCGCCGAGATGCGCCATGCCATGGGGATCGCAGTCTTCGCAGGTATGCTCGGCGTGACGCTGTTCGGATTGTTTCTGACGCCGGTTTTTTATGTGGTGATGCGCGGCCTGTCGGCCCGCTTCGAGCGGCCCAAGTCAAGCACCAAGCCGCGCCTGGAGGAGAGCAAGTCATGAGAAGTCCCTATCAAGCCGTTCTACTCCTCCTGAGTGCGCTCATGCTGCTGGTCGGCTGCGCGGTGGGCCCCGACTACGCACCGCCTTCGCTGCCTTCACTGCATTCGTCGCAGTTTCCCGCCAGCTTCGGCGAGCCAACCGCGAGCCTGGCCTTGGGGGCCGTCGAGGTCGCCTGGTGGCGCGCCTTCGACGATCCTACGCTGGCCACCTTGGTCCAGCGGGCGCTCGCGGCGAACCATGACATCGGCATTGCTGCCGCGCGGCTCGAAGAGGCCAACGCCATGCTGCGCGAGAACCGTCAAGGCTTCCTGCCGCGCGGGGGGGGGGCCGCGCTCAGCTAATGAGAACCGTCGCCGCAGTGAACTCGAGACGCCGTCTGGCCAGCCGCGCCGGATCGAAACCTACCGCGGTGCGGTCGACGCTTCCTGGGAAATCGATCTCTTTGGCCGCGTGCGGCGATCGGTGGAGGCGGCTCAAGCGCAAGCTGGCTCCCGCGTAGAGCTGCTGCGCGGTGTGCAGGCGGGCGTTGCTGCTGCAGTGGCCGCCACCTGGTTCGAGCTGCGCGGTATCGAGGTCGAACTCGCTGTCGTTGCCGACATCAGCCAAAGCCAGCGCGAAAGCCTGGGCCTGGTCGAGCGTCTCGTGAGCGCCGGTTCTGCCAGCGAATTCGACCGGCTCCGTGCCGAGGCCGCGTTGCGCAACGTCGAGGTGGCCGTGCCCGAACTGGATCGCCGCCGCGCGGCCTCCGTCAATGCGCTGGCCATCCTTTTTGGCGAAGCGCCTCAGATGTTCAAACCACCCGTCGCCAAGCCTGCGGGCGAAGCGCTGGCAGTTCGGACGATCGCCGTGGGCGATCCCGCCGGACTCCTCTCACGGCGCGCCGATATTGCGGCGGCCGAACGAAGCCTCGCCGCGGCAACCGCTCGGATTGGAGTGGAGACGGCCGGGCTCTACCCCGAGGTCCAGGTGCAAGGCTCGATCGGGTTCATTGCGGGGAGTCTCAGTGCGATGAGTGGCGCTGCAGCGCTGTCCAGCTTCATCAGCCCAGTCATTCGCTGGT